>ENA-OREN01001299-OREN01001299.1-marine-metagenome-genome-assembly--contig:-NODE-1299-length-29909-cov-38.628821_pt1 | contig 29909 bp, 46 predicted proteins | sample MGYA00248624_ERZ508555 | MGnify/ENA primary metagenome ERZ508555 (study PRJEB26222, sample SAMN06267773) | marine metagenome | isolation source: Saanich Inlet, British Columbia, Canada | place...
CCAAATGTATGCACAATAGTTTTTAATTTATGGTATAATACATTTATGAAGCAAGCTATAATTACTGTAAAAGATGAGGTAAATTGCAAGATAATAGGTCTTGATTTAGATACTAGGAAGAAGTTAGTATCTAAGTTTAAGTATGATATCCCTAATGCTATGTACATGCCATCATATAAACTCGGAAGATGGGACGGAAAAGTTGCGTTCTTTCAGCTAGGCGGCTCTACATATATAAATCTACTTCCAGATGTTATACCCATTCTTATTAAAGATGGATATAATGTTGTATTAGATGATCAGCGTGCATATCAAATAGCATTTGAATTTAACGAAGTAAAAGCTGATAGCTATAGTCATAACACTTGGCCGGTAAAGCATACTATCGCCGGCGAGCCGATAGTATTAAGAGATTACCAAGCCGAGATAATTAATGAGTTCTTAAAGAATCCACAAAGTTTACAAGAGATTGCCACGGGATCTGGCAAAACATTGGTAACTGCGGCACTAAGTGAGCGTGTCGAGCAGTACGGCAGAAGTATTGTTATTGTACCAAATAAGTCATTAGTAACACAAACAGAAGAAGATTACATTAATATGCAATTAGATGTTGGTGTATTTTATGGTGATAGAAAAGAATTTAGTAAACAGCATACAATATGTACCTGGCAAAGTCTTAATAGTTTACTTAAACAGACTAAGAATCATAATGCTGATATTACTATACACGACTTTTTGCAAGATGTAGTATGCGTAATAGTCGATGAGTGTTTTGACGGGGATACATTAATTAAAACACCCACTAGTGAGACTCCGATCAAAGACATTAAGAAAGGTGATATTGTAATAAATTTGGATGAGTCTGGACAATGTTACAAAGAAGACATTGTTGTAGAAGTTCATGAAAATTTAGCAGATAGCCATAGTGAATATATGTTAGAACTAACATTTGATAATGTTAAGGTTATTAATGTTACCGCAAACCACAAGTTTTTGACTAGCAATGGTTGGGTAAGAGCGGATTGTTTGACAGAAGATTTAGAAGTTGTAACCATTAATACATATAACAAAAAATCAAGGTATTATATAAAATTAATATCAAGAAAAATAATTAAAAAACCAAAAAAGGTTTATAATTTGCATATTAAAAATAGCCACAATTATATAGCTAATGATGCGGTTGTATCAAATTGCCATGGGATTAAAGCTGACGCATTAAAAGGGTTACTCACAGGGGCAATGGCTAAAGTACCATTAAGATGGGGATTAACAGGCACAATACCAAAAGAAGATTTTGAGTTTCAAGCATTACATACTAGTATCGGCAATGTGATTAATAGAATTAGTGCTTCTGAATTACAAGATCGTGGATTTTTAGCTAATTGTTATGTAAATATAGTACAGTTAAAGGATTATGTCGAACATAAGAATTATCAGAGTGAATTAAAGTATCTTCTTACTAATGAAGATAGGTTAGATACAATAGCAAAGCTTGTGTCTAGTGCAAGCCATACAGGGAATACTCTAGTACTAGTAGATAGAATTAGTGCAGGACAAGGGCTTGTCGAACGCTTAAACAATGCTGTGTTTGTAAGTGGCGCAACTAAAGGAAAGAAGAGGCAAGAACATTATAATGAAATTGCAGACGTGGATGACAAAATTATTGTTGCAACTTATGGCGTGGCCGCTGTTGGTATTAATATCCCTAGGATTTTTAATCTTGTTCTCATTGAGCCTGGTAAGTCTTTTGTTAGGGTTATTCAGTCAATCGGTCGTGGATTACGGAAAGCAAATGATAAAGATGAAGTTCAAATATGGGATATAACTAGTACATGTAAATTTGCTAAAAGGCACCTAACTAAGCGTAAAAAGTATTACAAAGAAGCCGGATACAAATTTTCATTAGAAAAAGTTGACTGGCAGTAGAAAATACTATATAATACCTTTATGAGAATACACACACTAGAAGATGCTGTTTATGAGTTAAATGAGTTACCCGAAGAGATAGATGATATGCGATTTGCTATTTTTGATAATAGTAATCCCAAAGATCCTGATTATTTTTACATACCACTTATATACTTAGAGAGCTATTTTTCTCCAGCATTAGTATTAAAAATAGGTGATGCTATTATTAAAATGCCAGCAGATTGGCAGATTCTTACAGGGGAAGAAGAGTTCGGTGATTTAGAAGCATTGCCACTAACTAGTCTTAATAATCGTGATTTTACTGTGTTTGAGTATAATAGCTTATCCAGCACTAGAGCAGAGTTCTTGCCTATTGAGATTATTGATATCTATAATGAAGTGTTATGGTACACCCCAAAGTTAAACAATGGGCAGTTCTTGGCAGTCCCTATCGACTCGGGCGATAAACCTCGTGTGGTATACTTTGCCAAAGAAGTATCCAGGAATTGCGAAGTTGTAGATTACAATAAGGCTTGGTAATGGCGCATAAATTAGATATATTCAAAGCACTATCAGCTGTAGATCATAAAAACTATGGGTTTTATGATAAGTTAACAGAGGAAGAGAGGAAAGGATTTACAGCCTTTTTAATGAACAAATGGAACGCTAGTGTAGAGGGTAACAATGCTAAACAACATTACTATCTAGCTAGTACAAATCATTATGTCAATAAACACTTATTTGATTTAAGTAAGCATCCTAAGTTGCAATGGTTGTTATTGGCCGCAAGCAGTCCTGGTTTAGGTACACAGAGACATATATGGTTAAAAGCCAAGAAGAAAGATAACAATAGTGCTGTTAAAAAACAACTAAGAGAGATGCATCCAACATACAAAGAAGATGATATTGAATTACTTAGTAAATTAGTAACAAAGAAAGAGTTAAAGCAATATGTTAAAGACTGTGGTAACACAAAATAAGTGTAAGTATTGTGATAGAGTCTTTAAACGAGAGTCTACATTAACTATTCATCTTTGCGAACAAAAAAAACGATATCAAGAGAAAGATGAGAAAGGTGTTAGAATAGGATTTAACACATATATTAAATTTTATGAATATGCACAAGGTTCTGCAAAGTATAAGACATTCAATGATTTTGCTAAGAGTTCATATTACAAAGCATTTGTTAAATTTGGTAGGCATTGTTTAGCTATCAATGCTGTGAGTATCAACAAATTCGCTAATTATGTAATTAAGAATAATAAAAAATTAGATCACTGGACTAGAGACTCTATCTATAATGAGTATCTACTTTACTTACTTAACGCAGAAAATCCAAACGATGCACTAGCTAGGGCGTTAGAGTACGGCATTAAATGGGGCGAGGATAAGAATGCTAATCATGGTGATGTTCTACGGTATGGTAATGTTAATGAAATTTGCTATGCTATTACAACAGGTAGAATTAGTGCATGGGTGGTATATAATTGCAATAGTGGACGAAAACTCTTAGATACTTTATCCGAGGAACAGAAATTGATCATCTGGAACTATATCGACCCAGATGTTTGGAATAAGAAGTTCACAGACTATAAGAGTGATCAGTTATATGTTCAACAAATGTTATTAGAGGCAGGCTGGTAATGGGTGCCGATGTAGATTTAGATTTTGGTAATAGAGATAAAATACTTAACTTAATTAAGAATGTCCCTGCTCGCCAGGAATCTAACACAGAATCCAAGCATCATAATAGTGGAGTATATGTTACAGATATTCCTTATGATCCTATCCATGGTTGTGCTAGTATAGACTATAAAGAAGCAGATCAGAGAGGGTATTTTAAACTTGATTTTTTGAATGTGTCGGTATATCGATATATTAAAAGCCCAGAGCATTATAAACTGTTATTACATCGGGATCCACCTTGGGAAAAGCTAATGGATAGAAAATTTTGCGAAGAGGTAGTTCATATTGGTGGCCATTGTGAGTTAATTAGACAGATGAAACCAGATAGTATTCAGAGAATGGCAATGTTCTTAGCTGTAATACGACCTGCTAAACGTCATTTAATTGGCAATAGTTGGAAAGAGATTAGTGAAGATATATGGATAAAAGAGGATGGAGAATTTATATTTAAAAAAGCCCATGCCGTTGCTTATTCACATTTGGTAGCTTTACACATGAATATGCTTAACGAACATTCTTTATCAGCGTAATGGATTTTCTTTTTTTGTGTTGTTTAGGTAAGTTATTGATATTTGGGCAGTGACCTTGTATTACCGTAAGTTTTTTATTAATGAATGTTCTTAATACGGGTTTAAATAAGTCCCAATCGCTTTTTAAGAAGAGGTTAATGGGTATGTTTCTGTTAGATTCCCACCACCAGGTTTCGCCTAGTTCTAGGAATTTCTTTTTATCTTCTTCGTTATCTAGTTGTCCATAATCATACATGCTAGTAAAAATTTTATCTTGGTTTAATACTATACCAATGTATTCATTGGTTGAGTATTTACAAATAGTAAGGAATGGGTATTTTTTGGCGATTGTATTAAATATTGATGTAGACATAGTTTAGTGTTTATTTATATACTGTTACGATTGGAGTAAATATTCGCTAAGTAATATACACAATATGATGTTTAGTAGTTTAGTTCTTTTTAAATATAAGGAGTAGTATGACTAAAAAACAAAGAAGATCCTTTCTTAGGAATCTAAAGAAAGGTCAAGTAGATGTAAATAAGCATGAGCATCTAGAACAAGCACACAAAGTGATACAATTAATTCAAGATTACACTGTTCCGACGGTAAGTAACCCGTTGAAAGCATTAACTAAAGCACAATCTGCTTATATAAAATCCATAAAAAATAATCTAATAACATTTGGTTGCGGTCCAGCAGGAACAGGAAAAACTTTTGTATGCGGAATGATGGCGGCAGATGCGTTAGCAAATAGCGAAACAGAGAAAATTATAATTACTCGCCCAGTGCAAGAAGCGGGGGAACACTTAGGATTTTTGCCAGGGGAATTAGAAGATAAGTTCGCCCCGTATTTTCGCCCGTTTAAGGATGTCCTTGAAGAGAGATTAGGGCGTGGGCATGTACAAGGTCTTACTAAAGCGGGTAGAATCGAAGCATCGCCATTAGCTTATATGCGTGGTAGATCATTTAAGAACTGTTGGATAATTCTAGACGAAGCTCAAAACTGTACAACAACACAGATGAAGTTATTCTTAACTAGAATCGGCGAGAATTGCACAGTTGTTGTAAATGGTGATATCACTCAACGTGATATTAGAGGTCAATGTGGTCTCAGTGACGCTATGGAGCGCCTACGTCATATCAATGGCGTGAGTTTAATTACATTTCAGCGTGAAGATATTGTTAGGTCGGGTATTGTTCAGGAAGTAGTAGAAGCTTACGAAAGTTGATTTAATAGTATAAATCTGTTATACTATTAAAATGCTTGATATCTTACAATACTGGAGCGTTGGACGCAAAATAAAGAAAGTTAGTAGCGGTTGGTACTCCGGTGATGCTCCGTGCTGTATTCATAACGGCGAAACTCAAGACAAACGTAAACGTGGTGGAATAAAACTCACTGACGACGGTTGGTGGTATCATTGTTTTAATTGCAACTATAATGCTACTTTTACATTAGGTAGGCCTGTAAGTTTAAAAGCGAAACAAATACTGGATTGGATTGGAGTCGACAAAGCTGAGATATTTAGACTTAACTTAGAAAGTTTAAGACAAAAGAGTGTCGACGATTTATTGTACGAACGTACTAGAATACAACACAAACCAATATCATTGCCTGAAGTAGAACTACCCGATGATGCTAGGGTCATAACTAGCGAAGATACTAAATATATCAAATATCTAGAATCCAGAGGAATGAATTATAAACAATATCCATTTATGATCTCCCCTAGTAGTCCAGGACGATACAAGAACAGAATTATCGTGCCGTTTACAAATAAGAATAAAATAGTAGGGTACACTTCGCGTTTTTTGGACGATATAAAGCCGAAGTTTTTAAGTGAACAACATCCAGATTATGTATTTGGCTTAGATTTACAGCACCCAGAATGGAATTATGCTATAGTAACCGAAGGTATATTTGATGCTATAAGTATAAATGGGTTAGCAGTATTGCGTAGCCAGTTGAATCAAAAGCAAATTCAGCAGTTAAAGCAGTTGTACCGTGAGATTATTGTTGTACCAGACCAAGATAAACCAGGATTAAAGCTAATAGATCAAGCGATAGAATATAATTTTAGTGTTAGTATTCCTAAATGGAGAGATGTTGGTGTTAAAGATGTAAATGATGCTGTACAAAAATACGGGAAGTTAGCTACCCTGTTGTTAATATTAAAATATAAAATCAGCAGTAATGTTAACAATAGTAATGGCTTGGTTAGAATTGCCAAAAAGAAATTAGTAAAGAGACTAAATGCAAAATAAAGAGATAAAAAAAGTTGTAGAATATACAAAAGACTTTCAGCAGTTATTCCTAGAGATAATGCTCGAAGATGCAGAAAAGTATGTACGAGTCCAGAATATATTTAATATAGAGAATTTTCATAAGTCTTTGCAACCCACAGCCGAGATGATTAAAGAACATTCTAACAAGTACAATACATTACCGGATAAAAAACAAATTCAAGTTCAAACCGGTGTTAAGTTAATGGGCGTTCCATCTGACATTAGTTATGATTGGTTCTTAGACAGCTTCGAGGATTTTACTAAACAAAAAGAACTAAGTCGTGCGATTATGGAAAGCTATGACTTATTAGAAAAAGGTGAATATGGGCCCGTCGAACAGTTAATCAAAGATGCTGTTCAAATTGGGTTAATGAAGGATCATGGTACTAGCTATTTTGAAAATATCAAAGAAAGGATACAAGATTTTAGGGATAATAGTAGGAAGATTAAGACAGGTTGGAAAACAATAGACAACAAATTATACGGTGGATTAGAAATCGGTGGTTTGCATATATTCGCAGGGGGTTCAGGCTCGGGTAAGAGTCTGGTTATGCAAAATCTATTGATAAATTGGGCACAACGAGGATTAAATGGTGTTCTTATTACATTAGAGTTAAGTGAACTCTTCGCTTGTAATCGTATGGACGCTATGGTATCTTCAACACCAACTCAACTTATTAGTAAGGATTTAGATAATGTTGTAATGAAGATTGGGTTGTTTGGTAAAAAATCTGGAAGTCTGCGTGTTAAGTATTTGTCTCCACAAAGCAATGCAAATGATATCAGAACATACCTAAGAGAATTAGAAATAGAGACAGGCACTAAGGTTGATGTAATGTGTGTTGATTACTTAGATTTATTAACGCCAGCTACTGTGAAAGTAGGCGCCGATAATACATTTAACAAGGATAAATACGTAGCCGAAGACTTACGAAGTCTTGCATCAGAGTTGGAAATTGTGGTAGTGTCTGCGTCACAATTGAATCGCAGTGCAGTCGAAGAAATCGAATTTGATCATAGCCATATTGCAGGTGGTATTAGTAAGATTAACACTGCTGACAATGTGTTTGCTATATTCACAAATACAGCTATGAAGGAACGAGGTAAGTATCAATTACAGTTAATGAAGACCCGTTCCAGTTCTGGGATTGGTTCAAAAATCGACTTAGACTATGATAATAATACAATGCGTATTACAGATCCAGGATTAGAAGAAGAAGTATCACCGACAACCAATGAGATAATGAATAACTTAAAGAATAAAACACTCACAAATACAACCACAGAGTCAGGGAAAATAAAGGTGGATATGAATTCTAAATTACAGGGTTTGTTAAATAACATTCAACGACAATGAAACAAAAAAAAGAGTTTTGTAGATTTTTAAAACACGGATTAATAATACATGGAGATAATATTAGTCCATGTTGCTTTTACAATGGTGCTGATGGTAACAGAGACAAAAAACAAAAAATTGGCACAGGAAAGCAAATTACAGAATATCAATTGCAATGGGAAAACAGTAATTACAGTCAAACTTGTGTGCAGTGTATTAATCAAGAAAAATACGGAGGTATTAGCTATAGAATGTCGTCGTTTGATGTTATACCCGATGATATTACCGGGATAGGTTATTTAGAATTATTTTTAACGCCAGAATGTAATTTAGCATGCGTGTTGTGTGATGCGGCATCGAGTGATACATGGTATAAGGAGAATATAAAATTCAGTATACCGCAATCTAAAATAATACACGATATACACTCTAGTACAAGTAATTACAATAAATTATTGCATAATGTCAATTTAGATAATATTGTGTATTTAAAATTAAAAGGAGGTGAGCCATTAATAGATAAGTCACATTTAGCTGTTCTAAATGCTCTTAAACATCCAGAAAAGGTAACATTGTATTATGTTAGTAATTTTTCAGTTATGCCTAGTGCCGAATTGCTTAAATGTTGGCAAAAATTTAAGTTAGTTAAATGGGCGGCTAGTTTAGATGGTGTCGAGCAACATTTCGAGTATATACGATGGCCGTACAAATGGAAAAAATTACAAAGTTTTGCAAAAAAAGCAATCAATGTTGTTCCTGATAATGTTATGTTTAGCATCGAATATACATTAAACCCATTGAATATTTTTTATTATGATAGAATGGAAGAATGGCATAACTCTGAATTCTCACAAAATAAGTCCGGCGACAAAGTTGATATAAATGTACATAGTGCATATGGGATTCTGGGTCTAGATAAAACCCCAGAATCCCTACGCAATGTTATTAGAAAAAAATATAATAATTTTATACCTGAATTTCTAGATCATACTCCAGTTTCTTCTACAAACGGAACGTTAGATTACCTCGATAAACTAACAATACAACGTGGATTAGATTGGCGGGTTATTTTTCCAGAAATACAACAATATTTTTAATAAATACACAGAGAAACCTAATGAAATTGCGTACTAAAAGTATTCTTGAAGAGTTGGAAAACCTGCATATCGAACGTGATAGTTATTATGTTATAAAAAGTCGTGCCGATAACATAATCGAAAGTTCTATTAGGCTATTAGACTTAATAGACAAAACATATGATCATACCGATGCTGAAAATCTTACTCGTAAACTGTTGAATTCTATTAGAACAAAAGATCCAAGCAAATTCCAGCGTAGTATCCAAAAAATTAAAAAAATAAATTAAATATCATGGTTGAACTAAAAATTAGTACAATTGGTTATTATTGTAATGATTGGCCGGTACTTAAAATTACTAGCAATAATGTAACAATTTTTCAAGAGCCTATAGTTAATAAACAAAAAATTATCATAAATCTTGATCCCAGCCCCAATGAGTTAAATGAAATAACTATAGGCATGGTAGGCAAATGTTTTGGGAAAAAGGGGGTTTGGGATACAAAAATACACAAAAGTGAAATTGTCGAAGATAAGTTTATTAAAATAAGATCAGTTTTTTTAGATGATGTTAGTGTTAAAGACTTATTACCGATGAATCCGTATACAGTAATTTTAACAGACGAGCAAACGGTAAAAAACACTCCAGCTAAAATAGTGAGTGATGGTATAATAGGTTTTAATGGGTATTTTTGTATACCTTATAAATTACCATTGTATAACTATTTAATTAATGCAAAATTTAAAACAAATAATGGATCAGTTAAGAGTTGTTTTAGTAACCATGAAAACTTTTTCAATTATACGCCCCAACTTAGATTAATAAAAGAGATTAATAATTTAATAAATGAAATTAAAAACAGCGAAGACATTAGTAGTAAGCATACCTAGACTAGAGCCGCATCGTCCTCCTGTTGGTCCCGCGATAATAGCAAATTGTATTAAACAAGCAGGATTCCCAGTTGACGCTGTGGATTTGAATATAAAGTTTTTTCGTTATTTAAATGATAATAAGATGTACTATGCGTTCGATCAGGCGTTTGATGGGATACGTAGTCTTACGTTAAGTGAATACAAAAATATTATTAGGTTTTTATCTATGCATTACAAACCAACTGTAGTTAATGTTGATTTTGTTGCTATTAGTGTGTTTGGTCCTGGTTCTAGATTATTCTCTCATATTTTGTGTCGATACACAAGGAAGCATTTCTCGACGGTAAAAATAATTTTAGGTGGCACTGGCGTTTCGGGGATTAACGACGACAAAAAACATTTTGGGCAACATATGTTAGAACAGCAGTTGTGTGATTTTTACATTATGGGCGACGGAGAAAAAAGTATTGTAAAATTATTAGAGGGCAATATTACATATCCAGGAATCAACAATGATAAATATGAACAATTAATAGAATTAGACAGTTTACCGTGGCCAGATTATAGCTTTTATAATTTAGATGAATATGATTATTTAGAAGATAATAAAGAAGTATTTGTGGTTGCTTCGCGTGGATGTGTTAGGCATTGTACGTATTGTACTATACAGCGATATTGGCCTAAATTTAAGTTTAGATCAGGTGATAATATAGCAAACGAGTTAATAAGCCATTATGAAAAACATGGCATACGTAATTTTTATTTTGCGGATAGTTTAATTAACGGGAGTCAAACGGCATTTTATGATATGTGTAAGATCTTAGCTCGATATAATCAACAGCACGATGCCGGATTTAATTGGAATGCACAGTTTATTTTCAAAAGAAAACACCAAATATCTAATGAATATTTTGACATAATGGCAGAAGCTGGTGCTAAACGTCTCTATGTTGGGATCGAAACAGGCTCCGACAAAATACGTTGGGAAATGGATAAAAAATTTACAAATGACGATATTACTTACCATTTAGAAAATTTTAATAGAACTGGGATGAGTGTTTTTTTTCTAATGTTAACAGGTTACTTAACAGAAACATTAGAAGATCATCAAGAAACATTGGATATGTTTTCTAGGTGGCAATATTATGTTGCTACTGGAACCATAGCAGGAATCGACATTGGAACAACTCTAATAATTCAACAAGGTGCTCCAGTGGCAACAATGATTAATTCTCATAGAATCGATTTTTTGCCAGTACTACATAACAATGAATTTAAAAGAGCTAATTCTAAAATTATGTGGACTTCGGAATTAAATCCATCTTTAACAATTTTAGAACGAATGCGTCGAAGAATAGAAGTTCATAATCAAGCAATAAAATACAATTGGCCTATCCTCTCCGGAGAGGATCAGTTATTATACATAAAACAAATATTACTAGAGTATCAAAAAGTTAACAAAAAGTTAACATAGAATTATAAATAATAGTTAATGTTCGCTAAGGAAAATTAATGAAAGTAAATGATATAATCACAGAAGATCTTAAAACCAGAATATCCAGTTTTTTTAAAAATATTAAACAACCTAATATAACATTCTCTGTGGCTGTAGATCGTGCCATGAAAGATGAAGCTATTCGTGAGTTAGCAAAAGGATACATTAAAATCTGGCAAGGCACTTATTACAATTTACAGAATGCATACGGCAATTCACTAACAGATCAAATAGTGCAAGATGAATTCAATAGTCTAATTGCTACTAGAATGAAAGCTAGATCAACACCCACTATCAATAAATTAGCACAAGAAATTGTTGATCTTAACGATAATCTAGGAACTAATGTAGCATTACAGATGATGACTAAGCTAGTAGCATTGAGTCTAGTTAATCGTGTTAAACCACCGGAGACACGAGGAGATGATGTATCTAAATTACAAATCCCATGGGGTGAACCATTAAATACAGAATTACAACCAAGTAGGGATGTGTTAGTTCCTATTAAATGGGTAAACGCTAGTGAAGGTGGAGTGTTTATTAAGTATAATGGTGATTGGTACTATAATCCCAGGCCTCGAGGCAATAGTGTGTTGGTAGGTGAAGATCAAATGATCGCAAGTATAGTTTCTAATTCAGTCAACGAACTAGCTAACGAAATAGCTAAACTCGAGCGTAAAGACTCGACTGCTAAGGTAATGTCGGTAGATCTAGATACACAAAGACTTAGCATGGTACATCCACAAATGCAGAAGCAGTGGATAGATACAATGAAACAGAAGATGCAACCTCGTGTTTGATTTTGTAAAAAACCTCACGGAAGCAAGAGCATTTAGAAGACTATCATTGGTAGATGGTACAAAAACTGATGATATTGCTATTAAGATGTTGAATTATTTAATGGCATTAAAGGTTCTGTATTACGAAGATAAAGGAGCCGCACAGAGATACGCTAGGCAGTTAGTTAATCAACAGAGTTATTCTGGATTCAAGACGAGCCAACCTGATTTATACAATGTCTTAGTGTTGTTGTTTAAACATGATTTATACCAGGACAGATTAGAAGGTGATCAAGTGTCGTTGCCTGAGTTAAGAATTAAGCGTAACTTTCGTGATATAGCTTCTGGTAAAATAAAAGAGCAAGACTATAACGAAATGCTTATAATGTTAATGCGTACTTTAAAAGGATTGCAGAGCTTGCATTGGAGGATTCGTAGAAGGATTACCAATTACACCGAGATGAATAAGAAAGACAGAGCGCATAATATCCGTTATCTATTAATATTAATGAGAACTAACGAGCAGATCTATCCTGATTTATATGTAGAGTTAGAAAAAGCCGCTAGAAAAAATGGAATGACCGTATGAACTACACCAAAGCTATCGCTTCTGGAGTTTTCTTTGATAAAAGTATAAATAACATTAAAGCGAAAGCAAAATAATATAGATATAGGAGAAATATTATGGCAGTAGTAACACAAGCACATCCTTCAGTAGCTAAAGTAACAGCAAATCTTGCGTCAGCGCAACATCTTAATGGTATTACAGTAACTGGAGTCACAATCGATTTTGGCGAGAATATTTTACTATTCAGTGTAAGCGAGCTTGCAGATATTATGCAAGCAATCGGAGAACATGCAACTCCAATTGTTTACGGTGAATTAGGTGCCGCAGGTGCTAACATTCTTAATGTAATTTATGAGAGAGATTTCTCGGGATCAGATTACGGCGTCGGCGAAGCTTCTACATTCTTGGTTGCACTTAACGATGCACTAGAAGCAATACAAGATGACACAGGTGCCGCAGATTTATTTAGTGGTGGTTCTATTGGTGGTGTAACCGCAATGGTTATCTAATCAAAAGTTTTTATTAACTTTAAAACCCAGTTTTATTACTGGGTTTTTTTATGCCTGTAAATACTAATATGATCTACGAGAGTCCAGACGGCGGCAAAACAGTTTATGCTAAAGAAGGTTCAAAACGTATATTAATTCAAACAGAAGGTTTTACCTGGAACAATTATGTTAAGTTGTTGAATTGGAATGAACTGTCCAAGGAGGCATTAATTAAAGATGCATTGGAGAAACTAAAGGTAGTAACTACTTTATGCGAACAATAAAAGTATACACACTATTTGATATTACAGAAACAGGTATAGTAAGAACGTTTAATCCTGCTCGCTTACCAACCAAAGATAAAAGTGGTGTAGTTATTACAAACGAAACAGAATGGAGGTATTCTCGGCGTCGTCAGAGCAATCTTGAAGTAGTGTTGCAGTTATTATCACTAAGAACACAACCATTAAACATTAAACTCGGAGTATTAAATAATCAACCTCCAGCAAAACATAATTTTGGGTCTATCTATAATCAGAAGCAGACAATATGGACATTAGAATTTGAGATAGAACACGAGCATGCGTTAATGACAAAAGACGGTCCAGATGGTGCATTGTGTGATGACTTTAATAACGTGCCTATGTTAGTTAACTTAAACGAGACATCCCGAATTAACAATTATTTTACTTGCACTGGGCCAGAAACAAATGTTTATTTTGCATTATAGCATAAGTAGTTGTTATGTTAAATTTTGGTAGAATTAAAAACAAATTAAACAATATCTCACACTCTACACTCAAAAATTCAAAAGATATAGTACAAGTAGGTAATACATCCATTATCTACAACACCTACAGAATTATTAAAAAAGACGAATGCTTCGATGTTTATAAAGATATTAATTATATAGGACGGATGAACTACAAAGCATCTGCGGTTGCATGGTGTATTGCTAATAAAAATAATAGAATTATGTTAGCTAACGACATTAGAAGGTGTGATACTAGGTTAACGTATAAGCAATTCGACATCGAGAATATCAGATACGGCCTAAAGCAGAAAGATATTAACCAGGAACAGAAAAATACAATGTGTGACCGATTAAAAGAAGATAATATTTTATATAACAAGTTAAAAACTGATTTAAGTAATTGTGTGAATAAAGCTAAATATATTAAAACAAAAGGATTATCTAAATGAATTTACAAGAATTAGGACAACAGCATACATCACAGGCGTATGCTAACATATATAAATCTCAATTCGGAGTGGAAGTGGATCTCAATGAACTTAATATAGATGATAGTATTAAGTTATGGAATAAAACCCGGAGAACTATTAGCGAAGTTAGGCATTCTAAAAAAATTCATACGAGTCAATATAATCCAAGTTATCTAAAGATGGTAATGCTTGAACAGGCATTATCCAGTAAGATCAAAGAATTAAAAGAAGCCGGGGATGCCGGATCGTTCGGCAAAAATAATACAAGTAAAGAGGATAATATGAATACAATAGTACCAGGAAAAAATGCAGACGAATATGCTAACACTCTTAAAAAATCAGCATCGGGCGAGGATGTAACCGAAGAATGTGCTAAATTAAGAAAAATGGGCGTTAAAGAAGGGTTAGTCAGAATATGCGAGAATAGACACACATCAATTAAGTTTATGCGTAAATTAGTAGAATCTAAAAAAGCTAAACGTAACATAATGGAAGGTGATGTTGAAAATGCACAAGTAGTTTTAGCCGCACAAGACATTGTTGATAGAATTCAAAAGATGCTAGAAGATATGGTTGATGTCCAATACAAAGACATTCCGGGATTAGCGGATCAGATTAAAGGTGAAATGGGTGTTGATCAAGCAGTTCAATTTAAAGATGCTATGACACAAGCATTACAGACATTAGCGAGTCAGTTAGAAGCTACTAAGACAGAAATGGAAAATGCCGTCGGGATCATTACAGGCGACGAAGTTGGTATGCCAGCTGACATGGGGTTAGGCGATGATATGGACACTAATGGAATAGGCGACGAGTTAGGTGATGATATGGACGGGTTAGATGACCTTGGTGCTGATGCAGGCGACGAGTTTGATTCTGAAGTAGCTGATTTAGGTCGCGAACGCAGATAATAGTAACGAGTTGTTAAGCGAAGTGCAATACTATGAAAATAAAAAACATCATCAATGAGTCAGAAGAAGAGAAATTAGCCGCATTAGGACAATATCTTATAGGACGTGCGGATGATCACAATGCCGCTTCGCAGTTAAGTATAGAATCATTTATAGCAATAGCTGATCGTTTAGGCATGTCTGTAGACTTTAATACATTATCTAATATGGTAGAACGAGGTGTATTAGCTGATGTTATACTAGATGTAGATCAAGAACAAATAAGATTTAAAAGTAAGAAGGAAGCGAGCGGGCCAGAAGGAATGCCTGTAGATAAAGCAGAAGCAGTGGTTGGTAATATGGCTAAACGAGCAATGAATAGGAGAAAAAAATAATGAATTTACAAGAAAGCATTCGTAATGATTTGGAGTTATTGGAAGCTAGACGCCCTGATTTAAAATATAAAGAAGCTAAAGTACAGGGTGCTATTAGTAAAGTTACTGTTAATTTAGAATCGTATGAATCAGGCGTATACACTAAATTAGCTCAGCGATATAGACAGCTAGACGAAGAAACCAAAAGATTAACACAAGCTAGGGATGGATTAAACCGTGAAGTTACTGACCGAATATTAAGTTATTTTGATGCTGAAGATGAAGTGTTAACTAGGGTAATGGACACTGTTAGTATGACACTTACATTATCTAAAAAAACAACTGCACATCCAAAACCTACAATAGCTCATGCTAAAATGATGCTAACTCTTCCAGAAGAGTTAATGGAGGCGACAGACTTTATAACAGAAGACATGTTACCCAGTTTAATTAAGGCTATAGAGTTGATTACAGCAAAATATACCACGATTAAAGAGCCATATGAGAAGAAACCAGCACTATCTAAACCTAAATTCAAAGAAAGTGTTATGGAAGAAAGTGATCGCTTAATAGGTATGTTAGATCGTTTTGTGAAACGATACGATAGTAAACTAGCACATTTACATGATATGATATTTTAATTTATCTCAAGTAGTGTTATCTCATTTAATATAGTGTTATACTATATGGATGACATTATTAATTGAAAAATATCCATACAAAGAACTATCAAAAGAATCCATAGACGGCAAACGTCTATATAATACACCCACAGGCAACCTAGTGTCAGTGACAACAATTTTGTCAGCTACGAAGCCAGATAAAGATAAGAAGGCTCTGGAGGGCTGGCGTAAGGCTGTGGGCAATACCAAAGCTGATCAGATAATGAATGAAGCCGCTAATCGTGGAACAAGAATGCATAAGTATCTCGAGGACTATGTCAACTACGGTAAAATAAAAAAAGCTGGTTCTAATCCATTTGCCAAAGAAGCTCATATAATGGCTAAAGAAGTTATTAATAAGGGCATGTGTAATGTCAACGAATGTTGGGGGACAGAAGTATCCTTGTACTTCCCGGAAATTTATGCTGGCACCACTGATTTAGTGGGAGAACATAACGGCGTCCCTGCTATTTTGGATTTTAAACAATCCAATAAACCTAAAACGGATGCAAGAGTACAAGACTATAAAATCCAATTAGCGGCTTATTCAGAAGCACACAACAAAATATACGGCACTAAGATTAATAAGGGTGTTATCTTAATGTGTGTTAAGCCAAACCAAGATTCGCCTGGATTATTCACAAATCCACTGTATCAAGAATGGGTAATAGAAGGAAAGGAATTTAATAAATGGAAAACTAAATGGTGGAAGAGAGTAGAAGAATACTATACTAATCATATGTGAGTTCACATAAATACTAAAATATATGATTAAAGGAGATATATATAGTGTCTATAACGCAAATTAGCCGGATAACGCATCGTAAAGGACTATCAGAAAATTTACCACAACTAGCAGGGGCAGAGCTAGGATGGGTAATAGATGATCGTGAATTATATATTGGTAATGGAACACTAGAAGATGGTGCTCCAATTATCGGTAATACTAAAATATTAACCGAATACACCGATATATTAAATCTACCATTTACTTACACATACAAAGGTGAAGAAGCAGGTTATGTAGTTCGAACAGGCCCTACCTCGGGTGCTGACATAACTAGACCTCTGCAATCAAAGTTTGATGATTTTGCTAGTGTTCGTGATTTTGGCGCATCCGGCGATGGCAGTGCAGATGACACAGAGGCTATTAATAGAGCATTATTCGAATTATTCGCTAGAGAAATAAATCCACAAATTAGAAGAAGTTTGTTCTTCCCAGCGGGTGTATACAAAGTAACAGATACAATTAATGTCCCATCATATGCTAAATTATACGGCGAAGGTGCAGATAGTTCGATTATCCGTTACGAGAATACAGGGACATTAGCTAGTTATGTTTTAAGAACAGCAGATAGCAAACAACAGACAGGCAGTAATATCGGTATTGGTAGTGCAACGGCTCCGACTAATATAGAAGTTAGTAGTCTAACTATCGAAACAACAGCAGAGACGAATATTGTGTTAGTTGAGAATGCTACTAACTGTTATTTTGATAGTGTTCGGTTTAAAGGAATCACAGGAATAGCTGATTTAACTAGTGCATCTGGCCCTGCTTGTATCACAGTATTAAGCACAACAGCATTAGAAACAACGCAAATCACTTTTAATAAATGTCATGCATCAGATGCTACTTATGGTGTATATATCGATGATAATTGCAAAGGTATTACTTTTTCAAATAGCAAATTCGATACACATTATCAAGGTGTAGTAATTGGTGAATCGCCTATTAACGGCGGTCCTACTGGCGTTAGAATATTACATAATATGTTCGATAATATTGCACACGAAGGAATTAAAATCGGTGCAGTTAGTCTCAATGTATCAGCATATAATGTTTTTTATGACGTGGGTAATAATTTTGTGGGTGCTGGGTCTCAAGTTGCATCAAATATCAATATCGACAATGCAGATAATGCTAGTATCGGCGATATGTTCCAACGCAACGATACTGATAATGCATCTGTGCCTAGAATCTATTTAAATGAAAAAGAATCTATTGGATACGATGGTTCTAAAAGGATTAAGTTTGGTAGTTATGCTCGTGACGTAGGTAAGGTGGCTCCGATGTCTGATGCAACCACAGGTGGTTTATTATTTACTATATCAACAGTTGATGTAAGTGATGAAATAAGTGCATTTGCAATCGATTATACTATTAAGCGTGATGATACTATAAGGTACGGAAAAATAACGGTTGCTACAGCATTTGGTGTTAATGCATTATCATATAGTGAAGACTTTACAGAAAATGCACCAACAGGTGTTACATTATTTGTAAGCCAAACTGGCGCAGATGTAACAGTAACATACGATACTACAAGCACAACAATAGACGCAACTATCAGTTATTCTTTGACTAAATTATATTAATGATTGTGTAAACTGATATTATTGTATATAATGTTATTAGCATATATACTACACTAGTATACTAACACAAAAGGTAACAATAATATGACGGAGATTAATATCAAAAAACGCTCTGGCGAGCTCGTCCCGCTGGATGTAAATAAAATTCATAAGATGTTGGAAATGTGTGCAAACGGGTTGAATGTATCTGTTTCTGATACTGCAATCAATGCACATATTAAATTCACAAGCAAAATCAAAAGTTCAGATATTCAACAAACACTAATTAGGTCAGCGAGTGAGAAGATTTCTGTTGATAACCCTGATTATAGTGTATTTGCAGGTAGATTACTTGTAACACATATGCGTAAAATAGTGTATGGAGGGTATGAACCTATACCTTTTTATGAATATATCCAACAAAATGTAAAACGCAAGATATATGACCCAGCAATATTAGAAGCATACCCAAAAGACGAAATAGAAGAACTCGGGACATTCTTAGATTACGACGATGACTTAAATCGTAGTTATTCAAGTATTACACAATTAGAGAGTAAGTATCTAATCAAAGATGTAAAAACAGATGATATATTAGAGATGCCGCAGGAAACATTTATGTTAATTCCTATGGTAATCTTTAAAAACGAAGACAATAGAAAACGATTAATTATAGAGTTTTACTCTGCTCTTAAAAACGATGAAATTAGTCTCCCAACTCCAGTTATTACAGGTGTTAGAACTAGATTAAAAATGTTTAGTTCCTGTTGTAAAATAAAAATGGGCGATAGCACAGAAAGTATCTTATCAACAGAATATGCCGCTAGTATTATGACTAGCTTACGAGCTGGCATAGGTATTGATGTAGGTCCAGTACGTGGTATATTAGCACCAGTAAAAAACAATACTGTACGACATACAGGTGCATTACCTATTCTAAAAACGATCGAAGCATGTACTAAACAGTTTACTCAGAACTCATTAAGAACAGGTGCCACTGTTGTAAATTATCCGTTCTTTAATTGGGAGATAATGGATATACTTGAGTATAAAAATAACCAAGGTAGTAACACAACTCGGGCTAGATTCATTGATTACAGTATTGGCCTAAACGGGTTGTTTATTAAACGAGCGTTATCTAAACAAGATATTACATTGTTTAGTGCTGAAGAAGTTCCGGAATTATTCAAGTATTATAATGATATAGAAAAGTTCGAAGAAGCTTACAAGATGTATGAGAATAAGCGTGGTATAAGAAAAAGAAAAGTCCTAGCTAATGATATATTCAATAAGCTAGTTAAAGAGCGTGTAAGTACAGGTAGAATCTATATACATTTCTTTGATAATGTTAATCAACAAGGTATGTTTAAGGAACCTATTACTCAGACGAATTTGTGTGTTGCAGGCGATACCAAAGTTACAGTACAATATGAAGAAAATAACACATTGGTTAGTAACGTAATTGATATTGAAATGTTACAGGAAGTTATTGATTCCTATAAAAATGTCAAAGTGTTAAGTTATAATATTCAAAGTGGTGTACGCGAGTATAAAGACGTTATTGCGTTTGCACAAACACACAAACAAGCGAATGTTGTTGAAATTGAAGATACTATATCAGGAAAGAAGATAACATGTACTCCGGATCATGAAGTGTATACAATAAATAGAGGATATGTTAAAGCATCTGAGTTAAAAGCAGAGGATGAATTAGTTATTAGGTAATAAGAGCGAAGTTATTGAAGAAAATCACTTTAGGTTGAACAAGTTTAATGCAGTGCTGAAAAAAATGCGTACAATAATAAATTTGGAACTGATGTGAAATATAACCCATATTTTCGAAGTACAACGCAAAGAATCGCGCAAAGAGCATCGGTAATTAATAGTAGTAAGCATAATAAACAACTTATAAAGGAAAAACATGTTAAAGATTAATATCAGTAAAAAACAAATTCCGGTGTATGACATGACGGTCAAGGATAATCATAACTTTTTTGGCAACGATATATTAGTTCATAATTGTTCAGAGGTATTCTTAACAGCAAAAGAGATGAAATTTGCAGGGTTAGAACAAACAAGATTCCAGAACATAGAGGATTATGACCTAGACAATGGAATGATCTCATTGTGTATTTTAGGCTGTATTAATTTTGGCAAGCTAACCAACATTACTAGATTAGATTCATTAACAAGCATATTCGTTAGATTTTTAGATAACTTAATCGATGAGCAAGAGTATCCAATGGATGCCGCAGAGTGGCCTACTAAAGGATATAGGTTCTTAGGTATTGGTATTAGTGACTTCGCACATTTCCTAGCTAAGAATGATGCTAGACTAGGAACATTAAAAGCAAAAGAGTTAACACATAAATGGGCAGAACGGTTTGAATATGGCCTAATTAAAGCTAGTAATCAGTTAGCTAAGGAGCGTGGACATTGTGCCTACTACAATAGAACTAAGTTCAGTGATGGGTTATTGCCTGTTGATATCTATAATAAAAATGTAGATAAGCTAATAGAGAATAGGTTATTATGTGACTGGGAAGGTCTACGCAAAGACATTAAGGAATATGGTATTAGGAATGCTACATTATCGGCTATCCCGCCTACTGCAAGTTCAAGCTTGGTAAGCAATTGTCAGACAAAAGATGGTGAAATTGTGACTGCTGGGGGGATTAAATCATTAGAATTGATTATGGAGGATAATGATATATGTTATGAGAGTATAGAGAATAGTGGAGTCCAGCAGTGGATTGAATTTTCCAAACCAATAATGGTTCAAACTAGGTTTGGTATGAATAAATCTAGTAGGATATGGTATAATGGGGAAGTTGATACAAAAACAATCACATTTGATGATGGACATGAATATTCGTTCACAATGAACCACAAATTGCTGGTGATGAGGGATTATTGTGAATCATGGGTAAAAGTAAAGGATTTAAAGGAAGGGGACGATGTGATTGCTGTAAATACATAGAGGCACAAGGAGTTTAGTTTGACGATAGAGAACGGTAGATTTTTTTATGATTTTACTGTAATAGATCGTATAAAATCATTGAATATAATGGCATTAATTACCATACAATAGACGATGAAAAGGATAATAGAAAGAGAAAGGTTGCGAAGGAAAATGGGTTTGATGTGTTGTCTGTGTGGTCTGACAAGGCATTTGACTATAATATATCGTTGTGTTTAAATTTTATAAAGGAAAATAAATGAGGATATCGAAGATTCGAGATGGTGGCAAAAACCACACATGGGATATTGAAGTGGAAAGGGTACATGAATATGTATTATCAAATGGTGCAGTGTCTCATAATAGCACTCAGGGGATAGATCCTATCTTCAGCACAACAGATACATACGAGAGTTCAACTTATACAGTTAAATCAATGGTGCCTGATTTCGACAAAGAGAACTTCTATATAAAAGCTTGGGATATGCAGGACAACAACAATGTTGAGTATATGAAGTTAATGGCTATTGTGCAAAAGTTTATATGTCAAGGTATGAGCACTAATCAGTATTATGACTTAACTAAGTTGCCTGGTAAAGTATTAGATGCTAACAGAGTTAAAAAAGATATACTCACAGCTTACAAATATGGTCTTAAATCTTTATATTATGTACGAACTAAAGACAAAGAGAATACTAGTGATAATGTTGCAACTATTCACAGTGGCCAAACCGAAGAAGAATGCGCTGGCTGTACAATATAAATGCAGACTTATACAATGGCGATTGTCTTGATGTACTAAAGTCGATAGATGAGAATAATGTGGATAGCATTGTTACGGACCCACTGTATGGGTTAAGTGCCGCTAAGAATAGCATCATCTGATGATGAGGTTAAGATAGTAAAAAGAGAAGGAATACATTTAATGAGTTATTTGAATAAAAGGAAAAAATACAAATGAGTAAAATATTTGAATTAGGCGATACAGTAAGAAGTAAGGATACAACTTTATTTCTAGGAGAGAACAGTGACCATTACAACATTCAAACATATCATGATCCCAAATATCCGTGGATTATGGAATATGCAGAAGAGATGCGCAAAGTTGGTAACTGGTCAAAAAATGAAATTGATCTTTCGAAAGAAAAAACACAGTACGATCAACTCGACGAAGCATCCAGGCATATATACGAAGCGGGATTAAAATTTGCTATTACATTAGATAGTTGTGCAGGTCGTGGCCCATTGCAGTTATTCGTGGAAAATGGTATTAGCCATAACCCTGAATGGGAATGTTATATTAATAACCATCAAACAAACGAGGTCTTGCATTCCGAAAGTTATACTGAAATGGTTCGTGCATTGTATAATGATGTAAATGTGTTTATTGATGCCATTATTGATGATGAACAGATTCAGAAACGTGCTACTAGTATTTTGGGTGTATTTGATGAAGTGACAGAAGTATTCGACCAATGGCAAACAAATCGTGTTATGAAACGGAATGGCAAAAAAGCACCATTTACAGTAACAGAAAGGGATGTTAAAAAAGCTATATACAAGAGTGCCATTGTATTGAATTTATTCGAGGGAGTAAGATTCTTCTGTACATTTGCTACTAATTGGTCGTTTAGTGAGCAACCGACTAAGTTAATGCAAGGTTCGAGTAATATTTTTAAACTTATTGCCAGAGATGAAATGATTCATCTGGATGTATTCCAGCAAGTAATTAAGATGTTGAATTCGGATAGATCGGAAGGGTTTGCTGATATTGCGAATGAATTAGAAGATGAGGTATACGAAATGTACCAGACTGCATACAATGAGGAAATGGATTGGGTTACATATTTGTTTAGTAAAGGATCAACTTTGATCGGAATGAATGAAACAATTCTTAAAGAATATATGAATTATATCTTTGCTATTCGGATAAATAACATTGGGTTAAACCCAAAACGAATAGGTTTAGAATTAATCTCCAACCCAATTCCTTGGATTAATAACTACTTAGATAGCACAGATATTAAAACAGCACCACAAGAAATGGAAGCTGTGAATTATGTTGCCGCTATTGATAATTCAAATGAAGAAGAATTTAGCTTAGATGATTTATAAGGAGGGGAAGTAATGAAAGTTACCGAAATAGCACATACAAACACATCAGGGATTAACCTTAATGTATTGCATAGCATAACAATTAGTGATGTTATGCAGACATCTAAATTAATAGGTAAGCCGGTGCTATCAAACCCAGATAGCACTGAATATTGGTTATATAAGAGATTCTCGCATAAGTATATTGAGTATTTTTTGTGCAGTGCCGATGCAGTGATATGTATGGTAGGTGCATCCTTGCAAAATACAAAAAATGCAAGTTATATACAGATTCATGGTGTTCAGCTCAAGTCTGAATACAAGAGTAAAGGATTGGGTTTGTTAACATATGACTCCATTAAGAATGCTGAACGGATGAACTTAATGAGTGATTTTGAACAGACATCGGATGGTAAAAAATTATGGAATAGAATTGCTAGTGTTCATTCCGTGGCTGTGATAGATATAACTACAGGTGAAAAAATATCTAATGATATCGATGATGCATATGCATGGTATTATATGGATAGTAGTAAAGCTAAAGAAACAGTGTTAGTTACTGAAGAATTAATATCAGAAGGAATATTAGTAAAGAAGATTAACGTAAATAGGAGAAAAAATGGTAATAGTATATAGTAAGTCATCTTGTACGCATTGTGTGCAAGCTAAAAAGTTATTAGAAAGTTATAGTATTGTGTACACTGACATTAATATCGAAGATGATATGATTGCTAAGGAGTTTTTAATTAGCGAAGGACATAGATCTGTCCCACAATTATATGTTGGTGATAATTTATTAGTAGATGGTGGTTTCGACGGTTTATCGAAAATGCCAAAAAACCTAATTAAAAGCGTAGTAAATGAAATGGAGGGTGTATGATTGATATTAAAGTAGGTAATATATATTGTTTTAAATTAAACAGTGGTGAGGAGGTAGTCTCAAACGTATCCGAGGTGGAAGACACACATGTTGGATTAAACAAGCCGCTAAGTGTTGCTATGAGTCAACAAGGACCACAAATGATCCCTAGCTTAATAACAGGCAACCCAAGTGAGACGATGTGGTTGAATTTAAGTATATGTTCATTAATTGGAGAAGTAGGTAGTGATATACTCGAAGTTTATACAAAAGGAACATCAGAATTAGATTTACCACCAGATAAGAAGATCATAATGGAGTAAATAGTAAGTATGACAGCAGTTAGCCGTATCGGTGATAGTATTAGTGTTCATGAATGTGGTGTTGTACCAACAGCCGCAACAGGGTCTTCTGATGTATTTTGTAATGGAATAGCCGTTCATAGACAAGGAGATAGTAATACATCGCATCCTAAAGTACCGCCTCCGTTGGCATGTATACCACATTCAACTACGCTAGTAGCAGGATCAAATACTGTATATGTAAATGGTAATCAAGTTGCTAGAGTTGGCGATTCGTATAGTTGCGGTATTTCATTAACATCAGGGAGTTCAAATGTATTTGCAGGGGGATAAATGGAAAATATAAAGAAGTTTTTTAATAAAGTAGTTAAATTCATGGAAGGTTTGTTTATGCTAGGTTACTATTGTGACGAGCATGAAAGTAATTCTGTATAGGTCATAAAATTATTTAATTTGCAATTTATCTCATAAGACTATATAATCATTGTTTAGCAACCAGGAGAATTATATGCCGTATCATTGGATAGATAAATTAAACGTGAGTAATTCACGTAAACACAAAGAAGATATCATAGGACAAGCGTACTCTGCCTGTAAAATAGGTGACGAGAACGCTTGTGTATTTTTGGAATGTGCTGTTTTGGCATATGATCCATTTGTATCGTTTAACATTAAACAAGTTCCGGTCACAGAAAACATTACTAGCAAAGAGAATAGTTGGACTAGTTATGTAATTCATCTGCGTGACTTATCAAATCGTCTAGTTACCGGATATGCCGCTATTAGCAAACTAGAGTACCTAAGTCAGCAATATGATAGTACTCTCTGGAATAAGCTATTCAGAGCGGTTATATTAAAGGATTTGCGGGTTGGTGCTACAGCTAAGACATTTAACAAAATTCTCAAAGGTACAAAATATGAAATTCCAACATTCGAATGTCAACTAGCACAAGATTCCAAAAAACATAAGAAGAAGCTAACTGGTCCTAAGATTTTACAGAAGAAATTAGATGGTGTTAGAACATTAGCTATTATTAGAGATGATCTATCGAACGGGTGTTCTGTTGAGTTATTCAGCAGGAACGGCAAACCGTTGAATAACTTTAGAATTATAGAAGAACAGATGTTAAATATCTGTTATTCTATAAAAACAACGGAATTCTGCAATGCTGATGGCAAGCTAAAATATGCAGTTGTGTTTGACGGCGAGATTATGAGCGATAATTTTCAGAAATTAATGAAGCAAGCTCAACGTAAAACAGATGTGGATACTGCTGATTGTGTATACAATATTTTTGATATAATCCCATTGCACGATTTCGAGAAAGGATTGTGCCAGACAGTACAAATAGAACGTATAAAGCAGTTAACAAAAATCAACAACGCACTAATTGATTCTCCTGCTATCAATATTATAGACGAGAATCAATCTATTGAAGTTGATTTAGATCTTAATGAAGGGCATGACATTATGCGCCGGTATATGGATGGCACTGTTGAGCAGGGTTATGAAGGTATTATGATAAAGAACAAGCATGATACTTATCAATGTAAACGTAATGCATCATGGCTTAAATTAAAACCAGTGTTAGAGAATGATTTTACAATTATTGATGTAGCAGAGGGAACTGGAAAGAACACAGGAAAATTGGGTGCATTGGTATGTAATGCGGACATCGACGGAAATGCGGTCGTAGTTAACGTCGGCATAGGTTTTACAGATACACAACGCAATGACTATTGGCATAACAAAAACGAACTTATTGGTCATATTGCAGAAATAGAATACGACAGCATAACACAAAACCAGAATGGAGGTTATTCGTTACGCTTTCCTAGATTCGTTCGTTTTAGAAGCATTGAACCAGGTGAGAAATTATAACAGTAATTAATACGCATATAGAAAATTTTTATTCGCATTATTTGTATTGTTGATGTATTATTACAACTTAACTACTCACGGAGATGGATGATGTACATTTACTGCATAGAAAAAACAGAAGTAATTCACGGGCCGTCATTGGATCACAAGGTATGCCTTACCGATGATGGAGATTGGGAAGAAATTGATAATGTTTCGGCTAATCCAGTTGACTTTATTAATGGTTGGTCATGAAAAATCTGTATCTAATACGTGGACTACCTGGTGCTGGCAAAACTACATTTGCTAATAATATTTGTAAAAATGTATTTGCCGCTGATGATTATTTTTATAGAACAGGCAAATACATATTTGATATTGGGTATTTTGGGGTAGCACATAGTGAATGTCAATCCAATGTAGCTAACTGTATGAATACCAACGAAGATATAGCAGTCGCGAACACATTTACGCAAGAGTGGGAACTTGAGATATATCAAAAATTAGCAGATATGTATGGTTATGCCGTGTTTAGCGTTGTAGTTGAGAATAGACATGGGAACAATAATATACATAATTGTCCTGATGATAAAGTAGCCGAAATGCGTAATCGGTTTGAAATTAATTTATAATGGAGAAATCAAATGAAACTTCACCCATATACACTAAAGTTTTCTAAACGTCTAGAAAACTATGATTATTCAGTTCAAGAAGAGTTAGGGTTCCCGTCGATTAAAATAGCTAGGCAATGGATTAAATCGGTATCTAGCAAAGCAATAACAAAAACTGGGTATAAAATAACATCATTTAACATTGTAAGAACGAGAGTTGCATGAACATATCAACGCTAATCGTAGCCATTAAGCTAAAAGGCGAATACAAAATAAAAGAGACGGTGATATACACTTATGGCGGTGATAGTATAATTAACATGCATTTCGACGGACATTACGACTTTGCTAATATGATTGTTAAGAGAAAGCAGGCGAAATATACAAAGCTAATACATGCCGCCACGACATATCCGTCTGTCAACTCGGACCCAACGGCTATTACACTATGCAGTGCAATGATGAAGTTATTAAATGGCTAGAGGAAACATACCCACTAAGTCCGATATTAGGGTATGATTGGCGTGTAGAATCTACATTCCAACGTATACTGTATACAGTGAGTGAGAAAGTATATGTAGCAATGGTATTAAAATTTTCTTAGCACCTATAAAATATTTCTATTAGTAATTTCCTATTATCCGTGTATAATAGCTTTACTTACTTAAACATCAGGGATATAAAAATGAAATTTTTAAGATTGCAAAAATCAATTCTAAAAACAGCCGCAGCATGGTTCGAGCTAGGTGTAGAAGAACATATTTCTGGTAATAAGGTAGCCGCTAAAAAATCAATGGCGCAATATCATAGACTTACCACACAAGTTTTTAACGAAACTAGATGTGAACTATGGGAAATGATTCAATGGATGGGTGACGAAACTAGTGAAATGCCTGTATTTAAAGGAACAAGAAATGCAGTAAACAACTAGTCGGTGGTACACTAATGGAATTCGTAACTAAAAAGATTGATGTTAGTAATTATAATCTTACTACCTTTGATGAGGAGAAGACATTAGATATAAAACTTATTAAATTAATTTTCATGGTGTACGATGAAGATGAGATAATCATTGTTCTAGATACTATTGAGATCAACGATGGGTTTATAGTTTGGATAGATGATAAAAGTTTTATAGACCAAGAAATACCAGCTGAATTTTGGAATGAAGTTAACGAGGCTGAAGTAAGTATTCGAGAAGACTTTATAGAACCAAGAGAAGAGGCGCCAGGATTTGGCACAATGGCTGATTTTTGGAAATGGAAGGAAGGATAATGAAAAATATTATAATAAAAGGTGGATATGGAGGCGATTCACTGCAACTTTATCACATGGAAGATAAAATTGTATTTGATATTGCTGATTTCGATGTTGTTGTTGATAAAGGTGATTTAACAAAAATACGTGATTTTATAAATGATTTCTTGGATGCACTAAAGGGAGAGTAATGTATATTAATAGAATCGTGTATATCTATCTAGATCGATTGCGCTGGTCAGTTCATTCAATGCCACTCAATGCCACTCAATACCGAGTATAGTGAATGCATACGATACACACATGCAGTAACCGGAAATAAACCAACGCATTTTATTATGAACAAAGACAAAAAAATATTCGAAGGTACAGCAGTGCAATTGCGAAATTATGTCGTCGATGAATACGAAGATCGAATGCGAATGATTGAAATAATGGGATTTGAAATGGAGATATAAAATAATGAGGGATCGGAAAAAAAGATTACAAGATGAACATGATGCGTTAGCGAAGAAGGTAGATAAACTCGAAGAGGTGCTATATAGCAATCCTATTGCATTAGCCAATGCTTCAAGAGTTCAACATTCGTTGTTGAAAGTCCAGCATCAGATAATGCAATCATACTTGGGTGTTTTAGCGTTAAGATTGAATGATTTAGGTTAGAAATAATGACTGAATATGTATACAGTATGGATGCCGGCGGACAATTTCAGGATGCAGAATCTGTCATTGATGACTTACGAGAGGATGATGGGGAGAAGTTATGATACTGTTGTTTACATTAGTTTTTGCAACTAGTGGTGGATTAATTAGTAAAGAGTTGTATTTGGAATATAATTGGGAGAGTACAGAAGATTGCATGGGTTACGCCCAATTCATCCCAACGATTAAAACCGATGGACAATATACAGTATATTACTGTGAAACAATTAAAAATGGAGACTAGGTATGAATTATAAGACATTTAGAAGTATACTAAAAGCAACACAAAAGCAACATCGTGTTGATAGAAAGATTAATAAAGTTCTACAATTAGCACAATCAGATACTTATTTTATGGGTACGACAATTGATGATATTGGTAGAGCATTTGATATGGTATTCTTGGATGAATATGGTGAAATTGGATTGGATTTAATTCAGTGGTGGTTATATGAAGATATTGATAAGTTAATATTTGATGCTAAAACTGACGAGGTTATTGCTGATTTAACAAAAATGAAAGATCTATGGGAATATACAGAGAACAGAGCGTGGGATGAGTAAGGATCAGAGGCTGATTGTAATTAAAACTATAGTAGAGGGGAGGAAATTAAGATGAAAAAACATAAACATTACCAAGAAATGAGAGCAATGGCAGATGGTTGGGAAGTTAAGGTGCAGCGTGGGAATGGGTTTTGGGCTTTATCTAGTTATGTAGTATCAGATGAATCTCTTAAATATAGAATAGTA
>ENA-OREN01001302-OREN01001302.1-marine-metagenome-genome-assembly--contig:-NODE-1302-length-29830-cov-8.203576_pt1 | contig 29830 bp, 27 predicted proteins | sample MGYA00248624_ERZ508555 | MGnify/ENA primary metagenome ERZ508555 (study PRJEB26222, sample SAMN06267773) | marine metagenome | isolation source: Saanich Inlet, British Columbia, Canada | place...
CCAATAATTTTCACCAGGACCCTCTTTTTCCGTCTGCCGTCAAACTCTCCGTAGAATATCTGTTCCCATGGCCCAAAATCAAATCTGCCTTCGGTGATCGCGACAACAACTTCTCGGCCCATTACCTGTCGCTTAAGGTGCGCGTCTCCATTATCCTCACCAGTGTTGTTGTGACGATATTGTGAAAGTGGTTCATGAGGCGCCAGTTTTTCCAGCCACTCCTCATAATCGTGGTGAAGGCCGGATTCATCATCATTTATAAAGACTGATGCAGTGATGTGCATGGCATTGACCAGGACGAGGCCTTCCTGAACACCGCTTTCTTTGAGACAGGAATTTACTTGAGGGGTGATGTTTATAAACTCTCTTCTATTTGTTACATCAAACCATAGCTCCTTTCGATAACTCTTCATTTAAATACTCTCCTTTATGTAATTATAAATATATGCATTGGGATATAAATATTGATAACCTTTCGACTTCGCTCAGTGTGACGTCGTTTAGGGCGCTCTGCACGTGCCATCCTGAGTGGAGTCGAAGGATGGTGCTTTTGTGATAGCTATCTAACTTGACTATCAATTATAACGGTTGACAACTCATTTCACCATACTATAGAATGTTCAGAGAAAGTTATAAGTGCCTAAAGTTTTAAGTGAGCTAAAGTTATGGGAAAATACTTTCCTTCCATCAGAACTGATTTATTCAGGTAGATAGCTGTGCATCACTAATTATTAGTAAGGTTTTAATCATATGAAAACTAAGTTAACAGAAATAACTAATTATGTTCAAACCGATATCTGGAGAATCCGTCTAAAAGACCATCCTCGTAAGAAAATATTCTTCATTACACAGCTTAGAGTTGTCATACTGGCTTTACGCGGATTTTATGAAGATAAGTGTTCTTTAAGGGCGTCAGCTCTAACCTTCTACTCTTTGCTCTCAATTGTTCCTGTTGTTGCTTTGATATTTGGTATCGCAAAGGGGTTTGGTTCTGATAAAGCCCTGGAAAAGCAACTTCTGGAAAAATTTCCAGGTCAGGAAGAGGTGCTCATGCAGGTTATGGGATTTGCTCGTTCTCTTCTCGATCAAACCAAAGGAGGGATGGTGGCTGGTATTGGTTTGGCAGTACTTTTCTGGATAGTAATTAAACTTTTAAGTAATATTGAACACTCATTCAATGATATCTGGGGAATAAAGAAACCAAGAACCGCGGTAAGGAAAATAACAGATTATATTTCTATAATGCTTATTTGTCCTGTCCTTATCATTGTGTCAAGTGGTCTTACCGTGTTCATAATGACTCAGATAACTCACATAACCGAAAGATTTTCATTTTTAGGTTTTTTCAGTCCCCTGATATTCTTCTCGTTCAAACTTCTGCCTTATTGCGTAATCTGTGGTGCTTTTACTTTTATTTATATCTTTATGCCTAACACGAAGGTTAAATTTTTGTATGGGCTTATAGCAGGTGTGATTGCAGGCGTAACTTATCAATTTGCACAATGGGGCTATATCAATTCTCAGGTAGGTGTGGCTCAGTATAATGCCATTTATGGAAGTTTTGCGGCATTGCCTCTTTTCTTAGTGTGGTTACAGATCAGCTGGTTGATTGTCCTTTTCGGGGCAGAAATTTCTTTTGCTCTTCAGAATATAGATACATATGAATTCGAGCCGGATTGTTCTCGCGTAAGCCTCTCGTACAAGAGATTGCTTGCTTTGCAGATAACCCACTTAATAACAAAGAATTTTTCTAACGAAGTTAAGCCCTTAACCGCAAATCAGATTTCTCATACCCTGGAGATACCTATCCGGCTGGTACATCAAATTCTTTATGATTTAGTCGGGTGTGGGATTGCTGCCGAAACCAAAACTGAAGATGACCAGGTGTTCGCTTATCAACCTGCATGTACTGTTAATCTGCTCACCATAAAGCACGTAATTGATGCTCTGGACAAAAGTGGAACTGACGATATACCTGTTGCACAAAACAGAGAATTAAAAGTATTGTTAAGTACTCTGGAAGCTTTTAATGACACAATTGAAAAGTCCTCCGCCAACAAGCTTTTAAAAGACATATAAAATGTTTCAGTTACAAACCGCATCTGTACATGAAAAATATTAAATCAGCCATTTCAGTTTTCATGTTATGTCTCATATTCCCGGGATGCCTGGCGAGATATGGTGAGGGCAGACTTGACCAACTGCTTTTCTCCGTAAATGAATTGCAAAAAGAGTGTGTGGCAAATAACGAAGAATTGACTGAAGAAAAAATTAAGGAAAGACTTGGTAAACCTGGTTTTTTAAAACCTGTTTATGTACGTAATCTTAACTTGTCTTTCCTGAACACACTCAAAGATGATGCCGGTGTGTCATTAGTGCCTAATCGTCCAGAGTTATACGATGATATGTTAGCAGCCGTCAAGGAAGACAAATCGTACAGTATAAAATTGCTTTCCTATGTTTATGACAGGATGGGTTCGTTAGAAGCCACTTCTCTAGCGTTTTATATAGGAAATGAAGGCACAGGGAGAAATGAACCAGAAGTATTCGGGTGGGACTATGTGGCGTATGGCAAAAAAGATAACTGTGATCTCGAAAGAAAGCGAAAAGCATTTATAAATTATAAAATTGACTCTCCTGCAGGCTATTTCAGACTACCATACACATTTCTGATAGATACAGTTATCGGGCTCAAACAATTTGCCGGAGAGATCATTAAGTCTCCGATTTCCTTTCTGGAGGAGGAGATATTTGAAAATATTTTTATTGAGAAAAAGGTTCCATTTTACAAATTTGATGGTATTAAGGCTGCTATTGAGGACTGGCGGAACGGAGTTACCGCACTCACTTACAGATACAGGGTGGATGGCCATCAGGGATTTGTGGCTACAACTCAAAATCTGTTGGGAGAGATCCCTCTTGTAGGGTCTGTATTTGATCAATGGCATGGAGAAGAAAGTGGCTTAGCTGATAAGTTGTTTTTGACGAGAGGCATTTTTGGAGGAGAAGCCCATGAACAGAATACATCTTTCTGGGTCAGATACTTTAGAAATCATCTAGAAGGCACAAATGATGATAATGTGATTTCTGTAGAAGCAATACCATATAAATATGGTAGCAATGTTGATGTTTTATGGGCATTGTTTAATATATCTCATGGGTATGCCTATGACATGGCATCGGAGATTATCTTTAACTACGATGTGAACCCGGGAGACACAGTTCTTTTGAGCGGGCATAGTGGAGGGGTTCAAAGGATTCTTTCTGCAGCAAGGATCTTGAATGATGATGAAATTAACGTGAAAAAGATATATGGTATTGCAGGCCCCGCCCTGGGATATGCTCCGTGCAGCGAAACAAAAGTTGTATTGAATGGTAAACTTTTGCAAGACCATGTTTCTGAAGTATCAAAATTTTTAAAATATACAACACTGAATTTGTTAACATTAAGCACGAAATGGGGCTATGACGATCGCAAGGTACAACAAAAAGAAGATATACATTATGAACATGTAACTCCCGGGTTTGTTGGAAGTAGGACAAGGGTAAAGTATGACGGTTATTTACGTGATAACTTTACATTTTTCTTCAAATAGTTTGTTGCTGAAATTGTAACTGAGATTGCCCATGAAAGTTGACATAATTCTTTTGGGCAGTATAATATTAACTCCAAATTGTGCTATACACGATCATAAGCAATAATGAATAAATTACTCCATATCATCTCTTTTACTGTTCTGCTAACCGCAATATTGTTAATAAATCACCCAAAGAGTGTTACTGCGGAAATTGTTGTAGTCCATGCCGACCGGGCATGGCAACTGACAGACATAATTCTTAAGAAAAACCATATTATTAATTGGGAAGTAAGAGAGGACGATAACTGGAGCTTTAATACAGCAATGTTTCCAGATGGGCATAATGCAGACGGAATACCAGTGCCTGCTTTAGAAAGTTACGCGTTACCTGGTGAGAATATTGGTATGCTTCTAGGCAAAACAGATGAATACAGTACTTTGTCTATGGGCTTGTCTGGTTCTGCAATAGTATCGTCTGGAGAGGATGGTTGTTATTTATATTTAACAATGAATGACGACTTAATCGGTAAATTTGGAGAAGGGTTCAAGGACAATTATGGAGAAATACATGTTACGATAACACAAATTCCAATCAAAATTGTCAATATCGGTATTTTCTTTATTGAGGGATGCCCCGGCTTGTCATCTATCACAGACAATATTAAGGAGGTTCTTGCTGAGGAGGCTGTTGACGCAGACATTAGTTTGTTTTTAATTGAGACGCTGGAAGATGCGAAACGACTTCAGTTTACAGGTTCCCCTACAGTGAGGATCAACGGAAGAGACATAGATTCCAATATGAAAGCCATCAAAGATTATGGCCTGAGAAGTCGCCATTATTATGCAAACGGGGAAGAACTGGATTTTCCTTCTAAAAGTATGATTAGAGACGCAATCAAAAAGATAAAAAAATAGTATTAATAGTTATTGTCTTGCAAATCCTCAACTTATCAATTCATATTATATTCAAACTTCATGAATATCCTCAAAGCAGAAAAAATTACCCATAAAACGTTGACAAAGTCAACAACGCAACAGAGGCAGAAAAAATAGAAATAGTTTTACGATAAAAACCTAAATGTCCTTGTTTTAGGTAAGGCATTGTAAGGTAAGTGCTTAGGTTGAAATAATATTTCTAGTGCATTTGTTTCTACTATATATTAAATTTATTAGGCACGATTTTAGCGTGGCAAGTATCTCCAGGATTGTAAACAAATACTGTAAACGTTTGCATAAATTATTAAACAGCTGCGAGTTAGTATTTTTTTCTTAATATAATTTATAAAATCTAGTTGACTAATTATTATTAAATAAGAATGAACGAACCATCATCAACGGAAGAATATACTGCTATATCACAAAATGCATTAATTGAAGGCACGAAGATAGAGTTTGATGTGTTTTTGAAAAACGATGTTGGGGGACACTCCAGATATATCTTATTCTGCCGTGGAAATCAACAATTCAGTGCTAAGAGAAAGGAAGAATTATTAAGTAAGAATGCAAGCAGACTTTATATTTCTTCAAAAGACAAACAGAAATATCTCAGATATCAGGAAAATAACCTCAGGAAGATTGTCGATGATAGCAGTAAAACTTCTTTGCAGAAATCAGGCGCACTTTATCAGGTTGCGGGCAATATAACTCAAAACATCCTGGAAGATCCAAAGTCCGGACAGAATATAGACCGGGCTTCTGCATGGGTGGGGAATACAGTTGCTCACATCCTTCAAAATGAAAACACATTCTCCAGTTTGTTTGAAGTTACTTCCAATGATTATCGTACATATACGCATTCTATTAACGTGTCAGTAATCGGATTACTCTTTGGTAAATATCTTTCCTTAGATCAAAAAGAGTTGGACAGTCTGGGAACCGGTCTGTTATTGCATGATATTGGTAAGTCAACACTCCCAAATGAAATCTTAAGTAAATATGGAGAACTCACTAAAGAAGAGTCTAATGAAGTCAGAAAGCATCCTAAAGCAGGTTTTGATCTTTTAGAACATAGGGAAGACATTGATGGACTCTCTTTGAGGGTAGTTATTCAACATCACGAAAATAATGATGGTACTGGATACCCTTATGGACTTGCGGGTGAAGAAATCCATCTATTTGGACAAATTTCCCGGATAGTCGACGCATACGACGCTATGACATCCAACAGGCCATACGCAGCAGCAATGAAACCGTTTGCGACACTGGGAGTAATAAAAGAAGGAAATAAGACTTGTTTTAATGAGGAATTGTTAAAAGAGTTTATTTGCTTTCTTGGGCTTAAGGATAGGCGCAGTGAATCCAGGGCTAGCGATACATTACTGTCTTCTTCATTTGTAGCCAAATGACCCTGACTTGCAATTCATATTCTACAATATAAATACGTATGCGAATGCAAAAGCCACAAAAACAGATAAATAACAGACAATAGTCAATTTTGTTAAAACGTGTTTTGCTTGTTTTGATAGAAGATAAAAAATATAGAAACTTCCTAAAACCCCTGCAAGAATGAATAATAATTCAATTGCTGACACAACCCCTGTTTTATCAGCAGTCAAAGCTTCATTTCCAATTGTTACCGGTTGATAAATTCCTGTTATCTCCATCAGCTTCCAGAAATCTGTTTTAAGTTTATTCCAATAAAAAGCTAGGCGCCCCATAAGTGCAAGTGGAATAGCTGCATATCCGAAATCAGTAATTCTTGTTTTCGCATTTTCAAACGACAATCCATTGCATACATAATCAAGAAAAACAATAGAACCAGGTGGAAGAAAAGATACAAAGGCAAATATTAATGTATAAAGCGCAGTCTGGTTGATTCCGGTAATACTATATAGAGATTGAAACCACTGAGAATCTATGCTGAGAAGACTCCCATACTCTACTAATAATATTCCCAATAGTGATAAACACAGTAACGACTCAGACAATGATCTGTTGGACATGTTGCCTATGTCGCTTCCCGGTACCTGAAGATTGACTTTTATAGAACTGTGACTGCAATTCTTATAACAATTCATACATAAAACACAATCTCTACCATTTTCCAATCCATAAGGATGTAGATACATTGGACAACCTTTTGTTAATTGCGTTCCCAGGTAGCAGTCGTGAGTTTCACATTGATTCAGGCAGACACTTCTGTTTGCTTTCAAAGAAGTTATTGATGCAAGTGAATAAACACCAAACAAACCACCCAATGGACAAACATATCTGCACCAGGCTCTTCTTTCAAAGAGCAGACCTGAAATGACGGCACCCGAAAGAAGAAATATAATCAAGTATGCCGTTAATGTCGAAGAGCGTGGAATTACCGTGACACCTTCAAACCAAAAGACTAATACTACCAGTCCGATGGTAATATACTTTCCGTATGTAACCAGTATCTTCGGTATTTGCAGATTAAAATTTTTAAATTTCTTCACTGAATCACCGATAGCGGCAAAGGGGCATATTCCGCACAAAAATCTTCCGGAAACAAAAGTTATTAAGTACATCCCAAATATGCCTGCCGACCAGAATAATATATTTATAAAGTTTAACTGCCCATCTTTATGTCCCCCAAAAAGCATTAAAAGTGTAATTACGAGAAATATAGAACTTAAAACCTGAAGACCAGATGGGTAAAATTTGCTCTTTAAAAAACTTTTAACCACATCAAATGAAAGAAAATCAAAAGACCATTTATTTTCTCCCATTGGTATACCAAAAAATATTTGTTCTGACGTAATTACATCACCCTTTGCCAGAATAACTGCACGTCTCAGTACGTTTTCAAGCTCTTTAACGTTTCCGGGCCAATCATAACTCATCAACCTTCCCATAGCGTTGTCAGATATTTTTTTCACGTCTTTGTGCAATTCACGACTGATATTCTCAAGGAAGTCTTTTGTAAGCATTGGAATACTGCGTTTCTGGTCTCTAATAGCTTTTAATTGATAGTGGTTTTTGCTTAATATTTCGTATAGGATCTTATCAAATTTACCTTCCTCTATAGATGAGGCAATATTGTGAGACACGGATGTAATAATTCTCGCGTTTGAAAAAATAGTGTCATTGCCATTGACACGATTAAACTTTCCATCCTGTAGGTAATTCAGTAATTTGATTTGGTTTGCTTGATTCAACCTGTCAACATGATTCAAAAAAATAGTTCCAGAATCAGCCAGTTCAATAATTCCCAAACGTGTTGATATACTTTCTTTTGCAATACCTTTCTGAGCAGACAAATTGTTCTGTAAACCTTCTCCTATTGAGTTATCATCGCTTACTACTGAAGAACTTTTTTGATATCCAAAAAGCTCTTCACCCCATGATTCGCTGTCAATGTCTCTGCAATCAAACTTTACAAAAGGGCCTTTGTAACGTTTGCTCTTGTAATGAATAATTTTTGACATGGGAACCTTTCCCGTTCCGTCCTCACCTCCTATCAGCACAGGTTCATCAAATAAAGACATTGAATCAACAAATGTATTTATCTTGTCGATATACTTACCTTTACCTACAAACCCCTGGTTATCTGGAACCTGTCTTCCACTTACTCCCTCAGCAATCTGTATCCTTCTTTTAAGGCGTGCATGTGAAATAGCAAGGGCAATGTGATTAGCCATAATCGTTAACCCTCTGATATCGTCTTTTGTGTGCTTCCGTTTATCAACAGTCTGGATATTGATTGCACCAATAACATCATTCTTGTCACCTAATGGCACAGACAAGAGTGAGGAGAAGCGATCCTCATGGATTTCTGTAATAAACTTCACCCTGGGATCGTCGTGAATATCTTCAAGGGCAACCGGTTCACAATTCTTTACAACCCATCCGGTAATTCCTTCCCCTTCGTCTAATCGCATTCTTACATTTTTAATTACCTCTTCATCAAAACCAATTGCAGCTTCCAATACCAGTTTATGAGATACAGGATCGACGAGATAAATAGAACAAGCATCTGCCTTCATTTCCTTGCTAACGGCCTTAACAACAAACGAGAGTGTTTTATTAATATCTTCCGATGAGTGGAAAAGCCTGGTTACTCTATTTATTACATCTAATTTTCTCTCTTTTTCAGACTTATCTTCAATTACTCCAACTATTTTGATTTTTTCCGTTTTAATAAAATCAAAGAAGACTTTAATTCTCATTGAAACAACTCTAGTTAAATACGTATTCAATAGAGGATTTGTTTGAAACAGTTCCTGGATGTCATCATTATAAATTACAAAGAGTTCAACGTCCTCCTTTGCCTTTTTGGTTGCAAGGTATGGTTCATCGGTGAGAAGGGAAATAGCGCCAAAACAATCCCCTTTGCTGAGCATTGCTACTGTAATCTCTTCTCCGCTACCATCAACTAAGGTTTCTACTACAGATCCCGCATGGATGATAAAAAGGCAGTTTCCCTTGCGTCCTCTTTCACATATAGTCTGTCCTGCCTCATAGTGTTGGATCTGGATCTTCGATACAATCTTCTTTAAAAGATTGTTGGACAATAAGGAAAAAGGCTCATAATTCCTAAGAAAGTCTCTTTTTCGTTTAAAAAAACTCTTCTCTTCGGTCATTTCAATTTTTTCTATAATAAAATTATTATATTTTTAACGATAATATCTCATAAGTTATTGTGTATTAGACAATTATGGTATTATCTGCTTTGTAGGCTCAATACTACATTATTAAATTATGAAAAAAAATAATAATATTTACAATTATTCATAAATAGCAGGTAAAAACATCTAACTCTATGGTATTCGTCAATTTGCAAATATCCATCGTAGAAGGTAATTTTGTGTCTGAAACATTGATAATTGTATATATTGAGTATAATTATCCTTATGATTAAAGCTTTAATTACAAGAACTTAAAGCAATAATCAATCGATAAGAACAGGCAAGCACCTAAGCCAAAATTAAAAGAACAGAGTCAACTGTTTTCAGTCAGAAAAACAGAAAATCACTTGACGAAAAAAAGTTTTAATGTATAATCCTTAATCTATATTTGTTTTTCAGGCTAACAAGATACCTAGAATTCAAAAAGGGTGGATTTAGCCGCATTTAATGTAATAAGAGTAAGAATTACCGCATAGTAGATTGTTTTTAATTTTTGATTTTGAAAGGAGAAGTGGAATGCTTAGTAAACTGAAATTTGCATCTATATCGCTGATGGTCGTGGGATTACTTTTCTGTGTAAGTAAGGCAACATATGCAGAACCGCCTTTTATGCCTACTGATACAGGATCAATTCTCGTTCAGGTTATAGCACTTGGGTATGCAGTTGAACATGCAGAAGTAAGTGTTGGAGATAACTCTGATACTACCGGTGCTAACGGCAACAGATCGTTCACTGTAGATCCTGGATTCTACACAGTATCAGCTACTAGCGAACATGGCGGTGCAGCTACAAAGCAAGTTCGAGTAAGTCCAGGTGAGATCGTACAATGTACACTTGAATTAGGTTCTAAAGGTCTTCCCCCTGCCGAAGGTCATTGATTTACACTTACGTTAAGTAAGAACTAACTAAAGGCTTCAGGGTTAAACATCTACCCTGAAGCCTTTTTTTTTGAAACCTCATTACCAATCCCCTGATACTTCCCTATATTTACTAAAATCATAATCATTCATAAATGGTTTTAGATTATCTAAAAAACATTCACAACCCATCCAGGAAGTGGTAGCACACATCACGGTTGATTAATCATTTCGTGCCGGTATAATGAACTTCGATGAATTACAAACGGGTAGTTTCTCCTTTTGCGCAATGAGTAATCCGGGCGTTGCGAAGGAGATATTTTCATTTAGACCGTTTATTATCTCTTAATCTGGAAAGGAGAAAGGAATGTTGAGTAAATTTAAATGTGTTCTTATTTTACTCATGTTTGCAGGATTAATTTTATGTGCAGGAACAGTGAGTTTTGCTGATGCCTGGAACGAACCTGCAACCGTCATTGTTCAGGTTACCGCAGCGGGTTCACCGATTGGAGATGCAGAAGTGAGTGTTGATGACCAATCAGATACTACCGGTCACAACGGAAACCGTGTTTTTCAGGTAGGTAAAGGACATCATACTGTTTCAGTTACAGATATCCATGGCAATTCAGACAGCAGAGAAGTTCGTGTTAATCCTGGAGAAATTGTACAGGTGACATTTGATTTAGGAGCTGCAGGTCGTCCAGCTACCGGAGACCATAGACAGGAACTTACTTTTAGTAAGAACTAACGAAAGGCTTCAGGGTCGATGCTTAACCACAAAGCCTTTCGTTGTTTAATATTTCATTTTGTAGGACTCCCACCAAAATTTTCATACTCCTGTCAAACACATTTGATAAGTCAGCTGTTACCGCCACTCTCAAAAATAGTTATTTCAAAGTGATCATCCGGGTATTTTGTCGATTAATTGATGTGTTACATATCAGAGTTGATTTATATCTAAGCGTTAGTATAATGAACTCCGATGAAGGATAAACTGGGAGTAGAAACAGTTATAAATCATATACGTAACGTTGAGGATGTTACGTTAAAGCCCATAACGGATATTGTGGCACTAAAAATATCTAAGGGTCCCTATGACGGGGGGCCGGAGAATAATCTTACTAAAGCAGAGGAAATAACGGCAGAATACATTTCAGAAAATCACAGTACTCTCGATGAATTTCACGAAAAGTTGACAATATTAGATGGCGGAATTAAAGGGTTGGAAGCCTTTGCTGATACGATCTATCAATATTATACAGCAAGTGACCACTTGGATTTCGAAACTGTTAAAGACAAGATCAGCAGTAAGAAGGACATCATATTAAAAACAATTACTGATCTGATTGCATACAAAATAGCAGAGAGCTCTGATGATCAGGGTGTTGACCTAAACTTTATCTCTGCCCAGACTTTCGTAGCAGAATACATATCGAGAAACTTTAGAAATAGAGCAGAACTCGAAAGCAAGATAACAAAACTGGGTAAAGGTAAAGATACAAAGGGACTAAGTGCTTTTGCCGACATTGTGTATAATCATTTTGTTAATAATAATAAATGAAGGCCATCTTTGTTCATCTGTCAGGAAGCAAAAGAGGTAAGACCGAATCCTTTACTGATTCAAAAATCAGTGTTGGGACAGATCCTTCCTGCAATCTTAATTTTGATCAATCGATAGATAAAAGCACTTCCTCTTTTCATGCTGAAATAAATTTACAGGAATGTGATTATGTCCTGAAAGATTTAGATAGCGCTGAGGGTACGTTTGTGAATAACAGGCAGATTAAGGAGGTTGTTATTCATGATGGAGACCTGATTGAATATGGTGATAACGGGCCAAGAGCACGTTTCAGAATAAAGACTGAGGAGGGAGATGTATGTAAACCATTCAGAGAAATACTGGCAGATTCTATGGATATTGCCAGAGAACCACATAAAGGAAGAAAGCTGATAACAGCGAAAGCTTTTTTTAAAAGTTTATTATCTGAGGCGTATACACAGTCTTCAGCAAAATTTAAACTTGTTGCTGCCCTTATCTTCTTGATCGCCTCCATTGGTATTTTTACATTAGTATATAACATATACTCCAGCCTTACAGAAACAACAAAAAGAGTAGATCTCCTTGAATTTGAAAGCACTATCGGCGAAAAAATAATAAAAGATTACAGTAAGGGTGTCTGTTTAATTCAGTGTTCTTTTTCATTAGTCGATGACGCTTCAGGCAAGCCGTTAAGATCATGGAAAGATGGGCGTTTACTGACTAATGAACTTACTGGGACCGGATTTATAATAGGCAATGGTAAGATTTTAACAAATCGTCATGTCGCGGAACCTTGGTGGCAGGAAACATCACATGCTATTCCTATAGAACCCGGTTTAACACCCAGGATTGAGGTGTTCAGGGCTTTTTTCCCTGATGTGGAGGACCCTGTTCCGCTTAAAGTAGAAAAAGTTTCTGACATCGTCGATGTAGCTCTTTTGAGCTTTGACCCTGAAGGTGTTGACATGACTGGGCTGGAGTTAGATTTAAGTGGTAAGGATGCAATTGAGGGAGAACCTGTTGTGCTGTTAGGTTACCCGGCTGGAATGAACGCTCTTTACGCAAAAAGTGATCCTGAAATTGCAAAGGAAATATCTAAGCTGCCATTTCTGAAAGCGGCTCAGGAACTCTCTAGCCGTCACCTTATAAAGCCGATAGCAACCCAGGGGCATATTAGCGATGTTTTGAACAAAAGAATTATATATGACGCACTAACAACTTCCGGTGGTAGTGGAGGGCCGCTTTTCAATAATAAGGGTGAGGTGATTGCCATAAATTATGGAATATTTCGTGGTTTCAGAGGAGCAAACTTTGGTGTTCCTATAAAGTATGCTCTGGAGTTAATAGAAGATGACAGCCATTAATACGATTATTTTCGATATGGATGGAGTGATTGTCGATGGAATGCCCTACCATATCAAATCGTGGAAAGAAGCTTTGTTAACTATAGACATGCATGTTTCAGATCTGGAAATTTACCTGATGGAAGGCATGACAGGCAGGGAAACAATGGAAATATTTGCCAAAAAAAGTAACATATCAATTTCAGACGAAACTGCTGACAAGATAATAAAACTTAAACGTAGGATATTTAATGATATTTTTGCCGTAACACTCATAAAAGGTATTAAGAATTTATTGTTAGAATTAAAGGATCGCCAGTACAATCTAGCTTTGGTGACCGGTACCCGCTTAGATGTTGTTAAGAAGGTGTTACAGGTGGGATTGGAAAATATCTTTGAAGTTATTGTCACCGGAGAAATGGTAAACAAAGGAAAGCCAAACGCTGAACCATACCTTAAAGCAGTAGCTGAACTTAAAGTAACAAAAGAAGATTGCATTGTAATAGAGAATGCACCGGCAGGTATAACTTCAGCTAAGGGTGCCGGCTTAACGTGTTTTGCAGTACAGACTTCTCTTTCGGAAGAGTACCTGCAAGATGCAGATAAGATATTTAAAGATATAGAAGGTGTTTCTAAATATTTATTAAATTCTTCTTCGAAATAAAAACTGTTAGGCTAAACCTATATAATTATGATCTGATTTGTTCAATATAAAATTCCGGGAGTTTATTAATGAAGAAATTAAAGTGTTTGTGTCTGTTTTTGTTTCTAAATCTTGTCGTCTCATTTCCTGTAACGTCTGAGGCATCACAAGTAGATTTTGGATGGAGTGTTCCTGAATATTTTTCAGAGAATGAGGGCTCAGAAGACGAAAAAAAATATTTAATCTGGGTATTCTCAATTAGAAATACTATAGAAGAGGAGATTACGGTGCCTGTAGCTACTCTACTGTCAACTGACACAGATAAATATTATGAAGCTAAATTCATCCCGGAGATTGCCAAAAAAGTTTCTGAAGATGGGGAGATATATTTAAGTTCTGATAAAATGAAAGGAGAATATGGTCCTGGAGTTACAAGAAAGGGAATTGCGATTTTTGAAGACGTTGATCCCTATGCACAGAAAATAAATATCTATATGACTGGATTGTCACATTTTTTCTTCTGGAGATGGAGATTGTCAGATTATTCCTATAAAATTACTTATAAAAGATCAGGAAGTAAATGGAAACTGGAAGAACATGGTTTCTCAAAAGACAATTCGCACAGAAACTATGTTGACAAGTTTAAGGGGACTCAACCGGATATCAATTACTGGCCCTGAGTCGGGATTTCACTACTGGTGTCTATTGGAGTATCCTGTGAGGAATCATTTTGTACCTTTTCTTTTAGAAGTCTTCCTGATTTGAATCGTACAACTCTTTTTGGGGGTACATCTACAGTTGTGCCGGTTTTAGGGTTTCTTCCAATCCTGGATCCTCTTTCCACTGTAGTTAGAATTCCAAAATCCCTGAATTCTAGTCGATTGCCTTTTACAAGTTCCTCAGTGCATAATTCGAGGAAAAGCTGAATTGTTTGTTTGGTAACTATTTGCGGGCTTCCTAATTTTTGAGAGATTGCCTCAGCTAGTTCTCTTTTTGTTATTGTGGCCATATTTGATTACTCCAAAAACAATTATAATTCTCCAAGCCTTAACTTACTACAACTACAGGCATCAAATTGCAGCTGATTATACACATAAGTTTAATTATGTCAACATCTTTGAGAGAAAAAGCTGATTTTTTTATTGAATAATTTAAAAGCACTTTTACTTTAACTTTACATAACATATATTTATCAGACTGTCGACATGAAAATTACGGATTTTTTACACAAACATTGTAAAACAAACAACTTACCTGTCTATATGTTGAGCGGTAGCGAATATTTTCTAAAAAAACAGGCATTAACCGGGATAAAAAAACAGTTTTTTCTTGAAGGAGGAGTTAAGGAAGGTTTGATCGAGTTTAATGGTAAAGATACGGGAAGTAATTTTACTCTTAACCAGGCCGAAGGTAGTGCTACACAAAATGTTAAAGCTTCTGCTTTATTAAACGATATTCTTGATGAAGTGAGAACAGCTCCAATGTTTGGAAAACATAAGTTGATAATAGTTGAGAATGCTGATGGTCTCCTGGTTAAGTATCAGGAAAGAATTTCGGAATACATAAAAAATCCTTTTAGCACTAACTGTTTGATATTAGAAGTGTTATCCATAGACAAAAGGACGAAATTAGCAAAAGCAATGAGTGGCAAACAAGGCATTCTTGTTGAATGCGATAAACTTTTTGATCGTCCTGCGCCTTGGGAAACAAAGAAGCCGGAATACGACAGCGAATTAACAAAATGGATTGTTATGCATGCCAGGTATTACGACAAGACAATGAATCTTCAATCTGCATTTTGTCTTCTGGAAAGAACCGGAAACAGCCTGGCAATTATTGACAGGCAACTGGATGCATTGTCCATTTTTGTCGGTGATAGGGGTGAAATTTCAGTAGAAGATATTCAAATGTTCTCAGGGGCAAGCCATAGAGAGAAGCTCTTCAATCTGCTTGATGCAATTGGTATGAAGAATACTCTTTCTGCTGTAAAAATGGCAGAAAATATATTTAACACTGGTATGGAAAACGAGCGTAAAGCTATCACTTTTGATTCGAGATCAATTGCCATAACTATTGTAATTTCAACACATAAAAGAATGAAGGATTTGTGGAAGATTATCAGGGTTCTGGACAAGGGTGGAAGTAAAGAAGAGATTTTAGAAAAACGATATGCTCCAAGACCATTTGTTGACAAAATGATAAAGCAGGCTCGGAATTTTAATGAGGAGGAGATGTCTGGGAAATGGAAGTATATGCTTGAGGCCGACTTGTTATGTAAAACAAGTCGGCTATCACCAACCCTCATAATAGAACAGCTGATAACTAAGTTATGTATGTGGCCGAGAGCTGAAGGAAACGGTACAATATCATAGGTAGTGTCTGTTGGCAGTGTTCTTATATTAAACTGATTTCAGGTAAGTGGAGAGCCTTATTCTCTTTATTAATGAAATCTGATTTAGTCAAAAAAAGACTGTTTTAATGGGTAACAATTAATCCAAATTTCTGATACAATGAGGGTCGAAATAAACTTGTCGTGAGGTGGAAATATATGCAATTGACTTATATTTTTAGCACTGAACTGCAAAACATATTATGAGAATATATATAAAGGGTCGGAGGTTACCATGAAGAAATATGATCAAATTCGCAGGAAGCTCATTGATAGGCGAGATGAGATAAGGGGACGTCTAGATAAGGTCGATCAAGATATACTGCACACCGATGGTGCTCCAAGCCCTGACTCCGGAGAACAGGCAGTAGAGCGAGAGAATGATGATGTGCTTGAAGCCTTGGGCGGCCTTGCACGTTCAGAATTGGAGAAAATAAATATAGCGCTTGAGCGCATTGAACTGGGTGAATATGGAAACTGTACGTTATGTAAAAAAGCTATAGCTGCAGAAAGACTCAAAGCAATTCCTTTTGCAGATCGGTGTATTAATTGTGCGGACAAGGATATTGACGATGTAGACGATATAGATTAACAACTCTGACTCGTTTAATTCCGACTCTTTTATAATATCAGTTCTGATACCTTACTCTGGAAATCTTTGTAAGTCTGCTATTTGAGAGGTTCTTAATGAAAGGTTATTATGGACGCACATAAACTTGCAGGTAAAAGAGTTCCGCGTGAGCTTCTCACAAATATACCTCGACTTCTTGCCGCTTACTATACATACAAACCAGATATCAAAAATCCGCATAATCTAGTCTCATTCGGTACCTCCGGACATCGAGGATCTTCATTTAAAAACTCTTTTAATGAGGACCATGTCCTGGCCATTTGCCAGTCTATATGCGAACTGAGAAAATCAGGGAATATTACTGGGCCGCTTTATGTTGGTAAGGATACTCACGCACTGTCTGAGGCCGCATTTTTCACGGCTATCGAAGTCTTTGCCGCCAATGACATAGATATTATGATACAGACAGGATCTGGCTATACTCCAACGCCTGTCATCTCTCACTCTATTTTGACATATAATCAAAACAGAACATCAGGGCTTGCGGATGGAGTGGTCATCACTCCGTCTCACAACCCTCCAGATGACGGAGGTTTCAAATACAACCCACCAACAGGCGGACCAGCTGACACTGAAACTACCAATATTATACAGGATCGTGCCAATGAAATACTTATGCAAGGCTTGAAGGATGTAAAGCGTATGCCTGTTGAACGTGCACTGAATGCCAATACAACACACGAATATGATTATATTTTGCCATATGTAAATGATCTTGAAAATATTATAGACATGAAGGCTATCGCATCAGCCGGGCTCAAGATCGGGGTTGATCCAATGGGTGGCGCCGGAGTGGACTACTGGAACCCAATTGCCGAAAAATACGGACTGGATATAGAAGTAGTAAACAAATATGTAGATCCCACATTTTCATTTATGGCGGTTGACAGGGATGGAAAGATTCGTATGGATTGTTCATCGCCATATGCTATGGCTGGTCTCATAAAACTCAAGGACAAGTTCGACATTGCCTTTGGCAATGATCCGGATTATGACCGTCATGGTATTGTTACCAAAAGCACTGGTCTCATGAACCCTAACCATTACCTTGCGGTGGCAGTCTGGTATCTTTTTCAAAACCGTCCTGATTGGCCAAAAGATGCTGCTGTTGGCAAAACACTTGTTTCAAGCTCCATGATTGACCGTGTAGCCTCACACATAGGGCGTAGACTCAGCGAGGTGCCGGTTGGCTTTAAGTGGTTCGTAGAGGGTCTTATTGATGGCTCGTACGGCTTTGGGGGAGAGGAGAGTGCTGGAGCATCGTTTTTACGAAAGAAGGGAACGGTATGGACAACGGATAAGGATGGAATTATCCTAGATCTACTGGCTGCTGAGATAACGGCGACTACTCAGCGTGATCCTGGAGAACATTATAAAGAATTACAAAATCAATTTGGCGATCCTGTTTACGAACGCATTGACGCTCCTGCAAGTCGTGAACAGAAGGCTGTATTGGGAAAACTTACTCCAGATATGGTTGACGCAGAAGAATTAGCAGGAGAAAGCATAATCTCCAAACTCACTCACGCGCCCGGTAACAACGCTGCGATAGGGGGTTTAAAGGTGGTTACTGAAAATGGCTGGTTCGCTGCCAGACCATCAGGTACTGAAGATATTTACAAAATATATGCAGAGAGCTTCATCGGTATGGAACACCTCAGAAAGATTCAGGATGAGGCCCAGGCTATCGTAACTGCCGCGTTTAAAACGGCAGGTTTATAAAATACATTTCAGTAAGCATAGAACGTGACAGTTTTGTCTAATACCAGAAATATTACATCTTGTCTCAGGTAAAACATTGGAGGGGGAAAAGTTATGAAACATATTCTTGTGACAACAGATTTATCAGAAGCAGCTGAGTCTGCATTTGATTATGCGAAAGAGCAACTCAAACTGGCGGGAAAAGAGAATAGCAAAATTACTCTTTTGAAAGTGATTGCTTCCGTGCCACCGGCAAGCATTAATTTTGAGTACGGATTGGCGCTTCCTGATAAAAAAGGGATGCTGGAGAAAGCATACAAACATGCTTCAGCTCAAATTCAGGAAATAGCAGAAGAACAATTTGCTGGCTTGCCTGTAGAAACAGCTGTCATTAAACCGAAGAAAGCTATTTATCAGGAGATTATTAATTTTGCAGAGGAAAATAATGTGAGCTTGATTGTGATGTCAACTCATGGGAGAACCGGAGCGAAGCACTTTCTTTTAGGAAGTGTAGCGGAACGAGTAATACGTCGCTCTCCGTGTCCCATCATGATTGTTCCGGCAAAACCATAGAAGAAAAAAAATGCTCAGATACTTTCAATCTGGAGGTTGTACTTGTCGTCTCTGATATCGATGGTTATTTTATACTTCATTCCAACCTCCAAAAATTCCTGAATACCCATGGTTATTTCGTTGCCGCTTAAGACTCTCTTGTTTCCTTTGTCAGCAACACGATCGTCAATGTGGCTTGCGTCAGTAACATCATCATCATAAATGTGGCTTGGATGGTCACTTTTCTCCTTGTATAGTCCGCACTGTCTTAACGAGCTTGAATCTTCATGTGAATGGTACCAATGCCCTTCATAAATAGTTTCCATTTTATCCTCTCCTTTCTATTTGTAATTTTAGCCTTATTACTATGTTCATTATATTCTATTAATTATAAAACGCAACAAGTTAGCTCGCTCTCACTACAAAATCAAACAACTGAACCTGCTTCTGTCATTCCATAGTTTTGAAATAAATTGGAGTGAGAAATCCCAGTAGGGTGGAAATTCCGACAATAGAGCCCCCTTTAAAGTAAGCTTCCGGCAACATGGTTTCAGCAATCATTGTTAACATGGCACCCGCGGCGATTCCCTCAATAAATGAAAAAAGCATTGCAGGTGCGTTAGCAAAAAATATATTTCCAAATGCCGCTCCAATACCGGTAAAGATCATTAGAGATGTCCACATTATCAATACTCGTTTAAATGACATGCCCTGCTGTCTCATGCCCACTGAACTAGATAATGCCTCGGGATAGTTGGAAAGAAATAGTCCTGCAATTAATGACAGGCTGATATGACTTGTATGGATCATGTATGCGCCAATTACTAATGATTCCGGTATTCCATCCAGGAAAATTCCTAGCCAGATGGCAATGGGTGCTCCGGTATGACTCTTGACGGTTTTCACCATTTCCTTTGCGGATGGAATGTGTTTTCCTGATTCCATACTTTTTACCGCTTTATGTGTCCACTGGGCAGCCTGGTTGGTGTTGAAGTGTTGTTTCATCGTTAAATAGCCTGAAACAACATCCTGTTTAATATAGCTTTCTACTACATGCGTAAATTGAGGGCAGGTTTCCAGTAAACGTTCAAAATCCTGCTTCTGTAAAATCCAGACAGTAGTGTCTTTACCTGCTACAGCAGTCATTGTGTGTTGTGCTCCTGTTAAGAAAGACATGGCACCAAAGGCATCATGATCGGTTAAGGTCACAAACATCCTCATTTTGCTTTCACTGTCGATCATCTCTACTTCTCCATGATCAATAATGTACAACCTTTCAGCCTGCTCATTTTGATTAAAAAAGGTGTACCCCTTTTGATGTAGTTTGCGAAAGAAAAGCGGTGCAATTGCATCTATTTCTTCAGGTGGCAATTTCTGAAAAATGGGAACACGATTGATCTCTTCTACTATTTGTTTAAACTCCATTTCTGTTTTCTGCTCGTCGTTTTGGGAGAGATCTTTGCCCCAGTAGTGCTGGATCATCCTGGTTGGCCATTTTTCAGAGCTTTCTTTAGACATTTCTTGACGTTCAATCAAATATTTAGCAACTTCATCTCCTTTTAATAATTTACGTAACTTTTCAGCAAGGTGTGGTGTATGTTGAATGAGTATTTCAAAGCTTCTTTTCGGTATAAGCCAGATACTGGCATTCGTGGTTACAACTGCTACTGTGGCATGAGGACAACCAGTAAAAAAGGCCATGCGTGCAAAAACATCGTTTCTTTCTAAATTAGAAAAGGACATCATATCCTTTTCAGGATCTAAAAGATCGACCTTACCGCTTTCAATAATATATAAATATTTACAGGGATCACTCTTTTGGTAAAGTGTTGTCCCTTTGTGATATTCTTGCCTGATGAAACAAGAAATTAATTCTTCGACTTCTGCATCAGGGAGATTGCTGAATAAATCAATGCGTCGTACATGAGAAAAAATTCGTTTGAAACGTGTTCTGCCTTTACGGCGAATGTGATATACGGTTGTGGAGGCTTTTCGTAGGAATCCTCCATGGTCGTTAATGATATGGTTTAACCCGATGAAAAGAAGACTTCCAATAATACATCCTAATGCCAGGATATGAAAATGGCCTTTTTCAAGCGCAGAACCTACCAGGTCAATAGTTAATGCTGCTAACAGGGCACCTCCGCCAAAAGCCATTAAAAACGCAATAGCTCGATCTCCGGGTTTCCAGAATGCCGAAGTAATAGTACCCAGTGGTAGAGAACAGGCACTGAAAATGCCGATAGTAAATGCAATGAGGATATGTTGTCCCGTTATATTACTTAATATTTCCATTTTTCGGTTTTTTTAAGTATGGCGAAATGTACTCGTCCGTACCGAACAGCATGTTCGCCAGTCCAACACTAATTCTGGCAGGGATGGGTTGGTGTAGGCTTCAAAGCTGTTTCTACTTCGGCTTCACTTCTTTTGCAAGACGCAGGTTGGTTTTTAATGTTTTTGTGTCGGGGTGATCACTGCCCAACCTCACCTGTATAACAGATAAGGCCTTCTCAAGATGTTCAATGGCCTTATCGTATTCCCCTTTTGCATTCAAGGCTGTTCCAAGATTATTCCTGTAAGTAGCAACATTTGAATGTTTTTCACCGAAGGTTTTTATATCGGATTCCAGTGCCTTCTCAATGTATTCAATTGCCTTGTCGTGTTCTCCCTTTGCACTCCAGGCTACTCCAAGGTTATTCCTGTGGGCAGCAATATTTGGATGGTCATCGCCAAAGTTATTTAAATCAGATTTCAGTGCTTTCTCATAGTACTCAATCGCCTTGTCGTACTTGCCTTTTGCACGCCAGGCTTCACCAAGGTTGTTCCAACGGGTTGCAACTTTCGGATGGTTTTCGCCAAAGTTGTTTAAGTCAGATTTCAGAGCCATTTCATAGTACTCAATCGCCTTGTCATAATCACCTTTTGCTTTCCATGTTGCACCCAGGTTGTTTCTATAGGTAGCGACATTTGGATGATCCTCACCGTAGTTATTTAAATCAGATTTCAGCGCATTCTCATAGTATTCAATCGCCTTGTCGTAGTTACCCTTAGCTTTCCATGCAGCACCCAGGTTGTTTCGGTAAGTTGCGGCATTCGGGTAGTCAGTCGTCAGGGGGCCGATCAGTTTTACAAACCATTTCTGTTCTCTTGCGTCCTTCCACATATCGTAAGGTAATATTTCATTATTACGTATGTGACCCCATGCTTTTTTTCTTTCGACATCATTCGTGTATCCTTCCAGATTGCTTCTCGCTTGCTGTTCATCACCGCTCAGCCAATACCATAATGCCAGCAAATCTTTATCTACGTCTTTTAAATTGACTTTACTAAAAATCTCATTCGCTTCTACTTCTTTACCTAAATGGAGTAAGTTTGCAGCTAAGCTTAACTTTGCTGAATCACTGTTTTTTTCCTTCGCGTATTTTTTGGACAATTTGATTGCCTTCTTATATTTACCCAGTTGATAGGCAATTTTAGATGCCAGAGAATAAGCTTTCCCTTTATTAAATGAGTTGAGGTAGTTTTCTATCGCATAGAGCCTTGGTTTCGCTTCTTTATAAACCTGTTTTAATGCCATTGTGTCACCACGCGATAGGTAAAAACCTGACCATGCAACATGCATCTTCAGCCAATACCTCCTGGGGTCATCGTTGTCCATTCTGATAATGGCCTCATCGAAATATGAAATAGCATCCGCATAATCCCCCAATGAATGTTGCAGGCTTCCCATGTTCAAGAGGGTAATAAAATCATCTGATGCCCCGTCGCTATAGCGTAGCGATTCCTGAAAAGCATAAATAGCTTTGGTATATTCTCCCATTAATGTGAAAATGCATCCCTTTTCATTGTATCCCCAGCTGAAAGTCACATTCCTGCTGCAGTTGTTAATGTATTCATCAATTAACTCCATAGCTTCATTCAGCTTGCCTTGAGCTTTAAGTGATACAATTATGGATTCTGAGGTTTTTCTTGATGCTGAGACTTTTTGCTCAAATATCAGATTTAATAGAAAAAAGCCTGAGACTATCAACACACAAATGATAATCTTATTTACTTTTTTCCGGATTGGATGTGACTCTGTTTTCATAATTATAACTTGCCTATTATTGTATAAATTAAAATTAAATGAGAAGCTCAATACAAAAATACTTTGATTAAAACTAAATTGCCAATTTGGAAATGGGAGGCAGGACTACTAAGATTTTTTAACATTGATACCTTCGTGGGCTCGAATCTTTTTAGGCTACTAATGTTATGCTTCTCTGCCTGAAAATTCAAGTTAATTTTGAACCTGTAATCCTTGAGATAATCTTTCCAAGCATGTCAACCAGATATGCAAACCTGTCGTAATTAATCTTATCAAATGTCTATAGACTCAATAAATCAAGTAAATTTTTAGGTAATGATCTAAGGTAGAGTGTAAGTTTAAGATATGAATGATAATTTCTATCGTCAGAAAAAAATAGAATAGAACGAATCTCAGAAAAAGAAAGAAAAAAGAGCAATTCTGCCACAGATTTTAACAGATGTTAAAGTCAAGAAGCAAGATGCTAGAGAAAAGACATTGGACGCAGATATACGCAGATTGAAAACGGTGGAAAAAGATATAAGGCAAGATGCCTGATTAAAGTATTTTGAGAATATGACGATAATAGAAAAAAGGTATATATAGATTTAAAGAAAGTATCTTTATTTAAAATACATAACTACTATTCAGTCAGCATGATATGTCAACAGGAAGGTTGTTTTATAAATCATGACTAGTACCAGCTTTGCACATAAAGATATTCTGGAATCACTCAATAAGAATCTGACATTAGAGGAAAAACTGGTAAGTACGCATAAAGCGATTGAGCCGTTTTTTCCTTTCCTGGCGCGGATTGCTATTACCATTTATGATCCGGCAACCACACTGCTAAAGTCTTATTTAGATAGCTGTGATGATCCAACTGCCTGGCAGCATTCGCAGGCACATATTGAGGAGCTTCCTTCGTTAAAGAAAGTGCTCGATAGGGGGCGTCCGTGTGTAATCAATAATATGGTTACATTTGAAAATAATGAATACGGACATTATAAACGTCTTGGACGTGAGGGTTATGCGGCCAGTTATACTATGCCGTTCTTTGATAATGGTGTGATCACAGGTTTTATTTTTTTCAATTCCAATAAAGCAGATGTTTTTGTCGATGATGTACTCCACGAATTGGACATTATAGGCCATATGATCTCTCTCCTTGTGATCAACGAGATGGAGTCTGTGCATGCACTGACTGCGGCAGTCAAGACGTCAGAGCACATTACCCATGTACGAGACACTGAGACAGGCAGCCACCTGGACCGTATGTCACGTTATTCCAGGCTGATCGCGGTATGTCTGGCGGATAAATATAATCTGGATGATTCGTATATTGAGCACATCCTCTCTTTTTCCACACTACATGATATTGGCAAAGTGGGTATACCTGACAGTATTTTGCTGAAGCCAGGCAAGCTTACCACGGGGGAATTCGAAACTATGCGTACGCATGCGCGCAGAGGCCGAGAAATCATTGATGATCTGATCAGTAATTTTGGCCTTGGTCATTTTGACTACGTCAGTGTACTGCGTAACATCGCCGAGTATCATCACGAAGCGATAGACGGCTCTGGTTATCCGGATGGCAAGAAAGGGACACAGATTCCATTAGAGTCACGTATAGTAGCTGTTGCAGATGTCTTTGATGCATTGACAAGTGATCGCTCATACAAAAAAGCATGGAGTAATGATGAGGCGTTTGCGATGCTTAAAAAGATGGCTGGTGAAAAATTAGATAGAGATTGTGTTGATGCCATAATCAGCAGGCGTAGAGAAGTGGAGGAGATTCAGGATCAGTTCAAAGAAGACAAGTTCGGGTAGTCAATGTATCAGAAGGGGAGAGGGAATAACTTTTCACTCTATCAGATGATGTGGAACGTAAAGATGTATTTTGGTAATACTAATTTTAAAGAGGGGAATTTATTATGAAAATCGGTGAGTATTTAGTTAAGGAAGGACATATTACAGAATATATCCTTGAGGAAGCACTGACCATACAAAGACAAAATGAGAACATGCTTCTGGGTGAAATTATTGTCAAGATGAAGGAGTTATCAAGAGAGGATTTGGAGAAACATATTGAGGCATATCTCATTATGTGTAGAGAATCAGTCCTTAATGAAACTTCACAATGGTTGGGTCAGGATGAAGTGGATGACTTGAGTACGCAATTCTTTGAGAGAGAATATAATTACGAATGATAGCGGCGAAGAAAAGAAATAAGAAACCAGGTTTACTTCTTTATGCTCAGGCGTTGCTTCGCGAGATAGGTGATAATCATGGTGTGCAGGAAGAGGACTCTTGACAGGTGTATTGTGCGGATTAATGGCAACAGGAGTTTTCCATTTTTTATGTGGTAGAGAGAGAGCAGGAACTCTTTTGATTCGTTCAGCACGGACTCCTTCACCAGTACATTAAATGTGTTCTTAAGATGAGTAGTAATATTGCCGCCCTTGATCAGAATTGCCATGAGACGTTCACTCGCAGATTCAAGCCACTCAGGACATTCACTTAGTTGGTCGTACCATTTCTCGTAGCTCTCAATATTGTTATCGCTCAGATAGTTTATCGGTTGCGGTAGCTCTGCTCCCAGATTCCTCTTGATTTGCCAGCAGTAAAAATTAAATAAAGTTTCAATATCGTTTCTCCTTACTCTGCGCAATATCTCTCCCCAGTCAATTCTTTCATTATAATATTGGGATGTCATTACAAAATCACACATATCCTGAATTCGAAAATTTACTAATTCCTGGTGGCGTATCACGTCGTGAACAAACTTATGATAGATTTGGTCAGTTGGGCTGGGAATATGTGTTTTAATGCCATCCATCTCTACGCACATAGTGTTTGACCAGAACGAATCCATTTCAAAAAGGTTGATGTACTTTTCAGGAACCGGCAGATAGTGCATATCTACGGCGATATCCCTGCCTTCAAAATCTTCGCTGAGGTCGCGAGGGATTTGGCCGTCTAGATAACGAAGTCCTGCAGTCTTCAAGCATTGCCTTGCGACGGGGAAATCCTCTTCCTTAATGAGAATATCCAGATCTTCCATTGACCTTAGATTCCAGTTCTCATAAATATTCTCACAAAAATTTATGGCACCTTTTAGTATGATAGCTTTTATGCCGTATTGATTAAATGAACAAATTATGTCTTTTAATACATGCCTGGTGACAACATTCCGCGCGACTCCCTCTTGGTATTTGAGAGACATAATCCGGTGGGCTTCCGGTTTTAGTTTGGTTTCCAATCCGAGTTGTCTTAATTTATGAAACAGAAATGTTAATACTTGTTGTTCTTGAGCAATATCGATAATATCACTCCATCCTGCTGATTCTAACTCATTCCATATTTCATCAATACCTTCTCCATCTCTCTTAAGGTTCAGGAGCCTGGTAATGTATCTTTTAATAGTTGGTTCGTTCATATTTGAGAAACCAGGCGAACGGCATCTGTTATATTATTTGTTTTTAATGAATAGCACTTACTGTTTCTGACCAGATTTGTCAATATAGTGACTCCGCTGCGCTTGTAGTTGTGGATGTTAAACGACTGCCTCAATAGCTTGATACACATCTGTGATTTGCTGACCGGCCTTAGTTCGTTTTTGAAACGGCGGCTGTGCTTTAATTCGATTATGGTATGCGGCTTTGTATTTCTAATATGTGAGTTATTAGTGCAATAAGGATTGTAGTAGAAAATGTCATCTGATTTACAATAGTATCCACTCTTTTTATCTATTAAATGAGATTCAGTCATTTTTTTGATAGATTTGTCTTTTATTAAAAAACTTCGTGGGAAAGGTATAATCTTGGTTGTCTCCGGCTCTATCAAGACAATATCGTCAGAAAGGCATCGATAATTATTTCGGGTAAGACTTAATGTTAGCGTAGTCTTTCCCTGGCCATGGTTGGCAGGCAGAAGTATGATCTTTCCTTTTTTTATGACCGCCCCTGCGTGTAATTGAAAGAACTCTTGAAGATGTGATAATGCATTGCATGTAACCATCCATTCAAGTGTTGAAAATAGTTCTGATTTAATATTAGTTTGATATTTGTTTTTGCCGTCTACAAGGATCTCATAAACTACACCGGCAACGTTATCATTTCTCATATTCAGTGAATAAACAATATGAGTAGATCCGAGGTGCTTAGATCTGGAGCTTGGGTAGAGTTGCGAACATAGGTCTGCCAGCTTCTTATTTCCTGTTTGTATAGAAAACCAATGTGAATGGAGCTTGTAATGTAGTTGATACATAACAATCGGTATGCAATAAAAAGGCCTTATGCCGGGGTAGTACAAGGCTTATGGAGTTAAAAGCTCTTTTTTTGAAAAATTCTCTATGGTTTTTATTATGTCTCTCGGGACTATCTTACTTTCGGACTTGAAACATTTTTCTACAACGTCCACTATTTCCTTTACTGAATGCTTTCCATCACAACATATCCAGATAGAAGCTGCGGTGCTATTTAAGCTGTGTACTTCGTCTTTCTCTGTGTCATAGAGTATGCAGCCATCATCAAGTTCCTCAAGTTCAACGCATTTCTTCGTCACTGGCACAAAGTTCTCATTGATCGTCATTTCTGAGATAAGCTACCTTTTTTTATCATTTTTAATATGTTTGACGTATAAGTCTTCAATAAGATCGTACGCGCCTTCCAGTCTGAACATCAGTTTTTTTAGAATGCTTAATGCGACTAAAGGTTTGCCTGCCACTAACGTCTCTAAAACATCCTTAGTTATGACATTCAGTCGACAATCTGTTACTGCTTCAGCCGTAATGGTTCTTGGTTGGTTTGTAATTACGGACATTTCTCCAAAAAATTCTCCGAAGCCTAATTTTGCCAAAATTACATCTCCTTGCGGAGTTTTCCTGCTCAGTTTAACTTCACCTGAGTTTATCAGGTACATTTCCTTACCGTCATCACCTTCTTTAAATAATATAGCGCCTTTAGGGAACTCTTTCCCAACATCCTTAAACGTCGAACCAGGTAAACCCATATCAACCCCTCCGTTTTAGATTCAATAATTCTGGCCTTACTATTTCTGTTGGCTATTGCGTTTCTATCAAAATAACTGGTCTGCGAACTGAAAGGTAAACAACTCAACCTATTTGCAATAGTAATAGCCCACATAAAATACTTCTGTAAAACTGCAAAGTCAAGCTATAAGTGTATAAATAAGCAAAACCTATTACAGGGCGATTAAATTAAAATGTATGAAGTTTTTTCTTGACGAAAACAAAAAACATGGTAAAAATAATGGTTTTAATTATTTTCGAAATTTCAACAACATGACCGATAACGTAGATAAACCTGCAGAAGACTATGGAACCTTCCACCTGACTACCGTCTTAATCAAAAGAGCTAGAGATTTGATGGATGGTGCACCGACTCTTATTGAGACGGATTCGAGTGACCCCGTTCAAGCTGCATTTGAAGAACTTGCGAGTGGCGAGCTTCGCATTACTGCTGATGTTGTAAATGAAGAAGAATAAGGGAACTTATTTTTTGAAAGTAATGTTAAGAGTAAAAAGCTTGTAAGTTTAATAGCATTGTATGGAGAATTCCCACATGATAAAAGTAAAAAATTTGACGAAGCGATACGTAAATATGAATGCAGTAGACGATATTTCTTTCCATGTGAAAGAAAACGAAATAGTCGGTCTGCTTGGTCCAAACGGGGCCGGTAAGACGACTACTATGAGAATATTAACCTGCTTTATGCCGGCGACTGCTGGTTCTGCAACTGTAGCCGGTTATGATGTGTTTACCGATTCACTAAACGTACGACAGCAGATTGGGTATTTACCTGAAAATGTGCCTCTTTATCTGGACATGAGAGCGTATGAATATCTGATGTTTCGCGCCAAGCTTAAAAATATACCCAGAAGAGAAAGAAGAAAAAAGATAGAGTATTGTCTTGAAATGACTGGGATAACAGATGTACAGAAGCAGATCATTGGTACATTGTCTAAAGGATACAAACAGAGAGTTGGTCTTGCAGATACTTTAATCCATGATCCGAAAATTTTGATCCTCGACGAACCTACCATTGGACTTGACCCTAATCAGATCAGACAGATCAGAGGAGTTATCAAAGGCCTGGGACAGAAGCATACTGTTTTGCTATCAACACATATTCTGCCTGAAGTTGAAATGGTCTGTGATAGAGTTATGATAATCAATAAGGGTAAGATAGTTGCAATGGATACACCTTCAAATCTCATGAAACAGTTGAAAACAGGCTCAAACCTTGTTTTAGAGGTAAAGGGAGATGGAGAAAAGATAAAAAACAGCTTGTCCGGCATTGATACCGTCGAATCTGTGACTTATAGAAATAAGGACGATGCAAATGAGTTTTATATTAATGGAAATGGTGAAAAAGATATAAGGGAAGATGTTTTTAATTGCATTGTAAAAGATAATTACATACTACGAGAAATGAAGAAACAGACCATAACCTTAGAGGAAATCTTTCACCAAGTTACCACTAAGGAAACGGAGGAAGAGACAGCCAATGCGTAACGTAAATACTATATTTCAACGAGAAATCATGTCCTACTTCTATTCACCGATTGCGTATGTTGTGATTTCTGTGTTCCTTGTTGCAGCAGGTTTCTTCTTTGCTGGTAATTTACAAATTCATCAGCAGGCATCTCTTAAGGGTAGCCTAGATTCAACCCAGTTCTTTCTCCTGCTACTTACACCGGTAATTACTATGAAACTTTTCTCTGATGAGACAAAGTCCGGGACTATGGAGACTCTCATGACTTCCCCGGTAACAGACTTTGATGTAGTGTTTGGTAAATTTCTTGCGGCCTTAAGCCTGTATGCTGTGATGATCCTTCCTACATGGGTTTATGTAATATTTTTGACTATTTTTGGGAATCCAGATTTCGGGCCAATTTTTTCCAGTTATAT
>ENA-OREN01001304-OREN01001304.1-marine-metagenome-genome-assembly--contig:-NODE-1304-length-29809-cov-8.247444_pt1 | contig 29809 bp, 26 predicted proteins | sample MGYA00248624_ERZ508555 | MGnify/ENA primary metagenome ERZ508555 (study PRJEB26222, sample SAMN06267773) | marine metagenome | isolation source: Saanich Inlet, British Columbia, Canada | place...
TTCTCTGATATTTCTTTTAGCTGATCATCAGTGTAGCGAGGTGTTCCATTACGATATCGCTCTTGATCTATTTTTGGAGGAGGTGTAGCTAAAACAGCTTTGCCACGAAGTTTACCTCTATATTTTTCTAGATCATCTTTAGTTTTGATATTAGTACGTACAACGGTCAATTTTTGGCGACCATTAATTCCGGGTGTATGCGCAATTGGATAGCCAACCATTGTTTGATAGTCAGGTTCAATCATATGTATTGAAAAATATTCATTATCCCAACTATAACCGTAATCCATAAATGGTTCAATTTCAATATTTGTTAAGCCTATACGTTTCATTTCTTTTACTGCCCAATCTTGAGCACGCCTCATATCTTCAGAATTTGTAAGTCTTGCCCCCAATACATCTGTCATATATGATAACGTATTTGCTATTTCTGAATGTTGGAAGCCTTCTTCTCTTATTTTGGCTACTGTCTCCCAATCTACACTATATTTTTCCTGACCAATTAATACTGCTGATAATAATATTAATATTTTTTTCACAATCTTAATCCTCTATCATTTCTTGACGTATTAATTCCACTGGAATATTTCCAGCATTATTAAACGCATTTAAAAAATCTTTAAGAGTAAACACTTTTTTTTCTTTCTCTAATTTTTCAGCATATTCTGCCATAAGGTTTTCAATTAAGTATTTACCAGTTATGTAACATGTACCATAACCTGGTTGTCTCAGATAAAGATGTTGCTCAAATTGAAGTAAGTGTGGCTCTCGCTCCATCCAACCTCTTGGCGTCCACTTAACATGGACTTGACCAGCTTCTGCCATTGTCATCATATTTGCATGTGCATACAAAGAACCTAGCCCTCTAGCTGCTCTTTGCGCTAACATTATCCAAACTATTTCTCTTGATCTTGGACTATCTTCATAAAGTCCAGCATGCATAAACATTTCTTCTACTGCAGTAGCAATACCTTCATTTTTTGAATCATACATATTATAAAGAGGAGGTCCGCGTCGTATTAGATTTTTATGTGGGTTATCACGTACTTCAGCAAGATCAAACCAATGATAGAAATGAGAATAAAGTGGTAAAGGATCATAATGAAGACCAATTGAGAAAAAATTTCTATCATCTTTAGGGACATATTCCCCCATATGTTCTCTTAATGCAGGCTCCATATTATCTTTGATATACATAATATCATTTTCAGATAAAAATCTCATCATTTTCTTTACTGCATTTTCCGTTAGAACTTTAAACTCATTAGGAGTATCTGCAGATTTCATCAAAGGTAATTTTTTATTCCTCTCTTCTTCTAACTTTAAAGATGACCAAGCTCTATCAAGTTCTCTTTGTAGTAATTGGACTTCTTCCTCCCATGTTAAAGGTACGCGATGGACATTTTGTTGATACCAAGTATAATTTTCTTTTCCAATGCCAGATGGTCCATTTTTTTTAGGAGCTTCTGACTCTAGCCAACGAATAAATTTGTTATTTGCTACTTTTGCATTTTGCAAAGCCACAAATATACTTTTATCCTTCTTATTATCTTGATATTCATTTAAAGTTTTCTCAATTGTTTCAAGATGTTTTGTTTGATCACGCAAATTATTAATACCGGCAACCCAAAGATCTCTAGCATTACCTGTAAGGTTTTGTTCGGCTTGTTCTAGGAGTGCAGGTATAAGTGCTAATTCACGCTGAAATTTTTCTTTAGCTTGTTTATTTAAAGGAAAAGTGTATTGCCAATATTCTAATATAGCATGATTAACTGGACCTTCATGAGCAGGAACATCACTCTGATACATCCAAATAGTTTGATAAAAAGCTGGATCACGTATCCATGATTTTAATACTCTATAATTGAAATCATAACCATTCATTTCAGCTTCTATAATTTGCCAATCTACTTGTTTTGATTTTGACCAATTTGTAGTGTCAATATTATTTAACTTTTTTTGAAGTTTATTAAATGCACTCTTCCTTTTATTAAATCCTTTTTTTGTATAATCTGGAGCTCCATTTAATAGAGTTGGATTTTCAAATTTTCTCCATTCAATAAATAGATTTTGCAACCTATTATAATTACTCTGACTCTGTAGTGATGTAAAAAATAATAAAAAAAGTAATATTCTCATCCTAATACCCTATCCATTCCTGTGTTAAAATTTTCCATTTCCTCAGGTTTTGCCATACTCAAGCGGCACCATTTATTATATGGTGGAAATGGACGACCCACGATGACTCCATTTTTTTCCATTGCCGGTTGAAATTCTTCTATGTTCATTCCTGTTTTAATGAAAATGAAGTTAGTTTGTGAGTCTAAATACTCTATTCCTTTATTGTCTAAATGATTTGTAACAATTTTTTTTGCTCGATTATTTTGCTCAATACTATGAGCCTGAAATCTTTCATCTTGATAAGAAGCTATGGCTGCACGTAATCCTATAACATTTAATGAATCTGTTAAGTAAGATTCAAGTCGTTTAGCAATTTCTGGAGTTGTGATAGCAAATCCTACTCTTAAGCCAGCTAGACCATGAACTTTAGAAGCTGTACGTGAAACTATAACATTGTGACCCTTTTTAACTAGATCAATCATCGATCTATAATTAGGATCAGTTACATATTCGTGATAGGCTTCATCTACAAATACAATTGACTTTTTAGACATTGTTTTACAAAAAGATTCTAACTGATCTGTTCCCATAATTGAACCTGTTGGATTATTAGGGTTACATAGATAAATAAGTTTAGTACGACTACCAACACTTTCAGCTGTTCTATCTAAATCAATACCAATTTTATTATCCATGGGAATACGTTTAACATTTGACTTCATTGTTTTAGCAAAACGATTAATAGTCTCAAATGTAAGTGCTGGAGAAATCAATTCGCCCTTATCAATTCCATTCATTAAAGCTGCTTTTTTTAAAATTTCCCCAGAGCCAAAACCTACTGCAATATAATCGGGAGTCACTCCATTTAATTTTGCCATAAGGATCTTAAATTCTGCTTTTGCATAACGCATTGAATATAAGTTTGATTCAGAGAATGCTTTTCTCATCGCTTTTCTAGCTACTTGTGAAGGACCATAAGGATTCTCATTAAACATCATCCGAATAGGAGTATTTACCACAGTTGATACCTTTGTATTGCCTAAAAGTGGGTTAAACCCAGCTATTGCACCCACAAAAGAACTACCTAAAACGGCAGCACTTTTATTTAACCAATCTCTTCGAGTTATATTATTATTCATGATCCGCTCCTTATTCTACGGTTGCAATACATTCAATCTCAACTTTAGCACCAGCTGCCAATCCACTACCAGCAAAAGCTGATCGAGCTGGCTTATGGTTTGGAAAAAACTTTATATATTCAGCGCTCATTTCTGCCCAGTCATTAATATCTTCTAACATACAAAGACATTTAACAACTTCATCTAAAGAGGACCCATAACGTTCTAAAACTTCTTTAATATTAATCATCGTCTGACGTGTCTCAGGTCCTATCCCTCCAGATACAACGCCTTCTCCAGGTATATTACCTATCTTACCAGAAAGGTAAAGCATATTTCCAACTTGAACAGCCTCAGAAAATGGCCGACCTAGAGCTGCATGTTCATCTGTTTGAAGATATTCAACTTTTTGTTTCAACTCACAACTCATTATAAAAAAACAAAGTGTTAAAAGAAAACGAACTTTCATGAATAACTCCTAATCTTAAGTTTTTTTAAAAGTCAACCACCATGAGCTAATCCCAACTATGCTAAATATTATACTCAATATTAAAAAATAGTAATCTGAATTAGCTCTTAATTGAGTTTGATAAAATTTCCCTAGGTATACTCCAGAAAGGATAACCATTAAAGTTCCAATAATAATTAAAACTATTTTTTTCATGCAAACTTTTAAATAATTATTACCATTTAGGGACTACAGCTAAATACCCTTTAGATATCAATAGTATAATTATTGATAATAATACAATTGGCATTAGAAGTATAAATGATAATACAATACGTTTTTTAGAGATTTTTTTTAAATAACTCATTTAACCTTTAATAATGTTACGATTAAATGTAACTCCCAATTTAAAAACAAAAAAGCCTCCGAAAAAAATTTCGGAGGCTTAAAATATAAATTAAATTTGCTCTTCTTTGGACTTGTCTTTCATTCGATTAGGATTATGCCAAGCTGAGAGGCGACCTAAATCCAAAGGGTTGCCATTGAGTCGGTTTTGACGATGAGATCGCTTCAATCGATTCAATATGCGTTCTTTTAGTTTCATTATAAAAGATTCCTTGAAAACAATTGTTAATGAACATTCGAACTTAGTTGTTCTATCTCCATTTCAATATGGTTTAACCATAGATTTGCAGAGATAAGTATGATAAAAGATGGTAGTCGTTAAAATACTTTATTTATCAACACTCAAAATTACCTTTTATAACTAATATGTACCAAGCCGAATTAATAAAATTATCTATTATTTTTTATATAAATAGCTACGTTAGTTTTATAAAATATAGGAGTAAGTTGATAAGCTCAAATTTAATTTTATATCACATACTTACTATAAACAAATGGACAATTTTAAAGCAACACAACTACATACAGAAATTCTAAAAGCAATCTCTGAGATGGGATTTCAAACTCCTACTCCTATACAAGCTAAAACCATCCCTCATTTAATGTCCTCGAATCAAGATTTAATTGCAACTGCACAAACTGGAACCGGAAAAACTGCGGCGTTTGGTCTACCTTCAATTCATTTGACCAACATTAAATATAATGATACACAAACTTTAGTCCTTTGTCCAACAAGGGAACTTTGTATTCAAATTGCCAAAGATCTAGCTAAATATTCAAAATATCTAAATGGAATTAATATATTAGCTGTTTATGGAGGCAGTGATATCAGAGCTCAAATTAAATCATTAAATAAAGGTGCCCATATTGTTATTGGTACACCAGGTAGAACGAAAGATTTAATAAAAAGAAAAAAGTTGAATATTGGTCACATTGCTCGCATAATACTAGATGAAGCAGATGAAATGCTTACAATGGGTTTTAAAGAAGATCTTGAAATGATTTTATCACATACTCCTAAAGAAAAACAAACTTTACTTTTTTCTGCAACTATGTCTAAGAAAGTGGTAGCAATCACTCAATCATATATGAATAATCCTTTGAATATTGCCGCAGCACAAATGAATATAACAGCAGAAAATGTGAAGCATGTTTATTATATGGTCAATGCTAAAGAACGCTATGAAGTAATAAAACGTATTGCTGATATAAACCCCAATATTTATGGTATTGTATTTTGCAGGACTCGACGTGAGACTAAAGACGTCGCGAACAAGCTGATGAATGATGGTTATAATGCTGATACACTAAATGGCGATCTAACACAGGCGGAACGAGATGAAGTTATGGGTCGTTTTCGTAAACGTCAGCTACAACTTCTAGTTGCAACTGATGTAGCTGCTCGTGGTCTCGACGTTGATGATTTATCACATGTTATCAATTTTAACCTTCCAGATGATTTTGAAATTTATGTTCATCGTAGTGGACGTACTGGCCGAGCTGGTAAGAAAGGAATTTCTATAGCTATTCTTCATACACGTGAAATGCGTAAAATTCGCGAAATTGAAAAACGAACAAAAATCTCTTTTTCACGTCAAGATGTCCCCACTGGTATGGACATCTGTAAAACACGCCTACTCAGTCTAATTGATAAAGTTGAAAATGTCAAAATAGATGAACAACAAATAGCTCAATTCATGCCTGATATTTATAAAAAACTAGAATGGCTTGAAAGAGATGACCTAATTAAACATTTTGTTTCAACAGAATTTAATCGATACCTATCCTATTATAAAAATGCTAGAGATATCAATATATCTAAGAATTCAAAAAGTCGAGATAAAAAGAGACACGATAATCCGAATCGAAAGGATCGTGACCTTGCTTCATTTGTTGGTTATTATATAAATATAGGTTTTCAAAGTAAAATGAATCCTGGTCGGCTTATGGGTTTAATCAATGAATGCTTACGATCTAGCAATGCAGCTATTGGAAATATTGAAATTATGAAAACATTCTCTTTCTTTGAAATTGAAGAAGAATATGAGGACAAACTAATCCAAAGTTTTAAAGGTAAGAAGTTTGCTGGTATTTCAATTCAAATTGAAAAAGATACAGGTAGTGGTAAGCGCAGCAGTGAGAGTAATCAAAAAAGTAGAAGAAGAAATCGACAAAAAAATAAAAAGGTCAAAAGGAATAATCGCTCAAGAAGAAGATAAAAATAATTTAATAAGCGTAAAAAGACACCTATTATCTTTAATTTAAAAATATAATAATATTATAACTTTTCATTATTAATTTGTCTTCATGCAAAAATTTCTAATCTTATATTTTTTGATATTAGTTCCAGTTATAACTCAAACTGTAACATATCATAACAATGATGAAAACCAAATTAATGGTTACCTAGCTTTACCTAAAGATAAAGACCAAAATATTCCAGGAATTATCCTTATTCATGAGTGGTGGGGTTTGAATGATGATATTAGAGAGAAAGCTGATTATTTTGCTTCACAGGGCTATGCCGCACTTGCCGTTGATCTTTATAATGGTGAGAGTACAATTAAAGCCAGTAAAGCTAGACAATTAGCTGGTAATGTTCGTGATAATATGGATAAAGCATTTACCAATCTTAAAGCAGCTTTAGAATTTATAAAAAAACAACCTGGCGTAGATTCTCAAAAATTAGCATCCATAGGATGGTGTTTTGGTGGTGGATGGTCTTATCAATTGGCCAAAAACAATCTTAGTGTAAAAGCATCTGTAATTTACTATGGTCGTTTTAACCCAAAAGATGATCTAAAAAAAATGCGTGCCAATATCATCGGTCATTTTGCAAAAGAAGATCGAGGAATTTCAGTTGATAGTGTTAAAGAATTTGAAGCTGTTTTAAAGACACATAATGGTAACCACAATATTTATATTTATCCTAATACCACTCATGGATTTGCTAGTCGTCCCGGAGATAATCCAAACTTTAATAAAACTGCTTCTGACCTAGCTTTAAAACGAACACTTACTTTTTTAAAAAAATCGCTAAATTAAATATTATCTATTCTTCTGGCCCATCATTCCACCACCACTGAGTCTCTAGTTCTTTTGAGTTTGGCCAAACTTCATTCATAGTATCTCCTTGATACAAAACTCCATTTTTCATTACATATTTTATCGAGTTTGTATTACGAATATTTACTAAAGGATCTTTATCCAAAATAACAAGGTCAGCTAATTTTCCATATTCAATCGAACCAACATCCTCACTAACACCAATTATTTTAGCCCCATTTATAGTAGCTGCTCTTAAGGCTTCCATTTCCGTCATGCCTCCACTATGAAGTGACCAAAGCTCCCAATGGTAACCAAGACCATTCAGTTGCCCATGACCGCCCACGCCTACTAAACCACCAGCCTTAATAATTTTTGCAGCATCAGCTGCCATTTTAGAAAAAGCATATTCATCTTTCCTAAACCATGGAACTCTTCTTGTTTTTGATTGAATGATATTATCTGGAACAAACCTTTTAACTTTTGGGTCATCATGCACTTCTTCTGTTGAATAATAATAATTCTCACCCCATGGTCCACCATATGTTACCAGTAAGGTTGGAGTATATGTCATCCCTGATTGCGCAACTAACTCCACAACATCTTTATACAGAGGTGTAACAGGAAAGTTATGTTCATTACCATGAAAAGCATCAATTGCATGAGTTAAATTTAATTTTAAATCAAGGGCCCCTTCTGTTGTCGGCATCATACCTAATTCATGTGCGGCTTGTACAATATAGTTTCTTTGTTTTCTATTCCCTGCTATATAAGATTTTAAATTTCTGGTACGATAATGATCGCGATAGCGCTTCATTAAACCAATATATTGTTCCTTGCTTTCAAAATTATTTTGTGAAAAAATCCCTGGTCCAGTAGAAAAAGCTCTTGGCCCAATCATTTGACCCGCATCTACAAGATCTTGATAAGCAAAAGGATCATTGGTAGATGTTTGAACATCCAAACCAGTTGTGACACCCCATGCCACATTCGCTATGAATGTCCAATTCTGACGATCTAATAAACCCTTCTTTAAACCAAAATAATGCGCATGCGTTTCAACAAAACCAGGAATGATTGTTTTTCCATTTACATTGATTACTTTTGCTTCTTTTGGAATCGTTGTGGAACGGGCATCACCCACTTTATGTATACGATTTTCTTTGATAATAATTACGCCATTTCTTATCACTTCATCACCATCCATTGTAATTATTTTTGCACCTTTTAGTGCTACCATTCCTTTTGGTTTAGCAAATTCTTTAATAACAGTTATCTTAGTAGCCATTGCTTTGTTTGCAAAGATATCTGTTTTTGTGGAATCATCTTTATTTGATTCAAAAGAAATAGAGTCAACAGGTAATCTGTAGAATGTTGAACCAATTGACCAGGTAATTGTATTTCCATTATCTGTCCAATCAAAATAATCTGCTCCAACATCCGTTAATTTCTTTACTGGTATCGTAGGACTATTTACATCAACCATTGGTGCACTTCCACCTACCTTTGGAATCGGTAAGATATACAGTTGATTATTTACACCAGCTAAAGCCATTGTACGATCTGGATTAAATCGAATATCACGCGCATTAACAGGCTCACTACTACCATAAAATCCTTTACCTTTTACCGCGAGATGTTCACGACGGTCTGTTCCATCTAACCTAACAGAAATGACTCCATTCCCTCTTCCCAATGCCGTTAAACTATATCCATTCAAATAAACCCTGCTGGGATCATTTGTAAAGAAAGGTTTTCCCAATCCACGTGATGGCATAATCAATGTTATTTTTCCACCATTAGCACTTAAGGAAATCACATCCATTGGTACTGTTGGTCCACCAAATTCAGCCTGGGTTCTTAAGCGGTCAATGGCTGACCCACGAAGAGCTATAATTGATTTCCCATCAGGGGTAAATATTGGATTAGAGTAGAATGCAGTCGTCTTGGTTAGCTTTTTAGGCGAGCTTCTACCATCAACTTTTACCTTCCAAATATGACCACCACTTGCCTCCCAAGTAACATAAACTAAAGATTTACTATCTGGAGACCAAGAAGGATAAAATTCACCTTCGTTACTTTTAGTTATTCGTTTATGTTTTCCTGTCTTACTATCAGCAATATAAAGGTGCGTTAAAGTAGAAAATGCTATTTGTTTTCCATTTGGAGAAATCACTGGATCCATAATAATTCTTGAAGTTATTTGATCATCTTCAATTTTATATGGAAATGTTAATTCAGGGCCAACACCTATATCTACCTTAGCAGAAAAGTCAATAACCTTAACCTTCTTAGATTTAATGTTAATCCGATGAAATTTCCCATCTTTTGTGAATACTACTTCATTCCCATTTGGTGTAAAGTCGTAGGTTGGTAGCAGATCACGCGTTGAGCGAGATTCTTGATCATCTCTTACAATTGGATAAATAAGCCAACTGTCTGTTCCTTTATTTAGGTCTTTTATTCTTAATCCAGTCTTAGTTTTATATCGTGTACCATAAACTAAATGATTACCATCTGGTGAGATAATTGGTCTTATACCACTTCCTTCAGCACGCGTAATGATATCTTCTTTGGCAGTAATCATATTACGTCTTTCAATTTGCCATGCAGGAAAATGCATATTGTAGCTAAAGCCACCTCGTTTAGTTGCATAGTATAAAAATTTATTATCAGGCGAAATTACAGGACCTAATGTATTCTTCCACTGATTACCAGGAGTTGTCGGTGATGCTTTAGATTTTGTTATTTGAATACCCGAGCCGCCATTTATATGGTACATCCAAATTTCAAACGTACGTTTTGCCCAAGAGGTTTGAGATACATAAACATAATTACCATCATTTGAAAATACAGGAGAAGCAAATTGTCCATCGGTTGATTTAGTAAGTTGTTTTGGATTACTTCCATCAAGATCTGCAACCCATAAATTTTCAGATCCACCTCTATCACTAATAAATGATATCATTTCACCATTAGGTGAAAAAACAGGTTGAGAATCAAAAGCTATTCCTGATGTAATTCTTTTTGCATCACCTCCACGAAAAGGGATTAAATATAAATCACCAACTAAATCAAAAATAATAGACTTACCATCAGGTGAAACATCAAGTGACATCCACGTACCTTCATCTGTTGTAAATGAAATAGTACGAGTAGGTTCTAAAGGAAGATTATTTCCTAAGCTATCTGCCTTTTCTTCAGCAAATAAAAATCCTATAACTAAACTAAAAAATAATATTTTTTTCATCATTTTCCTCATTTTCTATTTTTTTTCAAACTAATATTTATCAATATAAGTAATTCATTTAATAGCATCAATGATTCCTATTAGAACCACATGGCAAATTGCATACTTTTTAAGTGGAAAAAGAAATATTTTACCGTTTAGGTGAATCGATAATTTTATTTGTTGAAAAGAAATTGTAAAAAATAGCCATGCATAAAAAGATAAAAACTATATATATAGGAATAAAAATAATAAAAACATCAGTTGATATATAAGTTGGATACTTTACTTGACCGGGAAAGAACTTATCCAAAATAAATATTGGAGGTATAATAATAAGTAATGTTAATAGTAAACCTGCCCACCATTTATCACCATTATACTTACCGCAAGAAAGACATTTCCTATATTGTTTTGGGACTTTTCTAAAGCCTGATTCGTAATAACCTATCTTTTCTACTTTCCAATTCCGAGAATTACAATTTGCACATTTACCATATGTAAAATTGCGAATTTGTTCCCAAGTTAAATTGTTTTCTTTAGGTTTGGACATTTATGGATTAGAAATCCCCTTTTAAGCATCTTGAAAAGAAAGGGAATTCTTCCGTTACCATATAATAATATATTCCTCCAGGAAATTCAGGCGTTACGCCAACACGCCCATTGCACTGATCAAGGTCACCATAGCCTTCTTCATATTCAAAATCCTGCGTAAAGGCTCCTAAAGGAATAGCTTTATTTGGATAGGTAGATCCACCAGGACCACTACTTAGAACAGTTAAAGTGTCAGGACGACCAGCATCAGGTATCGTTTTAAGTTTCCAGCTTGGTTTTAAAATTTTAATGTCACTACTGGAATCATTTGGGTCAGTGTAGCCATATCGTGCATATACTGGAAAACCATCAGAAGCCCAACCCACTAAAGTCATTGGGTCTCCTTTATCCAACTTTGCAATTAAAAGTTCTGGCATACCATGATAATGGTACTCACCTGTTGGCTGAACATGGGCATGATTCATATCATCACCAAAGTTAAAAGTATTATGTCCAAGTGCTTCTATACTCCAACTTCCTTGACCTTGCGCCAAACTACATCTACCAGAGTCATCACATCTTCCAGCAGTCCCAGGGTCAAATTTGACACTATTTAATGCGTAAGCTATAGCCCCTCTTGGTCCACCAGTTTCAACTCCTGTTTCAGATACAAGTATTGGACTAAGTGAGAATGAATGATTAACACTTTGTGAACTTATAGAATTAGGATTATGCGGATTTGGAAAAGTTCCTACTTCATGATTTGGAATACCATTTCCAGAAAGTACTCTATCAAGAGAGTTGCATGTCCACGCATATTTACTATTTGCATTAATAGATTCATCACTATTATACATTTCCTCACTTAATTCACATAATATATTTGCTGTAGAATACGCACCTTCTTGAGAACTTTCATTTCCAGAACTATTTGAATCATCACAACTTGATAGAAAAATTATTAATACAGATAAGAAAGACAAAAAAGGTTTACTGTTTTTCATAGACTACTTTCAATTTTTTATATTAGGCGCAGTTAAAGAAATAAAGTTAAATAAATTAATTTTATTGTAAATAAATGTATAATTTATTTGATGGCAAAACTAAAAAAATCTTTAGGGTTATTTGATGGTATATCTCTTCTAATCGGAATAACAATAGGTTCAGCAATATTTGCAACACCTCAAATTATTGCAGGATATGCACATTCTTTTACATTAATTATAATATTATGGCTTATAGTTTCTGTTTTCGTTTACATAGGGTCCTTAATATATGCTGAACTTGGTTCCCGTTTTCCAAATACGGGTGGAGAATATGTATACATTAGAGAAGCTTTTGGACCTTTTTGGGGATTCATATTTGGTTGGGCTCAATTACTTATAATTCGAACAAGCCCTGCCGCTGGAATTAGTTTAATTACAGCCAATTATTTAGGTTATTTCATACCCATGAGTCAATTTGAAAAAATTATAGCTTCAATTATAATTATAATAATTTTTGGCATAATCAATTATATAGGAGTTGAGAAAGCAAGCTTCTATAACAAATTTTCTACACTGATCAAAACTTCAGGAATCATTATCTTTACCGTAGCTGGTCTAGCAACCTTTGAAGGCGGCTTCTTAAGACTATCAGAAACTGCAAATGTAACTGAAAATTTGGGACCAATTGGAAATATAGTGGCTGCCTTAATGTTGATTCTATTTTCATTCTTAGGCTGGGATAGAGTTGGGTACATTGCTGGAGAAATGAAAAACCCACAAAAAGTAATTCCTAAAACAATGCTTTACGGTATTTCTTCTATAGCAATTATTTATATTTCAGCAAATATTCTCTACCATACGGTACTAGGGATGGATGGTGTTCGATCAAGTTCGATTGTCGCTTCAGATATATCTACTTTATTATTTGGAAATTTAGGCGCTAGCCTGATGTCAATTACGGTAATTATTTCAGCAACTGGAAGTATTAATGGAACAATGATGTCTGCAAGCCGCCTTTACTATGCTATGGCTAGGGATGGGTTGTTATTTAAATGGTTTGATAATATTCATCCAAAATTTAGAACTCCAAACAATGCAATTCTTGCTCATTGTATTTGGGGCATTATTCTATTAGTAGTGAGACAAAACTTTGAAACAATTGTAACTGGAATGGTATTCACTATACTTATTTTTTATACTTTTACAACAGTAGCATTCTTTAAATTTAGAAGATTAGATATGGGTCAGAGTGGCTATAGAATTCCTCTGTATCCTTTATTACCTTCAATTTATTTACTTGGTCTTGTAAGCCTAGTTATATTAAGGATATACTATCAATTCAATCTATCTATGCAAGACCTCTTATTTGTATTATCTGGTATTCCAGTTTACTTTTTATTTTTTAAAAAAAATAAAATCTTACTTGAAAAATAACATTTCATTTATATAGAATACTAGATGACTTCAACTCACGAATATCAAGAAGATGCCCGCAACGAAGATATTCAAATATATATTAATGGTGAGTTTTACCATCGATCTAAAGCCTACATCTCAGTTCTCGATGGTGGCTTTCTTTTAGGCGATGGAGTCTGGGAAGGTATTAGACTTCATAACGGTACTCTTCTTCACCTCGATGACCATTTAAATCGACTCTTTAATGGAGCAAATGAAATTGCACTTAAAATAAGTTCAACTAAAGATGAAATAAAGAAACTACTAACCGATACTTTAGAAAAGAATGAAATGTTTTCTGATGTTCATATCAGATTGATAATTTCAAGAGGATTAAAGAAGACACCTTACCAACACCCAAAAGTTACCATTGGAGATCCGTCAATAGTCATAATTCCTGAGTACAAAAAACCTAACCCAAAAGTTGGAATAGAAGGTATAAAGTTAGCTATAGTTTCTACATTAAGGGACAATCGTGTTCAAAATCCACATGTTAATTCTTTGAGTAAACATAATTGTATTGCAGCTTGTATTGAAGCAGATAAAAAGGGCGCTGATGAAGGCTTAATGCTTGATCCTTACGGGTATATATCAACTTGTAACTCAACCAATTTTTTTATCATAAAATCAAATGAAGTATGGACATCTACTGGAGAATATTGTTTAAATGGTATCACACGACAAAGTGTGATACGTATTTGTAAGCAGAACCAAATAATTCTAAAAGAAAAAAACTTTAGCGTAAAAGATGTATTATCTGCTGATGAAATTTTTGTTACCGGAACATTTGCAGGCATTATTCCAGTAATAAGTGTTGATAAAATAGTAATTGGGAATGGGATGAGAGGTGAAAAAACAAAAATTTTGCAGGATTACTATACTAAATATATCGAATCTAGAAAATTATAGTTCCAATACTTAAATATGAGTTATTATAATGAATCGAAGTGAAAAAGCAAAAGAAATTGGAATTATTTTAGACCGCCTTTATCCTAACCCGCCTATTCCGCTTGAGCATAATAGTGCATATACATTGCTTGTTGCAGTAATGCTCTCTGCACAAACAACTGATAAAATGGTTAATAAAGTGACACCTCAATTATTTAAAAAAGCAAATACACCTGAATTAATGGCCACTCTTGAAGTTGAAACTATTCAAAAACTAATTCAAAAAATTGGTTTAGCTCCAACAAAAGCAAAAAATCTCAAAAAAATGGCTCAACAATTGATAGATGGTGGAGGTGTCCAGTCTGATTGGAAGTATCTGGAAAGCCTAGCAGGGGTAGGTCATAAAACTGCAAGTGTTGTAATGTCGCAATGGTATGGAATTCCTGCATTCCCTGTAGATACTCACATTCATCGACTCGCTTCAAGATGGGGTCTATCAAGAGCAAAAAATGTTGATATGACAGAAAGAGATCTCAAGAAACTTTGGACAGAAGAAAAATGGAATTTACGTCATTTACAAATCATATTTTTTGGACGTGAATATTGTCCAGCACAAAATCATGACCTTAAAAAATGTTTGATATGCTCTTGGTCTGCATCGAAAAAAAGACAACGAGAAGAAATGAATGTAAAATAAAAAATTTACCCTGAAACGAGTTTAATTATTAAAATTAACTACTCCCTGGTAAGAACGAATTGAATTGAGTTTTCTTTTTGAGATTATTATTAAATCGTGATAATGCAAAGAATGGATCTACTTCTTTTTTGCCAATTACGCGATCAGCTACAAATTCACCAAGAGCTGGGCCTAATTTAAATCCATGGCCAGAACCTCCACCTACTATCCAAGTATTTTCTGCGCCTGGATGTCGATCAATTATGTAATGTCCATCGGGACTGTTTTCATATTGGCAAACACGCGATTCAAGTAGCGGTGCACCTTTCATTGCAGGAAATCTTTTGCCTAAATATTTTCGTGCGGAAGAGATTCCACTTGTAGATACTGTGCGATCACCTGTAGTTGGATCAAATTTGATTCCTCGTGTATCATCAGCAACTTTAAACCCTCTCCAATCTGCACCAGGTATACCGTACCATAATTTTTCACCGAAATCAACCCAGACCGGCATATTTGATTCAAAGAAATTTGAATCACCATATGGTGCTCCAAAAAAGAAAACTTCTTGACGTGTTGGCTTAATTATATTTTTTAATGCATCTGGGAATATCTTACTTAACCAGGGGCCACAGGCAAAAATATATGAATCGGCTTGAAGCTTAGATCCATCAGAAAGCACTAATTCGCTTAATTGATTATTAGTGATTTTTCCAGGTGTAACTGCTAATTGTTTATATTCTCCACCTTTTCTAACAAAATTTTCTAAAACAACTTGGCAACAGTGTCTTGCTGGTAAATATCCTGCTTCATGTTCATAATAAAAAGATTTAATTCCTGATAAATTTATTTGAGGATATCGTTTTTCAACTTCTGCTATTGATAATTCTTCAGATTTTAATCCAGCGTCGTTTACAATTGGAAGAGACTTTTTAGCATATGTATCATCAATTTGAAAAAACCACAATGCACCAGTTGGAAAATATAATGATTGATGCCACTGTTTTTGATAGCGTTTCCAAAGTTTAAAGGAACGAGCAACTAGATCTACATAAATTTTATCTTCTCCATAAATACCTCTAATAACTCTTGAATCTCCACCCGAACTCGCTCGTGAATTACCAGGACCAAAAACATCTAATAACGTAACAGAATATCCTTTTTTTAATAAATTATAAGCAGTCCATCCGCCAAATGCACCAGCACCAACTACAGCAATATGACCTTTTTTTCTGTTATTTATTTTTGTTTTGTTAGATTTTGTCATAGCATCTATTGGATTCGCCAACGCAGCTATTATCGATGTTTTTACAAAACGGCGCCGGTCCATTTATGCTCCTTTACTAGAAGTTTTATAATTAAAGTTACTAAAAATATACAATAGTTATGATGTAATAGGATAAAGGAAAGGTTCTCACGGTGTCGCCTCCGAAATCAGGCGCAGTGAAGTTAGACCCTTATTCGGCCCCAAAGAGACTAAAACCCGGAAACGCTTTTCCCCGTACCATGCCCAGTATTGAAGTGAGACATCGTCGCCCACTAACTTTCTATCCAAAAGTTCCATGCGGTCTGGTGCCCCCATACCTTTCAGTTGAACCGTTAGAGCATCGCGTATGCGCGGGAAAATTGTCTGGCGGATAAATGCAAAGTCCTCAAGAACGAGTTCACCAAGGGCAATCTTCAACAGTATTCCTCGAACGTATTTGGTCGATTTCGGATCTGGATCTGAAATCTGGGTAGAAGGAGGTGGATCTGAGGCAAGAGATGGATTCAGAAGTGCACCAATCCTGTTTGGCAACCCTATGACTGAAAAACTGCGAGCATTTGCCAGAACAATCACCGCGAGTTCGTCACCAGTGAATCGATTAAACTGCGTGCTAAACCCCTGCCAGTTTCCTCCATGATTTTGGACCGTATGACCCCTAACTTCATTTAGAAACCAGCCAAACCCATACGGATAAGTTCTGCCACTATTTAACTTCATCGGACTCAGTATGAGGTTCCAGCTTTGTTCACTCAAGATACGGCGATTAGCTACTACATCATTCCACGCAATCATATCTTGAAGATTCATAAGCATCGAACCATCTGCTGTGGTGTTTGTCATTGGGGCGACGTAACCTGCCTGCTTCCATCCACCATCTACTGGCAGGTATCCTCGTGCTCGATGCTTCACAATGTCACTCTCTGTGTTGACCCGGATCGTTGGCATTCCGGCAGGATCAAAGATTCGCTCCCGAAGAAACTCCCAGTAAGGTTTTCCCGTTACCCGGCTGATCAATACACCGAGCATCACGTAACCGGTATTCGAGTAGTTAAATCTCTCTCCTGCGATAAACTCGAGCTCGAGTTCCGACGCCATCTTCACCAAATCTTTCTCCGTGTAATTTTTTGTGTAATCAAATTTTGCGCTCGTATAATCTGGGATGCCAGAGGAATGCGTCAAAAGATGACGAATTGTAATAGCCCTCCATGCCTTTGGAGCTTCGGAAATATATGTAGTTACAGAACCGTCCAAATCAATGAGCCCATCTTCCACTAGTGCCATGATTCCAGCTGAAGTGAATTGTTTGCCTAGTGACCCACTTTGGAACATCGACTTTATGGTTACCGGCGCATCCGTTTCCAGATTTGCAACACCAAATCCTTTAGAGAGTAGGACCTCTCCTTCCTTAACAACCGCAACTGCGACACCTGGAATCTTTCCACTATCCATCGTACGTCTTATAAGATCTTCAATATTTGAAATAACAGCGCCTGACTCATTGGCCCGTTGCATAGTCCAAGGTATAGGAAGAGGTTTTTGGTTAGGCCAAACTTCATCAAGTGTCTCACCTTTATAAAGAACTCCGTTTTTCATAACATATGCTATCGTTTGAGTTGCTGAAATATCCTTCAGAGGATTTCGATCAAGAATAACAATATCAGCAAGCTTATTTGGCTCAATACTACCAAGGTCTTTTTCGTACCCGATAGCTTCTGCACCGAATACAGTCGCAACCCTAAGAACATCGTGATTGCTCATCCCTCCACTTGCAAGCAAATCCATTTCCCAATGGTTAGAAAGTCCTTGTATCTCACCATGTCCACCCAATGCCACCCGTCCACCTGCTTTAAGAATAGCATTTGCTCCAGCAGCAACTTCCAAATCATTATAATCTTCTGGAGGAAACCACAGTAATCGTGATGAAGTTTTTGAGTATAACATACCATCTGAAAACCAGCGATTAAGTTTAGGGTTCTCATGTGGTCTTTCCTCTGATAGCAGTCGATAAATAGGGAGAGCTCCACCAAATGCAACTACTAATGTTGGAGTATATGTGATTCCCGTACGTGCTACGAATTGAACAAGATCATCATAGATCGGCGCGACAGGAAATGCATGCTCAATTCCACTAAAACCATCTATGGCATAGGTGATATTTCCTTTCGTATCAGCTCCACCTTCAGTAGTTGGCATCATCTTTAATTCTCGAGCGGCATTTATAAATACCTGTCGCTCGGAGCGCGGTCCAGCAAGGTACCACTTAAGCAAATGAGTTCTGAACTTATCTTTATATGGTTTGATAACGCGCTGAGCCACGCTAGAAGAAGAAAAACTCACTTGAGAGAAAAGTCCAGGACCAGTAGAAAATATACGAGGTGCGGGCACACCATCAACATCAATCATATCTGACAAATCAAATATATCCGCCTTGGACTGAGGATTTCGAAGTGTTGTAATTCCATATGCCAAATTTGCAAAAGAGATTGTCGACTCTGGCTCTGGCAGTTCGCTATTTACCATAAAATGGGCATGAACATCGATAAAGCCAGGCACAATATACTTCCCACTCATGTCAAGCTCTGTAGCGCCCGCCGGAATGTCAATGGATCCAGTTGGTCCCACTCCCAAAATTCGGTTTCCCTTAACAATTACATCGGCATTCTCAATGACCTCGTACCCCTTCATTGTTACTACAGTGCCACTGCGCAATACGATAACACCAGTTGGATTCTTACGGGGAACAGAAACTTCAAGTTGAGTAACCTTAGGTGTTGCCGTTGGGTTTATAATTTGAAGTGTCTGGACCTGTACCCCAGCAACAGCCGAAATACTTTCACCGTCTCCAGACCATACAGCGAGACCGGGAAGATCTGCATTAACTGGTATGGACACGGGTGATTTTAGTTCACCTCCATCCAGACCTTTGGGAGGAATTTTGTAAACCTGAATAACTGAGCCATTGATGGCCATTACGTTAGTCCCATTAGGGCTCAACCTCAACTCTCTGCGCCCACCTTCGGCACTGATTTTGGCATCGATTCGAGGATTACTCCCATCAAGAGCGATAGATGTAAGTGTATTTCCAGAAAGATACACACGTTCGGATGACGGACCAAAGTGTGGTCTTCGCCGACCCTTACTTACCGTCAAACTACGTGATTTTCCACCTTTAGAAGATATCACCACGAGCTCGGCGTCAAGAGGAACAACCCCTTGTTTTGAACTGGGTGATGACAAAGCAGAATGGAGCGGAGCTCGAAAAACTACAATAGAAGATCCATCTGGTGTCCATACTGGATCTATCCATAAAGCTACTTTTTCTGAAACTCTAATGGGCTCACCTTTACCATCAGCTCTTGCCTTCCATAAGTGTCCGCCAGACTCATCCCAAGTCACGAAGCTCAACCAACGTCCGTCTGCAGACCATGCCGGCATAAATTCTCTAGGCCGCTCTGTGTCGGTCAGGCGTCGCGTTGCAGTGCCGGTCAAATCTGTTATCCAAATCCGACCAAGTGAAGAGAATGCTACTCTACCATTGATGGATACTGCCAATTGTTGGATGCCACGTGCCCGTACCTCTCCCTGCTCTACTCGCTGAGGAAAATTAAGCCGCGAGGTTACTTCGAGCGATACATCTGCCTCAAAGGATACCACATGATCATTGCCATCATCAAAATTAATTCTATGGATTTGGCCATTCCACACAGCAAACAGTGCTCGACTGTCCGGCGTGATACCAAAATTAGGTAAAACGTCACGCGTAGCTCTACTCTCTAGTTGATTTCGTTGGATGGGGTATGCAAGCCAGCGTTCTTTTCCCGTTTCGAGCTCTCTTACCTTAAGGCCCGTTCTGCCATCTTTAACAGCACCATACACTAGTTGTCGACCATCGGGTGTCACTGCAGGCTTCATGGCAATCGGACTCTCTAAAAGTACTGGCTCAGTTTTACCTGTTTCCAACGAGAGCTTGATAACCTGACTCGTCGCCCCTTTTCTGCTTCCGTATGGGCGTGGTGTAACAGACGTGTAGTACAAATCGAATCCGTTAGGGTGCAGAGCCGCACCGTATGGACCTGGTGCCGGAGCAGATACGAGTGGCTGTGATGGTCCGTTCTTGTTCTCAATCACAAGCGCCCCATCGCCCGAATCGATGTCGAAGCGCCAGATTTCGGCGAAGGAACTGAAGCCTTTTAACGAGATGACGGTAACATAAATCTCTGAACCATCGGCTGACCAAGCGGGTGAGAGCATCGTTGAAGCTGCTCTGTTGGTGACTTGCCTAGGCATGGAACCATCAGCTTTAGCAATCCAAATATTATCGGTACCCGACTCATCACTGACGTAAGTAATAAGTCGTCCGTTTGGCGAAAGGCGAGGCTGAGATTGAAATGCCCTGCCGGTTAATATCGGACGCGCTCGGCCACCATCTAGTGGTAACGCATACACATCTCCTAGTAGATCGAATACTAGAGACTTCCCATCTGGAGCCACATCAAGCGAAACCCATGTGCCTTCAGTCGTCGTAAAAGAAATTTGGGTTTCCTGCGAAGCTAAGGGCGCAGTAAAAATTATTAAGATTGTGAGTATAATGATAGTCATAACAGTTATTTTATTCGTAGGCGAATCTTGTTCTTGCAATCTCATTTTTTTTATAATCAAACTTCCCTTTTTCTAAAATAACTCTTAAGTCGTTATTTTTTTATTTATTGGACCCTTAAATAATTTTTTAACAATGTAGAGTGGTAAAAAGAATACAACATCAAACATAAAATTTAGATGAGAAGTATTTTCATCAATAATATCAAACGCATGCAAATTAAAACCCTCACCATCTTTTATATTTTTAGGGTGTACTTCAAAGGTTATTGGGCCTAGTGTTCTTAGAAAGTTGATAATTGTCTTATAGTTTTTATCTCCTTTTTTAAGCATAAGATTTTCATTGTTTTCTCGATCTTTAGTAATTGTTATAAGCAGGTCTACTTTATCTTTGAAAATAACTTTTCCCCATTTTACTAAACCATGACTAAAACGAAAAGATGAATCCTTTGAAAGTAAAGGATGTATTCGTTCTTCTCGAATTTCTTCAATAAGACTAAGAAAATGATTTTTTCCACCTATTGCATGAGCACAATTTGTAATCTGTTCTTTTAAATTTTGTTTTGTAGAATTATCGAGTGAATTATAGATGAGCATAAAGTGATCTTTTTAATTTTTAAAATTACCTATTATTCCATGAAGAATAAAACTCGATTTAAAATTTATATAAAAACGAAATACTAAGGCCCACCACCTCAATTATTTATTCTATTTTTTTAATATAGGTAACTCCAAAAATGTGGAATTAGGACCTGATAAATAAATTGTATGTTTTGCCTTCTGATAATCTTCTTCTTTGGCTTTTGGAATTTCAATAAATTTTTGTGGATTACGATCAATTAGTGGAAACCAAGTACTATGGATTTTAACCATAATACGGTGACCTTTATTAAACCTGTGCGCTCTCGTACCAAGGGAAATTTTAATGGGTGTGATTTCATCGGCTACTAATGGTGATGGATTAGAAAAATCATTTCTAAACTTTGAACGCATAACTTCATCTGCAATCATTAACTGATAATTATCCATAGCTGGATTAGATAAATCTTTAGGATAAACATTAATTAACTTTGCAACAAAATCTGCATCTGTACCAGTTGAAGAGACAAATAGATTAATAATAATCTCACCAGCAATTTCGATTTCTTCATTTAAAGGCTCCGATTGCCAAGTTAAAACATCATCTCTATTACTTATGAAATTCTGATTCTCAACTTTCCATAAAGCTTGAGCTCCTTGCCAAAATCCTTTAATTGGTCTTTTTGTGTAGGGAACCGGATTATTTGGATCAGAAATATATGTACGGAACTTTTCACCAGCATTGCTATTAGTAGGAGTATTTGAGATTGTACCATTAGAAATAAAATAAAATTTTGTGGATTTGGTTTCATTTATAGGTGGCCATGCATTATAACTTTTCCATTGGTTTAAACCAGTTACAAAGACATGAGCTTCTGGATGAGTAGTTATATTTCTTCCTTTTAAATAATGTGCAAACCATGGTGCCTGAATATTTTTTCTATAATAAATTGATGAATTACTACCAAAGCCAATAGCGCCTAAACTGTCTCCTTTTCCACGAGCCCACCCACCGTGACGCCAAGGTCCAACAACTAAACTGTTAATACCAGACTGATCATTTTTTTCTAATTTTTCATATATTTTCATTGGACCATAAAAATCTTCTGCATCCCACCAGCCAGCTACATTTAATGCAGCAACGTCAATATTCTTTAGATATTGTGTGACTTCTTTTTCTTTCCAAAACTCATCGTAATTACTATGGTTCATAAAATCATTCCAAGTTGGTAAATCACCAAAGAAATATTTTTTATTTGCATTTGATAATGGACCAAGATTCAAATAAAAATCATAAACATCCTCATTACCAAAATCAAAAGGATAATTTTCTTTTGAACGTTCCATCAAAGCTGCATATCCAAAAGAAGGAGCAAGTCGAAATGCACCATTATGATAAAAATCATCTCCAATGAACATATCTGAAGGGGAGGCCTGAGGAGAAATAGCTTTTACTGCAGGATGTAGATCAGTCAAAGCAATTGCAGTTAACCAACCTCCATAAGATATACCCAATATTCCAACTTTATTATTATGGTTGCTTAAATTATTTAATAACCATTCAACAGTATCATAAGTATCAGTTGCTTCATCAACTTCTGCTTCTATATCCTTTTTTATTGGAGTACGGAGCATTATAAACTTGCCACCTGAACTATATCTTCCTCTGATATCTTGAAAAACAAAAATATATTTATCTGCTGCTAATTCTTTATAATAAGTACTCAAAGATGAATGTATTCCTGATTTATCATACCTTAATCCATAAGGTGTGCGTGTTAATAGTATAGGAAGATTTCCATCTGAAGAATTTGGAGTATAAATTTCTGTATTTAATGTTACTCCATCACGCATTGCTATTTTTATAATTTTTTTAGTATAATTAGCTGAACCGTTTGATTTAGGATTGATAGTACATGAAAATAAAACAGAGGCCTGCGCTACAATTAGTATAAGTGAGAGATATTTGACCCAGAGGAGTTTCATTTAATAATTTACCAAAGCAAGTATACAATAAATGGGATACTGTATCTACTTTATTATATAGTTTTTGACCTTTTTAATATTACTTAACCTTCTTTATTTTTTTAACTATACGTTTTTTCTGTATATCTATATCCGATTCTTCATTAGCCATATCATTAATTATAATTATGTGTTCTTCTCCATTTTCAGAAGTCCACTTCATTTCATTATCAGTTTCCTCGAATTTTGAGGCATCCACTGGCTTTCCATTGACAGTTACATTCATGATGGTATCACCATCTACAATTTCTTTTTCAACCTTTACGTCCATTTTTTTTGTAGAGCCAAACTTGGCAATGTCCCCATCATTATCACCGATAAAAACAAACCCATTTTTATCATGGTTACTTAAAGAGAATGGTGGTACCATAGAATTATGGTGTGAATCAATCAATTTGAATCCCAACCCTGCCACCAAAATTAGGGCTAGGTATTTCCAAGCCATTTCCAGTTTTTCTTTTGTATTCATTATATTTCCTTTTGTTTAAAATAAATATTGCAATTTTTTTTATTATTCATTCACAACAATAACGATCTTATCAACCTTTGGACTAATAGCTAATCGAGTAATTTCATCCAAACCGTAATCAGAAAGATCCGCAATTTTGACCCAATCCATTTGCTCCCGAGGGTCAAAACTATAAAGGATGCTCCCTCTACCCATAATAAGAACACCGGAATCGGTAACGGCAAAATCCTCAGAACCTTGTAAGGCATGAATCATCGTTTTAATACTGCCTGTTTCAAGATCAATTGTATTTATTGTCCATGGTTTTTGCTTTTTGCTAATGTAAGCCACTAATTCAGATTTAGGTAAATTATGGATGGAACGACCAATGTTAACATCCAGAATTTTATTCTCCCCTGTTTTCAAAATACTGTGCTGTAATGTAACCGGTTCTCCCAAGACGAAAGATACGAGCTCACTTCTTCCAACCCAAAGGTGGTAACCAATTTTTAAATCTTTAACCAATTCCTTTGAATTTTCTGAATACATACTATATTGATACAAGCGCTGATAGCCGTTAGGGTCAAGTCGAATCGCAGAAAAAGAATTGCTGGAACCAATTTGTAAGGGAGAGTATTCTCCTCCATCTGTTTTAGTTAGCCATTTCTTTTTATCAGTCTGAATGTTGTAGCTGACAATATCTGTTTGATCATTTCTGGTAGATGAAAACAAAATATGACGACCATTTTTTATAAATGACGGTTGGTTATCATAACCAGGATTTTTAGAAATATTAACTGGATTAGCGACAACATACTTATTATTAACTGATAAAAAGTCAAAGAGATACAACTCAGTACTTGATTGAGCATAGAGTATTGAGCAAATCATAAGTAAGAGAAGTGTCCTCATTTTCAAACTTACTTATCATTTTATGAAGAAAAAAACTCCATTTAAAATTTATATAATTAAAATAAGGGGGAAGTTCTACTATTTTACGTAAATATAAGGTATAAGTCTGAACGAATGGATAAACAAAAGCCCTCGTCATAAAACGAAGGCTTTTTGTCTGTGGGCGTTGAGAGATTCGAACTCCCGACTTCTTATTTTGACTAAAACACAAATCCGATGCCGGTCTGCACCATTATTCCTTTGGACAAACTGGCTAAATCTGCCGATTCACTCACAGGGATTTTCACATCGATCCTTGCCATGATACCTCCTTTATAAAGGACTGCTATTGGCCCTGTAAAAAAGCGCATATCACCATTACCATCTTTATCTGTTTTTAATTGAAAGGTGCCATCCCACATGACAAACAATCCACTATTTGTTTCATTTTTATGAATAGGGTGCCAACCAAGATTCACATCAACACCAATCATAGATGACCCATCATCAAGGGACCATCCATATACATCATAAAGTTGATATGTTTTGAAATTCTCTGCACTATAAGACAGGCTTAATCCATAGCCACCTTTACTTGTGATAACATCTGAATTATCACCAGTTTTTAGACGAATTTGAGGTGTTACGCCAAAGTTTCCGGTTGAACGCTTCAAATTAAAGTACTTCTTCAAAGGGATAGCTACGATGATATCGCCCAATCCTTTTCCTTCCTTAATTGGATTTCCCCAATCAACAAGCTGATGTTCACTTTTAACTTGGTGATAGGGTAATTTAAATGTGGCACGAATAGATCGTTTCCAAGTGTAAACACCTTCTAGCCAAGTTGTTTTGCGATAATAACTCAATCCTGCATTACTGTTTTCACCATCTAGGATTTTGTCGGACCCCAATGTTTCATAACGAAATTGGAATCCCCAACCGCCGGCCCAACGGGGTGCCATATCCATGACGGGCTGATGGGCAAATAATATGCCCATCAACCCAAAGATAACTATACTTTTTTTCATAGCACCCCCTATAAATCGAAGTATACGAGGATCGGAACCAATGCATATGCAAAGAAGGCACCGATAGCCAAAACACTTGCAGATATATAAAACATCCGTTTGTTGAATCGACCGGTAACTTCACAAGCATCTTCTCCTGCATCTACGTCGCAAGCCACTTCTTGATTCGGTTTAAAAACCATATAACCATTGATGGCAATTAAGATGGCCGAAACTCCAAATATCCATCCTTTATTCATGGATAATGGAATGAGAAACGGAAAAGCGGAAAGCATAGAACTCACTGCAGCACCGCCGGCGATAGTGGCAACTACCGCGGGAAGCACACAACATAATAGTGTACCCGATGATGTGAATAAGGTTAAGACACTTAAGGCTCTATCCTTCATTTGGATGCCTTCTCATATTCTTTTACTTTGAGTTCAGATCCAGTGGGGTTCACATATGATTTAAGTACTTCATAGCCTGCTTCTGTAATGACATCTAATGCTTTATCAATATTTGGTTCTTTATTCTTTTTTAAACCAACTTTCACAAATTGATGTGTGATATCCGCATAGACACCTTTGGTGTATTTTGTCTTATCCACAAACTTCAGTTTCGATAATCCTTTTTGGAGACCGTGTGCACAAAATGAACACACAAGACCTTTGACCTGAAGTACTAAGTCTTCTTGACCGACTTCAACTTTCTCACCATTAATATCAACCGTTTGTCCGAATGACAATCCAGTGAGAAAAATAGTGAGAATGAGATAGTTTATAATTGTACGCATAACAAATCTCTTTCTTAAGTTTTAAATAAATGAGTCCGCCGTCATGGCGGTTAAGAAAAGGAATATGTTTATACTAAGAGAGGCGAATTAAATGCAAGAGGTGGTTCCGGAGGATGGACCAACAAAACCAAGTTGTAATTTGTATTATATGATGAAATGAAAGTAGAAAATTGCATTGTCCCTTGGACATTCATCTCGACTTTCATATTATATTTATTGAGAGGCGCAGAAATTAGAGGCACGAAGATTGACCCCATGTCACAGGTTTTCATTTCAACCTTACAAGCTTTTGTAATTTCTGTATCCATTTTCTTATCGCAACAGGTCATTTCTTGAACCTCACAACAAGGCATATCACAGTCTAAATGCAAAATTGGTGCTGCCATAGAGATTGCCATAATCAGAACTATACTAATGGATGTGATGCGTTTAAGCATGTTATAATATACATATAAATATACTATTTGTTCCCAAAATTCACGACACTTGAGGATATTGATTGTAACAAGTTGAACCTTGTACAAATACAAAGCCCTCGTCATAAACGAAGGCTTATTGTCTGTGGGCGTTGAGAGATTCGAACTCCCGACTTCCTCCTTGTAAGAGAGGTACTCTGACCTATTTCACCGAGGAGAAATGCCCTTTATTTTAGTTTGTATCCTACTAAAGTGTATCCTATTTGCCATTTTAACCTAATAAATGGCTACCAATACCAATTAAGGATTCATTGCTCACAGTCTTGCCAATTCTTGACTGAATAATTCCATCAAGGCTTGGGAAATCAACTGCTAATCTGCGAAGATTAAAATCAGCATACTTCTCTGTCATAGTTACGGAAGAATGACCAATCTCTTTTGCAACAAGATGTATATCTCCTACTTCAATCCATCTTCTTACTGCATAGGTATCTCGTAGATTATGAAACTTATGCTCACCGAATCCCAACTCTTTTACTGCCTTCTTAAACTCTTTAGAGTATGAATCAATAATACCTTTATGAGTATTCTTATATGTTCCGTGCATTGACTTACCAATACGTTCATCATATCTATTTCGCATCTCAGCAAGGATTGATTTAGTAACCTTATTTAATTGAACTTCTCTTGTAGTGTGAGCCTTTGCAACATCTGGAGTAATGATTAACCAATCACCACTTAATGTACCTTCAAATGGTTCTGCTAATCTGCATCCTGTCATAGCATAGAATAAGAAGGCTTTGCGAAAGTGTTCATCTATCATATCAGTTTTGAATAACTGACCAAGCTTAGTTTCTGATAAGTACATTGGTGGTTTCTTATCAGCTTTAACCATCTCTATATCTAATTCAGATTTGATATACTTCTTCTTGTAAGCAAACTTGAAGAATGTCTTAATCTTTGCTAAATAGATATTAGTAGTATTAGGTGAGTGATGTCTCCTTGACCATTCTTTCCATTCAGTAATATGAGAATAAGTAATTAATGCTATTGGTACTTTATAACCAATCCGATTCATTAATGACGACAAAGCCAATTGATTGAGATCAATTGTCTTTTGTCTAACATTGTCTATTCTTTTAACTGAAATATATTCTTCTGTGGCTTGTTCAATTGATAATCTAATTAGCTTTGGTTTACCACCTTCTGCCATCCAACCGAATGACCAATTCTCACCTTCTCTAATTAAATCCTCAACCTTTTCAATTTCATTGTTGCGAACTATCGCTACTGACTTCTTATCAGTTTTAAGAGGTATTAGTTTTTCTTTCTTACTACCGAGTTCATTATTCCATTGAACTCTTGAGTAATATTTACCTCTCATATTTCTTATTGATGCCATCTTAATCTCCTAACAGATTTCCCCTTAAAGGATGACTTCCGTCACTATGTAACGGTGAGCCATTACTGGTACTCACATCACGATAAGGGGAATTGTATTTGGATTGTATAATCATAGTGTTTAAGTACTATAAAGTTAAGGAAAATGTGCCTAATAATGAAGTGAAATCGGTACTACACCCACGTAGAATAGCCTTTGTTACATTTGCCACAATCCTGTTTATTTCCTGTTTAACTGGTTTAATTAACATCTACTTTTGTCCTATCTAACGTTCTGAATCTGTTCTTGTATATTTCAAATCCCGAATGCTCTTGATATCCAATACATAGATATTCATCTTCTTGTAAATCGTGCATATGAACTAAGGCTATAACCATCTCATCGTGTATTACTTTTGCATCTTGGCTATCCTTCTTCATCATATGCCATTGTTCTTCAGTCATCATTCAACTCCAACTCTAATAATGAATCTGGAGTATCTTCACGCTTGAAACCTGTGATTTCCCATTCACCATTCTTATCTACTGTTAAGAGTATATTATTAATGCCTTCTCTTGAAGGATTCTCAACCATCATTCCTAATCGTTCCCATTGTTCTTGAGTCATATCCATTTCGCTTTCCTTTATTGTTTGAGTAAGTGCCTTATAGTGTATAGGTGGGCCAGTATAGGCCATCCTTGATTCTGCCCCACCTTTCGGCTAATTACTTGGTTCGTTTCTTTTAGTGTTTTTGTATGAGAGTTATTTCGGTTCAACCTCTTTATGCTTTCGCACTTGAAATAAATCCGTTTACTCCCCTTTTGTATTCTTCTCACGTTCTTTTACTGTATTATATATATGGGTTATTTGATTATTTGAGAGATGAACTAACATTTCTATATAATCATATAATCACTTTAATCAAGTACGCCCTTGATGATTTGATACTTATTGTGTTCAAGTTTCTCTATTAATCCCCACTCAACACACCTTGATAGGAATCTCGTAACCTTATTTGAACTACTATCATTTTTTGTCCATCCTTCATCTTCTAAGAAATTCCATAAGTATTCTCTATCAAAAGATTCTACCTTGAGATGCTCTAAGTAGGATTCAAGTTTTTTACATAACTCTATTTCCCATTTCTCTTTGGCTTCTATATAATGGATATTTTCATTAGAGATAACCTCACCTCTTTCAAAGTAGCCATCAACCATCTTTAACTTGAATGGTACTTCAAGTAACTCGCATTGCTCACCTCTGTTTTTGGTAATCATTCCTACCAATAACTCATTAGATAAGCGAGACTTCTTAATTTGAAATACATTTGATGCTGAACGTGTTAATGATGCACCACCTAAAATATTATCTATTGTGATTGGCGTATCCTTTACGTGTTTAAGGTGATGAGTAATAACTACAATATGAAGATTGTATTCTTCAGCCATAGCATCTATTTTTTTTACTACTCGCATTACATCTTGATTATTGGATAAAT
>ENA-OREN01001308-OREN01001308.1-marine-metagenome-genome-assembly--contig:-NODE-1308-length-29746-cov-3.460649_pt1 | contig 29746 bp, 22 predicted proteins | sample MGYA00248624_ERZ508555 | MGnify/ENA primary metagenome ERZ508555 (study PRJEB26222, sample SAMN06267773) | marine metagenome | isolation source: Saanich Inlet, British Columbia, Canada | place...
AAGCTGAATTACGCAGCGGGAGAAGCCATCACGGTCAGCTTCAGCAACGGCACCGGTAATCCGTCGGACTGGATCAGCCTCATGCCACTCGGTGAAACCAGCAGCATCGGCTGGGCGTACGTGGGCGGCTCCCGAACCCCCAGCGACGGCTTGACCAACGGTACCTTGAAATTCGCCGATGGGCTTCCCGACGGGGAGTACCGCGTGCTCTTCCTCGCGAACGATGGCTATCACCAACTGGCCAAGACCGACTTCACCGTCGCCGGGCAAGTCGAGCCCCCCGCGCTTGGCTTTGCGAACAAGGGCGACGGCACAATCACACTGACCTTCGAGGGCCGCCTGCAGACCGCGCCAACCATCAACGGCCCTTGGCAGGACGTCGACGCCCCAAGCCCGGTGACCCTCCCCACGGATCAGTCGCAGCAATTCACCCGCTCGGTGAGATAACAGTCCCCGGCGCTTGGCCAAGCGCTTGGCTTTACTTGCCGCCAGCGGCCTTCCCTCCCTTTTTCTTTTTACCTTTCGGCAGGCCGACCTTCTCCCAAGTGGGCGCGTTGGGCGTCGGCTGCAATATCTCGATCGTCACGTCATTGACCTGGACCACAGTCTTGCCGTTGCCGTGGATCTGCAGTCCGATCTGCCCGTCCTGCGGAATGTTCGATTCCGTCTCGGTAAAATCGAGGGCTGCCACGCCGTTGATCCACGAGCGAATGCGCGTGCCCTCGGCGCGGATGCGGTAGTCGTTCCAGCCGTTCTGCTTGACCGCGCGGTTGACCGCCTCTGCGTCGGCCGACTTGCCGATCACCTTGCGGCGTCGCGACTCGTCATACAGCTTGCCCCACCAGCCCTTGCCGGCGTCCACTTGGTAACCGATCATTTCGTGGCTGTCGGGCACCCGCACGCTGCGAATCTGGATGCCGGAATTGACGAAGCCCTCCGTCCCGGTGATACGGATCTTCAGCCGCAAATCGAAATTGTGAAAAGACCGTTTCGTGGCGATGAAAGAATTGTGCGGAACCTTCTCCGTTAACGAGCCGGCGGTGATGACGCCGTCCTCCACCCGCCAAAGTTGGCGCTCGCCCTCGAGCACCTCCCACCCTGCAAGGGACTTGCCGTCGAAAAGTGGCTTCTTTGTGTCCTGCGCGTTCGTATTTGAGGCAACAAGCAGCCCCATGGCAACTCCGCCGATTATAGTGATCAATTGTTTTTTCATTTTTCGAAGAGGGGGGCGATGGGCTTGCCGGCTTTTGGGTTTTGTTCGCTGTAGTCCAGCCCCATAAAACGGCAGAGGGTAGCGGCGATTTGATCCGTCACGACCGGCTTGCCGCCGGCCCACTCGCCGCGCAGCGGACTGTCCGGGCTGATGACCGCCAGCCAGGTGTTCTTGGAGTCCCTGATCTGTGCGTTGTGGCTGTGCCAGTTCAGCGCGATGTCGCCCCGACCGTGGTCGGTGGTGATCAGCAGGGTGGTTTTGTTCCGGTATTGTGCGTCGGCTTGCAGCCAGTTCCAAAGCTCGCTGAACATGGAATCATTTCGGGCGATGGCGGCGAGCACGCGGTCGTATCGTTTTTCGTGCGCCCAGTCGTCAGTCTCGCCAAGGCTGAGATAAAAAACGTGCGGCCGGTGGGTCTTGAGGTGCGCCATGGCAAACCGGAAGGTGTACTCGTCGTGCCGCACGGTGTCCCACGGCGTGAGGGTCTCGAACTGCAGCCGACTCATGGACTGGATGGCCGGATCCGGGTGCGCGTAGGCCTCATACCCGGCGTTGGTAAACACCGCGCCGGCCTCGTGCTGCACCGCCACCCCGATCACGTCCCAGGAGGCGAACGCGGCGACCTGTTTTTGCGGCAGGCCAAGTTTGCGACGCAGAAACTCGAGCACGGTGGGGTTGGGATTCAGAACTTTATCGTTGCTGGTAATGAGGTCGTCTCTCGCTTGGCCGGTGAGGATTTCCGAGTAACTGGGATAGGAAAAAAGTAGCCGGTTGGCCAGGCGTACCGAGCTTCCTTTTTGCGGGTTGCCGGCAACGGAACCGTGGCGCTGCATCCATTCGCCCCAGAAAAACGGCATGAGTTTTTCGCGCCGTTCCTTCGGCGTGTCGGCCCAAAAGCGCTTGTAGGTTTTGGTGTCCTCCGGTTTGCCGTCCTTGATCGTTGCCTTGAGAATTTCGCGGTCGAGCCCGCCGAACAGTTCCTGGTACCGCACACCGTCGAGCGTGATGAGGATCAGGTTTTCCGTCTTGCGCTCTGCGGCCAGGCCGCAGTTGAGTAACAGCATCGCGGTGGTCAGGATGGCCAGGCGCTTGGCCAAGTGGGGGAGTGGGTTTTTTGTCATGTTGATATTTCAGAGTCGTTTCACATGCACATAGTACGCGCCGCAGATGGGGTTGGATCGACCCTCGGCAAACCAGGTGTGCAGGCGGGTCGGACCTTTCGGGAGGGTCACGGTGAACGTGGCGGCCTTGTCACTTGGCTTCACCGGCTTGGCCGTCATTTCGCGGTTGATGAACAACCGGGCCTGCTTGATCGGCAGCGCGCCTTCGCCGTTGTACCCCCCGCCCAGCGGCAGGTTGGCTTCGCGCGGCCAGCGCCGCAGCTCGAACCGGTAGCGGCCAGCTTGGGCGACTTCCAGTTCCCAGTAGCCGTTTTTCTGGGCACCGCGTCGGATCTGGCCCTGCTGGTCGATGAACACGTCGAGCCACTCGCAGGCGGTGAGCATCATCGGGTTTTCGGCGTCGCTGCCGATGATCACCCGCTGCGGTTCGTTGGCGATGTCGCCGACAGAGGCCCACCAGTCGTCGAGGTGCCGCCGCAGTTTCGCCGCTACTTCGGGGTGGTTATCGATGACGTTCTTTTTCTGCAGCGGATCGGTCTCGAGATTGTACAGCTCGCTGTCGCGCAGCATTCGCCACCGTTTCCAGAGTACCGCGCCGCCTTCTCGCCGGAGGATGGAGGGGGAGTCGGGCGTCGGAAAGTCCAGGCTGCCGGGCATGCGACTGTAGTTGATCACGAGCATGCGCTCGGCCGGCACCTCGGCTTCGCCGCGAAGGGCTGGGGCGAGGTTGATGCCATCGAACTTGCGGGTTGTCTGGACTCCGCAGAGGTCGAGCAGTGTCGGGAGCAGGTCCTGTGTATGCGTCAACCCGCTGATGTCGCGCGGTTTGCTGAGGCCGCCGCCGGGCCAGCGGATGAAACAAGGCACGCGGTGGCCACCCTCCCACAGTTGGGTTTTCCGGCCGCGCATGCCGGCGGGATAATAGGCGTGGCCGAAGGTGCTGCCGTTGTCGGTCATGAAAAGCAGGATAGTGTTTTGCGCCAGGCCGGATTCGTCGAGAAACGCCATGAGCCGGCCCATGTTGGTGTCGACGTTGCGGATCATCGCGAGGTAGCGCACGAGGTTGCTTTTTGTCCGGGGCGTCATGAGAGGCAGCTTGGTGTTGGTTAGCACTTCCTCCATCACCTCGATGTCCTCGTCCGGCGCGAGGAACGGCCCGTGCGGCGTGTTGGTCGGCAGGTAGGCGAAGAACGGTTCTCCGGCAGCGGCACTGCGCTTGATCCAGTCGATAGCGTGGTCGAAGAAAATGTCGGTGCAGTAGCCGGTGAATTTTTTGCGTTTGCCGTTCCAGCGGTAGGTGTCGTCGAAGTAGTTGTTGCCCCAGTGATCCGGCACTGAGCCGATGTGCGAGGAAGGGAACCAAAGCGTCTCCTCGAAGCCGCGATCCTGCGGGCGGTACGGGTAATTGTCGCCGAGGTGCCACTTGCCGAAGATTCCGGTACGGTAGCCCTGTTCGCGGAGCAGTTCGGCCATCGTCGGGAGGTTCGCCCGCAGGAGCGTGCGGCCGCTGCTCACGTTGATCGCGCCGTTGCGCGCCGGGTCGAGTCCTGTCATGAGCGAGCCGCGTGTCGGCGTGCACATCGGCGAGGCGTGGTAGTCGGTGAAGCGCACGCTCTGTGAGTGCAGCTTGTCGAGGAACGGCGTGTTGAGCACCGGGTTGCCGTGCGCGGAGAGTTCAGGATACCCCTGGTCATCCGTCATCACGAGGATCACATTCGGCCGGGCCGCCTGGCCAAGCGGAAGGGCCGCCACCGCCAATGCCGATGTGAACAGGGCAGGGAGAAATCGCATGGGTAAATTGTAGCGGTAGGCACCGCTGCTAAGCAACCCGCCAGTGCAACGGGGAGCGCACGCGCCCCCTTGAGCGCCTCGTCCAAGGCTTCGTTCCCAAATCTTTCCTTTGGCGAAGCCGGAAACGATTCCGGCGGGGCGCCGGTATCCACTCGCGAGGGCGCGTGTGCTCTCCAAACCGAATTGGCCGAGCTTGCTGGGCGTTTGATTTTGTGGATTGATGGCTGCCACTCAAATGACGCAGTTTGGCACATGGCAACCGAAGATTCGCGGCAAGTTGTTTTACAACTGGCCGCAAGGCGCGTGTGAGGAGGCACTGCGTTTCACGAGTGCCGGGCAGCTTGGTGGCGAGCCGTACGATGTGGTCATCGTCGGTGCGGGCGTGGTCGGCTGCGGACTGGCGTATCGGCTTTCGCAGTACGACCTTCGCGTGTTGCTTGTCGATCGACTGCACGATGTCGGCGAAGGCACGAGCAAGGCTAACAGCGCGCTCATCCACTCCGGCTACGACGCCAAGCCGGGCTCGCTCGAGTCGAAACTGTTGCACGAGGCCGAGGCCGACTGGCCCGGCCTGGCGGCGCGGCTCAAAATCCCGCTCGACCCTATCGGCGGCATTATGATGGCGGTGACCGACGAGCAGGAACGCCAGCTCGAGGCCGCCGAGAAAAACGCCCACGCCAATCGCGCCATCGACGTGCGCATCCTCAGCGCCGCGGAGATTCGCGAGCGCGAGCCCAACGCGTCGCCGGATGTGCGCGGCGGGTTGCTCGTGCCGAGCGAGTCGCTGGTCGATCCGTTCATGGCGTCGATCGCCTACGCCGAGATCGCCCTGGCCAACGGCGTCGATATTTTACTCGGCGCTGACATCGCCGGGGTGGAACTTGGCCAGCCGCCGGGCGCACCGCTGCATCATCTCGTCACCGCTGACGGCCACCGTCTCCCGGCGCGGCGCATCGTCAACGCCGCTGGGTTGGGCGGCCGCCGTCTGGCGGCCGGCTACGGCGGTGGCGCGTTCGACATCAACCCGCGCCGCGGCCAGTTTTTGTTGTTCGACAAATCCGCGCGGCCGCTCGTGCAACACATCCTGCTGCCGGTGCCCACCGCCCACACGAAGGGCGTGCTGGTGGCGCCCACCATTTTCGGAAACCTGCTCGCCGGACCGACCGCCGAGGACCTGCCGCTCAACGATCCCGCTGCCACGCACACCACCGTCGAGGGCATCCGCCGGGTCTTGGAGGGCGGCTCGCGGCTCGTCGATGGCTTGGCCCGGCAGCCGGTCATTGCCACTTATGCCGGTGCGCGGTGCGCCTGCAGCCAAGGGAGTTACGTGATCCGCCACAACGACGGCGCGCCCGGCATCGTCACGATTACCGGAGTGCGCTCCACCGGGCTGACCGCGTCCATTTCGCTGGCGCGCCACTTGATCGACGGCATGCAAAAAGAGCTTGGCCTCGAGTTGTCGCCGGACAGCGCCGCGCTCGACTCCCGGCCGGACAGCGCCTGGCCCGGCTGGTGGCGGCGGCCGTTTGAGAACGGGGCGACCGATGCCCGCGCCGATCACGGTTGCGCGGTTTGTTTTTGTGAAGTGATCAGCGGGGGCGAAATCCGCGCCGCACTCGACTCGCCGCTAAAGCCCCGCACGAGGGATGCGCTAAAGCGGCGCACGCGGGTTTTGAGCGGCCGTTGCCAGGGGTTCGACTGCCAGGTGTCGTTGGCGGAAATCGTGTCGGGCCACACCGGCATCGGCATGGCGCAACTCACGAAAAACGGCCCCGGCAGTGAACTGGTTGCGCCTGGCCAAGCGGAGTTCACGGCATGAGCGGTGGGCAACATTTCAAGGTGGCGATCATCGGCGGCGGGCCGGCCGGCATCGGCGTGGCGGTCGGCCTGGCCAAGCGTGGCATCGGGCCGGTCGTGTTGATCGAGCGCCGCGCCGGGGTCGGTGGCACGCCGATGGGTTACCGCAAAAAACCGGGCGGTGTGCCGACGTTCGTCGAGTGGACGCGCGGCCGGGTGGTGTTCGGCGAGGAACTGGCCGGGCGAATGGCCAAGCGCTTGGCCAAGACCGACACTACGATTCGGTTGAGTGCGCAAGTGACCCAGATTGATCCCGCCGAAAAACGGCTGACGCTGCTCGGGCGGGAAGGCGTGTGCGACGTCACTGCCGATGCCGTTGTGCTGGCAGCCGGTGCCCGTGAGCAAACGCTCGCCGAGAAGGGCTGGCTCGCCGGGGCGCGAACGGCCCGGATCGGTTTCACGCGGCACATCACCGGCTGGCTTGACGGTCACGGGTTGCTTCCCGCGCGCAAGCCGGTGGTGGTGGGCTCGGACCTGATCGCCTACTCGGCGGCGGCGAAGCTCCGGGCGGCGGGCAGCGACGAGCCGGTGATGATCGACCGGCGGCGAAGCCCCAGTGCGGGGTTGTTCGAGCGACTGTTTTTCCGGCGCTGGACGCGCCCTGACTGGTCGGGCGACGTGACGGCTGCCGGGATAAAAGGCGACTGCTCCGCCGCCGGTGTGCAGTCAAGCGACGGCCAGGATTGGCACGGCGACGGCGTGATGATTTGCGGGGAACTCGTGCCGAACACCGAGTTGGCGCTGTTGGGCGGCCTGGCCGTCGAGCTGCCGTCGCGGCAACTGCAACTGGCGCGCGGCCAGGCGCTTTCGGAGCCGGGCTGGTTTGCCGCCGGCAACGTGCTCGGCGGCTTTCACGGTGCGCAGTGGTGCTACTTCAACGGCCGCCAAGCGGCCAGGCGCGTCGCAAATTTTTTGAAGTAGTCGCAGCGAGGGCGCGCACGCTCCCCGATCGCATTGGTATCAGAAGGCCGGCTTGTAGCAGGCATTGCTGGGAGCGGACTGGGTGTCCTCGGCTTTTCCCGATGAGCCGTCCGCCAGGCCGAAGTGTTTGGCGCGCAGCGCGGTTGCCTTGCGATACTCGACGTGGCCATCGGACAAGACGAGATTGCCGCCCTTGAAATGCACGGAGGCGTACCAGTCGGAGGTGGGACTTCGAGTGTGGTGCCAGTAAGTGTACATGTCCTTGCCGCAGCCGCCGAACGACGGGCCGTACGAGGGCCGCAACGCCGTGTAGCTCACGAGCCGGACGGTTTCCTGGATGATGGCAACCTCGGAAGGACTGCGCACGCGATCCATCGACAGTTCCATCACCACGCCGTTGGGTAGATAACTGGTGGCGCTGGTCTTGGTGGCGTCCGAGGCATCTCCCGGTTTTTTCGCGTCGGGGCAGGAGTACACCTCGGTGCTGGGTCGATCTTGTCTTTGGAGGTAGGGCGCGATGGCGTAGAGGCAGTTGTTTCGCCAGTAGGAATTTTGCCTGTTCATGAAGTCAGGAACCTGCGACGCCTTGGGCGGGTACTTCTCGAAATCGTTCTCATAAAGCAGGAGTGCGATGCCGATCTGTTTCATGTTGCCGAGGCATTGTGTCTGTTTGGCCTTCCCCTTTGCCTTGGCCAGGGCCGGTAGCAACAACCCCGCTAGGATGGCAATGATGGCGATCACCACCAGCAACTCGATGAGAGTGAACGCCCTCTTGGTCTTTGTTTTCATTTAGAGGCTTCAGTTTTCAACTCAGCAGCCGTCTTGCCACCGTGCTTGCGGAGGAGGGCTACGATTTCGTTTTGGGAAAAATTTGTTGCGCAATCAAGCGGCGTTTCGCCCTCGAAGTTGATTGCGTTGACGTCGGCCTCGGCCGCGAGGATCAATTCCACGATATCCGGGTGACCGCACCACGCTGCCCAATGCAGGGAGGATGCGCCGTAACGTTCGTCCCGGGTGTCCACCTCGGTTCCGACCACCAGATGCCGGAGTACAACGTCCCTGTTCCCCGCCTCGGCCGCAGCCCAGATGGGCGTCCCTGGCGTTGGGATGGCCGTCGGCTCCGGAGTAACACACCCCGTCAACAACACGGCCGCAATGGTCGTTTGTAGCAATAACTTCATAAGGCGGATGACAGGGCGAGCCTAGAAAAGTGGGCGGAAATTAACAAATCAAATTCTTCAAAATTGTCTTCAGCAGCCAAGTCGCGTTGAGTGGATCAGTAGCCGCGAGTCCGTTATTTGGGCAAGCGTTTGCTTGATGGCCTGCAAGTGGCTGGGGCATAATCTGCCGCGTCTAATGTCTCTCTCAAGCGAACTCTCCCAGCAACACCTCGAGGTGACTCGGCGTTACTTCCTGCAACTCGGAGCAGTCGGTTTTGCCGTACTAAAGCCGCTGCAGGTCCGGGCCGATTCCGATCAAGCACTCCTGAATGAAGCGACGGCTGATCTCGGGTACTTCACGCCGCAGGATGATTTTAGTACGATCGAGCGTGGCGATCCCCTGCCGTACCAACTGCCCTTGGCCAAGCGGCTCGAGGTTGGCTTGGAACGCGAAACTTGGAAACTCGACGTCATCCCCGATTCTAAGAGCAATCCGGAAATGGGCAACCCGCTCTCGAGGGCGAAGGGTAACGCGCTGGATTTTGCGACCCTCTTGAAGCTTGGGGAGAAACGCGCAGTTCGGTTCCTCAAGATCATGACCTGCAACAACGTTGGTGCGCCGCTGGGTATGGGCTTGTGGGAGGGGGTGCCGTTGCGCGATGTCATCTGGGCCACGAAACCGACGGCGAACATCCGGCGCGTGTTCTACTATGGTCATCACAACAACGATCCCGAGCAAATATTCCGTAGTTCACTGCCGGTCGGCCGGGTGCTTGAGGATCCACCAGGAGACAACCCAGTGATTCTCTGTTACAAGCTCAATGGCCAATGGCTCACAGGCAAACGGGGTGGCCCGGTGCGGATGCTGGTGCCCGATGCCTATGGCTTCAAATCGGTCAAGTGGCTCAAGAGCGTTGTGCTCACCAATAATTACCAGGCCAACGACACCTATGCCGGTGCCAACAATGACATCGACAGCTGGATGAAAACCATGAGCCGGTTTCACTACAAACCGGAAAAGGTCAAGGCCGGAGAGCCAATCCCGGTCACCGGCTGGGCACAGGTCGGCGTGGGCGGTTTGGGCAAGGTGCAGATCTGGATCAACCCGAAAGACAACGAGTGGCCCGAGGACGATCCGTACTTCACCAAGGCACCGTGGCGGGACGTGACGATTCTGCCGCCTCCTACCCGTTGGGGCGGCGATTTGCCCGGCGGCAGGCTGCCGGACAACGTGCGGTTTTTTGAAGGGAACGGCCAACCGAAACATTGGCCCATGCGTTACACCCTTGCACACTGGGCCACGTTGCTGAAGGGGATCGCCCCCGGCAATTACGATGTGCGCTGCCGGACCATTGACCTCAACGGAATCGCCCAGCCGATGCCGCGCCCGTTCCGCAAGTCCGGCCGGAACACCATCCAGAGATTCTCGCTCACGGTTGAGGGTTGATTTTTTCCAGCTTGCTTCACTTGAGGCTTGCCCGGGATGTCGCTGGGTTAGAGTATTCGTGCCGTCTTTTTTTGTGAGTCCGTTCATTCCGTTGAATTTCCGCCGCCTGGCCGAGGCTACCGTTTTGGTCGGCGCGTTGGTTGTCGGTTTGGCCAATCCGGAGGCGGCGGGAATCGATTTCAATCGGGACATCCGGCCGGTGCTTTCTGAGAACTGTTTCCAATGCCACGGACCGGACGCGGCTAAGCGCAAGGCCGGTCTGCGTCTTGACACGCGCGAGGGCGCGACCGAGGCGCGCGGCGGCGTGCCGGCAATCGATCCGGCGGACTTGCCCAAGAGCGAGCTGCTGGCGCGCATCACGGCCACCGACCCCGACACGCGGATGCCGCCGCCGGAGGTAAACAGCCGCCTGGCCCCGGAGCAGGTGACGCTGCTGAGCGAATGGGTCAAGGCCGGCGGCGAGTATGACCGGCATTGGGCGTTTAAAAAACCGGTTCGCCAGCTGCTGCCCAGCTTGGCGGCCAACCGGCGCGCGTGGGCGAAAAACGCGGTCGATGTTTTCATCGCCGGCAAGCAGGCGGAGGCGGGTGTCTCGCCGTCGCCGCAGGCGGCCAAGGCGACGCTGCTGCGCCGCGTGAGTCTCGACCTGACCGGCCTGCCGCCGTTCCCGGCGCAGATCGCTGCGTTTGTCGCGGACACAAGTCCGGACGCGTTCGAAAAGGTGGTGGACGCGTTGCTGCAGTCGCCGCACTACGGCGAGCGCTGGGGGCGCCACTGGCTGGACACGGCGCGCTACGCCGACTCTGACGGCTACAGCCACGACGCAGGCCGGTCGATGTGGCCGTACCGCGACTGGGTGATCGATGCAACGAACCGCGCCGTGTCGTTTGGCCGGTTTGTCATCGAGCAGCTCGCCGGCGACATGCTGCCCGACGCCACGTTACCCCAGCGCATCGCCACCGGGTTTCACCGCAACACGCAGATCAACACCGAGGGCGGTGTGGACAAGGAGCAATTCCGAATCGACTCGATTTTTGACCGCATCGCCACGACCGGCGAGGTGATGTTCGGCCTGACGCTTGGCTGTGCACAGTGCCACGATCACAAGTTCGACCCCATTTCGCAGGTCGAGTATTACCGGTTGTTTGCCTTTTTCAACAACGCTGACGAGCCGCGCATCGAGGCGCCGACGGCCGAAGTCCTGGCCAGGCGCGCCGAGCACGGCGCGCGCGTGAAGCAGCTTGAGACTGAGTTGAGCGCCTTAGCCAAGGAGGATGCGAAGCGCAAGCCGCTCGGGGCCAGCCTAGCCAAGCTTAAAAAGGCGCGGCCAAGCGCAGCGACGACCTTGGTGATGGCCAAGCGCGGAAAGCCGCGCACGACTCGCCGGTTTGTGCAGGGCGATTTCACCCGTCCGGCCGAGGAGATGCAGCCGGGGACTCCGTCTGTATTGCACCGCCTGGCCCAGTCGGACGGGAACCGGCTCGACTTCGCCCGCTGGGTCGCCGATCGCAACAATCCGCTGCTGGCGCGCGTGGCCGTTAATCGCATGTGGCAGCACTTTTTCGGGCGCGGGATCGTGCAGACGGAGAACGACTTTGGCTCGCAGGGCATCCCGCCGACGCATCCGAAGCTGCTTGACTGGTTGGCGGTGGAGTTCATGGAGAACGGCTGGAGTCAAAAACAGATTCACCGGCTGATCGTCACCTCGGCAACGTACCGGCAGGCATCACTGCGCCGCGCGGATTTGGAGCGCGTGGACCCTTACAACAAGTGGCTCGGCCGGCAGGTGCGCTTCCGCCTGGACGCCGAGGTGGTGCGCGATTTGGCGCTGGCCTCGAGCGGTTTGCTCAGCGCGAAGATGGGCGGGCCGGGCGTGTTCCCGCCGCAACCGGAGGGCTGCATGGATCTTGGCCAGCATCGTAAAACGTGGAAGGCCAGCATTGGCGAGGATCGTTTCCGCCGCGCCGCGTACACGTACCGCTGGCGCAACACGCCGCACCCGGCGCTGAAGGTATTCGACGCCCCGGCCGGGCTGGCCGCGTGCACGCGCCGCCTCCGCTCGAACACACCGCTGCAGGCACTGACGCTGATGAACGACCCGGCGTTCGTTGAGTTGGCGGTCGGCTTGGCCAAGCGTCTGATGGCGGAGGCTGACAGCGCGGCGAATCGCATCCGACTCGGCTTCCAGCTTTCCCTCGGGCGCGAGCCGGACGCAGAGGAATTGCAACTGCTCATCGACTTGGTTGAACGCCAGTGCAGCGAGTTTGCCGCGCAACCCGCCGAGGCTAGTGCGGTGGTGGCCAAGGCCAAGCCGCTTGGCCAAGCGCCGAAGCCAACCGGCGACGACGCAGCGTTGGCGGCGTGGACGATGGCGGCGCGCGTGCTACTGAACCTCGACGAGACAATCACCCGCGAATGATGAACGATTTAAAGGACAGCCAAGCGCAGCAAATGGATTTACAACAGGCGACAAGGCGACATTTTTTCAGTCAATGCTCGATGAGCTTGGGCTCGATAGCGCTGGGTTCGCTGCTCGGCGGTGACTTAGCCAAGGCGGCGAGTGTGAACCCGTTTCAGCCCGGCGAGCCGCACTTCCGGCCGAGGGCGAAGAATGTCATTTTCATGTTCATGGCCGGCGGCCCGTCGCAGTTTGAGTTGTTCGACTGGAAGCCGGAACTGGCCAAGCGCAGCGGCGGCGATATTCCCGACTCGTTCGTCAAGGGCAAGCGGTTCGCCTTCATGAACAGCAGTTTCAAGAATCAGAAAAAGCTGCTTGGCTCGGTGAAAAAATTCCGGCAGCACGGGCAAAGCGGCATGTGGTTCAGCGACAACATCCCGCACATCGGCGGTATTGCCGACGAGATGACGATGTTCCGCACCTGCAAGACAAACCTGTTCAACCACGCGCCGGCCAAGCTGTTCATGAACACTGGCACAGGGATTTTTGGCCGGCCGAGCATGGGCTCATGGGTGACGTACGGCATCGGCAGCGAGACGCAGAGCCTGCCGGGATTCGTGGTGCTGCATTCCGGTTCGCGCGGCCCGCGGGGCGGGGCGGCCAACTGGTCGAGCGGTTTTTTGCCGACCACGTATCAGGGGGTGCCGCTGCGCGGCTCGGGCGACCCGATCCTGAACCTGGCCAACCCGGCCGGAGTCAGCCGTGAGCGTCAGCGCGCCTCGATCGACATCATTAACAAACTTAACTTGAAGCGACTCGTGGCGACCGGTGATCCCGAGATCAACACGCGCATCGCCTCGTACGAGATGGCGTACCGCATGCAGTCCAGCGCTCCGGAGTTAATGGATCTCTCCGGCGAGTCCAAGGCGACGCTTGACCTGTACGGCATCGAGCCGGGCAAACCAAGCTACGCTAACAACTGCCTCTTGGCGCGGCGCCTCGTGCAGCGTGGCACGCGATTTGTCCAGTTGTACCACGCGAACTGGGACAGCCACGGCGGCCCGGGCGAGACGTTGACCAAGGACTTCGACAAGGTGACACACCAAGTCGACCAGGCCAGCGCGGCGCTGGTGAAGGATCTTAAGGCGCACGGGATGCTCGACGACACGCTGGTGATATGGGGCGGAGAGTTTGGACGCACGCCGATGAGCGAGGCACGGCAAACGGCGGGCCGCAACCATCACATTGACGCGTTCACCATGTGGATGGCCGGCGGCGGCATCAAGCCCGGCAACATCGTCGGCGAGACGGATGAGTTCGGGTTCGACGCGATCGACCGGGAATGCCACGTGCACGACCTGCACGCGACCGTGCTGCACCAGCTCGGGCTGGATCACAAGCGGTTGACCTTCCGTTTTCAGGGCCGCGACTTCCGGTTGACCGACGTCCACGGCAACGTGATCCCGGAAGCGCTGGCGTAGCGGAGGTGTTAACTTGTCCAACGGCCAACGGGTGATTTTCGTAACCATTTATCTCGGAATGGCGTTTGACCTATGTTCGGGTTGGTTGGTCGGCGGGTTGGCCTGTGATCTTGGACGAGTAAAATGGTGAAAAACGGAGGAAAATTGGTATTGGCAGTGGTTGCCCTGGGCATGCTTTCGGTGTCCACAGAGATTGCGTGGTCGGCCGAGAACCCGTATCTCGCCATCAGTGAACGCAATGCGTTTAACCTAACAAGCGAGCCGCCACCCACGCGCGAAACCGCCCCGCCCGAGCCGCCGAGAAGTGAGGATATCATGCTCACCGGTATTTACCTGCACAAGGGTGTGGAACGCGTGGCATTGGCACGGGTCGATACCAAGAAAAAGGCCGAGCCCCCCACCTACCTGCAATTGGTGGCCGGCGAAAAAAAGGATGGCATCGAGATAGTCTCCATCGACAAGGCAACTGGAAAAGTTACCATCAAGGAGTTCGGTGAACTTCGCAGCCTGAGTTTTAAGGAAAACACCTTCAAGACATCGGTGGCCAAGGCACCCCGAAAAACCTCCTCGAGAAGTTCCTCCTCCAAGTCATCCAGTGCCGCTGCCAAGAAGGCGGCCGAGATCAGGGCATCCATTGAAAAGAAACGAGCCGAGGAGGCGGCCAAGCGCTCAGGAGGCGGCAGCGAACGATCATCGCGGGATGAATTGCGGGAGCGCTTTGCCAACATGTCGGATGCGGATCGGCAAAAGTATGCGCAACAGATGCGCGAACGTTTCAGCAGCCAGAGTCGGGGTAGCGAGAGGAGTGACCGGGGTGACCGTGGAGGGAACAGCGACGGCCGTCGCGGACGCGGACGGTAGGCTTCCATTTAATCTTCCACCGGCCAAGCGCTTGGCCAAGCGACAAAAAAAGCGGAGCCGCTTGGCTCCGCCTTGGGGATTATCCAGATTATTCCGCGATGGAAACTTCGTAAGGCTTGCTGGCCTCGACTTTCGGCAACTCGACCTTGAGCATGCCGTTCTTGAACTCGGCTTTGATCTTGCCGGTCTCAACGGTGCTGCCCAGTTCAAACGAGCGGCTGAACTTGCCGTAAGCCCGCTCGTAGCGGTGGCCAAACTCATTGCTCTCGCTCTGCTCAGCCTTGCGCTCGCCGGTTAGTGTCAGCACGCCTTCCTCCACCGTCAGGTTCACATCGGCCTTGGTCAGGCCGGGCAGGTCGGCGGTCAGCGTGTAGGCGTCGCTTGACTCGACGATATCCACCGCCGGGTTCCACTCGCTGATTTTGGGTGTCTTGGTTGGGGTGCCGAACGAGTCGTTGAACAGACTGCCAAACACATCCTCGAACACCGTCAGCGGATTTTCATTTCTTCTCGTACATTTCATCATCATCATTTTTCCTTTCTATTTTAGGGTTTCGGTTTCTATCGAACCAACTGCCCAACTTAATGCAATCCGCGTGCCAAGCGATTCGAGCTAAAAATGGTCAAAAAATTGGTTAATTTGCAAAAAAAAGCAATTATGTGACATAATGACACAGTATAAATGAACTCGTTACAGGGACAATATGACCCTATACGCCCGCTTGGCCAAGCGGCCGAAGTGGCCTTTACTTTACAGGGTTGCGGTTGCGTGCGCATGGTTTGGCGCCGTGAGCTTGGCTTATTTCCTGAGGCGTGTGGCGATGCTGGTGCCGTTGGTGCTGGTGATCAGTTTCCTCGCGTTTTGTCTGGTGCGAGTCGCGCCGGGCGGGCCATTCGACAAGGAACGCGCGCCGGCCTCGCCGGACATCGAGCGCAATCTCAAGGCCAAGTATCACCTCGACGAACCGTTATGGCAGCAGTACCTGCGATTCGTCGGCGTCGGTTTTGAAAAACAGGACGGTGAGTGGCGGGCATTCGAGGGCGGCTTGGTGAGGGGCGACTTCGGGCCGTCGCTGAAGTATCGCAACCACTCGGTCAACGACATCATTGCGCAGGGGTTGCCGGTGTCGTTGTCGCTGGGGCTGTTGTCGTTTTGTTTCGCGCTTGGCATCGGGATTCCGCTGGGCGTGTGGACGGCGATTCGCCGGGGGCGCTGGCAGGATCATGTCGGCAGTTTTTTTTCCATTCTTGCGGTGTGCATCCCGGCGTTTGTTCTGGGGCCGGTGCTGATAGTGTTGCTGGGGATTCGGTGGCCGGTGTTCCCGGTGGGACTTTGGGGCGGGCCGTGGCACGTGATTCTGCCGGCGATCACGCTGGGCACCTACTTCGCCGGAAAAGTTTCGCGGTTGGCCCGGGAGGGGATGAGCCAGGCGCTGCAGTCGGACTTCATCACCACGGCGCGTGCCAAGGGCGTGAGCGAAACGGCGATCGTGTTGCGGCACGCGCTGCGCGAAGGTCTGCTGCCGGTGGTGACATACAGCGGGCCGCTGCTGGCCGACCTGTTAGTGGGATCGTTCGTGGTGGAAAACTTGTTTCAGATTCCCGGCATCGGTGTGTTCCTCGTGAACAGCTCGATCAACCGCGACTACACGATGGTGGTCGGGCTGGTGATTTTATATTCGGTGATGTTGCTGACGCTCAATCTGGCGGTCGATGCCGTTTACGGTTTACTGGACAAGCGGGTGAAATATGGCTGAGGCAACGCATCAACCCGGCCAAGCGCTTGGCCAAGCGCAGGAAACCGGCGAGTCGCCGAACCGCCGCGCCTGGCTACGGTTTCGCGACAACCGTCCTGCGATGGTGGCGTCGGTGTTCCTGCTTGGCTTGATCGTGCTGGCGCTGGCTTGGCCGCTGGTCTCGAGCCAGGGCGATGTGCACAGCGAGGCGCAATTCGCCGCGCCAAGCGCCGGGCATTGGTTTGGCACCGACGTGCACGGGCGCGACCTGTTCGGGCGGGTGCTGGCTGGGGCGCGGATTTCGCTGATCGTCGGCTTGGTCGGCGCGCTGGTGAGCCTGGTGATCGGCGTGCTGTGGGGTGCGACGGCCGGCCTGCTCGGCGGTCGCTGGGACAACATGATGATGCGCACGGTGGACGTGCTCTACTCGCTGCCGTCGATCATTTTTGTAATCGTGATCATCACGACGCTGGAGGGGGTGTTGCAGGGCTGGCTGCAATCGGCGTTCGGCGGTGGCAGCGGCGAGACGGCGCGGATGCTGTTGCTCTACGCCGGCTTAGGCGCGGTGTCGTGGCTGACGATGGCGCGCATCGTGCGCGGGCAGGTCCAGGCGTTGCGCGAGCGGCAATTCGTCGAGGCGGCGCGGTCGCTTGGCCTCGGCACGTGGGCGATCTTGTGGCGGCACATTCTGCCGAACGTCGTCGGCGTGGTGATTGTTTACCTGACGCTGACGCTGCCGGCGGTGATTCTGTACGAGTCGTTCCTGAGCTACCTCGGGCTGGGTATCCAGCCGCCGAGAGCGAGCCTGGGGTCGCTGATCGCGGAGGGCGCAGCGCAGATCAACCCGATACGAGTCTACTGGTGGATGATCGTCTACCCGGCTGGCTCCCTTGCGGCATTGTTGATGGCACTCAACTTTCTCGGCGATGGACTCCGCGATGTATTCGATCCCAAGGTAGACAAGGATCGTTGAAAGGCCAAGCGCTGGCCAAGCGTTTTTTTTCGCCGAGAAAAAAGAAATGGTCGGGAGCGAGAGATTCGAACTCTCGACCTCCTGATCCAAAACAGGGAGTGCTCTACCCTTCGAATTTCATTAAAACGAGTGAAAAATCTTATATTTTGATACGATTTAAAGCTGTATCAATGCTGACATATCGGTCATTGTTATTAATGAAAAAATGTCTTTTATACTGTTTTTCGGCTTATTAAAGCTCACTTAGGACGCTGACTCGAAACAATAGGTTCGTTTTCAACTGAATTCATTTCCGTTAAACTTTAAATTCTTTATGCATCTTGCCGCCCTGTGCTTTTTTCTCTAAATTAATCTAATACTGCCAAGCTTTGAAGCGTCCAGTTATAGTATCTGCCTCAATTATCACACGGTGTAGCAAAATTGTAACAATTTTTATTTTGTGATTTTATTCGATTTAAGTAAAATACACGTTTTATTCTTAAGTTATTAGAAAATTATAAAGAATATAAATCCGACCTAAGTTCTTCTCAACTAGACAGAATTAGACAGTTAGCAAAAGGTCAAAAGCCTGAATATTTATTTATTTCATGTTCTGATAGTAGAGTGATGCCAAACTTATTCACAAAATCTGAGCCGGGATCATTATTTGAATTGCAAAATGCGGGTAACATAATTCCTGCTTATGGAGCCGAAGCTGGCCGAGGAATGGTGGCAACAATAGATTATGCTGTTTCAGTATTGAAAGTAAATAATATAATAATTTGTGGGCATACTTTCTGCGGAGCTATGCAAGCCTTGTTCGATCCTGAAACTCTAAATAAATTACCGGATGTCGCAAAGTGGCTTGAACATTCAGAAGTCGCAAGAAGAATTGCTCACAATGAAGTTCAAGATGGAGATAAGATAAAGCTGACTAGAGCTGCGGTTGAGGCAAATGTTGTTGTCCAAATGAATAACATTGCAACGCATCCATCTGTAGCAAGAGCAATTGCTTGTAATTCTATCAATTTAAATGGATGGGTCTACGATTTGGAAACAACAGATATTTTAGTTTACGATAAAACACATAAAAGATTTACAGAAGCTTAAAATTAGTACATTAATGAAAAAAAACCTAAGAGGTGATTTATTTGGGGGATTAACGGCAGGTATCGTTGCTCTTCCCCTTGCCCTTGCTTTTGGTGAACAATCAGGACTTGGGGCAACAGCAGGGCTTTACGGTGCGGCTTTCATTGCTTTTTTTGCTGCAATGCTTGGCGGCACATCTACTCAGATATCTGGGCCTACCGCTCCGATGACAGTTTTGAGTGCTTCGATTATTAGCGCTATTCTTATAGATAGAGAGGGCGATTTAAACCAAGCCATGCCATTAATTCTACTTGTTTTTGTATTAAGTGGTTTAATTCAAATTCTTCTAGGGTTAGCAAAATTGGGTACTAATATAAAATATATTCCAAAACCCGTTGTATCAGGATTCATGTCCGGAATCGGAGTCATTATTCTCATTACTCAATTGATGCCCGCTCTCGGTTACAATCCGAAAAATGACAATGAACTTATCAAAACTCATGAAGAAAAAGCCAGAATTTCATTAATGAGTAACAGGTTAGACGAAGTTAAAGAAAAATTAGCGAATGATATAAATGAAAATAACAATCCTGTCAATTTACCCGTAGATTTTACAAATGAAGATATTATAAAAGAGTCTAAAAAATTAATTAATGTTGATAGCGCAGGTGTAATAGGTTCACTGAAATATTATTCTAGAGCTATTTCTAATATTGATTATACAGAAGCTATAATTGCTATTATAACAATAATTATCATATATGGATTTAAAAGAATAACAACACTTGTTCCCAGTGCGTTAGTCGCCTTAATAGTTATCACATTAGGAGTTACGCTTATCGAAATAGAATATACTGCAATATCTGAAATTAAGGCAGGCATACCAAAGTTAAATTATAATATATTTTCTATATCTGAAATTCTTTCTCTGGCTCCCTATGTTATAATGGCACTCTTACTTTCACTTTTGGGTGCTATTGATTCTTTATTGACAAGTTTAGTTGCCGATAACATGACAAAAACAAGGCATAGTCCAAATAAAGAACTAATAGGACAAGGAATAGGAAACAGCATCGCTGCGATATTTGGAGGTTTACCGGGAGCCGGGGCTACTATTAGGACTGTAGTTAATATTAAAGCAGGAGGTCAGACAAGACTTTCAGGGATGATATCCGGCATACTCCTTTTTTGTGTTATCCTAGCCCTGGGACCATTAGCTTCAAAAATACCTGCAGCTGTTTTAGCCGGTATTTTAATAACCGTAGGAATAGATGTTATGGATATGCAAGGATTTAGAGAACTGAAATTAATGAAGAAGGAAGACGCAGTTGTATTGCTAACAGTATTAGCACTGACTGTTTTTTGGCAGCTTGTTTATGCTGTAGCTGTAGGTTTTATTATCGCACTATTTCAGTTCATAAAAAAGACTTCAGATATGACTGAGAGTACTTTTAAAATAGACAATTCTGATGTCGATTCTGGCATAGTACAGATAAGTTTGAAGGGGCCTGTGTTTTTCGGGAATTCATTATTTCTAAAAGAACTTTTCTCAAAAATTTCGACTAAAACTAAAAAATTAAAAATTGATATGACTAGTAACGAAGATTTAGATTATAGCTCAATATCATCAATAAGAGATGTATTATCAGAACTAAAAAATAAAAATATTAAAGTGGAATTTACTAATTTGAGTGAAGATACAATTAACGTTTTTAATAAATTTAAACTCATATAAACAAGTTTATAGGTGTTAGGCGTCGAATTACTCAAAGTGGCGCAGTGTTATCGCTAGTCTGGATAGGTTGGTTATTTGATCTATCTCGTAGATCAGAGCAATGCAGTGCGATTAATGATCTCTTATCCGAAGTTATCTTACACAATAGACATTATGTGCACTATGGCCAGGTGAGAACGAAATGGTTCTAATTCTATATTAAGTTATTTAATTAACACCCATACTCTTTTCAGGGGGCTATAATTTTTCATATGGAGTGTCTGCCAAATGTTTGCCAGTCGCTTTTGCTCTTGCTCGACCCTCTTCACAACTCTGGAAGATATCAGCTTCCGTTCAAACTCTGCGATGCTGGCCAGCAGTTGCCATAAGAGGTACTTTAAGTGGTGTGGGATCAGAGGTGTCGATTGCCTCGTCAAGACTGACCAAATCAGCGCTAGCTTCTTCGATTTCTTCGGTGAGCTTGAAGAAGTCGCTCATGCTGCGAGTCAAGCGGTCAATCTTGGTGGTCGTTCCAACATCACCCTTCCGCAGCGCTTTGATCATACTTTGCAGTTCTGGACTGGCCTTATTTTTGCCACTAATTGACTCAGATTGTGACTATTTCAAGCCAAGAAGACACAGTTCTCCCCACTAGATTTAGTAAATTAGAAAAAACATGAAGAAAAGAAATGGTCGGGACGGAGAGATTCGAACTCTCGACCTCCTGATCCCGAACCAGGCGCGCTACCAAGCTGCGCCACGTCCCGACCAACGGGCCGGGCAGTATGCCGGTGGCGCGGGCGCTTGGCAAACGGTTTTTGGCAGCTTCGGGCACGGTGTTTTTATTGCTTGTCGGCGTGCGGCCGTTGACCCGGGACGGTTTAGTGTTTAATGATGCCCGGCCCTATGAACGAGGACATCCGCCAATTACTGGTGCTTCAGGATCGCGACGCCAAGGCCAACCGGCTCGAGGCCGAGCTCGAATCCATCGACCCCGAGCGCGAAAAGACCAGGCGAGAGAGCATCCAGACCCAGCAGATTCTGGATCAAGCCAAGCAGGGACAAATGCAGTTGGAGGTTCGACGGAAGGATTTGGAGAACGAGGTGGAGTCCCGGAAGGAGCAGATCCTAAAATTCTCTCAGCAACAGCTCGAGACCAAAAAGAACCTAGAATACCAGACTCTTGGCCGAGAGATCGAACATGTTCGGGAGGCCATCTCGGAAATTGAGGAGCAGGAGCTCGATCTGATGGAGCAGCAGGATGCCTTCAAGTCGAAGCTTGCGGAGGCCAGGCAGGTGGCCGAGGCGGCCAAGTCGGGCGAGGCCCAAATACTATCCGACCTCGACGAGCGCGAAAAAAATATTGAGAGCGAACTGGACGAGCTGGATGAAGAGCGCGATGAGATCGTTTCAAAAATTAACAAAAAAATGGTCGCGCACTACGAACGACTGCTGGACACCAAGGAGGGCAAGGCGATAGTGGGCGTGGATCACGGCAGTTGCGGTGGCTGCCACATGAAGTTGCAGACGCAGGAAATCGTCAACGCCAAGAGTGGGCGCGAGATGGCTACCTGCACAAACTGCGGTCGGCTCATCTACTACACGCGGGAGATGATCATGGCTGACGAGTTGGACTAAGGGGCAAAAAACCGCCGTCGCCGCAAAAGCTGTAACCGACGTCACTCCACGAACGACTTGTCATGCGACCGGCGACATGGCTGGGATGGAAAATTAAACATCATGAAACTAAACAAGATAATTGGAATGACGGCCGCCCTGTTGATCGGGGTGGGGACTGTGACTACAAGCCACGCGGATGGTGAAAAGGCAAAGCGAGATCAACGCAGCGGGCGAAGTGATCAGGGTGCTGATCGTCACCGGGATCATCGCAAGCAGGTAGTTTTGTCTAAGGATGAAGTCACCAAGCGGTATGATAAAAACGGTGATGGAACACTTGATTATCGTGAGAAGATGGTGTTCATCCGCAGCCTCGGTGAGGATGAGCGTGCCGCTTATCGCAAAGAATTTTCACAGGTAGGTCAGGGCCGAAGCGATCGGGCAGGTGGCGAACGTGAGCATGGCGATAACAAAAGACAGGTCAGCCGTCGTGGAATGCAAGGTGGCCCTCCGGCGGGGATGCGGGAGATGATGCAGAAGCGAATGGGCGGAGCCAAGGGCGGCGGACGTGGCCAAGGTGACCCCAAGGCCCGTGGTGGATCTCGCGGCGGAAGTTGCGAGAAATGCGGCGCCAAAAAGCGTGGCGGCGACCAGCGCAAGCGCGGTGGCGACAAGCGTCGCGACGGCAGAAAAGATCGCCGAGGCAAGCGCGGTCATCGCTGATAATATTTAACCGCTTGGACAGGCGCCCCGAACGCTTGGCCAAGTTTTGATTTACCGGAGGGCAGGCAAGCTTTAGAGCGTGCCTGCTTTTCGTTTGCCGCGAAGCGACTTTTTTCAGTGATGATTTTGACAACAAAAAAAATGAATTTGGCTAAGGGCTGTTTGGCGCTTGGTCTGTTGGCGTGGTTTGTGCCTGACTTGGCCAAGGCGGAAGAGGGGCCGTGGCGCTGGTCCAACCCCCGGCCGCACGGCAACTCCATCCGCGCCATGGCCAAGGGCAACGGCTTCTCGATTGAGGTCGGCGACAACGGCTCGATTCACACCAGCCAAAACATGGTACAATGGTTCCCGCGCGAGAGCAGCATGGAGCAGACGCTGCGCGCCACTCTGTTTTTTGCGGAGCAGGCGATTGTGGCGGGAGACGGCGGCACACTGCTTTACAGCGTGGGCGAGGAGGTGTTCGAGTCGGGCGAACTGGACAAGCCTGCGAGCGGGAACTTTCGCGCCCTGGCGGCCTCGAGCGAAACGATCGTTGCCGGCGGCGACGACGGCATGCTCTATATCAGTACCGACGGACAGAAGTGGCGCAAGCAAACCTTTCGGTACAACAACCACATTCACGCGCTGATTTGGACGGGAAACTATTTCGTCGCCGTGGGCGAGGGTGGCCTTGTGGCCACCAGCACCAACGGCAGTTCGTGGATTAAGCGCCAGAGCCGAACCAACCGGGACCTCAATGCGCTGGCCTACGCGAACAAACGTCTCTGGACGGTCGGCAATGATGGTGTCGTGCTGCTCAGTTACAATGATGGCCTGTCATGGCTTGCCGCCCAATCCGGCACCGACAAAAACTTGAACGCTGTCACTGGCACGGCATCGGAGGTCATCGTTGCCGGTGAGAATGTCGTGCGAAAGGGTGTGCTTGATTTTTTTATGTACTGGGTGGACCTGCTTGAGGATGACGAGGGGACCAACCCCTCACCCCCGCCTGACTGGACCTATTATTGCGCCATCGAGGTGGAAGGCAAATATCTGCTCGGCGGCCGCACCGGCATGCTGGTGGACAGTGTTCGCGATGAGGAGGATGACGATTATCTATATTGGTTCACGGCCGACGACTCGGTGCGCAACTGGCTTTGGGACATCAACCGGGTCGGAGATCTGATGGTCACCGTGGGCGACCACGCCACCGTGCTGACTAGCCGTGACGGTGTCGCGTGGAATCTTGAGGTCACGCCCGAGTCGGCGGTCCAGTCGATCCTGCTCGGCGTCGGCGGAACGACGAACCTGCTCGTCGCCGTCGGCACCCACGGTCAACTGCTGACCAGTCACAACTCGTGGACCAACGTAGTCACTCAAAATGACCTTGGCCAAGCGGTGACAAACAAAGTCAACACACTCGGCGTTGTTTGGGAGGGCGCCGATCCCAAGCCAACCGTGAACGACCTGCAGGGCGTGGTCGCGTTCGGGGACACGTGGGTCGTCAGCGGCGGCAAGGGTACGGTGTTGACGACGAGCGACGGCAAGAAATGGAACACGCACCAGGCACCGACCACTGGCATCCTCACCAGCGTCGAGGCGTTCAACGGCCGTTTCGTCGCCACCGGCGAGGACGGTGTCATCGTCACTTCGCCCGACGGCGCTGACTGGACTGTGGAGGCCTCCGGCACGAGCGAGTGGCTTTACCGCGTGCGCGCGTTCGACGACCAACTCGTCGCCGTTGGGCAAGCGGGAACTATCCTCACCAGTACCGACGGCGACACTTGGGCCAAGCGCGCGAGTGGCACCGGCCAGTGGCTCAACGACGTCACCCAAGTCGGGGACGCGTGGTACGTTGTCGGCGCGAACGGCACGGTGCTGACCAGCCCCGACCTCGAGTCGTGGGAGGCTAAGGGCACGATCAGCGGCTTGTCGCTCTACGGCGCGTTGGCCAACGACGGCCAGTTGCTCTCCGTGGGGCTCGAGGGGATTATTCTACGAAAGGAAATCGTGCCGCGCACCACCCCGATCCTGATCCGCTGGGAGCGCGCTGTTGCCGTCGATGGCGGGATCACGAACAACTTCGGCTTTCAAGGGTTTCCCGGCCAACGGTTTTCGCTCGACCGAAGTGTGAACCTGAAGACGTGGGAGCCCGGGCCGGATCTGGAGCTGCTTGATGGCTCCGGCGTGCTCGAGTACTCGAACACCACCCGCGCGGTGAGGGAGTTTTACCGCGCCAAGCTGCGCTGATCACCCGCCCGGCGTTACGTCGCTCAGCAGCACCTCCATCAGCACCACCGAATGCGCCGGGACTCGCCCGGCGAAGAAGCCGAGCTTGCCGTAGGCCAACTCGGGCGGAATGTAGAGCAACGCGTGGCCGCCTTTTTTCATCAGCTTCAGTCCTTCGCCAACGCCCGGCAGCATTATCGCCATTTCCTTTACCGTGATTTTCAGCGGCGCGGGCCGGGGGTTCACCGAGTCGGCAAACACCCTGCCAAACTCGTTCGCCTCGGAGACCAACTCCGCGACAAAATGAAATGTGACCGTGTCGCTGTCTTTCACAAACTCGCCGGTTCCCGGCTTGAGTTCTTCGTAAATGAGTCCCGAGTGGGTCGGCTCGATGTTCAGCGCCTCCTGAATTTCCTTCATCTGATTTGCGGCGATGTCCCGCAGCATTTGGTCGATCGACGCTTCGGTGGCTTTGAACGCCTCCGCTTTCGCCCCGACCCGCAGGATGCGCACGCTCTCGATGAGGACATCGGCATTGGGCTTGTTCGGGCCGCTGACTGCCACGCCGGCGATCGCGTCCACGATATCCAACCCGCCCACCACTTTGCCGAAGACGGAGTGATTCCCGGCGCGGATGTCGGTGAAGTCCAGCCACGGAGTCGCGGCGTGTGTGATGAAAAACTGGCTGCCGTTCGTGTGCTCGCCGGAGTTGGCCATCGAGAGGACGCCTGGGCCGTCGTGCTTGAGGTCGGGGTGAAACTGGTCCGGCAGCCAGTAGCCGGGATTGCCGGTGCCGGTGCCCAGCGGACAGCCGCCCTGGATCATGAAGTCTTTGATGATGCGGTGAAAAATCAGCCCGTCAAAGTACGGATTGCCCTCGGCGTTGGCCGGGAACGACTGCTGATCCTTGCTGTAGAATTTAGTGCCCTCGGCCAAGCCGATGAAGTTGGCGGCAATTAGCGGCACTTTCTCGTACTCGAGCTTGGCTGTCATCACGCCGAGGCTCGTCGTGATCTTCGCGTAAATGCCATCGGCCAGCGTGTCGCTACCGCCGTCAACCTCGACGCGATAAAAAAAAGGTGCGGCGGTGAGGATGCGCTGTTGTTCCCAGCGGACCGGCGACTTGGTGGCGGTCGCTTGGCCAAGCGTCGTCCAGTTGGTCATATCATCCGAGCCCTGAACCAACAGTATCGAGCCGGCCTCCGCGTCGCCGATCGTGAGCGCGATCGTTTGGCGCGTGGCATCGCCGTCAACCGGTGTGACATCGATCGACAATATCGCATCGGCACCTTGGCCAAGCGCGGTCGCGCCGAACAAGCCAAGCGCCAGCGCAGCGAAAGTTCGGTAAAAAGTCTTTATCATAATCCGTGGCCCGGAAGTGTTGCGGCTCAATGGCGTCGCGGCCATCTTTTTCGCCCCGCCACATCTTGGTAGGGATGGCTGTCCCAGTCGTCCGCACTTTGGCCAATTTTAATTGCCATTTCTCGGGCTGCTAGTAGCGTTGCCCGAGCCGCCCGCGAGTTGCCCAGGACTGGGTCGTCGTTTGGCTTGTTTTCACAATGAAACCTGTTTTCGAAAAATTCTTTTTGTCCTCGCTGGCCTCGCTTGGCTTGGCTACCTCCACCTCCGCTGCCTCGCTCGAGGCCAGGCTCGACGAGGGTACCGGGACGATCATCATCCACCGTGACGGCTTGACCAAGCCGTTGGTCACGCAGCACGCCGCCGCTGATCACCGACCATACCTGCACCCGATTGTCGGGCCAGATGGCAACGGCGTACTCACTGAGTACAGCCCCGGACATCACAGGCACCAAACCGGCTTGTACTGGGGGTTCACCCGCGTGAACGGCCGCGACTATTTCCATCATCCCTCCGATAATTACTGGAAGCGCAAAGCCGTGAACGTACTCGAGGCCAAGGGCGAGTCGGTGAAGTGGGAGACGGTGTACGACCTGCTCGACGCCGACGGCAACGCGGTGCTGACCGAGACGCAGCGTTGGGCCATGCGCTCCGACGGCGACCGCCACGTCCTCGACCTCGAGTGGCGCGGCCAGGCGCAGACCGATGTCACTATCGGCAAATACGATTACGGCGGACTGTTCCTGCGTATGCCGTGGAAACCTGGCACGAAAGGCGAGGCCGTCAATGCCGCGCGGAATATCAACGCCGCCGCCGAGAGCCAGCGCGCCATGTGGCTCGACGTCGGCATGGAGATCGCAGGTCGCGATGACTGGGGGCATGTTGCAATTTTTGATCACCCGAAGAACGGCGGCTACCCGCAGCCGTGGCGCGTTGACGGCCAACTCGGTGTCGGCCCGGTTCGCGCCCGCCTTGGCGACTGGAAAATCGGCAAAGGCAAAACCGAAACCATTCGCCATCAGATTCATGTTTATGGTGGCAAACTGAACGACAAAGATCTCACGCAACATTGGATGCGTTACACCGGACAGCGCGGCACGGCCGTGCTTTGGGGGTTGGCACAGCGTGAGGGGCGCGAGGCCGAGTTTCTCACGCCTGAGGCGGCGGTAAAAAACTCGACGATCGAGCCGGGATTTGCGATCAACGCTTGGGCCAACGAGCCGATGATTACCCAGCCGATGGCATTTTGCTGGGACGGCCGCGGCCGGATGTGGGTGGCTGAAAACCGCGACTATGAATCCCGTGGGCGAGGCTTTTCGGCCTCCGGCGACAGTCGGATTTTAATCTTGGAGGACACCGATCGCGACGGCGTGGCGGACAAGCGTACGGTCTTTCTCGAGGGCATCCCGTTCCCGTCGGCCGTGGCGGTTGGCTTGGGTGGACTGTGGCTTGGTGCGCCGCCGAACCTGCTCTTCGTTCCGGATCGCAATGGCGACGATAAGGCGGATGTCGATGACATCGAGGTGCGCCTGACCGGCTGGGGCATTCGCGACCGGCACGAGGTGGTCAACAGTTTTCACTGGGGACCGGACGGCTGGCTATACGGTTGTCAGGGCTTGTTCACGCCATCGGTTGTCGGGAAGCCAAAAGGAGACGGTCGTATTTACAAACCAGGAGAGATGTACCCCAAAAAGGTTGAGTTCGACGGCGAAGGCACACAGATCAACGGTGGCGTTTGGCGTTATCACCCGGTTAAGGATCGCTTCGAGGTGGTCTCTCACGGCTTCAGTAACCCGTGGGGCATCGACTACGACGCGAAGGGACAGTTCTTCATCAGCGCATGCGTGATCCCGCATCTGTGGCATGTCATTCCTGGCGGCGTTTACCATCGGCAAGGCGGTCGCCACTTTAATCCTTATGTTTACAGCGACATCCGCACGATCGCCGACCACCGCCATCGCTCGGCCCACGGCGGGGCGCGGGTTTATTTATCTGATGCATTTCCCGACGAGTACCAGGGTAAAATCTTCATGGCCAATATTCATGAGCATGCCGTGTTGACGGATGAACTGGTGCCAAGCGGCTCTGGTTTCGTTGGCAAACACCACAAGGATTTCATGAAGGCCAATAATGCGCAGTGGATTGGCTTCAGCATGGAGATTGGCCCGGGTGGCGACGTGTATGTGCTCGACTGGCACGATGCCGACATTTGCGGCAAGGACGTGTTTCAAAAGGACACCGGCCGCATCTTCCGCCTCTCGCCGAAAGAGAGCTTGGCCAAGGACTGGGCAGGCCGATACGCCGATGTGGCCAAGCTCAATGATACCAAACTGGTCGAGTACCAAACCAGCGCCAGCGCCTGGCACGCCCGCCGCGCTCGCGTTGTTCTGCAGGGCAGGGCGATCAAAGGCAAATTGGCCAAAGGCACCCATCGCGTCTTGGAGAAAATGTTCCTCAAAAATAAAAACGCCGATCATCGTTTGCGCGCGCTTTGGGCGTTGCATGTCACGGGTGGCTTGAGCGAATCCAAGTTGCTGAAACACCTTGACGACAAAGACGCGCACATTCGCGCTTGGTCGATTCAGCTGCTCTGTGAGGACAATAATCCATCCAGCGAAGCGCTCCGCAAATTCGCCTCCATGGCCAAGCTCGATTCGTCGCCGGTCGTGCGGCTTTACCTCGCTTCGGCACTGCAGCGCATGTCGCTCGGCGATCGCTGGGCCATCGCTGCTGGCCTGGTTGCGCACGATGAGGATGCCGGCGACCACAATTTGCCCAAGCTGATCTGGTACGGTATCGAACCGATGGTGCCGGCGGATCCTGCCCGCGCGATGGAGTTGGCGCGGGCCAGTCGGCTGCCGCTCGTCACCGAGTACATCGCGCGCCGCGCTGTCGATGCCGGCCAGTTGGAAGCCGTTTCCGCCGCGCTTGGCCAAGCGCAGGGCGAAGATAAGGTCGCCGATATGCTTCGCGGTTTCAGCGCTGGCTTGAGGGGGCTGCGCGACGTGAAGGCGCCGCCGAGTTGGGGCGCGACCTACGCCAAGCTATACGGCACGCCGCTGGCGACGCAAATCGCGCAAATCCTCGGCGACACCGGCGCGGCGACCGCCATGCTCGCCACGCTCGATAACGCAAAAGCCAAGACTGATGTACGGCGCGACGCATTGCGTGGGCTTGCCGCCCAGGAGCACGATATGCTGAAGGTCCGCTTGGTTGCCTTGCTCGACGACAACTCGCTGCGGCTCGAATCGATCCGCGCCATGGCGGCTTACGACGAGAAAACTTACCCGCGAGCTTTGCTAAAGCGTTATGCCAAGCTTGCTGCCGGTGACAAGACGGCGGCGATCCAGACACTCGCCTCCCGTCCGTCGTACGGCAATGAACTCACGGCGGCGATCGAGTCGGGAGCGGTGTCGCGCCGCGATGTCCCGGCGTACGTCGTTCGGCAAATGCGCCGTGTGGTCGGCCCAAGCTTCGTAGATGTGTGGGGAGCGGTGGAATCGCTCTCGGCTGACAAGGAGGTTGCGTTTGCCAAGTACCGCGCACTGCTCACCGGCGACGCCTTGGCCAAGGGCAACGTCCACAATGGCCGTGCGATTTACGAGCGCACCTGCACTGTTTGCCACAAACTCTATGGCAACGGCGGCGAGATTGGCCCGGACATCACCGGCTCGAACCGCGCAAATCTCGACTACATTCTCGAGAACATCCTGAACCCAAGTGGCGAAATTCCAGAAGGCTACCAACTGCTGCTCGTCACCACGCGCGGCGGTCAGACCTTGGCCGGAACGTTGGCCAGCGAGAACGCCCAGCAACTGGTGTTGCGCGTTGTCGGCCTGCCACCTGTGACCGTGGCCAAGTCGGAAATTCAGTCGCGCGAAACCATCCCAACGTCCATGATGCCGGAGGGCCTTCTGGCTTCCCTTCGGGACGAAGATGTGATAGATTTGATTGGTTACCTGCGAACCACCCAGCAGGTGGCCAAGCCAGAGTAAAACGACAACACTATGCCCGAAGAAACACCACAGGAAGCCCAAGTTCCCGCCAAGCGCCCGCCGCGGCCTAAAGACAAAGTCGCCCGGGCATTGGGTTACTGGA
>ENA-OREN01001312-OREN01001312.1-marine-metagenome-genome-assembly--contig:-NODE-1312-length-29686-cov-4.237124_pt1 | contig 29686 bp, 18 predicted proteins | sample MGYA00248624_ERZ508555 | MGnify/ENA primary metagenome ERZ508555 (study PRJEB26222, sample SAMN06267773) | marine metagenome | isolation source: Saanich Inlet, British Columbia, Canada | place...
TGCGCACGAATTTCAGTCGCCCGTAGTCCTGCGTCTTCTTCAACGAGAGATGCACCATCTGCAAGCAGCATAGCACCTTGCTCATCAACTATGGTTCGCCCTGATGCTGATATCTTGCGTCCAAGCATTTTTCCACGCAAAGATTGGACAAAAGCAACTTGTCCTGCATCATTAACCGCATCTTGAAGTTGTGATTCATCCATACCAAGAAGGCCCAGTGTAGCTTCTTTATTAGTCAAAAGTGAGACACTAGAGCGACCATCGTCAATGGCCAAACGGAGACGAACATCGGTGTTGCCGTCATTTGAACCATGCTCGGCACAAGCCCCTTCACGGAGAACGCGCCGGCATTCTGTGCACCTTTGTATAAAGCCAGAATCTTCACGGACACTGACCACAATTGCACTGGTAGAAATTCCAACACGACTTGGGCCGGCTGAAAGGTCATGTAAAGCAACCTCAACGGTATGATTTTTCAAATCCAGGTCATTATCCCAGGGTGGAGCATCGAGAATCTCAACTTGGTCTGTCGTATCAACAGTGATATCTGGGACCCCTTGCCAAGCCCTTACACGTACTCCTTTGAGGCGAACGGTGATTGGCAATTTATCTTCAGAGATAGGTAATTCATTCCATGCACTCATACGACAACGACCAGTTGGGTCTGCGATTTGACCCGACCATAGGAAGCGTTCTTCCCCATCTCGAGTAAACGAACGTTTTGCCCACTCGGTGATTTGAACGACAGCATCAACATCTCGTGCACCGTCTCGTAATTCGGAGACCGTAAGGACTGTCTTTTCGGAAAGTTCTTCAGTATCTGCGAAGTTCTTGTCATGGTAAATTTCGATTTTCGAAGTTCGACCGAAATTGAGTTCGGGTGTATCACGGAATGTTCTCACTTGTGCGCCTTCAATCTTGAGAAGCGTTCCAACTTCATGGTCAAATGGCTCCCAAGAGAGGAAACCAATGGTTCCAGATTCATCTGCCAACCGACCTCGAACGATGTCTATGGAGCCTGAACCATCTTTACGGTGAATCTGGTCTGGACGTGCAGCAAGAATTCTTCCAACAATGCAAACATACCCCTCTGCAGGTAAAGTTGAGATGTCCTGTGGCTCTCCTGGTGCAACCACTGGTCGAGTTCCTTCTCGGACCACAGCAATACGGGTTGATTGGTTGATGTTTAAGGACATCTTTCCTTGGTATTCGTTAACTGAAGCACCTTCGATTCGAACGACCGAACCTGGGGTGATGTTTGTATTTGGGCCCCAGTCCTTGTATTCCCAACGGTTCTTTTCACCATTTTCTTCCCAAGGATTATCTTCAAGAAGGCCAAAGGCGATTTGCTTTTGTTCACCACGAATCATTTGGTCACGTATATTGTGCGAAATGATTTCAACTTCTATTTCGATGTCACGGTCATCACCTTTCAGTTCACTGAGGCGACTTACCTTGCGTGTCGGTTTGGTGGTGGAGGAAGACGACGAGGAACCGGAAGATGGAGTCGGTGCTATATCACCCTTGAAACGACGAAGTATTGAGCGCATAGCGTCTTGAGGAGGAATAAAGAATTCTTTCTCGTATTTTGCAAAAGCTACGGATATTTCTTCAGGATCTGCATCCGGGCATTCTGCAAGTATTGATTTTACATGCGTTTCGTATTTTTCAGACATCGCAAAGACCTCCGCCAGGCGTATTCGTTCGGGGCCTGTACGGAGAACAGGCTGCGGGCTTTCGTGCGTTTTGGTTGAGACTGTACACTCCCTTGACCTCCATGGATGAGTATAGGAGAGACGACAGGCCATAAAGAATGCCGTGATGTTTTTTGCTTTGACTGGATTGTCAAAACAAGTGACTGAGAGACTTAGACAGGGTTGATTCGGAGCCCTTGCATCAATAACACATCCGGGAGATGCATGTTGCCGGATGAGTAAGAGCCTTGTACTCTAACATCATTTCCAAGATAGACCTCTTGAGAAAGTGCTTTTGCCAAATTACCCGACAAACCTGCTTGCTTAACTGGACCAAGAATTTCGCCGCCTTCTACTCGCAGCAATGTGCTAGAAGTAACCGAAAAATCACCACTGGTTGGATTCGCTGTGTGGGCACCCATGACGCTGTGAACGATATAACCGTCTTGCATGCGCTCAAGAAGAGCATCTTGGGAGGAACTTTTCTGAGAAGATACCATTTGCAAATCCGCACATCCGGTGCTTGGTGGACTTTGATGTCCTCCTCGAACCGCACAACCGTTGGATTCAGCCTGCTCAATACGGCCTTCAGCTACTTGTTGTGCAGCATCTCTTGTCGACCAGAGCGACCCGATGAGACGCCCATTTTCGACCAATGTTTGACAACGAGTTGGAACACCTTCACCATCGCGAGAAGAGGCTGATTTGCCTCCCTCTAATCTTCCATCATCGATTAGTGAAAGGTCATTGGCCAGTACCAATTCACCTTGTTTACCGGACCAGAAGGATTCATTGCGAACCAACCGGTCTCCACGAATTGCGGAAGGAACAACCATCGAAAACAATGGAGAGAATCCTTCACTGGTCATCAAAACAGGAGTATCGTGAGCATCGGTATTTACTTCGATAGGCCCTCGAGTCTTCTGTGCCCAATCTACGGCAACTGCAACGCAATCAGGGACATTTGTCAGACGTTGACGACTCGAGTCACCTTCGAATGAACTGGTTAATTCATCATCGGCATCAATAGAAACTTGAACCCCAATTCCATGAGAAGTTGTAACACCACTCGACTCGATTCCTTCGCTTGAATAAATCGCACCAGCGCTCGCTCCAACGCCCAATCCGCCTCCAGTGACAACTGCTCTTTCATCGAGAGAAGAAACTTCACTCAATATCGCATCTGCTTGTTCCAAGAGATCTTCGGGACTAATACTGAGGATATTCTTATCCAATAATCCTGCAACTTTGTCGGCTTTTTGCTCACTTGGCAGGAGGAAACCGGCCACTGACGGAGATACTTTGGCAATATCGCGTGCTTGTTGGATGGCATTATCCGCAGAGCCGATATCGACAAGATATGCATAACCGAAACGTCCATCTTCGACCACCCTAATTCCATAACCACCTTCGCCGCCACCAGCAGCAAGAGAAATTTTTCCTGCTTCAATATCGATACTGTGGCCATAAGATTGAGTTGCAACAATTTCCCACTGCTGAATCTCGTTATTTTGGCAGAGTTTACCGATTTGCCGGCAACCCTCAGCGATTCGGTCTACTGCATCATCTGGTAACATCTTCATCCCACCAGCGCTTGAGAAATTCGCATCGTCGGGCCACCGTCACCAACAGGTACCGTTTGACCTTTACCACAGAAACCAGGGGCTGCAAGACGAGCATCTCTAGTTAGGCCATCGACATCTTTGAGGATTTGAAGCGTTAATCCACTGACACTCACATCTTTCAATGGACGTGTGAGTTCTCCGTTCTCAATTAACCATGCTTCTTGGGCGGCAAATTGGAACGAGCCTCGGCCGGTATCGACTTGACCGCCTCGAGAGCCACAAGCATAAACACCATACTGAATATCTTCCATCAGTTCATCGATATCGTTGTGAGTACCGCCTTGAATAAGTGTATTGGACATGCGAACAAGTGGGTGGTGCAAGCCATCTTGGGCCCTTGCACCAGCATTTGGTTCCAAACCAAAGTGGTGTGCTGTTTCTCGATGATTGAGGTATTCTGTGAGCACACCATTCTGAATGAGTTTCTTTTCACGGGTGTCAAGTCCTTCATCATCTATTGGGTGAGCGCCATATCCTCCACGTATTGTTGGGTCATCAACGACCGTAACTATGTCATTTCCAATACTCTGTCCGAGTTTCCCATCAAGACATGAATCACCAGCAGCAACAAGGTCTGCTTCACACGGATGACCTAGTGCTTCGTGAATGTAAACCCCAGTTAGGTCACGGTCTGCTATGAGTGGTAATTTACCTGAAGGTGCTCGTTCCGCTTTAAGCAAGCGTAGCGTTGCTATACGTGCAGATTCGCCAAGTTGTCCTAGATCGCATTGCTCGATGACTTCAAGACCACCTTCGCCGCCATGCCTCGTTCTATAGGAAACTACTTCATCGCCATCTCGGCCAGTTACGCTTGCATTGATGAGTGAACGTTGAAAAGACCAAACTCGATTCATTCCTTCACTGCTCATCAGTTCAGTATGGAGGTGTTCATCACTCCAACCACAAGTAACTGAGATTATGCTATCATCGTCTGCTGCACTGTCATGAAGCGTTTTCAAATGGTCAATTTTCGTTTGTAAATCCGTGTTCCGAACATCTTTCTTTGGTTTCCAATGTATTTCGTCTTCAAGGATTGGTACTTCTGCTAACTGTACGGGTTTGTCTTTGGAAGAACGGCGTGCTGCTACAGCTTTAGCCAACCTAACTGTCGATTCAATTTGAGATGGTAAAGAGATTAGATCGGTGGTCGAATGAACGCCCCAAGCACCGTCTGCTAAAATTCTCAAGGTAACTCCGACTTCTTGGCCAGGAATTGCTCGTTCAAGCTTCGCATCCCGAAGTGCAACACTTGAATCGGTAATCGCCATCAAACGCACCTCCGCATACGATGCTCCAAGTTCTTGAGCCTGATCGAGTGCAGCCTGAATTTTCGACTGGTCGAGGTAACGGCCTGTACTCGGCCTGTGTTCATCTGTTGGACTTGCGCTCATCACCATACAGTAACGGTAGGTGCAACGGTGTTTGAACTCTACTCCGTTTCGTTCTGCTCAAGAAGTAAATTCTGAAGAAACGATATGGCCTAGAAGAGTGGATTCAGTAAGCGCTTCATCCTCCGATTCAAATTTCATTCCAAGGCGTATTGCTCCAGTTTTTGAGAGAAGGTATTTCATGGGGATTGATTCAATCTTCAATTCCGAATAAATCGAAGACGCTTGATTTTCGATATCTTTTTGGTCGTATTCGGCGGCTTGGCAATCTGTTTGAGATTCATCAATTGTTATAGCATCCGGTAAAAACACAACAAAACCCGATTTGTCACCATTTCGAACACCCGCCCGTTTGAATGCTTCAGAAACGTGATGAGTTCCTGAGAGATATCTCAAGAACTCGGCATCTAGAGAACGAGCCAAGGAAGTCTTGCGGACCCAGCGGCGAGAGGCACATGACCATGCAGTCCATAACTGGAGATTAGATTGGACGCAGCCATCTCCAATCATCACCCACTGATTGTTAGGACGCAATTGAAGAAATGCTTTGAGGAGGCTCTGAGCATCAATGGGCTGCTCTGAACGCCAAGCAAAACATGGGAACGGAGGTTGTGCCATGGTTATTCCAAAAGGAGATTCTCTTTCAATTATCCGATGCCGATTCATCTGAAAGCGGTACATCATCAGCGCGTTGTTTGATTGTATTACCTTTGAGAGAGTTTGATTTGAAGCGAAGTAAGACTTTTTCTACTTCTTTGCTAATTTTATCCAGTAACATCGGCCCCCATCCACGTTTTGCTAAGAGTTGATTTCTGGTTGGACGGTCCATTGCGATAACATCCTTCGGTGTCCGAATGCCCATGCTAGCCAATTCACGTGCACGTGAACGGCCAATGTGTTTGATGTTAACCAATTGAAGGAGGTCTGTCTTGCATCCATGTCTGATGCGTTGTCGAAGCATATCGAGCATTGTCGCGAGTTCTCCAATTATTGGAAGGTGTTCCTCGGCAAAGACATCGTCAGTGAGAAGGACTTGCTGGCCAGCAGCAAGAAGCCAACCCATGAGGTCAACACGATGATTAACATCTCCTGGACTGACATCAAGGTCACTTTCAATTGAGCGTAATGTTTCTTCTTCAATCCACATTTCAAGCATCCATGCTGATTTGACTTTACCCAGTAAACGTTCTTCCAAAGAATCATCGTCTAACAATTCATCTTCAACTGCGTTTGTTTTGAGCCAAAGAGGTGAACTGCGTTCCATTTCGGAGTTTTTCGCCCAAAGCGGTAAGAAATCCGGCGTGGAGGATGCTAAATGCATCAAACCAAAGTTTGTCACTGAAGCGTTTTGACGAACTTTACGGCGTACGGCTCTTCGTAATCCTGTTCGTAAAATCGATGCTGAAAGAGGGTCTAGATAGAGTTGAGTTATTCGTTCGCCCATCAATGTCGCTTCATATTCCATTGAGGTATGGTCGTTGGCTGAAGGCTCCGACCAACCACCTACATGAGCCAAATCTGAGGCTGATGTGAAGCCTAACGAGGCTTGTGTAAAAGCGGTTGATGCCTTTGGCACTGGGATATGTGTGGGTATGTTTGAGCGTAATTCAACTCCACCAGTGGATTGCGCAATAGAAGCCCAAATCGGCATTTCATCATCCCAATCCTCATCTTCATCTTGACCAACTAAGGCATCTGCACGACGTTGAGCATAATCTTCATCTGGCCCTTTTTTGCGAATAAATCGTTCTTCAACTAACCAATTAAGCATCTCATCGAGGCGTTCATTGAGTTGCGTTTTAGATATGGTGGCTCCAAGAAATGTGGCAGAGAAAAAATCGCCAATTTCACCACGGTGTCGGAAACCTCCTGTAGCAATTGAAGCCAAGAGATGTGAGCGCAACGCTGGTTCGCTCGCTAATTTTGATGAGATAGATTCAACTGGTCCAAAGAAATACCGTTCACTTACATCATCAGCAATACTCCAACCATCCGTTCCTTTGCACAAAACCCATGCTTCACCAAAACTGTCGTACTTTGGACGACCAGCTCGGCCAAGCATCTGTCGAACTTCCATCACCGGAAGTGGACGGCTCATACCATCATCCCAACGCTTTAGGTCGCGCACCAAGACTCTGCGGGCGGGTAAATTAACTCCTGCTGCAAGTGTGGGGGTTGCTGTAAGGCCAATCAGCAGACCATCTTTGAAAGCCCCTTCAATCGCTTTTCTTTGTCCGTATGTTAATCCAGCATGATGGAAAGCAATTCCACCCCGTATTGATTCAGCAAGACGTTCTGCCATAGCTGTTTGACTACGTCCTTCAAGAGTCGAAGCAAAATCTTCTAAGCGCTTCAATCGGTCAGGGTCCTCTGTTTTGAGGCGCTTCTGGATTCTTTTGGCGAGTTTCAACGCCTCTGATTGAGCACTTCGTCGTGTTCCAACAAAAATCAATACTTGTCCATCCTGGTCGATTGCATCATTGACAACAACCCAACTTGGATGAGATTTTGGCCCTTCTAAATCCCGTGGGGGCTGGAGAACTTCTGCCTCTGTCGACATCTTAGAGGATTGAACAAGTCGAGGCTCAAGGTGCAAATCATGAAAAGTACTGTATTCCAAAGCGACAGGCCTCCAAGAGGAGAGAATTAGGTTGGCATCCAACCATGTAGCCAGTTCTTGGCAATTCCCTACCGTAGCCGAAAGGGCAATAATTTGTGCATTTGGTCGAAGATAACGTAAGCGTGTTAGGTTTATTTCAAGTGTTGGACCCCTGGTAGAATCGTTCATCAAGTGAAATTCATCTGCTACAACAATCGACACATTCGCCATGAGTTCCGAACGATTGCGCATCAGTGAATCAAGTTTCTCAGAGGTGCAAACAAGAATATCACACTCTTCGATTTTTTTGGCTTCTCCAGATGCATCGCCAATACCAAGGCCAACGGTTAATCCAACCGAGCCGCCCAAGGCAACCAAATCTTCATGTTTTTCAGTTGCGAGTGCTTTGAGAGGCACAATGTACACTGCTTTCGAACCAGGTTCATCGACAAGCAAACGGCGTATTATTCCAATGTAAGCAACTAATGACTTGCCGCTTGCTGTTGGAATTGCGAGTAAAGTATTGCTGCCAGACAATACACTCGGAATTGCCTCGTGCTGCGGCGGATGTAAGTCCTTGATACCCCATGTATCGGTCAAGAATTCTAGGGCTTTTTGCGGCAAATCTAAGCCAGATACAGCCCGCTCGCTCGCCTCCATGTATCGACAGTCGCGCCAACAGTCCAAAAGGACAACGCTTCGAAGGGTTCAATCCGACACCCATAAGACCCGCCTTCTCATGACCTTACACATGGCCGATGATGTTGAAACACTGGTTGATGAACGACTTTCGATTTTTCAAGATGAACCAGATATGAATGACTGGGTTGAAGTTATGTCCGGTGCGGCAATGGCAGTACTTGGAATTTTTCACCTTGTTGAGCCTTGGGAATTTGTCAATCCAGACATAATGCGCTGGTTTGCTGCCGCAGTAATCGCAGCCGGTGCGGTTTGGGCTGGGCATGGCCTCAAAGATATGGCAGTGAAAGAAATGCGACGTTCTATCGCCATCCTTGAGATGTCTCAAGTAGACGATGGGCCCAACCATGGACTTATTCGAGATGTTTTGCTCAATCCAGATGCATACCGCTCTTTCCTTTTGGAATCTTATGAATCCGCTTGGGAAGATGGCATCATCACTGAAGAAGAATTAGCTGAATTGAAATCATTCCAAGATGCATTGGGAATTACCGATGAAGAGGCTGCAAAGATGAACGTCGATGCCGCAGTCAAGTCCGCTTCCAAAGATGGAGAGATATCTGCTAAGGAAGAAGCTGACATCAAGAAAGCTGCTGAAAAAGCAGGCGTTGATTCTGAAGAAGCAATCCAAGATGCAAAATCCAAAGCAAAGAAAGGCAAGAAGTGAACTTCAATTCCACTTTGAATCTGAACCGAAGAATGCAGAAGCAAGTTCTTTTGCTTTCTTGCGACGTTGATATTCAGTTCGACTTGCAAATGTGCAAAGAAACAGCCCCATTACAGCAACAGGTGTTGCATATCCGATGAGTCCCGAAGCATTTTCAATGTCGATAAACTGTGGGACGTCAGCAACATCAAAGCCCGTTGACGTGACAAAACGAACGTCTAAGAGATCCAAATCGCAATCGCATAGGCTTACGGAAATTTGTTTTGGGAATAAGGATGATTGGAGTAACACCCAATCATTTGCACTCACCGTATTTGGACGAGTGGCCCAAGCAGGAACACTGACCGAGCCAGTTGCAGGGGCATTCACCATCTCAAAATCAACATGGAAAACTGAGGATTGTGGGGGTTCATCAACCACCATCATGGCTTCAAGCATCAATAAATCAAGAAGCAAGGAACGGCCTGCAAGAAGAATAAAACGAACCATTTGTTGCTCAAGCATACCTTCATCCGTGGTTTGGACCCCACCTCGGGCAACTTGTGAGAAAATAGCTTGATCCATACGTAAATCTTGCAATTCTGGAACAATCAATTGCCAACGGCCGTCTGGGAGAGGACGTGCCTCTTCAACAACAAGTCGAAGTTGCAAACGGTCCCCATCTAACATACCCCATGTAGCTCCTGTATGAGTCACTAAGACTTGTTCAGGAACCCCAGGGTAGGATATATCCCAAAGTTGTTGAAGGCGCATATCAATCAAATCGTCAATTTGTATTTCTGTATCTTTTTGAACTTCATCAGCCAAGACCCACATCGGATGAAAAATACCTCCTACAAGTAAGAAAATTATTCCAGGAGTGAAGACAAAAAGTCGAATAATATTCGATGTTGAATTTCTTAGACTATCGATAATGAAACCAATCAATGCCAAAAAGCAAACAAAGAGGATACCAAAACCTGATTGTGAGAGAGTGACTGCTTTATCCTCGTCTCCTATCAGAGCTGCGCCAGCAGGATAGAATGCTTTACCATCGAAGTCATTTGGACTAATTGGACCACCCGTACCTTCAAACGCGAGTTGCCCCGTCCAAATATAAGGTTGAAATTTTCCTGCAGTCCCACCGATACAGAATATATATTCTCCAATTGGAAGGGCTCGCCAACGGTATGTAATTCGAGTAGAATCATCATTTTCTTTAATTACAACTTCAGGCGCAGAAGAAAGGCGTCCTGAAGGTTGTATCAGGTCCGGTAAACCATGACTTTGCTGAATCTCAAGTGGTACAATTTCCCATTCGAGGTAAATGTTGAGTATTTCATGTTGGTCTATTGTAAATGTCCAACAATCTCTATCGTTCTCAAGTAATGCACCATAGTGAACCGTTTCAAATTCTGACGAGCGAGGTTCAAGGTCGCTAGAAGGCTCGTCGGTATTACGGGACACAACATCTTCTGACCACGGAATGTCAATTACCATGGATGATGCACCGCGCAGATGTAATTCCCATGTTCCCGGTCGGTCAAGGACAAAGGTCAATCGCAATCGAACCGTTTGCTCAGGCCACAACAAACGCTCTCCATTTAAATTGAGTTCTTCATCCTCTAAAGTATACGAATTGGATGCTGATGCTGTGGGAAGGTTTTCTGCATCAAAATTCCATGTTGTAACCGTTGATGCAAGTATCAAGGAAACTTCCAGTTCTGGTTTATTTACACCAGAAAATTCACCGGTGAATCGTAAATCGATAATCATCGATGAAAGAATACTTGGGAGCAAAGCCAATTCGATTTGTTCCGGATTCATTTCAAATTCAAGAGATATTGTATCAGTTTGGGCTGGAGATGCAAAAACGGTGTCTGAAATGATTTCCTCACCACTGGCGACTGAAGTTAAGTAGCATTCATCATCTTGAATGCACGACAAAAATAGTTCTCCGCCATCGACTGATTGGTTCAAATTTGCCTGAACACTTGGAATCAAAAAAGAGAACAACAATAAACAAATTAGCAAGGACAGAGGAAGGATTGGGCGTTGTTCAACACCTTGTTCCCTGCCCATAGACAGTCGTCTGCATCGCCTCCTTTCAATTCAATGGTTTGATGTTAAACCAATGTTCGGGTTTTTTTTATCGATCAGTGTTGTGTTGCATTTACGGCAACGAAATCTTCGACGTGATGGTTTTTGACGCGGGAATTCTTGCTGGCATTTAGGACAACACCACAACCAAATCGCCTTTTCACGACGCAAGTATTCTGTGAACTGGATGCCGTGGGTGCTGGCTTTATGACCCGGCCAAGCTGCCTCAAGTTGTCGAAAAACAGAATTGTGTGCTCGTAATCCAAGTGCATGAATATATTCATGATGTAAGACAAAAGCAGAATATGCTCTCCACTTCAAATTCAACAATTTGGGATGCAAGTCGATGACCTCAACGTCTTCTGGTTCAAGTGATTCAGGGTTTACTCCTCGCTTCCAACGTGTCACTCCATGGCGCTGAGTAGCATTTCTCCGAAGAACACCAAGAGGGATAGTGCGCAAACGCTCAACATTCGCATCAACCCACTCCGGCATATCTAGCATAACATCGATGACGAAGTCTCTTAACTCATTCAACAGAATTGTCTGTTCTTTACTCGGTTTGGCCATCTGGGAGTTCAACTCCATCGATGATAGGCAGGGTGCCCTTCTTTCACCGCTACAAACAGTCCACTTCCAGTTGCACAGACTTTTCCATTTGCTTCCAATAACAATTCGACTTCGACTCGGTCATCACTTAATTCTTTGATTTGACTGGTGACTTTGAGAACAACGTCTTTCGGTGTAGGGCGGCGTAATTTCACCGTGTAAGAGGCGGTGACAGTGCAAGGTGGCTCTTCGAGACCTTGTGCATCCATGAGAGCAACGGCAGCAGTCCAATTGCCATGGCAATCAAGAAGCGTTCCAATAATCCCTCCATTTATCATGCCCGGAAAGGCTTGGTGATGATTTTCAGGGAGAAACTCCATTGAAAGGCCGTTTTCGATTCGGATACTGTTGATTCGCAAACCTTCTTCATTTGCTGGACCACACCCAAAACAGATTGAACTTGGAGCGTATTGACGTTGAACACCGACTTCTGACATGGTCTTTGGCTCAACTGCAAGCACTTGTTTTCTTTGCTTGTTTGTTCGAAATTATCCACATTATTATGGAGGGGGGATGACTGCCGGTGCCATGGCAGCAAAAAAGCCACGGAAAAAGTCCAAGATCCGTGTAGCTCACGAGTTGTCGAAAAGACGCAAAATTGCGATTAAAGAAGCGATGGATGCCCACAAATTGGAAGACCGCCCCGAATGGGATAGAAGTGCGAAATGGTCCAGTGAAAGATTCTATCGTAAAATCATCAAACCAGGCACAATGCGAACCATTCATCTCCCCCTACTCGAAACTGACTTGGGAGAATCATGGCCAATACCGGTCACTATCATTCATGGTGTTCGACCTGGTCCAATCATTACCATTCTTGGGGGCGTGCATGGCGATGAATTAACTGGACCCGCAACATGTACTCATCTCCTATCAAACTCCTTTACTGACCCTGAAAAACCTCTCGACCCTAGGCATTTGGCTGGAACAATACGAATTGTGCCGATTGTCAATCTACCGGGCTATCGTTCGAAATCTAGATACTTTCCCGATGGACGTGATTTGAATCGAAATTTTCCTGGTGACATGAAAGGTTCAACCACGAAACGGGTCGCTGCTCAAACATGGAAATATTTGTTTTCAGATGTCGACGCTATTGTCGATTTGCACAGTGCTGGAAAAGGTCGTTCCAATATGCCACAACTAAGGGCAAATTTGACACATGCCGGTTCGAACATACTTGCTAAGGCTTTTGGAATTGAAATTATTCTTGATTCAAAACCACCTTCAGGCTCCTTACGCAAAGCGGCCATCGAGGTAGATATCCCTGTTATCACCTATGAGGGGGGCGGGGCTGATTCACTGGACAATGAGGCTGTTAAAGTCGCTATTCACGGTGTTTTGAATGTACTTCGCTCACTTCGAATGATAGATGGCAATCCGCACCGCCCTCGTTTCAGAATGCTTGCGAGTGGTTCTCACTGGCTACGTGCTGGTGAAGGGGGCTTGCTGGATATGTTTGTCTCTGCCGGTTCAGTAATGCGTGAAGGTGAGGTCATTGCTACCATCTCAGACCCTGGAACTCCGGGAATTACAGTCGATGTTGTTGCCCCAGAAGATGGACTGCTCATCGGAGCTGCTACCAATCCATTCACTGCAGCAGGAATGCCGGTTGGGCATTTCTTGCCCATCTCAAAACATCTCCGCCTGCTAGATGACCAAATTGATGAAAACGGGCGTTTCCTCGTGTGTGGTTCGCAAAGTGAACCGGTATGGCGAGAAGAAAAAGATGTCGATGAAGTGGCTGTTGAAGGCGACTGGAGCGGTGGAACCGTTGATTCGGAATGGACTGTGACAAAAGAAATCAATGCATCCCAAGGTGATACATTCACCGATAATGAAGAAGAGGCCGAATCTTAATCAAGCGTTAAGAAAATCTTTAACCGCTTTCTTGACTTCTTCATCTTCCATATTTCTACGCTGGCTCTTTGCCACTTCGAAAATGTGTTCTACAAGGTCATCTGAGGCTTCATAGCCGTTTTGTTCAAGCCACCAAATAATGTTTGAACGCCCAGCCATATGGCCAATTCGAATAACTTGTTTGAGGCCGAAATCACCAGCAGGTACGCCAGAGTACACGCGGTCAGCCAACCAATTGTCGCCTTTTCTCATTGCTTTGATAACTGCGGAAGCATGAACACCGGTTCCAGTTTCAAAAGCATCCTTTCCAAAGACAGGATAGTTTCGAGGAAGAGGCACTTCGATGTATTCATTGGCCTTTTTCATGTAGGCATCCAATTGTGTCAAGTCATTATCGATGATGCCGAGAAGTTTGAGATTGACCAATGTTTGGTCAAGTGGTGCATTACCTGCTCGTTCACCAACGCCCAATGCAGTTCCATGAATCACATCAGCGCCTGCTTCAACTGCAGCGATATTATTGGCAACACCTAGGCCACGGTCTTGGTGGCCATGCCAATTAACTTCGATTTCTGCACGCTTGTAACCTGAATCCTTGATAACCTCTTCATCGATGTATTCCAACAATGCTTTGACACCGTTTGGAGTAACATGGCCACAAGTATCGCAAACACAAAGGCGACGAGCACCTAATTCCATTGCACGTTGATAGATGAGTTTGACATCTTCGGGTTTTGAACGGGTTGTATCTTCGGTGACAAACATGACCGGGACATCGTTGTCAACGGCATAGGAAACCGCTATTTCCATGGTTGAAAGAAGTTTTTCCATTGTCCATCCCTCCGTATATTGACGAATCGGACTTGTTCCTAAGAAAGCGCTCGCTTGGATTGGGATTCCGTGCTTTACTTGTAATTCGACCAGTGGTTCAATGTCATTCATCAATGTGCGAACAGCAGCTCCAGGTCGAATTTTGTAATCATTTTCAGTAATATGGGAGAGCATTGCATCGATGTGTTCCAGGTGAAATGGGCCAGCACCAGGTAGACCGAGGTCGACTTTTTGAATTCCTAAACTCTCCATAAAGGTGAGCAATTCGATCTTTTGTTCAATGGTCGGGTTTCGAGCACTTGGGCTTTGTAGTCCGTCCCTAAGTGTCTCATCATCGAACCAAACACCATGGGGGTGATTGGCTGGATTTCTGTTGAGTTCGTAATCAACTTTATTCCAATCATAAATCAATGAGCGCTCATCCATAATATATCACCGCGACGGCCGACGGGAGCCGGTGCAAACACTCACAGTATGGAATCATGTTTGAAGGCGTCGATTGATAAATATCATTCTTCTTCAAGATTTGAGGCACTCTGTGATTCTTGGGCGGCATCAAATTCCTCACGACTTACTACGCCATCACCATCTGTGTCCATCGCATCAAACTCATCCTGTTCAACAAGTTCTGCTGGAAGACGAGCAGCGAAAATGATGTGGTCGACAAAACCCGTTTTCTTGGCATTCCTCAATTCCATGATTCGTGTTCCTTTGGACTTCTTGTTCTTGGTTTCCTTGGTTTGACCTGCATTAATACGAATCATCATACCTTTCTTGGTCAGCAAAAATACATTGTCTTCAAGGTTAGGAATCTGTCGAGCACTGATGATGTAATCTCCATTCTCATGGTCGAGGTTCATCGTGAAGGCACCTTTTGCACCCGGTTTAGTTTTACGATATCCATCGGTTCGCATTTTCCCTTCTCCGGTTTCTGCATCCACCTTTTGAACACCTTCAGCATTCAAGTCTGGAATCTTCTCAGAAGTACCCAAACGACTTCGCTTTGCCATTCCATTACGAGTGATGGTCAGGATTTGTGTATCGGTATTCTCAGTTGACATCATACCGACGACATGACCACCATCAGCATTCTTTCGATTTCCGGTCTTTATTCCATAGACACCTGCTGAAACACGCCCTGAGGCTCGGATATCAGAACAGGCGAAGCGGCTGGCAAAGCCGGTGCTTGAAATCATGACAATTGCTGAATCATTAGTTCCTGTTCTAACATTGACAAGGCTATCTCCATCCAGCTTGAAGCGCAATGCATACTTTCCATTTCGATTGATGCGAACATATTCTTCGAGTTTGGTTTTCTTTATTAGACCCAAACGAGTTGCGAATAATAAGAAATGTCCTTCGGGTGATTCAAGCAAATCGCGAGTAATAGGTAGGATGGTGACAATATTTTCATCGTCTTGAATCCTTTCAATGACGTTGCGGATATGGCTGCCACGAGCATGCCGGCTAGCAAGTGGTGTTTCCCAAGCCTTGAGCCCATACACTCGCCCTTTGTCGGTGAAGATCAGCAAACGGTCTTTGCTGAAACAGGTAACAATGAGTTGTGGAGTGTCTTCATTCTTCGTTGCAACACCCTTGAGCCCTTTTCCGCCTCGGTTTTGAACACGGAACATTTCAACAGGCATGTGGCGGATGTAATTGTCTTCACTAAGTGTGATAGCAATCGCTCTCTCTTCGATGAGGTCTTCACGATTCATCGAAAGTGGCATAGGGTCAATATGTGAACGACGTTCATCACCATGGCGTTCAACCATTTCATCCAATTCAGTCAATAAGATGCTGAGACGGCGAGAACGTGAAGCAATGATATCCTGCAAATCTGCAATTTTAATCTGCAATTCTGCGTATTCATTTTGAACTTTGTCAACATCCAAACGACTCAATTGATAGAGACGACGTTCTGCAATAGCCTTGGCTTGTGCTTCAGTAAAACTGAATGCAGCAATGCCTGGCATTGTTTCTACGCCCCTTAAGACCGATTCGAATTGCTCACGGCTGGCGCTAGCTTTTCCTACTGCAACAACATCATCAATGCGGTCTTGTGCCTTTACTAGTCCTTCAAGAATATGCGCTCGAGCCTGTGCTTTTTCAACATCAAACTGTGCTCTTCGCTCAACAACATTTTCTCGATGAGAAACATAAGTGTGCAACATCACAGGGAGAGTCAGGAGGACTGGGCGGCCATCTAGAATTCCCATCATGTTGGTTGAATATGATTCTTGCAAGCGGCTGGATTTGAACAATTGATTCAAAACTGCGTGCGGGTCTGCATTATTTTTCACCTCGATAACCACGCGGATTCCTTCTTTAGATGATTCATCACGGATATCACGAATACCAATGACGGTACCTTTGGTTACTAATTCGGCGATATGAACCAACATGTCGGCCTTCTTCACTTGATACGGGATTTCGTGAATGATTATTCGCTTTCCTTTGGAATCATCGAGCACATCACACTTTGAACGAACATGGAACTTACCTTTTCCAGAAGTGTACATGTCATAGATTCCATCGATGCCATGTATCGAAGCACCGGTTGGGAAGTCTGGACCTTTTACATGCTCCATATATTCTTCTATAGAAATTTGAGGCATGCCCTTATTGGCATCTCCTTCCTCAAGAATGCGGTTGACATGCAAGTGAACTGCACCAGCAACTTCGGTTAGATTATGCGGAGGTATTCGAGTTGCCATACCGACAGCAATACCATCACTACCGTTGAGTAGGAGGTTTGGCAAGCGTGCAGGAAGAACGGTTGGCTCTTGTTCAGAATCGTCGAAATTCGATTGGAAGTCAACCGTTTTCTTGTCGATGTCTTCGAGCATATGCTTAGAGATTCGGTCTAGACGGCTTTCGGTATAACGCATGGCAGCAGGAGGGTCCCCGTCGATGGAACCAAAGTTGCCTTGTCCATCGATTAAAGGATAACGCAGCGAGAACTCTTGAGCCATACGAACCATGGTATCGTAAATTGATTGGTCACCGTGAGGGTGATATTTACCCATGACTTCACCAACTGAACGTGCTGATTTGCTGAATTTCTTGTCTGAAGTGTGACCTCCTTCGTACATTCCGTAGAGGACACGACGATGTACAGGCTTTAGGCCATCACGTGCATCTGGGAGTGCACGGCCAATAATTACTGACATAGCATAATTGATGTACGATGTTTTCATTTCATCATTAAGTGGGTGGTTCAGAACGTTTTCAGTTGAAATTGTTTCATCAACTTCTTCTCCATTGTCTTCAATATCATCAGATGTCAAGGTTGGTCACCTCCTTTGCGTAGCGTTCGATAAACGCCCTTCTGTCCGGAACATCCTCGCCCATGAGGATTTCAAACATACGATCGGTTTCTTCCGCATCCCGAACGGTAACTTTGAGCATTGTTCGGGTTTTTGGGTCCATCGTGGTCTCCCAAAGCTGTTCGGGATTCATTTCACCAAGACCTTTGTAGCGTTGAACGCCGATTTTAGCGTTAGGATTATCGCCGCGTAATTCGGTGATAATTCGGTCACGTTCATCATCGGAGAACGCATACTTGCTGATTCTCCCTTTCGATAATTGGTAGAGGGGGGGCTGTGCAATGAATACATGACCTTCGGTAATTGCAGGGCGCATGAAACGCCACAAGAAGGTCAGCATTAATGTTCGAATGTGGGCGCCATCTATGTCGGCGTCCGTCATAATGATGATTTTGTGATAGCGTAATTTTTCAGGATTGAAACCTCCTTCGTCTTCTGGATTATTTCCAACACCTGCCCCAAGGGCACGAATCATGGTTTGAATTTCATTATTCTGGAATACTTTTGCAATGTTATGCTTTTGACGTTCGACATTCAATATCTTACCACGTAATGGTAGAATAGCCTGAATGCGGCGGTCACGACCAGTTTTTGCTGAACCGCCTGCAGAATCACCTTCGACCAAATATACTTCACATTCACTTGGGTCCCGGGATTGACAATCGGCCAATTTTCCTGGGAGTCCTCCACCTTCCAAAACTCCCTTGCGACGAGTTAGGTCGCGGGCTTTACGTGCAGCTTCACGAGCTTTTGAAGCAAGCAATGCTTTGTCTACGATTTGCTTGGCAACGCTCGGATTTTCTTCAAAGAACTCGCCGAGTTTTTCGTAGACAATGGTTTGAACGATACCTGTGACTTCACTGCTGACGAGTTTATCCTTGGTCTGGGAAGAAAACGAAGGGTCGGGGTGTTTCACGCTGACAACAGCGGCAAGACCTTCTCGGACATCCTCGCCAGAAAGTGCATCGCCTTTGAGCAAATTTCTCTTCTTTGCATATCCATTGACGCAACTGGTCAATGCAGTGCGCAATCCTGACATGTGCGTCCCTCCGTCTTTATTGCGGATGATGTTTGTATAGCAAAGAATAGATTCACTGAATGCATCGGACCACTGTAAAGCAAGTTCAACCGTGACAGGTCCTTTCTCGATTTCTTTCTCACCGGAAATGACGATGACGTCGTCGTGCATGGCTTCCCTGCGCTCATTCAATTGCCGGACAAACTCCGCTAATCCGCCCTCGTATAGGTGTTCGACGACATGAGGTTCTTCATCTCGTTCGTCATGGATGACAATTTGAAGGCCTGCATTCAGGAAAGATGTTTCCTTGAGGCGCGTGTTGATTTGTTCGAATTCAAACTCAGTTACCTCAGTAAATATTGACAAATCCGGTTTGAAGGAGATGGTTGTGCCTGTGTCATCACATGTCCCACTTTCTGCCAAAGGCGCAACTGGGACGCCTGCTTCAAACCGTTGGAAATGAATAATGCCGCCGCGATGAATGGTGACATCCATCCATTCTGAAACTGCATTGACCGCAGAAACGCCAACACCGTGAAGGCCGCCCGATACCTTGTATGAACTGTTGTCGAATTTACCACCTGCGTGTAGTTTTGTCATGATGACTTCTGCTGCTGAGACGCCGTATTCTTCGTGCATGCCAACAGGTATGCCTCGGCCGTAATCGCGGACAGAAACTGAATGGTCAGCGTTCAAAGTGATATCAATGCGCCCTGTATGGCCGGCGAGATGTTCGTCGACCGAATTGTCGACAACTTCCCAAATGCAGTGGTGGAGGGCTGTTCCGTCATGCGGGTCGCCAAGATACATTCCGGGCCTCTTCCGAACGGCTTCAAGGCCTTCTAGAACTTGGATGCTGGATGCGCTATATTCGTCTGTCATAATTATTCCTCTAATGGAGTTTTTGAGATGGGTTATTGTGGCTCCAAAATGCGTTAAAAAAATGGGGGGGATGATGAGGTAATTTTGGCCCGCAGTCCTCTACTTCTCTCCCCTTACGCCCCTCTACAACTATACCCTGTGACGAGGGGGTATAAAGGTACTGCAATAGGGGTGTCAAACCGTCCGTTTTTCGAGCCATATTTTGGCATTGGAATACCCTTTTTGGAGACCACAATAGTACTTCAAAATTCAGTTGTAAAAAGGCAGAAATCCTTCACCTCTGAATCGAGTTATCAAGACTTTACAAGCGAGAGCGTTAAGAAGCGTGCCAAAGTCGCCGAAAGTATGCCCAACCCAAAGATATGCGTATCTCTTGAAGAAACAACCGTGAAAGCGATGGTTGACGAAGCTGCACGTGCAGGAATTCAAGGAGCAGATATGGTTGAAGTTCGTTTTGACCGATTATATCTCAAAAAACCTCAAGCAACCATCTCAGAAGACGATGAAGGCAACCGTGTATCAACCATACCACCAGTCAATGAATGGCCAGTCATGGATTTTGAACAAGTCAATATCGAAGAATCAATCTCTGCGCTCAAAGAAGCCATAGCCCTTCCAGTCATCTTTTCGGTCCGCTCAGTTCGTGAAGGTGGTCATTTCGCCGGTGATGAAAAACAACGCCTGGCAATTCTTCAAGCAGGAATCGCTTCGAGTGTCAAATGGATTGACCTTGAGATATCAATCAAGGCCAAAGACCGAAAATCACTAGTCGAATCAGCAAAAGCAGCAAACTGCCAAATCATTGCTTCACAGCACGAAGTTAACGGCACACCAAGTTCTGAAGAAATCGTCTCCATGGTGACTTCTAATGCAGACAGTGGAGATATCATCAAATTCTGTAGCACACTCAAAGATCATCAAGATGCACTACAAATTGTCGATGCAGCAAACACATTGAGTTCTCAAGATTCAACACCACCTTACAGCCTCATGGCACTAGGAAACGGTGGCGATTGGGCTCGACTCCACGCCCCAACACTTGGACAAGAATTGGTCTACGCAACTATGCGAGATGAATTCAGACTCTCTGACAAAGGCCTTGTGAACGTTCGTGACCTCCAAGATGCTTGGAGACTTCTCGAGTATTAAGTTCGAACAGAGCGCTCGCAAACTGCATTTTTTGCGCATCTCCAGTTTCATTCAGCCTTGGCCTTCGAAATGTTCTGAAACAGGTTGTGGCTCTAATTGCTCAAATGGAGCAGTTTGCGGCAATTCAACGACCTCTTTTCCGGTAACAAGAACCGGTGGAGGCAACGGATTATATTCAGGGGGCGTTTCAAGTGAAGGAACGATATTATGTTCCGGTTGTTTAACTCCCAATCCTGCTTTCATGTACTTTGCATTCAAGATAAATGGGATAGAAAGTGTTCCAAGTATAATCGCCATGAAAACGATAGAGACCGTGAATGGTGGCAAAATTAAACTGCGTTCGGTTGTTATTATGGTCACATCCGCAGCAACAATTGAATTCGATGGCTCAGCATCGTTATCGTGGACATTGTCCCAAGTGTCAATAACGATATAGAAATCTTGCCAATCTGTCCCTGTAAAGAATGATGAGTATATTTCTGGGCCATCAAGATTGAGCGCAAAATTGACATTGGATACTTGCTCATATTCATGTGAATCGCGATATGACTTCCAGCCTAAGAAATTGAAACTCCGCCACTCGGGCGGTATATTAGAAAGAGATTCCTCAAAGTCCGAATAGAACATATCAGAGGATTCATGAGCAGAATGATAGGATTGGGTATAACTTTCATATTCCTGTGTGGTGAGAAGATAGACATCGCCATCGACTGCATTGAGATCCGTATCTTGCAATGTAATACAAATAGTGGTTCGGTAATTTGCTGAAAGATTTACTCGTAAAGCACCGACACTGTCATTTCCAATGAGCAATGTAGTGTAATGGTTTTCTTCAAGTGGCTCAAGACGCGGCCTCATCCAATCTTCATACATCCAGGGTTCTTCTGGGCTCAAAGCACCATCATCAGTTGGTTGTGAATCTGAAGATTCTGAGCTGCCAGAGCCATCTTTACGAACGTCTTCTTCATAGTACATTTCATCCTCGTATTCACCCCATCCACCCCACCACATTCCGTTGTGGAATGGAACCAAAGCAAGGTGTTGAGCAGTCTGGTTCCAGCGAATAGGAGTTGTGTCTCCTGCACAAGAATCTGCGGCTTGAACTTGCATTGACATTGGACTCGAGAGTAAAAGCAAAAGCATCGGCAAGAGCAAGGTCAGTGTAATTGAACCCACTCGTACGTGTGATGACATGACCTCTCCTCATGCAACGATAGGAAAGGAGGTTATACAAACTAACGGTCAACCTCTTCGCCGAAGTGGACGGATGTATCCACTCTCATCACTTCTACGTTCCTCTTTTGACAGTATTCCTGGGGCGGGCGGTGGAGCGTGGTGGTCCATTCCGAGCAAACCGCCTTGATTTTCGACATGCTCAACGTCCGTATAGGTTTCAGCAGCTTGCTTTGCTTCATCCTCCAGTTCGGATGGTTCTCGCATGACTAGCCAACCTAGAATCAATGCCACAGCAATTAAGGCAACAAAGGTTGCAAGGTCAGAACCTGCATCTGCAAGCCAACTCTTCCAATCTTCAACACTGAAGTCTGACAAGGATGGTGGTTTAGAAGGTTCAGGAATTACACTGATTTCTTGGTCCATTGAATCACAAATCCCAACGCTGTCACAAACCTCTAATCGTATGGTATAAGTTCCTACTTCACTCCAACTTCCAGCGACTCGAGATTCTGAATTTGGCATAGGTTCGACCCAATCATCTGCAGGATTTCCATTGTTATCAGCATCGATTTCAATATCCATATCCCAGCGAACTAACAAATCGGGGGTGAGTGTTTCATCTCGGTTTGAGGTAAAGCCATCGTTGACATTGGTGTCACGATATACTGCAAGAGCAAGGTTTACCTCAATGTCAGAAATATTCGCCATAAACGAATTCGTATCGGATACAATAATTTCGTCCGGGATGAAAATCTCATGAATAATTGGGGGGTAGTCTATAATGACTGTGAAATAGGCTCTAGATACATCTCCGGTTCCAAACGCATCTCTAACAGTAAGTGTGACTATGTATTCTCCAGGCAGAGAATAGGCGTGCCAAGGTGTTGGACTATGGTCTAATGGAGAGCCATCACCGAAATCCCAAGTGTATTGGACAAGTCCATTCCAATCAGGTGAATTGACATCCAATGGGACATATTTTCCTTCAAACGATTGGTCGCCATCACGGGTCCCATCAGAATCAAAATACAACAAAGAGTGGGGTGCTGCAAAAGTTTGTTCTTGTTCGTTGAAGGTTCGAGTCCAATCTAAATCAGTCAATTCGGGAAGAACGCTAACGTCTGTAATCTGTTCATCGTTATACCATGCATCGAGAATTTGAACGGTGATGATTGGCAAAGGATTGGCGATTTCAACAGTCAATATTCTAGCAATGCTTTGTTCACCAGCCGCATCAGTCACAATTAGAGTCACTGTATGAACCCCAGGCTGAGAGAATGAATGAGTAACTTGTGGACTTGCGCCAAATGATTCATCATCAGAGAAACTCCAATTATAAGTCAAGTCACTCGAGTCCCCAACGGTACCATCGGGGTCAAATGAACTGCGCCCATCAAAAGTATAAGGGGTTTCAACTTGGCCGTTTTCAACACGGAAATCAATGATTGAAGTCCCAGAAGTGGTTGTTTTTACAATAAAATCTGCAACAGGAATTTGATTCAAAACTGAAATTGACAACATGGCAAAAGCCGAACTTCCATCATCATCGACAACGGTTAATTCAGCACTTTTTAGCCCCGGTGTATCCCACGAAGGCGTTGGATTTGGAGAATTGGAAGTAGTGAGGGTAAATTCATCTTCCCGGTCTGTCACTCCACCGTCAAGGTTCACGCCTTCAGGGAAAAACCACGAATAAGAAACAATGCTACCGTCTGAATCTTTGAAGACATCAGGCATTACGATTGAGGTATAGGTATCGGTTGACAAAATATCTGAAAATATCTGATAGGGGACTCGGTTGTTAACATGAACAAGAATGTTTTTGACACCAAGATTGATGCCATCTGAAACAGTCAGTGTAAGGTTATAAGTCGCATTTATCCCATCGATGTCACCCCATTCATGAGGTGCTTCAAACATGCCAATACCACTCTCTATCATGCCATCGCCCCAATCCCATTGGAACGACAAATTCTGTGTTGGTACGTTGTCGAAGGTGAGAGATGCTGAAAACAAAATCATTTGATTGGTAAGAATTGAAATTTCTTCCTCGATCAAAACACTGTTCACAGTAATGAGCGGGATAGGGGGGGTATTATCGGTAATGTTCAATTCAAGAACATCGACATCAGACCATGAACCGCCCTGGTCTTGAACACGCAATGTAGCGTTGTATTGTCCAATTGTCCGATAGAAGCGATAAGGAGATTTCAAACCTGATGTTGTCGTATCTCCGAAATCCCAAGCATAGGCGACAGGGGGGTCGAGGTAAGGCAGGGAATTGTTGTCATACGAAAGACCCCATGCATCGAATCCATCCCCGTTAAATTGGATGTTTTCCCAAGTCTGAGACTCGTTCGAAGAAAGAGTTCCATTGGCTGTTGGTTTCATGTTGTTGAGGGTTTGAGGAGAAGACGACAGCGTATCAACAGTTGTTCCAACCATGTCTTTCATTTCCATCTGGAAGGTATATTGTGAATTGTAAGGGGCGGTGAACCAAATGCTTTCTTCAGTAGCAACGCCACCACCAGCAGATACTCGTTTGGTCTGTGTGTCAACAACTATTCCACTGTTGTCTAGCACCTTGGTGGTGACATCGAGGTCTTCGAAGAACGCGTTTGAGAATACTTCGTAGTTGATTTGTGCTGTGTCTGGGGCGCCATCTCCATCACGGTCGCTCAAAATAGTTGTATTAAGGTCCAAAGTTGCCGGTGAAGTAATTCTTGCCGCTTCAATATCTACCGTACCTTGTGGATACGAAGGGCCGCAAGATGTGTAATCGCAATCAGCGATTGTACTAGCATACCAAGTTATGGCCCAAATCTCATCGGTCAAGGCCCCTACATCGTTCAAGTTCCCGAAACCAGGAATCAGAGCGGTCGCAACATTATTTTGGAAATTCAAATCTGTAGCAGACCACAAACCATCGGCAGTCGCACGTGAAACAACGACGCCGTCGAAATGACTCACATCGGCAGTTAAACGCATGGTTAATGGTGCTGGAGATGATGCCCCAGGTGTGAATTTGAATGCTCGAATACCCCAGCCTTCAACTGAATGGCCAGTAGATGACCAAGGACCTGCCCAATCGCTGTTGGTATCCGCAGGTTGCACGCGGCAAAAAGAACCTGAAGAGCATGTCGCAGTCAAATCAAGATTCGAAAATCCATAGATGCCTTGAGGTGAATCTAAAACTGCAGCAATGGAAAAATTCGCAAATATCTGCCCCATCGTTCTTCCAAGCATACCGCTTTGCCCACTGACAGGAGAAATTGCTAAGTTTTCGACACTTAAGCCCCCAGTGGCAGAATCTTGAACTAATTGACGAATAGCAGGGCCGCCGCCAAGATGGTCGGCCAAATACATAGTGAAAATGAAACCAGCTCCATAATCAGCAAAACGTTGATTCCACCATCGAACTGAAAGTTCGGATGATTGCGTCCATTGGTTCAAATGACTCACAAGTGTCGAGTCTGCACCAAAGCACAGATAAATGGCAACATCTGCATTTCCTTCATCAATCCAAAGATTTTCGTAAGGATCTTGTGCATTATGCAATAAATGTTCCAATTCGTGGGCAAGAATTGATTTGCCCCAAGACAAGGTGATGTCGGCATAATCGACAAATACTGCTTCACGGGAATTTGACATTGAAGGTGCAAAATAACCTCCGATATTGTAAGCACCATCGATATCGTATATGATGATTTGAACTTGACAATTATTATCCACATCAGGTGGGGCAAGGCCTCGACCGTCTTGGTAATCCTTGCCGTAGTAGGTGGTCATTGTTGGATAGATGGTTTGGTCCCACGAGGAGGCAAGATTGTTCAAAACAGTCGAACTGAGTGTTCGCCCGGATTGGACTAAGAAAGCAACTGTTGTTGTCGTTTTAGCAACATATGTGTCGACCGAACCACCTGAAGTTGGAACAGTTAATTGGTCATTGACAACGTGAGAATTACACGCTCTGCCACCTGCTCTAGCAGAGGTTTGTGGCTCATAGACCATGTCTTCGACGCCGGGTCGGCCAGCATCAATCCATTCCTGTTTCAAGAACGAGAAGGCTGAAACAACTGGTTGCTCTTCTTCAATCATCAAATATTCATTGCCCATTTCAATTTCAAAATCTGCGATATCACCTATAACAACTCCACCTGCATTGTAAGGCAGTGGCTCGTTTAAATCATCTGATTCTGCACCAACTGCAAGCAAAAGTGGGGAGATTCCTGAGACAAAAAGCAGGGTCACCAAAAGTAAGGCGGTATTGGAGCGTAGTTCCGACATTTATGGCACCTCATTTATTCGCAAGACTGCTAACATCTGCACGACTTGAAATGAGGTATTTAAGAGTGGGTCTATGAGGCTTCATACATGCTCATGTCAGATGCAGGCAATTTTTACACCTCGCATTCATTTGCGACGGTAGTCATTGCTATGCTTCTTTGCTCCTGCAGTGCATCGATTTCACAATCAGCCCATGCAGTAAATTCACCTTACGAGGCGGTAGAAATATGCGGATATTTTGATGGACTCACTTTCAACGGCACGCTCGCAAACCAATCTGTCCAATGGCAATCCGGACTTGGACCAAGATTGCCTGGGTCAAATGCTTCAGAATTGTTTAGAAATTCGGTTGCTGAAAATCTAACCGAATGGAATGTGTCCATGCATGAATACACAGTCGATAATTTAACATTCACCAATATTGAAGCCTTATTGACGCCGACAGTATTCGATGTGGACACTCAAAGAGTAGTCCTTGTAGCGCACTATGATACCCGCAACATTGCCGAGCGGGACAGTGATGAGAATCGAACAAATGAACCAATTATCGGTGCGAACGATGGCGCCAGTGGGGCGGCTGCTCTGCTTGAACTTGCACGCATCATTCCTGCAATGAGCCTTGAATACGAGGTTGAATTGTTATGGACGGATGCCGAAGACCAGAATTACACACCTCACCGATTTTTCGGTGCTGAAGCGTGGGCTGGAGAACAAAGCCAACAGGATATTGAACGCACTGCTGCCTATATCGTCTTGGATATGATTGGTGATGCCGACCTTCAACTCACCGATATTTGGCCAGGCGATGAAGCACTCTGGAGTACTATTTCTCCTCTTGCTCAATCACTTGGAATGGTCGAGAACCAAACCGATTGCAGTGGTGCGATGGGCGTGAAGATTTATGATCAAAATACTTCAATAGGCGTCTTTGACGACCATGTAGCAGCATATAATATTGGTATTCCAGCTATTGACCTGATTGATATTCGATATGGGCCAAATGCCTCGGCATTCGGAGGATATTGGCATACCCATGAAGATACGCCCGACAAAGTAAGCGCTGACTCATTGGCAACGGTTGGTCGCTTGGTTGAACTAGGATTGAGAAGTGGGGCGTGGATGATGACAAATGCCACACAGGATGACATTGAAGAAGATAATAATTCACTTGATGAAACGCTTATTTTAGATGATGAAGAAACTTCAAAAAATTATTCATCCAAGTCAATCATAGTTGTGTCTTCAATCATCTTGCTTCTTCTTTTGAAAATCTATCTAAGATTGAGTATTTGGAAGAAATCCTCATAGAGTCTTGCGCGGCTAAAGAAGGGAAGGGTATTATCCGCGCATACCTTGACCTAAAATAAGCGGAGGTGAAAATGATGGACGATGAAGAGATGGATGAGAAACTTGTAGCCCTTCGTGCTCGCGTCCAATCAAAACTCGAATCCTCAGAAGCAGCAAAGGTTTCTCGCCAGATAGCGGCAGATGAAGAATTGGTCGTTGAAGCGCACGAGCTTGATGAAGCGGTGGAAAAAGCAACGGTTCGTTTTCAATCCAAACTCGATGAACTTGACCAATCCGACAAATCAAGGCTTCTCACTCTTGCAGCCTCGTTGATATTGGTTGGTAGTATTCTCGGTATGGCCTCTGGAGCATTGATTCTCAACGGCAATCCTGATGATTTACTATCTTCGACCCTGTTTGAAAGAGCCGAATATGTTGATGTTTCGGGCATAGCAATCGAGGCTGAACAAGGAAACGGTGTTGAGAATGTCACCGTCCAATTACTCAATATCGACACCGATGAAGTGATTGCTGAAATGGAAACTGATGAAAATGGCTATTTCAGATTTCAAGAGATACAAAGTAAAGTATTAACTCTCCATGTTGAAGCTGAAGGTTACGTTACCGTCGAACGAGATATTATCCCTGATGAAGCAGGAGTCAAGCCAATCACAATGACTCCTGGCGATGGCCTAAGAGTCGAAGAGGGTGTGAAGAATGACGAAGGCTGGAGGCTCGAATCAGCAGTCGGGCTCTCAACGGCAGTGGGTGTTTTCACGATATTGACTGCCTTTATCGGATTCCAAGCAGCAGTTGAAGTGCGTCGGGCAAAACACTACCGAAGAACACAATATCTTGCAGGTTTTGCTTTATTCAGTCGAGGATTAATCATCTTTGGACCTTTGATGATTCTTGTTGGGATGATTATGTTGAGTATCTCCAAAGATCAATTTGATGATGTCGGTGGTGATTGAATGTATCTCATCACGGTAGAAGGTGGTGATGGTTCTGGCAAAGGTGAAGCGGCGAGAATATTGCTTGAATTAGCCGCTGAATATCCCTTCCCCGAGGTTCATGCTACACACGAACCACGGCGGCACAGTGAACTTGGTAAGTTGGCACTTACATCAGTAAAACTCGGAAACAAAACCCCACTTGAAGAAGCTGGCCTATTTGCCGCAGACCGCCTAGACCATTCCCATACTTGGATTCGCCCTCTTTTGCAAAAAGGTCATGTTGTAATCTCAGACCGAAATATCCATTCTTCGCTAATATACCAAGGAATTGTTGGCAAACTTGGTGTCGAACATGTTGCAAAAATGAATGCTGCTGCAATGATTCCAGATTTGGTTTTGTGGGTTGATTGCGACCCTGATAAAGCGATGAAACGGATCAAATCAGGTACCTTGCGAATGAATAGTGAAAAACAGGAGTATTTTGAAACTGCAGAGATTCAAAAGACAATACGCCAAGGATTTATCGATTTACTTTCAGGTGATTCAAAAGCACCTGCGCCTTTTGACAAATGTTGTGTTGTCGGTCCAATTTTGAACGAAGGAGGGCTTGATGAACTCAAGAAGAAACTTCGTTCAGAACTCCGCTCTTTCTTCAACCGAAAGCCAGCACCTCTCAATGTTGTAGCCGATGAAGTAGACCGCCACTTACTTCGAACTTTAGTGGCAGATGTCAAGAAACAACAACGCCTTCCTGGCGCCCCTCAAGAACGAACTTCAATCCATATTGGGTGGCTTTCAGGACGTTCTCCTGCGGAGTGGATGGCTTATGCTGAGGAAAAGTGGGATTCAGACAAAGCAGGAGTGAATGATGTACCTGCGACACCCCATGCGCATTCGTGTTGGTCGGTGTTAGGGACATTATCCTTGATTGTTGGTTCAAGCGAAGTACCACGCCTCCACAAAGCGTTTGGCCCGCATCGAATGGTGACACAACGTCACACCCAGAGACTCATCAAGTGGATGGAGAAAACCCGTTGGGTTCACAAACAACAATCTCATGTTCCTTTTGCAGAGGCTCAAGTGTTCAAACTTAGGGACAGTCGTTTGGGTTACGGACGCCTTGCTCTAGCCATGTGGCCACTACGCAGTCAAATCGCCTCATGGAGACGAGCAAATCCTGATGCAGAATGGGCCGGTGCTTTACGGGAAATCTTGATTCCAGACGATGGCAGAACTCCACGACCTTCAATTCGTAAGGCTATTGGGTTTATCTGTAAACGGCTCGAACTGCTGAGCAGCGGCCATGAAATGTGCCCAGTCCCTTCATCGATTGATGAATTAATAGCATGGTGGGAAACTCCACCGCCAAAGGACTGATCACTGTTCTTCATCTTTGACTTCCAACTCAAAACGGGCGTTACCCGGTAATATTACCTGACTTGCTTGTTCAAAAAAATGTGGCCGAGCAGAATATGCTGCAGCAGTAAGAACCGCAATGCCAATTCCAAATGGTGCCCCAGTCAGAGGTCGTGTGATATTGTTTGATTCATA
>ENA-OREN01001314-OREN01001314.1-marine-metagenome-genome-assembly--contig:-NODE-1314-length-29656-cov-5.007911_pt1 | contig 29656 bp, 26 predicted proteins | sample MGYA00248624_ERZ508555 | MGnify/ENA primary metagenome ERZ508555 (study PRJEB26222, sample SAMN06267773) | marine metagenome | isolation source: Saanich Inlet, British Columbia, Canada | place...
ATCCAATATAATTCTTTTTAACTCGGCCATCTCTAAAATATTTATGTAATTTTCTTAAACGAGAACGCTTTTTTGAAATTAATAAACAGCCACTTGTATCCTTATCTAACCGATGTACAAGTTCTAAATCCTCTTTTATGTTTTTTCTATAAAGTCTTAATAATTCTATGATGCCTCCACTTATACCACTGCCTCCATGAACAGCTATACCTGAAGGCTTATTTAAGACTAAAAATGAATCATCCTCATAAATAATAGTATTGTCTATCCATGTTAATGAATCTGGTTTTATTTTGAGCCTAGAGTCTTTAGTTGGATAGACTAAATTAGGTGGAACTCTTACCAAGTCACCACTTTTTATTCTATCTTTTGGTTTAACTCTTTTTGAATTAATTCTCACCTCACCTTTTCGAATCATGCTATATATTTTTTTTTGAGGTAGTCCCTTAATTGATTTGATAAGAAAATTATCAAGTCTCATCCCATTGTCATTTTCATCGATATTGAACTTATTAGTGGCTAGTTTTATATTCATAAATGAATTAAATAATATTATGTAAAATATTGATAATTAGTGATATTCAGTTAAAAGTGTTATAGTTTAATCGTTAAAAATCAGGTTATCTGAATATGATAATCTATAAATGCTAGATAATTTAAATAAATCTAGAAAATAATAAAATTTTAACAAGAATTTTTTAAACAAAGACAAAATAGGAAAATTAGATAGATGATCTTTGTTGGTAGACATACAGTTTTAAGTAGTAAATTAATAAAAGTAAAGAAAAACAACTTAATTTTAGCATTAAATCGTAATGCTAAAAGCCAATAAGATAATTTAAATATATCTATCTAGTTGCCTAAAAAAAGAGGTAACAATGAAAAGAATACTTATAAATGCGACTCAGAAAGAAGAGCTGAGAGTCGCAATGGTTGATGGACAAAAACTTTATGACTTAGATATAGAAGTTGCATCAAAAATACAAAAGAAAAACAATATATACAAAGGTACAATCACTCGAGTAGAACCGAGTTTAGATTCTGTATTTGTTGACTTTGGCTCAGGTAGAAATGGATTCCTGCCCGTTCGTGAAATATCAAAAGAATATTTTCTAACACAACCAGTACCTGGTGAAAAACAAAATATCAAAAATCTTTTAAAAGAAGGACAAGAAATCGTCATACAAGTTGTCAAAGAAGAAAGAGGCAATAAAGGAGCAGCATTAACAACCTTTTTGAGTCTAGCAGGAAGATTTGTAGTTCTCATGCCGAATAATCCTAAAGGTGGAGGTATTTCAAGAAAAATAACTGGAAAAGATAGAACTCAAACACTTGCAAGCTTGGATAATATAGAGATTCCAAAAGATGTCAGCATGATCATAAGGACTGCAGGTGTAGGAAGGGATGACATTGAATTGCAATGGGACTTAAACTATCTAATGGAAATATGGAATTCCATTAAAGAATTAGCCATAAAAACTGAGAGTCCTGCTCTTATATTTCAAGAAAATAATCTTATTGTAAGAGCTATGAGAGACCATTTAGATGATGATATTGGAGAAATCATTATTGATGATGAATCGACATATAAAGATGCAAAAAAATATATAAAACAAATAACTCCTAAGTACCTAAGGAAACTAAAATCTTACAAAGATTCAACTCCTTTATTTACAAAATTTCAAATTGAAAATCAAATTGAATCTGCTTACGCAAATGAGGTAATACTTCCGTCTGGTGGGACTGTTGTTATAGATTTCACCGAAGCATTAGTTTCTATTGATATTAATTCTGGAAAAGCTACAAAAGGAGCAGATATAGAAGCAACAGCAGTTCAGACAAACATAGAAGCTGCAGAAGAAATAGCTAGGCAATGCCGTTTAAGAGATATGGGTGGCTTACTAGTTATTGATTTTATAGATATGAGGCAATATAAAAATCAAAAGATAGTAGTAAACACCCTAAGATCTGCAGTTAAACAAGATCGAGCAAGGATATCAATAGGAAATGTTTCGAAATTTGGATTGGTCGAAATGTCAAGGCAGAGACTAAGACCTTCATTAGGGGACTCTGCTTATAGGATTTGCTCAAATTGCAGCGGTGTTGGAAAAGTCAGAAGTACAGAATCATTAGCATTATCAATTTTAAGATTAGTAGGCGAAGAAGCTAGAAAAGAGTATACAGAAAGTGTGGTAGCAGATATTCCTTCAGACGCAGCAACATATCTTTTAAATGAAAAAAGAGAATGGATTAAAGCAATAGAAGAAAGAGAAGGTATTAGCGTTGTCTTGATGTCTAATGCTGAGCTTTCTAGTGCAAATTTCTCGCTAAAAAGAGTTAGAAAGGATGAGCATAAATTACCTGCAAATAAAAAAGCTACTTTCAAACTTATGGGAAGTGCCAATAACTCACATCAGAATTCAACTAAAAATAATGAAACAAAAAATGACAGTGAGGTACTTGATTCTAAGTACCCTCCTCTCACTGCATGGGATGTAGATGGAGTAAAAAGCCCTAATATTATTGACCGTTTTAAATTTTGGATTTCTACAACTAGCAGAAAAAAAACTAAACAAACTACAAAAAGAACCTCTACAAAAAGAAATAATAGAAAGTCAAAAATAAATAATAAAGCTAAATCAAACTCTAATAGAAAAAGAAAACCAACGTCAAATATTAATAAATCTAAAAGAAAAGCACCTGTTAAGAAAGCTGAGAACAAAGCACCTGGTAAGAAAATAGATAGAAAAGCACCTGTTAAGAAAGCTGAGAACAAAGCACCTGGTAAGAAAATAGATAGAAAAGCACCTGTTAAGAAAGCTGAGAACAAATCTAAAAAAACCTTTAAAGATAGTAATAAGTTGCCTAAAGATATTAAAAAGCCAAAGAGAGAAGATTTACCGGAAAATAATAATGCGAACAATCAACGAGTATTGCCTTGGGAAGACATTATTCCTCCAAAATCATAATCTTTTCTTCAATGTAATCGATTAAACCTTCACTAGCCTCATCAAGAAGATCTAGAACTAATTCAAACCCATTGATTTTTCCATAATATGGATCGGGTACTTCCGTCCACTCAGTTTGCTTTGAAAAATCTAGAAAAAGAGATAATTTACCCCTTTCATTAAAATTCATCATTGATTGAATATGAGTAAAATTCATTTTGTCCATTGCTAGAATAAGATTAAATTCAGAACAATCAGATGTACTAATAGCCCTAGATTTTTGTGAGGAGATATCAATACCCCTTTTTAATGCTGCCTCCTGAGACCTCTTGTCTGGCTGTTGTCCTTGATGATAATCATGAGTACCGCATGAATCTACAAAAACCATTTCACTTAATTTTTTTTCATTAATCTTATTCCTAAACACACCTTCTGCTGTTGGAGAACGACATATATTTCCCATACAAACAAATAAAACCTTATATTTATAATTATTCTCTGAATTCATTCTAAAATGAACGATATATTCTGCGAACAGCTTCTAAGTCATCATTTGTATCAACATCTGGCCCTGGATTTTTTTCTGCTTCATCAATTATGATACTTATACCTAAATCAAAGGCTCTTAATTGTTCAAGGTTATATTTCATTTCATTTTTAGAAGGCTGTGCATCACTAAATACCTTAAGAGAATCTCTTGTGTAAGCATATATACCAATATGTCTCCAAAATTTCTTTTTCTTTTTAAGACGTATATCCACATGTCGTTTAAAAGATATTGCTTTTTTTGTTTCTTGAATGAATTCAACTTTAACAACATTAGGATCTTCTATATCTTTATTCTCAATGATACGAGTTGAAAGCGTGGCAATACACAAACCAGAATCTTCATGGGTATTAATCATTTTAGCAAGTTGATCTATATTCTCATATGGCATTAAAGGATTATCACCTTGCAGGTTTACAATTACTTGATCATCATTCCAGTACTCATGATTAGCAACTTCATTAATACGGTCAGTACCTGACTGATGGGTCTGGTTAGTCATTATCACTTTAGCATTAAAACTATTAGCAGTATCCTTAATCATTTGATTATCTGTAGCTATGATTACATCTTTAGCTGAAGATTTTCTGGCTGCATCATAAACTCTTTGTATTAACGGTTTTCCCTCGATGTCGGCCAGAGGTTTTCCAGGTAGTCTTTTGGAATCATATCTTGCTGGAATAACAATTATATAATTTGAATTCATAAGTTTCTGCCAATAAGCTTATTCAAAATAGAGTCAATCATTAATCCTTCTTTTATTCTTATTTTGGGATTTAATAGCCATGTATTATCTCTCATTTTACCTTGGTACTTTACATAATCTTTAGGGGTTATAAATATAGGAATAGTTGCTTCTTTTTCAATCGTATCCAAGTCAATAAGTTCATGATCTTCTGCCATAATTGGTATTATATGCAGACCTTTTTTCTTAAGTTCTGAATATATTCTCTCCGGATTTCCAATACCTGCTAGTACCTGAACTTCTGTATCTGCAAAATCAATAATTGATCTTATTTGATTACTATTTACTTCTCTTACTTCTTCATTTTCTATTGTAAAATACTCAATTGGATTATTTGTCAATAAAGGTTCATCCTTCGTTAATATTTTTGACCCATTAACCATTATTAGATCAACGGACGCTATTCTTTCAATATCTTCTCTAAGTGGGCCAGCAGGTAACATCAAAGCATTTCCAAACAATCGATTACTATCAATTATCAATATTTCTATATTCCTACCCAAAGCATAGTGTTGCAACCCATCATCAGAAATAATGATATCGACACCCTTTTCTTTTAAGAGTTTTGCAGCTTTTACCTTATTAGTACATACACAAATCATTGCGTTAGATTCTTGAGCCAAATAGACAGCTTCGTCTCCATATTCGGCAGCAGAATGATCTGAATTAATAATAATTGGTTCCTGCCTCTTATTCTTCCCTTTATAACCGCGTGATATAATCCCAACTTTCTGGTTCTTTTTTCTTAACTCTTCGCTCAACCAAAGCGTAATAGGAGTTTTTCCTGTACCTCCGATTGAAATATTACCAACGATAATTACAGGGATGCCTATATCTATTACTCTCAAAAAACCAGCTTCATATAAAGTTTTTCTCAAATAAACTATAAACCTAAAAATAATAGATAACATTCTTAAGATTATTGGTGGTCTCAATCCCTCATACCAAATTGAATTTAGAAATTTATGACTAAACTTCTTCATCAAACTGTAATTTATGAAGTAGTGCATATTCTGAATTATTCTCTATTAATTCATTATGTGTACCTGTTTCTATAATTTGTCCTTCTGAAAGAACACATATGCGGTCTGCTTTCTCAATTGTGGATAGGCGATGTGCAATAACCAATGTTGTCCGGTTCTTCATTAAGTTCTCTAGTGCCTCCTGAATGTATTTCTCAGATTCTGTATCTAAAGATGATGTAGCCTCATCAAGTATCAGTATTGGTGTATTTTTTAGTAATGCTCTAGCTATAGCTATTCTTTGTCTTTGACCACCAGACAATAAAATACCTTGATCTCCTACTATTGTTTCAAGCCCATTGGGTAGTTTTGCTATAAATTCTTCCAAATGTGCAGCACTGACCGCCTTATCTATGTCTTCACTAGAGTGATCTCCATAGGAAATATTATTAATAATGGAGTCATTAAAAAGTGTGACTTCTTGAGTCACTACACTAATATTTTTTCTCAATGATGCAAGAGAATAGTTTTCTATATTTGTATCATCAATAGTTATAGTACCTTTTGAGATATCATAGAATCTAGGTAAAAGATTAACTAATGTAGTTTTACCACTCCCTGATTTACCTACGATAGCAACTGTCTCACCAGATTGAATATTTAAATTTATATTATTGAGTGTTGGTCCATACTCCTGATCATAGGAGAAAACTATATCCTTAAAATTAATGGAGCCTTTCAGAATTCCTGCTTCTTGTAATCCAGTATCTTGTTCATTATTTTCATCAATTAAAATAAATATACTAGATGCAGCTGCAATTCCTTTTTGAATCATGGCATTAACATTGGTCAATCTTTTTAGCGGAGTCATTAACAAAACCATTGCTGTAATAAAACCACTAAAGTCACCTACACTCATATTATTTTTTACTTCATCTGTCGTTGCCACATAAACTACACCTGCTACTCCTAGTGATGCTATAAATATAGTTAAAGCATCCCCTATTGCCTTGGTTGATAAGAGTTTTGTGTTATGTTTTCTATTACTTTCATTAATCACTGAGAATTTCTTATTTTCATAACTCTGCCCATTGAAGATTTTAATAATTCTATGATTCTGTAGTGTTTCCTTAATAGCATGAGTAACATCTCCCATGGAATCTTGTATTCTTTCGCTATATCTTCTGAATAATTTGCTCAAAGCCCAAACCAGTAGAGCAATAATAGGTGCGGCCATAAAAATTACTGTTGCTAATGTAGGACTGAGATAAATCATATAAATTGAAAGGACGATGATAGTTAATGTATCTCTAATTAGAATTGTAATAATATTAGATGCTGATTCTGCAACTTGCTCTATATTAAATGTGACTCTTGATAGAAGTTCTGCATTTGATTTTCTATCTAGAAATATTGTTGGCAGATATAAAAACTTATTATAAATTTCAGCTCTCAGAGATTTGATTACTTGCCTACCAATCCAGGCAATATTATATGTTGAGAAAAATCCTGAGAGGCCTCTGATCAAAAAAATAAAAATAACAACTAATGGTAAATAATCTTTAATTTGATCTATATTGTTTGAATTTTCTGTACCAGCAAAACTATCAGTTAATGTTTTGATTAAAAAAGCAAAGCCAGTATCTGTGATAGCAAATATCAGCATAGCAATTGCTCCAAACGTAAACATTAGCCAATAATGAGATGCGTATCTCAATAATCTTAAATAAGTTTTTAAGCCGTCGTTCATGTAAAAATATTATACGCTACTTTAATATCCTAGAAGGTTCTCTAAATATGATGTAATTATGAAGATTAAATAATATTTATTTTAGAAAAAACTATATATTCACTAATTTTCCTAAACGTAATTCAATAATTCTATCTAGTTTTTTGACCAATTCTTGATTATGCGTCACAACAATTAATCCAGAACCTGAGTTTTCATTAAGCTCAAGCAAACAATCAAAAACAGATTTTGCAGTTTCAGGATCAAGGTTACCTGTTGGTTCATCAGCCAAAATAACATTGGGCTTTCCAATCATCGCTCTAGCAACAGCAACCCTTTGGCATTCTCCACCAGAAAGTTCAGAGGGTCTATGATTCAGTCTATTACTTAGGCCAATTGCTGATAATATACTTGCTGCTTTATTCTTTGCCTCTGACATCTTTGTTTCCCTTACAAGTAGCGGCATCATTGTATTTTCAAGCGCAGTAAATTCACCAATAAGATGGTGAAATTGGTAGATAAAACCAAAATAATTATTTCTTAACTTGCTTGCAGCTTTATCAGATAAAGTGGATGCATCAATGCCATCTATGTTAATGGTTCCAGAATTCAATTGATCCAGCATGCCAATAATTTGAAGTAAAGTGGTTTTACCACTCCCAGATGGCCCGATAATACCTATAGTTTCTTTTTCATGAATATTTAAATTAATGCCATCCAGAACTTTTATTAGCTCATTACCCTTAGTAAAAGCTTTTTTAATATCTTTTATTTCTAGTATCACTTTTTGCATATCTAGGTATCCATTTTTAGAAGTATTGCAGGATTTAATTTAGATGCCCTATAGGATGGTACCAAAGATGAAATTACTGATAGAAATAGAACTACTGCAAATATCATAAGAACCTCTAACCAATCAATTCTCGTAGGTATTTCACTAAGAAAATATATTTCTGCTTGATATAAGGATGCACCAAAGAGTTTTTCTACAAACTGAATCAGTAGAGTTAAGTTAAGTGTGATCACTGTACCCAATAATATTCCTATTGCAGAGCCTATAGTACCTAGAACTAAACCAATCGACAAAAATATTCTAAAAATACCAGATTGATTCACTCCTATGGTTCTAATAATACCAATGGTGGATCTTCTTTGCTTGATCATCATAATTAGTGTAGAAACAATATTAAATGAGGCAACACATAAAATAATCAGTAATACCACAAATATTATTCTTTTTGTCAACTCCAGAGATCTAAAAAAATTAGGACTTTGCTTAGACCAATCGCTGACTATAAATCCACCATTCGCTTCTAATGCAATATTTCTTATTTCATAGCTAGCTATATCGGGATTAAATAGTTCAATATCATATCCATGTATTTGTTTCTCTAACTGAAGAAATATTTGTGCGTCAACAAAATTAATTAAGACTAAATTTTGATCATAACTATAGATGCCTGATTTAAATATTCCAGTAATAGTGAATTTTTTGAGTCTTGGTAAGTTTCCAAAAGGTGTCAATGAATTATCTTGTGTCATTAAAGTAATAGTCTCTCCTATTTTGACATTTAATTGCTCTGCAAGACCACTACCAATCAAAATATTATAGTCTCCATTGATCAAAGTGCTAATGTTGCCTTTAACAACTAGATTGGAAACCTTTTTTCCTAAAGCACTATCAACTGATGAAATACCCTTTAACTGAACAGCAGAAAATTGGTCTTCACCAATAACTATCATTTCACGATTAACAAATACAGAATAAGATTTCACATTGGAATTATTATTAAGAACTAAGGGTAATATATCCTTATCTTGTGATTCTTGAGTATAGGTAATAGAGGCATGGGGCAGTAAACCCAAAATTTTCTCTTTAACTTCAACCTGGAAACCATTCATCACTGACATCACTGTAATAATAACTGCAACACCTAAACTTATTCCCAGGATACTGAATATTGATGTATTTGATAGAATAAATATTCCAGATTTTGCTTTTAAAAAAGATTTTAAAACTGTGTATTCATAGTTTTTAGTAATCATTTTGATTAACCGTTATGAAAGCGTGTAATTGTAGATGGATCTTGCTTTCCTGCTTTGAAAGAAGGGATTAAACAAGAAAGAATACTTATAATGATGGCGGATAAACATATGATACTAATTTCATTTATTTTAATTAGATACGGCATCGTTTCAATATAGTAAAGTCCAGATGGTAATAATCTTAGATTAAATACAGAAGTTAATATTCGTTCTAATTGATCTAAGTTCAGAAGTGTCGTGACCCCTAATAAACAACCAAAGAAAATACCAATTAATACATTACCCATACCTTGTATAAAGAAAATATGACAAATATCCAATGAATTAAAGCCTATGGTTTTAAGTACAGCAATTTCTTTTTTCTTTGCATCAATTGACATTGATAACATTACGATTACATTAAACATAGCAATAACTACAATAAGAAAAAGCAAAAAAGTCATCGTCATTTTTTCTATATTAATTGCACTAAATAGTACTGAATTATCTTCAGTCCAATCTGATATTCTATAATCTTTCCCATCAAATATATCTTTAACCATCATTGTGATTCTCTTGGCTTGATAAATATCAAACAGATCAATTGATATTTTCTTTGTAAACTGATTCGCTTGAGCTATCTCATCAGCGTCCTGTTCATTAATAAAAAGAAGAGACGCGTCATAGTCTTGTAAACCATAAACTACTATTTTTTTTATTACGAATGTCTGATTATTTAAAAATGAAACCTTACCTTTTGCAGTTATATTAGGAATACTCAACGAAAGCCTATCGCCAATCCTAAGGTTCATTTTTTGAGCCAACTCTTGTCCTATAATCACTTCAGATCTTTTAATAGAAGTTAGATTAATCTTTTGTAAAAAAAGATCGCCGTTAAAACTTTTGACAATAACAGCTGAAGTTTTTTTATTCGATTCTATAATTCCTTTCAACTGATAGCCTATTGAGACTCTTTTAATTTCTTTAATACGTTCTAAGCGTTCTATTAAGGTATCAATATCTGATCTAGATTCTTTCAATGAAATAGTGATATGAGAATTGAGTTGTAAAATTCTTTGATGTATTTCAGATTCAAAACCGTTCATGACTGAGAGAATAATAATGACAGCTGCTATACCTATTGAGATCGCTATTATAGAGCTAAGAGTCACTATGGATATAAAGCGACTTTCTTTTTTTGATCTCAATAACCTATAGGCAATAAATAATTTATTCCTCAAAGGTTTACCTCACTATTAGTTGTTAATTAATATCATAATTAGTTTCTTGTTAAAGACGAAGAAAAAAAGAGTTAATTTATGAAATAATACCCTGCTTAATGTCTATCTATACGTATGAAAGAAAATTATCAAACCATTCTTTTTGAAGGTATTGCTTCTCAATTAAAAAGCAAGGCGAACTCTATTGGCCAACTTTATGGATCTGCAATGAGCTTAGCCATAGCAGAATGCTTGATAAAATCGAACAATATGATGGTTGTCATTACACCGAATATAGAGGCGTCTGAAACACTCTTAAATGAAATTAATTTCTTTAATCAAACCAATAAAGTTATAGAAGTACTTCCGGATCTAGAAATTCTTCCCTATGATATCTCCCCTCCCAATATTGATACTGTTTCTAAACAATCGAATATTCTTTACAAGTTAGCTCACAAAAAAATTGATCTTTTAATAGTTAGTGCCACGAATTTACTTTGGAGACTTCCTCCTAAAGAGTATATTAAAAACGGCAGCTTAGAACTCAATATTAATCAAATACTTAATATCGATGCCCTTAGGAATCAACTAACATCAAGTGGTTACAAAAGAGTATCGATGGTCAGAAATCCTGGAGATTTTAGTATAAGAGGATCTCTGGTAGATCTATTTTCTCCTTCTTTAGATAATCCTCTTAGAGTTGACTTTAGTGATGACATTATTGAGTCATTAAGAATTTTTGATTATGAAAATCAACTTACACTACAAATAATTAATCAGGCAATGATTATCCCTGCTAACCATTACCCCAATAGTTCTGAAGCATTTGATATTTTTAAAGAGAATATGAGAAATAGTTTTGAGGGCAATCAAATGGATTGGCCATTATATAATCTCATAGAAACTGATGCCGCTTCCTATGGTGTACATAACTACATTCCATTCTTTTTTAAATCAATGGATTCTCTTTGGGATTATGTTGATGATAATGCTCATGTTTTTTGTATTAAAGAATCAATTGAATCAATTTCAATTCATCAAAAACTAATAGAAGAAAGGTATGCAAGCGTAAAAGAAAATGATCAACCCATGATGAAACCAGAAAATTTGTTCTTAAACTCTAATGCACAAATTGAAATCATTAGAAATAAAGAACCCGTAATATTACAATCAGTAAAATTTAGACTGAATAAGAATAAAACAATTATCAACTTAAAAACACTACCCATTTTATCTCAAAATAAAAGTGAACATAATTCCTATAAAAAAATAATTGAAGATGTAGTAGCTAAAAAGGACTTAAAGAAAATACTAATTTCAGCACCCACTGAGAATAGAAAATCAATGATTGTTAACGATATAAAAGTTCATACCAGTAGCATTGGCGAAGTTGAATCATGGAAAGATTTTTTAAATCAAAATGAAATCTTCAATATTACTAAGAGATCAATCAGTGAAAGTTTTTATATTGAGAATAAGAAAATAGCTGTTATTGGGGAAGTAGATTTATTTGGTCGAACAACCAAAAGTAGAATAACTCGAAATAGAAATACAAAAGATCCTGAGGCAATTATAGAAAGCCTAAAAGATCTAGATGTAGGATCTCTAGTGGTTCATAAAGATCATGGAATTGGAAAGTACAATGGACTAACAAAACTAGTAATTGATGATGTGGAGTCTGAATTTCTTTCACTATCGTATGCAAAAAATGATTTACTTCAAGTTCCTGTAACTCTCATGGATCAAGTTTCAAGGTATATTGGAGAAAGCTCTGATGAAAGTATTTTAAGTAATTTAGGTAGTGATCAATGGATTAAAATATGCAAAAAAACAAAAGATCAAGCTCATGATGTTGCAGCAGAACTATTAGATATCTATGCAAAAAGATCTTTAGTTCTTGGAAAAAGTCAGGTGGTTGACTCCAATGATTATGCAAAATTCTGTGAAGGTTTTGAATACGTTTTAACAAGAGATCAATCAAAAGTGATTGAGCAAGTATTAGATGATCTTGCCTCAAGTAAATCAATGGATCGATTGATCTGTGGGGATGTTGGCTTTGGAAAAACAGAAGTTGCTATGAGGGCTGCTTTTACCACTGCTATCAACGGCTACCAAGTTGTGATCTTAGTTCCAACAACAATATTGGCTCAACAACATTATGAAACTTTTACAGAACGATTCTCTAATTGGCCAATCAACATAAACTTAATGACAAGAACCCAAACTAAAAAATCTAAAGATCTACTTACTGAGAATATAAAAAATGGTAGAGCCGATATTATTATTGGAACCCATGGAGTACTCTCAGAAAACATAAAGTATAAGGATCTTAGACTGGTAATCGTTGATGAAGAACATCGATTTGGCGTCAGACAAAAAGAGAAACTTAAAAAAATTAAAGAGAATATTGACTATCTAGCACTCACTGCAACACCGATTCCAAGAACATTAAATATGGCAATAGGCGATTTAAAAGACATCTCGATGATCACCACTCCACCCGAAAGCAGAATGCCAGTAAAAACCTACTTGAGCCAATGGGAAAATAGCTTGGTAAGAGAAGCATGCCAAAGAGAAATCAATAGGGGTGGTCAAATTCTTTTTGTGCATAATAGAATAGAAGACATAAATAATGTTGCTGAAAACATTAGAAAGATCATACCTACCATTTCTATTGGTATCGCACACGGTCAAATGAAAGAAAAAGCTTTGGAAATTATCATGATGCAATTCTATAGCAATCAATTTGATCTCTTATTGGCAACATCAATAATAGAGAGTGGTCTTGATATACCGAATGCTAATACAATCATTATCAATCAAGCTGATAGGTTTGGATTAGCACAATTACATCAACTCAGGGGCCGTGTTGGAAGATCTGAGAGACAATCTTATGCATACCTTCTCATTCCACCAAAACACAAATTAACACCTCAAGGTGAGAAAAGGTTACAGGCTATTGAGGCGATTGAAGATTTGGGTGTAGGTTTTATTTTGGCTACTCATGATTTAGAAATAAGGGGTGCAGGAGAAATACTAGGTGACGAACAAAGTGGACAAATTCAAAAGATAGGTTTTACTTTATACAAAGATATACTAGAACAAACCATAAAAACAATGAGAAGTGATGGCAGTAATCAAGTGATTGAAAATTTCTCAACTGATATTAATCTGAATATCCCAGCCTTAATCAATGAAGAATACATGCCTGATGTGCATTTAAGATTGACTATGTATAAAAGAATTTCATCAACTTTTAATAATAAAGATCTAAATAAGATAAAAAGTGAGTTAATGGACCGGTTTGGCAATCTTCCTGAATACACAGAGAACTTAATTTTATTAACTAAACTGAGAAATAATGCTAAAAATTTAGGCATAGAAAAAATTAGACTCAATAAAACTCATGGAAGAATATATTTTAATTCAGCATCAAATATTGATACTCAACTATTAATTAATTTAATACATAATGACACTAACTATAAGCTCTACCCAGATCAATCATTAGGCTTTTCTGGTGAATTTATAAATACAGAAGACCGTATCAATAAAGTTAAATATCTACTTAACTATTTAGCCAATCATTAATTTTCACATTTGGTAGATTCTTCTCAATTTGCTTGATTACTTTTTTTCTTTCTTCTTTATTAATCATAGTCAAAGAATGTGCAAGAAATCTTTTATAACAATATGTTAATGGTGCCTCACCTGATGGGACTGTATTTCTTTTGCATCTTAGAGCATCGTATTTTTTATCCATTGCAACATTGTCATAATCAAGTTCTAGATTCTCAAGAAGTATTGACATATCAGTAGATTCGACATTGCAGATCAAAACAAAGTCGCATCCTGCAAAAATTGCTTTATGAATCTTTTGCTCGATACTGAGTTTTTCATCAATCGCTTTCATCATGAGATCATCAGAAAAAACTAACCCTCGGAAACCAAGCTCTTCCCTTAGAATAGTTTTTAACCAATATTCAGAAAAAGTAACTATATTCTCATCGATATTTGGATATTGGATGTGTGCTGTCATAATTGCATTCAAATGAGTTTCAGATAAAAATCTATAGGGTCCAAGATCATTATTCAAATCTTCAATAGACCTTTCATCAATTGGTATTTCTTCATGTGAATCCAAGACAACTCCTCCATGGCCTGGGAAATGCTTTCCAACAGATATCATCCCCTGTGTTTTAGTTCCGAGAACATATGCTTCAGCTAAAATTGAGACAACCTTATAATCTGAATGGAAAGAACGATCGCCTATAATTTCTGAGCAGCCATGATCTATATCTAGGACAGGTGCAAAACTAAAATCAACTCCGCACTCGGATAATTCTATAGCCATCACTCCTCCTGCCAAAAAAGCACATTCGAGTGCCTTTGGAAAGCTATCTTCATACATTTCACCTATAGATCCTAATGATGGAAGAGAAGAAAATTCATTTTCAAATCTTTGAATACGCCCTCCTTCTTGATCCACAGATATAATTAATTCAGGTGATTTAATATTTTTTATATCGTTGATGAGTTCTTTCAGTTGTTTTTTATTCTCATAGTTTCTAGAAAAAAGAATAACCCCTCCCACATTATCACTGCTTAGATTCTTCCTATCATTTTTTGTAAGAATTAGTCCTTCAATTGAAATAAATAAGGGTCCTAGTTTCATTTTATACCTTATTTAATTAGTACTGATGTTCCGATATCAACAAGATCAAATAACTCAATGACATCATCATTATTCATATTAATACAGCCTTTAGATCGAGGTACATTTAGAGGAACATCATCAGGTACTCCGTGAATATAAATATACCTTTGCATTGTATCCACATTACCCAATCTATTTCTACCAAGTTCCATTCCGCTTAACCATAATATTCGAGTCAAGATCCAATCATTATTTTTTTCTTTTTTCTTACTATCCAAATACACTTCTCCTGTAGATCTTCGTGATTTAAATATCTCTCCTCGAAGTGCATTGGTGCCTATTTTTGCTCTTATAATATGTTTGCCTCGAGGAGTACAATAACTATTTTTTTTCTCTCCAGGACCCAATTTAGCAGTAGAAACTGGGTAAGTAATTACTTGTTTAGTTGAATTAAAAGTCAGTAATTGATCGGCTATAGATACAAAGATATTGGACATAATTAGTCAGTTGAATACATTTCCAATGCGAATGTATTGAGAGCTTTATTTTCATGTGATTCAAGGAATTGCTTAAGAATAGTATTTTTTTCATGTAATTCACCTTCAGAAATCACTCCAGTTATAAATTCATAATGGACAAATAAAAGATATGTATTTAGTACATCAATCGTACAATAATCTGATATTTCCTGGATATTTCCATTCAAGTATAAGTCCCATACTTTTGCACCTGAAGATAATTTTTTTCCTGGATATTTTAAACCTTTAGAGATTCTATCTAGACTCGATATATTATTAATATTGTTATTAGAAAGAAGATTTTTTAAATCAATATGTTTACCGCTTAGAAAAGTATTTTTAGTTAAGTTTTTTAGACTTCTGCAATTTAAAACTGGTAAATCAAACATCAAACCATTCCAAGAAATCAAAATATCAGACTCTTTATGAATTTTAAACGCATCCAATAAGATAGATTTTTCATTATACGATTTATCTAGCTTGAGAGATTTAATATCTAGATTGCCCGAATCATTAGTTAATATTGATATTGCAATAATTTGATGTAAATCATAGGGTAAAAATTCAATACCAGTTTTTTGCTGTTGCTGAAAAAACATAGATTTCCCTATGTCTTCATCATTCAATCCTTCTAAATTAAGAAATTTTTTTCCAAAATCTAGATCAGGTATGGTTTCTATATCGAATACTATCTGTTTCACTTAGTGTCCTTCTAAAATAACAAAAGCTATTGATAATGGTGGTTCATCACTAAAACTAACGTGTGATTTATCAATGCCTTCGTTCTTGAAAAGTGTTTGCATTTTTTTTGATAAAATCAATTTAGGTTGTCCAGAATCCAATCTAATAAATCCAAAGTCTTTCCAGGTAATTCCTTCAGAAAAACCAGTACCAAAGGCTTTGGCTGCAGCCTCTTTTCCTGCAAAACGATTGGCTATGAAATGTACCTGATTGTTTTCATGATTAAATAATTCCATTTCTTCCGGGTGCAAAATTTTTTTTGCCAATCCATCTCCATATTTTTCATGCATCTTATGAATACGATCTATATTGACTATGTCAACACCAATGCCATATACATTCATTTTCTAGCCTTAATCAATATAGTTTGCATAGTTTTTACAGCTTCAGCGATCCCAATATCTAGAGATTTTGCAATAATTGAATGTCCGATATTCAGTTCTTGTATTTCTTCAATCTTTGCAATTGGAGCTGTATTCTCATAGTGCAATCCATGGCCAGCATTCACTCTTAGACCTATTTTTTTAGCGTGTGATGCACACTCTTTAATTCTATTCAATTCATACTGTTGATCAGCAGGATTCAGACTGTCCGCATATGTGCCCGTATGTATCTCTACTGCATCCGCTCCTGCCAATTGACTCGACTCAATTTGTTTAGGGTCAGGATCAACAAAGAATGAAACTCGTATTCCTGATTTTTTCATACGCTCTGTTGCTATAGATAAGACATCCATTTGATTAAAGACATCTAAACCACCCTCTGTAGTTAGTTCGTCCCTGCTTTCTGGTACTAAACAACAATCATAAGGTTTGAGCGCACAAGCCATAGAAATCATCTCTTCTGTTAAGGCCATTTCAAGGTTAACCCTTGATTGTGAAATATTTATCAATCTTTCCACATCATGATCTTGAATATGTCTTCTATCTTCTCTTAGATGAATAGTGATGCTGTCTGCACCATTTTTTTCTGCTATTAATGCAATCTCAACTGGATCTGGATAGTTAGTGCCTCTAGCCTGTCTTATCGTAGCTACATGATCAACATTAACACCTAATAAAATATTTTCTTTTTTGTTCATAATTCGATAGAAATAATTAACTAATAATATATATTAGCAATAACTGATAATATTAATAAGCAATTGTATTTATACAATAATTTTGAATATATAGAAGTTAATCGTTCATTCACTCTAAATGTAGCAGTGAACGGAAGTAGACAATAAAGTTGAAGGAACGCTCTTAACCACTCTAAATGTAGAGTTAGGAGATGAAAATGAATAATTCAAGAATATTTTTGAATTCAATAAACCAGATTTTTGATAAATCTGCCAAACTTCTAGGTCTGCCTGAAGACTTAGCTAATAAAATAAAACTAGCAAACTCAACCTATACAGTGAATTTTGGTGTTCGATTGAGAAATAAGCTGCATACATTCACAGGATTTAGATCCATTCATTCAGAGCATAATGAACCTGTAAAAGGAGGTATGCGATACTCTCTTGATTCAACACAAGATGAAGTTGAAGCATTAGCAGCACTGATGACATATAAATGTTCACTAATGGAACTGCCTTTTGGTGGCTCTAAAGGTGCATTAATTATTGACCCAAATGCTTGGAATAAAAAAGAATTAGAAAAAATAACAAGAAGATTCACATCTGAACTAGCAAAAAGAAATCTAATTCATCCTTCACAGAATGTACCAGCACCTGATATGGGTACTGATGAAAATGTTATGGCATGGATTGCTGATGAATACAGAAGATTGAATCCAACTGAAATGGATTCTCTAGCATGCGTTACAGGGAAACCTATATCCAAAGGAGGTGTTCATGGGAGAAAAGAAGCCACAGGCAGAGGTGTGTTTTATGCTATAAAACAATTTTTAAAATATGAAAAAGATTGCAAAAAGATAGGTCTTTCTCCGATCCTAGATGACCAAAAAATTATTATTCAAGGTTTTGGTAATGTCGGCTATCATGCAGCAAAACTACTCGAAGAAAATGGGGCAAAAATTATCACTATCATTGAGCATGACGGTTCAATATCGAATGATAATGGTATTAATATTGATAACTTAAAAGAATACTTTGATAAAAAAAGAAAATTTAAAGGTTATAAAAATTATACGACAACAAGGAATAGATTTTTAAGTAAAAAATGCGACATATTAATACCAGCTGCAGTTGAAAATGTTATCAATAAAAATAATGCTGAGAATATAAAAGCGAAATTAATTGTTGAGGCAGGCAATGGACCAGTTACGTCAATAGCTGATGAAATTCTTATAAAAAAAGGAATTACCGTCATTCCTGATTTTTATGCGAATTCTGGAGGAGTCATAGTCTCTTATTTTGAATGGGTCAAAAATTTATCAAAAATGAGATATGGCCTGATGAATCAAAGGGATCAAGAAAATCGGCAATCAATTATGGTAAATGCTTTAGAAACAATGATTGAAAAAAACTTTCCAATTGAACTAAAAGAAGAAATTATTAAGGGCTCCACAGAAATAGATCTAGTCAGATCAGGACTGGAAGAAACAATGTCTTCTGGTTATTACCAAATACATGAGAAATTCCATTCGGATAAAAGAATTGATAATTTAAGAACAGCAGCAATGATGATTGCTATACAAAAAGTAGCTGATTCCTATGACTATCTTGGGATATAGTTTCATCGAAGAGTTTAATTGCTTTGAATAAAGAAACAATTTAATATTGCTATAGGATCCATAACTTCTCCTTCATGAGCATAAATGAAGTTAAAGCTGACTTTAGATCAATATAATTAAAGATTGTATCTAAAAGAGAATTATGAACTATTTGAAAAGCTTTGCAACGGTCTATCCACTAGATGGAATTAATGAAGACAAACTAGGTAAATGTCAAAATCTTCTGGATGGAAAATGGATCAATGAGACTAACTACTTTGATAATATCCTAGATCCAATAACTGGAAAAAATTTCTTAGACATACCAAAAACAGAAGATATTTCTGGATACATAAACAGTCTAGGCATCTGCCCGAAAAGTGGACTACATAACCCATTAAAAAATAATGACCGGTATATTATGCTTGGCAATGTTTGCAGCAAAGCAGCACACATATTACACGATAAAGAGGTGGAAACTTTTTTTGCACTTTTAATACAAAGAGTAATGCCAAAAACATTAAATCAATGTCTTGGTGAAGTAAGAGTTACGAGAACATTTTTAGAAAATTTTGCAGGTGACGGTGTTAGATTTCTAGGCCGTGGTTTTTCTAATCCTGGAGATTACACAGGGCAAGAATCGTCGGGTTATCGATGGCCATTTGGATCGGTAGTAATTATTACTCCTTTTAATTTTCCTTTAGAAATTCCAGTACTGCAGTTCCTAGGTGCCTTGTTTATGGGAAATAGACCACTTGTCAAACCCGATGAAAAAGTTGGTATTGTTTTTGAACAGTTTTTAAGATTATTAATTTTTTGTGGACTTCCAAGTCAAGACTCAAACTTAATTTACTGCGATGGATCAACAATGGGTACTTTAATAAAGCAAGCCAAAAAAAATATTCGTATGATTCAATTCACAGGATCATCAAAAGTAGCACATCAAATTATTCAAGAAATGGATGGAAAAGTTAAGATTGAAGATGCTGGCTTTGACTGGAAGATTATCGGTCCAGATTATGATCCACAATGGAGTGATTATGTAGCTTGGCAATGTGATGAAGATGCTTATAATGCATCAGGACAAAAGTGTTCAGCTCAAAGTATTCTATTCGTTCATGAAAATTGGCAAGAAGACCTACTTCCAAAAATTAAAACACTAGCTGAAAGAAGAAAACTTGATAATCTCAGTATAGGACCAGTGCTTACTTGGAATAATAATCAACTCTTTAATCACATCAATCAATTATTAACTATACCTGATGCTGTCTGTCTATTTGGCAATGAACCATTGGAAAACCATAATATACCAACAAATTATGGAGCGATAAAACCAACAGCAATACAAATACCCATAGAGCATTTAATGACAGAATATTTTGATTTAATCACCACTGAAGTTTTTGGACCAATTCAAGTTATCATTTCATACAATAACGATTCATTACCTATTGTACTTAAAGGATTAGAAAATATTTCTCATAATTTATCAGCAGCTATTGTTAGCAATGATTTACTCTTTCAGCAAGAAATATTAGGAAGCACCATCAATGGAACAACTTATGTAGGAATGAGAGCTAGAACAACAGGTGCCCCACAAAATCATTGGTTTGGTCCAGCTGGTGATCCAAGGGCTGCAGGTATCGGAACGATTGAAGCAATTGTCAATACCTGGAGCGGACATAGAGAGATTATTAAAGACATTGGTCCTATTGATTCTGATTGGAATATACCGGAGATAAACTAATGAGCACCTCTAAACAACAATACTTGATAGACAAAGAATTGAACTTTGGACCTGATAACTATAAACCCATACCAGTAGTTTTAACCAAAGCTAAAGGAGTTTGGGTTTGGGATGTAGATGGAAATAAATATTTAGATATGATGTCTGCTTATTCTGCTGTCAGTCATGGACATTCTCACCCTGAACTACTCAAAGTTTTGCATGAACAATCCAGTCGCTTAGCACTAACATCAAGAGCTTTCTATACTGATACTCTAGGCTCTTACTTGGAAAAAATTACCTCACTGAGTAATTTTGATATGGCACTTCCAATGAATTCAGGTGCGGAAGCAGTTGAAACCGCTATCAAGGCAGCTAGAAGATGGGGCTATCGTTCAAAAAATATTGCATCTGATAAAGCTGAGATTATAGTTGCTGATGGTAATTTTCATGGAAGAACAACCACCATTATAAGTTTCTCTAGTTCACCAAATTCAAAAGACGATTTTGGTCCACTCACATCAGGATTTGTTTCTGTTCAATTTGGTTCGTCTAAAGCCATCAAAGAAGCTATAAATGAAAATACAGCAGCTGTCTTAATTGAACCTATACAAGGCGAAGGTGGAATTATTGTACCCCCTGAAAACTACCTCTCCGAAATCAGAGACATTTGCACAAATAATAATATTCTTATGATACTTGACGAAGTACAATCAGGACTTGGTAGAACAGGTAAAATGTTTGCATTTGAACATGCAAATATTCAACCTGATGGACTAATACTTGGGAAAGCTCTAGGTGGTGGTTTTATGCCTGTTTCATGCTTTTTATCTACCAATGAAGTTATGCAATGGCTCACACCAGGTTCCCATGGTTCAACTTTTGGAGGTAATCCACTTGCAGCTGCTATTGGTAAAAGAGCTCTTGAGCTCCTTGAAGAAGAAAATTTAATTGAAAATAGCAGAATACTTGGTGAGTATTTTAAAAATGAACTCATTAATATGAAAAGCGAAACAATATTAGATGTTAGAGGTAAGGGCCTTTGGATTGGAGTCCAAATGAATCCCAATTTTATCTCTGGTAAGGAGTTATCTAATTTACTCCTTAAAAAAGGTATTTTAGCTAAAGAAACACATGAAACAGTTATTCGTTTTGCTCCCCCACTAGTGATCTCAAAACAAGAAATTGATTGGGCGCTTGATACTATAAAAGAGATTCTTCAAGATACTTCATCCTAATTTATACAGAGCTTAAATCATGTCTTTGCAATCAACCAATCATGTACTTTTGATTAAACCTGCTGAATTCTATTGTAATGAACAAACAATTGAAACTAATCACTATCAAGAAATTAATAGCGAAAAAACTAAAGATGAGATATTACAAGAAGCATTAATAGAATTTACAGAATTCGAAAACATATTAAAAAGAAATAAAATAAAAGTAACTACTCTAATAGGACAAATAGGTTGTCCTGATAATATTTTTCCAAATTGGGCAGTGAGCTACGATGATCATACTATTGATATATTCAGTATGCTTGGCATGAATCGAAGACTAGAAAAATCTGAAAAACATATATCTTTTCTAAACCAAACCTACAACACAAATATTAATTATAGCAGTCTTGAAGATAAATCAATTTATCTAGAAGGAACTAGCAGTTTAGTACTAGATCGTGTTAATAAACATGCTTATATGGGAATTTCATCAAGATCAAATCCTGAGCTTGCAAACCAATGGTGTCAAGCTAGAGGTTATAAACTCATATATTTTGATACTATAAGTCATACTGGAAAGTCTATCTATCATACTGATGTAATGATGTATATAGGCACAAAACTTGCAGTAATTTGCTCAGAATGCATAGCAGATGATTCTCAAGACCTAGTATTGGAAAGACTTAGATCCACACACGATATTTTAGAAATATCCAATGAACAATTAGTTAGTTTTTGTGGGAATTGCATTGAAGTTTATGATGAAAATAATGAATCACATTTAATTATGTCCACAACAGCTTACAACGCTTATAACAAAGAACAGAAAACAGTTCTTCTAAAGTATTATAAAAGTATTATCCATTCTGATCTTGAATCTATTGAGAAATATGGTGGAGGCTCAGCTCGATGTATGATCATGGAATTATTCTAGACTTAAAACCCTTTCATATAAATCAGGGTCAGTATCACCTTCTGTTGAATAGAACAGAACGTTTGATCTTTCATTAAGATTAAGCTCTTTCTTAATATGATCATAATCATTATTGGTGCAAATGGCATGTAAAAAACCAATAGGCACTGCTCCACTTTCTCCAGACACTATCTTTTGATCTCCTTTGATTGGATTACCACAAATCTTCATTCCTTTGAATGCCACATCATCACTACATATGGCAAAATAATCAGCTAATTCTTTTATAATATTCCAAGCTAGTAGACTCGGCATACCGCATGACAATCCTGCCATTATTGTATTAAGTTCCTTTATCAAATGAGCACTGCCATCTCCCACTTTAATAGAATTATAGAAACAAGCAGCACCATGGGGTTCAAGAATAATTAATTTAGGTTTGGGTTTGGGTTTAGATTGATTTATGAAATTTATTAATATTGATGCTGCAAAGGAGCCAACACCAGCTTGGACAATAATATGCGTTGGCCAATTATTATATTGTTTAATAAATTCTGTAACCATAGTTGAGTAACCCAGCATAATATTCTGTGGTATATCCAAATAGCCATTCCATGATGAATCTTGCAGTAATATCCAATTCTTTTCAGATGCCTTATTTTTTGTATATTTGACTGTCTCATCATAATTAAATTCCGTTATTTCAGCTGAGGCATCATTGTCTAAAATAGCATCTAGCCTATTCTTAGAAGTGCCTTTAGGCATATATACAATTGCCTTACACCCAAATTGCTTTGCCGTCCATGCAACAGCTCTTCCATGGTTCCCATCCGTAGCTGTTGTAAATGTAAGATTATTAATTTGGCCTGAATACTTCTTAATACCCTCAAAAGTTACATCATTTACATCAAGTTTTAAATATTTAACAATTTCAAGTGCCATGGCATAACTTGCACCTAGAACTTTGAAAGCATTTAGATTTAATCGAAAACTTTCATCCTTAACTAAGCATTGATTGATACCAATACTTTTGGAAAAGTTTTTAAGTTCCACCAAAGGTGTAGGTTTGTAGTTAGGCAAACTTTGATGAAATTTAAATGCTAATTCACTACTCCAATTTAAATTGAAGTTTTTATTCTTAAAGGGATTAGAAATACAATCGATTTGGTGATTCAAAATAAATACTCTATTTTTTAAACTGATTGGCTAGCAAACAAAGAATTTCATACATCATAGTCGCACCTACAAGAGCTGTGTTACCAGTCTGATCATAGGGTGGTGCAACCTCAACTACATCTCCCCCAATAAAATTCAATCCGTTTAATCCTCTTAAAAATTGTTGCGCCTCCAAAGTAGTAATACCTCCAACTTCGGGAGTACCAGTGCCAGGTGCATAAACAGGATCCAATCCATCAACATCAAAAGATAAATATACAGGGCCATTACCAACAACCTTAATTGCTTCTTTAATGACTTCTTTTACACCAAGATCAGAAAATTCCTCAATAAAAATGACTCGCATTCCTGTTGAGAGAGAGAAATCAATTCCATCTGTGAAGTTTTGTGCACCTCTAATGCCGATCTGTATCGTTCTTTTAGGGTCAAGTAAGCCAGATTCAACTGCCGATCTAAATGGTGAACCATGATGAAACTTTGAACCCCAGATTTCTCCCCAAGTATCAGTATGAGCATCTATATGGATCATGCCTATTGGATCACCTTTAACTAAACCCTCAAATATAGGATAAGTTATAGAATGATCTCCTCCAGCAGATAAAGGAATAACTCCAGCATTCTGCAAACTACTATAGAATTCAACAATATCATCATGGACAGATTGATGATCAAATGGCTTAGTAAACGAAACATCGCCAACATCAGCAATGCTAGCAATGTCATAAGGATTGATCCTTGTAACATGATGTATGTTTCGCATTAGAGTTGATTGATTTCTTATTTCTCTAGGGCCATGCCTGGCTCCTGCTCTATTGGTTACACCACCATCATATGGAACACCAACCATAGCTATATCTAAATCATCTAAAGAATCAGCTAGTGGTGTCCTCATAAATGTAGGTATACCTGAGTAACGTGGCTCTTGATTAGCAAAATACTCTTTACCAGTAACTGGGGATATATATTTTTTATGTTTCATATATTTACATTCTATAAAGATTTAAATTAAGATCAATTTTTAAAAGATATTTTGCAATTATGAAATATAAAAAATTAGATCTTCATGGAATTAGACATGGTGATGTTGATCGGTTAGTGGAAAACTTTGTTTTAATGAATCAAAGTAAAACTCCATTAGAAATTGTCTGCGGAAATAGTAAAAAGATGATCGATCTTGTAAATTCTGTTTTAAAGAGAATTAGTTGTGAAAGCTATGAGATGGTTCAATATGGAGTTTTAGTAATAAGAAAAGTCTAATGAATTAAGTATTAGAGAAATAAATATTTTTATTTAGCCTTTAGATGTAATCGATTTAAAAACTTTTTTACTATTGAGCTCTTTGCCTGCAAGATGATGTTCTATAGATAAGCGAAGAATACTCTTAGCAGCTCTTAATGTATCCGCATTAGAAAAATCTAGATTTTTAATAGCTTTAATTTCTGAACCTTTAACAATATCTCTCTTATTATTAATATTACTTGCTAACCTAAAACCCTGCTCAGCATGAAAAATATACTCAAGTTCTTCTTCAATATTTTTTGAACTCATAGCTTCCGTATCAAAATTGATGGCGTATCCTATTTCAGATAGCATAAATAATTCAAAGTTTCTTAAAGTTATCTCAATATTTTCTGCTTCAGAAAGGTTTGTAATGGCTCTAGAATATTCAATGAAAAGATCAGGATAAGGATCCGTTATTGTTAAAAAAGATAAAATCAATTCATTCAGGTAAAAAGCAGACATTAAATGTTTGCCTTGTATCTTTTCAATATAAATACCAGTTACCTCTACCTCTCTAAGAGTCTTCAACTGGGATTTTCCTGACCATGAAACTCGGATTGGTAGAAATGGTTGAAGAAAAGATTTAAATTTTGATTTTGGTCTTTTAGATCCTTTAGCAATTAAGTCAACCCTCCCATAACTTTGAGTAAAGAGGTTGATGATCTGACTGGTTTCTGAATAAGGTCTATGATGAAGCAAATATGCCGGTTCATGTTCAATGATTCGATTGGTCATTTTAATTAGAAATTATCATTTTTTCATTGACTCTAACTTGAGACGATAAAAAAACCTTCTTTTTTAACATGTTCTCAATCTCCAATCTTGTTTCAGTGCCAACTTTTTTCAAGATATGTCCTTTTTTACCAATAATAATCTTTCTATGAGCACTTTTTTTCACACAAATAGAGATTTCAATAAATACAGTTCCTTTCTTCTCATTAAGACTATCAACTTCACAAGTCAAGCTATAAGGCAGTTCTTCTCTTAAGCAACTCATGAGTTTTTCTCTCATGCTTTCAGCAATCCTAAAACTTATGTCTTTATCTGTTTTAGCATTCGTATCAAATTCTGGTTCTTGAAAAGGCAAATACTTTTCAATAGAGACTAATAAGTTATTTATATTTTTTCCACGAAGTGCTGATAAAGGTATAATTTCTTCAAATGTAGATCTTTCATTAGTACTTGCAAGATAATCTAAGATCTTGGTTTTGTCTTTGAATCGATCGACTTTATTCACTGCCAATATCTTTTTCAATCCAGTTTGTTCTATATTTTCTAATAGGTATTGATCTGCCTTCTTCCATTGATTGACCTCAACAAGCATGACAACAAGATCAGCCATGGACAAAGCAAGACTGGCTTCTTTATTAAGTTTTTTTAAATTAAGTTTTTTGGTGTTATCCGATAATAGACCCGGCGTATCAATCAAAACTATTTGAGTATTATCATAATTAACTATACCTAAAACATTTATCTGGGTAGTTTGAGGTTTAGAGGTCACTATGGAAACTTTCTCACCAACAAGGTAATTGACTAAAGTAGACTTACCAACATTTGGTCTACCTACAACAGCAACATAACCACTTTTGACTTTTGTTTTACTCATTCTATAGCAATCTTAATGCTTTCATTGCAGCTTTCTGTTCAGCTACTCTCAAGCTTTTAGCACTGGCTTTGGATGATATTTTTCCTTTCTCCACAATGCATTCAACATGAAACGTTTGATCGTGTTGCTCTCCTTCAGTGCTTAACAAATGATATTTAGGGAGTTCTTTTTTTAGTTTTTGCAGCTTCTCTTGTAATAGACTCTTATGATCTTTATTTTCAGACTCAGGATTCAATGATTCCAGTTTTGATGAAAATATACTCAGAACAGATGTCTTTAAAGAGGAATAACCGCCTTCAATGAAAATAGCACCAATAATTGCCTCCAAAGCATTAGAGAGGATCGATGCTCTATTGGTTCCGCCTGATACTATCTCTCCTTTGCCTAAAATTAAGTATTGATCTAGATGTATTTCTCTAGCTATTTCTGACAGACTTTCTTGGTTTACAAGATTTGCTCGCATCCGACTTAGATTGCCCTCTGATTCTTCTAAGTATTTCTCAAATAACACTTCACTGATAACAAGATCCAATGCAGAATCTCCTAAAAACTCCAATCTTTCATTATTATTGTAAGAAAAACTTCGATGCGTTAATGCATTCTCAACTAAAGACTGATCGCTGAATGAGTAATCAAATGTCTTTTTAATCCATTCTTGTGTTTTTTTAGTTTTCAAAATGTCAGCAATACTTAATCGATTGATGTACCGATTCTATTCCATTCAGGAAGTGAACTAAAATCCCAATTGAACCAAATTGTAGTGGCTTTACCTACAATGTGATCCCTAGGTACGAAACCTGGGCAATCATAGCGACTGTCTTTACTATTATCCCTGTTATCACCCATGAAGAAGTAATGGCCTTCAGGAACTTCAAAGACACCTTCTCTACCTCTTCTTGAGGGAGTTAATAAAGCCAAGTGTTTTTTATTTTCAATATTCTCTTCGTAGACATGTGCACCATATTGTTTAGTATTCTTATAAACATATTGGAATTTATTAATTAATGAATCTCCATTGATTGAAATTTGTTTATTTTTATACCTAATTTCATCACCTGGTAAACCAATTAAACGTTTAATGTATTTGATTGAAGTGTCACAAGGATAATCAAAAACAACAACATCACCTCTTTTGAGTTCATTAGTGCTCCAAAATGAACGATTAGTGACTGGCATTCTCAAGTCGTATGCGTATTTTTGAACCAAGATAAAATCACCTTTAACTAAGGTTGGCATCATTGAACCAGAAGGAATACGAAACGGCTCAAATATAAAAGACCTGAGTATAAAGACAATCAATAAAATGGGAAATAAAGCACCGGAAAGTTCAACAATGCTATGGCTCTTCTTATTATAGAAATAACCTATTAACCATATCAATCCTAATGAAAGAACGATAAAAAATAAAATTGCCTGAAAATCAAAATTCATAAGTCACATTATAGATGATGGATTAATAAATAATTATGATTTCTTTGTGGAGTCTTTTTGCATGATAGAAAGAAAAGCTTCTTGTGGTATCTCCACAGACCCAAATTGTTTCATTCTTTTTTTTCCCGCTTTTTGTTTTTTAAGAAGTTTCATTTTTCTTGTGACATCACCACCGTATAATTTAGCAGTGACATTTTTTCTAAAAGCCTTTACATTTCCTCTCGCAATTACTTTAGCTCCAATTACTGCCTGAAGAGCAACCTCAAACATTTGTCTAGGAATCAACTTTGAAAGTCTATTAATAATTTTTCTCCCATGAGTGACAGACATATCTCTATGAATAATACTTGAGAATGCATCGACTTTATCCCCATTGACTAGAATGTCCAAACGAACCAAATTATCAGGCTTAAATCTTAGAAAACGATAATCAAACGAAGCATACCCTTTTGAAACTGATTTAAGTTGATCAAAAAAATCCATCACCACTTCGGCCAAAGGCAATTCATAATCAAGAACGACTTGTCGACCTAGGTATTGTAGTCTTTTCTGTATACCTCTTCTGGATTCACATAGTTGAATCACATTCCCCACAAATTCAGGTGGCATCAGCACACTGGCTTCAACGATAGGCTCTCGTATTTCTTTGACATTATTCATCATTGGTAGTGCATCAGGATTATCAATTTTTATAACTTCACCATTGGTTTTTAACACTTCATAAACCACTGTTGGTGAAGTAGTGACTAAATTCAAATCGTATTCTCTTTCAAGGCGTTCTTGAACAATTTCCATATGTAGCATTCCTAAGAATCCACAACGAAAACCAATGCCTAGAGCGGAAGATGATTCAGGTTCATAATGAAGTGAAGCGTCATTTAATTTAAGTTTATCTAATGCCTCCCTAAATGCTTCAAGATCCTCAGATGATGCTGGAAATAAACCTGCAAAAACACGGGGCTGTATGGTCTTAAAATCAGGTAATGCTGTCTCGCTGGAATTTTTAAAATGGGTTACTGTATCGCCTACAGGCGCACCAAAAATATCTTTAATACCAGCAACTAGAAATCCAACTTCTCCGGCAGATATTGTATCTCTGTATTGCATCTTTGGAGTATATATGCCCAATGCATTAGCTATGTAATCATAACCTGTTGACATCACCTTAATTTTATCGCCCTTCTTAAGTGTTCCATTAACTATTCTTAAAAGAGAAACAACGCCTACATACTTATCAAACCAGGAATCAATGATAAGTGCTTGCAGAGGTTTATCTGAATTGCCTGAAGGACTAGGGATGACATCAACAATTTTATTCATTAGCTCTTCGATACCTTCACCAGTTTTTGCACTAATTAATATTGCATTATTTGTTTCAATGCCAATGACTTCATTGATGTCATGCAATACTTTTTCTGGATCAGCAGCCGGCAAATCAATTTTATTAATGACAGGTAATATCTCAAGGCCTTGCTCAATTGCGCTATAACAATTAGCCACACTTTGTGCTTCGACACCTTGGGATGCATCAACAACTAATAGAGCTCCTTCGC
>ENA-OREN01001317-OREN01001317.1-marine-metagenome-genome-assembly--contig:-NODE-1317-length-29623-cov-5.078725_pt1 | contig 29623 bp, 27 predicted proteins | sample MGYA00248624_ERZ508555 | MGnify/ENA primary metagenome ERZ508555 (study PRJEB26222, sample SAMN06267773) | marine metagenome | isolation source: Saanich Inlet, British Columbia, Canada | place...
AAGACTTATCTGCTTTAAAAGTATTATGAGTTAAGAGAGGAAGTTTACTGACAAAAGAATAACTATCACTATAAGAATATCTATTATTAAAAACATCATTCCAATAAGTAATAAAATAAGGAACATTAATAACAGGAATATCTACAGCTTTATAGGATGTGAACTCAGGGATATTAGAATTAACTCCTCTGTTAAAATCTCTACTAGATGTAGCTGTCATAATTGTTTTGATACTAGATTTACTATGCCAAGCTTTGAGTAACTGCTCATAATCAAAGCTATGTAGTGCGTTTATTTGCAGTACATCTAGTACCTTTTTGGTATCATATTTTTTTATAGATTTTGGAGAGCCACCTCCAATACGTTTAGAGGATGGTAGAGATTTAAATTCCCACCTAGTTAGTAGTCTAGTAATGGCACTACCTTTTATTAAGCCTGATAAAGTTTCAGCTATCTCGTTACTAGTAAAATAAGTACAAGACGTATGCTCAAGATAATATTTCATATAGCAGAGAAGATATTGCTTCTTCTTATCAGCAGGTAAAATTATAGAGGAGCTACTCATTTATATATTCATATCTTGAGGTTTAAACATTTCCATTTGAGAAGGCTCTTTATAATAAGACTTCCAGTTTTGAGGTAAGGTGGATTCAATATATTTTATGACTTCGTTAAATCTAACTTTAGTAGGTGTAGTGTTAAGAGATTTAATTCTCTTGTTTCTTATGGCTCTGTAAACATAAGTTGTATTACAATTTAAAACTTCTGCTACAGCAGGTACAGTTAATTGTGTATCTGATAAATACATAGATATTCCTTTCAGCTGATAGATGTAGCAATAGCTATAATCTATTAGGATAAATTAAAATAATGGGTGGTAGAATCACAACTTTCTACTGGCACTTTGTGATGAAACTCTATGTGCAATACATAGGTATATATATGTATATTATACCATAAAAAGCACTTTTCTGCAACACACGTAGGTACATAAACTAGAGTACAGAGACCCTGTTATTTTTACTCAATATGTATCAGAGTGTAATTATATATATACTCTCATGTATGTTTTTTTGGGTGGGGTATCATCAAAATGAGTACTAAATGATTATCAAATGATAAGGGTTACCTTTAATATTTAAATTCTATTAACAATCACAGCAACTAATGATGATATAGCCTATATTTGTAGAACATACTCTTCTGTCAGCCTATATATCCTATATTGCACCTATTGGTATAGTTCTGTGTCTGTCTTGGTATGGGTATAAGAGGTAGCGTTGTCTAATAGTGTTGTCTAATCTATCATTACTATATTTCTACATATTGTAGAGGATTAGCTTCTATTGGTCATCATAGAGTGTTTTATAGGTGTTACTGGTCTACTTCATGTTCTCTTAATCTTGGCATTAATTCAACTAAATTACATGGTCTATGACGATAATCCAATTGATGCACTAAAATATCATCCCATGCATCTTTACAGGCTCCTACTGAACCAGGTAATGAGAATAAATATGTACCCTTAGTAACCCCGGCCATTGCTCTTGATTGAATAGTAGAAGTAGCAATTTTTTTATAGCTTAACCATCTAAATAATTCACCAAAACCAGGTATTTCTTTTTCTAAAATTTCTTTAAAAACTTCAGGTGTTAAATCTCTACCTGTAATACCGGTGCCGCCAGTAGTTATTATTACATCAATATCTTTATTAAGTATAAGATCATTAAGCTTTCCTTTTATTTCAATCACATCATCTTTCACTAAGAAACGACCTCCAATGTTATGACCAGAATTTATTATTCTTTTTTCTAAAGTAGCACCTGATTTATCTTCATCGAAAGTACGAGTATCTGAAATAGTGACTATTGCAATGTTAACAGATTTAAAAATTCTTTCTTTATCTATACCAAGCATTTCTTACTCCTTTAAAAACTTAAATTGATATATTTAGGCCAAAAATTATTACTTAATGCCTTTCTACTTAACTTATTCTGCTCCAATTTATCTCTATAGATCCATATATTTTTTAAAACTTTTTTAACAAACCATCTAGTTTCATAACTTGGAATACTTTCAATATATAGTAAAGGATCTGAATGTATTTTAATTTTTTTATGCCATTTTTTAAATTTAGTGGGTCCTGCATTCCACGACATTAATAAAGGAATTAATGAATCTGATATTTCTTCTGAAGACATTAACCTTAGTAATAAGTCCTGTCCTATGGCCAGATTATAATTCAAATCATATAATTTAAACAAATTAGACCCTCTAATAGACCTATCTCCTGAAACCATTCTAGCAGTACTAGGCATTAATTGCATCAAACCCATTGCTCCTCTAGAACTTTTAGCTTTAAGATAAAAACTTGATTCATTTCTTATTAGTGACCATATAAATGCTTCATCAATTTTTTGAGGTTTATTCTTAACCCAATTAGGAGAAGGATATAATGCTAAATAATTAGTATCTCCTGCTTGATATAACTTATCTCCCAATCGTAATTGAACAGCTGGCAAATTTAAATAGTTAGTTAATTCTAATAATTCATATATTTTTTCTTTTCCTAAAAATCCATATACAAAACGAATCTCTTGGTCTGCTTCGCCATACCTTCCTGTAATAGCTAAAGCTATCGCCCTTCTAATATGTATATTATTTAATATACCTAAATCAAAAAAACTGCCTTTTTTGTTAATTACCCATGAAATATTTTCTTTATAACCTAAATATTCAATAGCTAATTGTCCATAAAATGTATTTAATTGCTTAGCAGCAATTATAAAATTATTTTTAGCTGCTGATTTATTATTTATCTCTAAATAGATTTTACCTGCCCAATATGCTCCTGCAGATTTTAGCCAAATATCTTTTTTAATTTTAGTCAACCTTAAGAAAATTTTTAATGCTTGTACTTTTTTATTTAATCTATAGGCAGATAAACCTGCCCTCCAATACAGTTTAGGGTTATCAATTCCAGATCTACTGGCAGCATTTATTGCTAATTTAAAAGATAGTTTATCTTTACCTACAGCATAATAGCCCGTTGATATAATACCTTTTAAATCATCCTCTATATATATTGGCAAATCTTTTTTTTTCAGCTCTTTAAGAGCTGAAGTTGGCCTTCCTCTTTTAACTAAATTTCTAATATTTTTATATAATGAGTAATATTTTTTAGGTATAACAAAATTTTCTAATGGAACAATACTTTCAAAGTCAATCCCAGAACCTGCAAGCCTAGTTAATTTTTCTGGTTTTTCTAGAGATTTAGTATCTTTAGGCTTCCTTCTTTCAGATAATTTCCATATTTTATCTGACATAGGGTGATCAGAATATAAAATAAGCCAATCTTTAAGTTCTTTATAACTAGACCTATGTTTTGTAGGGTGCATAAGTTTTTGGTATTTTACATGCCCCATAAGAATTTTATTCTCTAGTAAATTAATTAATTCATCCGCTTTTTCCCATTGGCCTGACTTTTGCAAAGTAAAAATTTTTATGTATCTTTCTTGATCTTCCCTTTTCAGAAAAATATCGTTATCTATTGTTTTTTCTGCCTCTAGTAATAAATGATGAAAGTACTGACTCTCAGAATAATTTACCTCTGCAGAATAGACATTATGAATATAAGTAATGCTTAAAGTAAGTAAAAATAGACTTACTACTCTTTTTATATTCAATAATAAACGAGGAAATAAAAACACAGCATATACCAAAAATTATAAATAAATTTAATACTTCATTAAAATTGAATTATAAATACAATAATGAATCTAAAAAATATATCTTTAATCACGTTAATTTATCCCTAATTGCTTTCAAATCTGACCAAGTTTCTTTTTTGCTATGAGGATGGGCTAGAACATATCTTGGGTGAAACATAGAAATACAAGGTAAAACTGAATTAGTAATCGAATTTTTCATATCAAACCATTTTCCTCTAGTCTGAAATATACCTTTATCTGTTTTTAATAATCTTTTAGTTGCCTCAGCACCTAATAATACAATTATCTTTGGTTTAACAATTTCAATTTGTTTGTTTACTATTTGTAAAGAAACATCAATGTCAATATCTGTATTATAAAAATTGATATTAGTAAAATAAGTATTGCTCCTATTAAAACTTATAGCTTTCAACATAGCATTCAATAAATTTCCGATTTCTCCCTGAAAAGGCTTTCCTATTTTAATATCTAAACTATTAGGCTTATCACCTATAATCATTAAATCAGCTTCTTCATAACCGTCAAAAAATACAAATTTAGAATATAAGTTCGTGTCATTAGGAAAAAGGTTTAAACGCAAATAATTATGCAAATCATTAATATGATCGATGCTATCTATACTAGATTTAATTGATTTTGACTTAATATTTATATTGTTAAAGTGAACTTCACTAATATTCTCTTTTGACCTTAAGCCATAAAAAGTTCTTTGAATATCATTAATTGGTTCATCACATCCCATATCTCTAAGCCAGCTTATAGCTTCAATATATAATGAATTTATGGATTGATTAGACATTTAGTTTAAATATAAGTTAGATAGATCCATATGGTATTGGTCTACCTGCACTATCTTTAATTAATTTTCCTGCTTCATCTTGTGCAGCTATATAATTTCCATGCCCCAGCCATGTTCCAATATATTTCACTGGTTTAGCTACTTTACCATTAAAAGTCTTATCTTTTTGTTTTGCTCCTCTAGCCAAAGGATTGTTTTTTGTAATAGCCACCTATTTTTCCTTCAATTTAAAAAGTTTAAGAATTTATAATTAACTTATTGACCTAAAAAATTAGATCGTCAAGCTTATATAGTTAAAAAATAAAATTAATAATAATAAAATGTAAAAAATACAATCCATATTATATATAATTTAGTATAGTTAATGTATTATTAAATAATTAAGGGGCTTATTTTTATGGTTTTTAAAAAAATTCTATGTATTTTACTATTTATTTTTTTTCATAGCCAGGTATTAGCTAAGGATTGGAAGCCAAACCAGGTAGGATCTTTTCTTAGCAGTAAAATTGCCAGGTCTATTACAGACATAAATAATGCAGCATATTATGCGCAGTATTCATATAACCGTAATCCAGAGTCGAGTGGATTAGGAATAATTGCATTGGAGGCTTTATTGGCTAATGGTCAAGTAAGAGAAGCTATTCCCATTGGAGTAAAGATCTCTAGTGATTTTCCTGAATTAACTTTATCTCAATATGTTAAAGCATTGGATAGTCTTACCACTAATAAGGAAGCCGCTCTTGAAATATTTTTGAAAGTTTCTCCTAATGGGATAGACACTTATATTCTCCCTATACTTCAAACTTGGGCTGCAGCAGGATCTAATAAACAATTAGGTGGACTCAAAATAATGAAAGACCAAGCGGAAAGAGGTGTTTTAGAACCACTTTATGATTATCATTCAGCATTAATTAATGAATTTATTGGTGATAATGAATCTGCCAAAATAAATTATAGCAATATTGTAAATAAATCTAGAAATGCTAGTGCCCAGGTTTATCTTGAGGCAGCATTATTTTTTCATAAAAACAATAATAAAGAATTATTTGATAATACTATAACTAAACTGGAGAGAACTGCCCCTTACAGTAATGAGCTATTTCTATTAAAAAATAATATTTTTGTAACAAGTAAAAAAAAGATTAAAAATATTAAACAAGGAATAGCTGAAACATTTTTAAATAGTGCGGAAATATTATTTAACGAAGGACTTGATAGACAAGCATTAATATATGGACAAGTTTCATTATACTTATCTCCAAATTCAGATAATGCATCGTATTTATTAGGACGCATATTTAAATCTATTAATGATAATGAAAGAGCTATAAAGTATTTAAAGAAAATAAATGATAAATCTTACATATCTCAAGATGCTAAAATTGCCTATGCAGAAATAATTTTTCTTTCAGAGGGAATAGATAGTGCTGTTAATATATTAAAGGATTACCACCTTTTATATCCTGATAATATTAATTTTAGCCGCACTATTGCTGAACTTTATTACAAAGCAGATAATTTTGAAAAATCTATTGAATATTATGATTTAATATTCAGTAAAATAGAAGAAATAAAATTTAAACATTGGCCTTTATTTTATTCAAGTGGTATTGCCTTAGAAAGGGGTAAAAAATGGAAGAGGGCAGAAAAACAATTTTTAATGGCCTTAAAATTTGTACCTGATAATCCTCAGGTTTTAAACTATTTAGGTTATTCATGGATTGATAAAGGTATAAATATTAATGAAGCGATGGAAATGATTGCAAAAGCTGCAGAAAAAAGACCTGATGATGGATATATAATAGATAGTTTAGGATGGGCTTTTTACCAAACAGGTGAATATGAATTAGCCGTTATAAATTTAGAAAAAGCGGTAGAATTAGTAAGTGACTCAATAATTATTGACCACCTTGGTGATGCATTATTTTATTCAGGTAGAAAACTTGAGGCAATATTTCAATGGAAGAGAGCGCTAGAATTTGACCCTACTAATGAGATGATTAACATAATCAAGAAAAAAATTAATGGAAAATTGATTCCTAAAGCAGGTATTAATGCAGCCTCCAAACCTATATAAATAACTATGTATAACTTATATAGTGAAAAAGCTTTTGCTAAGATCAACCTTTCTTTAAAAATTATAAATAAAAGAGATGATGGATATCATAACTTAAATTCAGATGTAGTGTTTGCTAATTTATATGATTCTATAAATATTAAAATACTAGAAACAAACAATAAAAGTATATTTTTGAAAATTAATGGTCGATTTGGAAAAGAATTAATCAACAAACCAAAACAAAATATTGTCTATAAGGCCGCTTTATTTTTTATGGAAAAATATAATATTAATTCTGATATCATAATTAGCTTACGTAAAAACTTGCCTGTGTCCTCTGGAATAGGGGGAGGCTCAGCGGATGCTGCAGCCACTCTTAGAAAATTACTAAAGTTATATAATATGAATAAAAATATATTTTATAAAAATTTAAATTCAGAAATTGCAAAAACATTAGGTGCAGATATTCCGGCTTGTCTATATTCTTCTTCATTAAATATTAAAAATATAGGAGATAAAATTACTAAATTACCTATTAATCTAAAAAAAACTATTATTAAAAATAAGTATATTATTTTAATAAACCCTAATAATCCAATATCCACAAAATTAGTGTTTAATAATTGGAAAAAAAATCCAAAGCTTACAAATATTCTAAATACTAATAAAACCTGCCCAAAAATAGGAATTAATAACCTTAAATCTACTGCAGAGAGTATAGACAATTCAATTATTACAGCACAAAAATTTCTATCTTTACAAAACGGTATTACATATTTTGGGATGTCTGGAAGTGGGGCTACTTGCTTTGGTCTCTTTAAAAGCAAAGGCCTTGCAAATAAAGCAAAAAATAAAATTAGATGCCTTAGACCCAAATGGTGGGTACAAAACTCCTCAATTAAAATTTAAAATAGGTCTACTAAATTAGAAGGCAAAGCAAGATTATTTTTTCTTGAGCATTGAAATACAGTATTCATTAAAAGACAAGCAATAGTCATGGGTCCAACTCCTCCTGGAACTGGGGTTATAAATGAAGCCAAACATTCTACTTCTTTAAAATCCACATCTCCTACTAGTTTAACCTTATCCTCATAATGAATCCTGTTAATCCCTACATCTATAACGATAGCACCTTTTTTAACCCAACTTTCTTTAACTAAGTTAGGAATACCTACAGCAGCTACGATGATATCAGCCTCCTTAACAATTTTTTGAATATTATTTGATTTAGAATGTACAGTTGTAACTGTACAATCTTCATTTAATAATAACTGCGCCATAGGTTTACCCACAATATTACTTCTTCCTATTATAACAGCATGCATTCCTTTTAATGATTTTGTAATACTTCTCAACATAATTAAACAACCAAGAGGAGTGCACGGTATTACCCCAACTCTGTTTAAATAAATATTACCTGCATTAAGTATATTGAAACCATCTACATCCTTGCTAGGCTCAACAGCATTTAATATTATTTCCGAATTAATTTGTTTTGGAAGAGGTAGCTGTACCAAAATACCATCTATATCTTTATTAAGATTAAGATCATTAATAAGTTTTAAAAGTTCATTTTCCGTAACAAATTCTGACAAAGAATATTGAAATGATTTAATACCAACTTCTTTTGCAGATTTTCCTTTATTCTTTACATATACAGAGCTAGCCACATCATTACCTACAATAACTGTAGCAAGTCCAGGTGTTATATTTTTTTTAGTTAGCTCTAAAACAGCTTTACTAACTTCATTCCTAACTTTAGTAGCTAATACTTTTCCGTCTATAATTTTTGCTGACATAATAAGATGTTTTAAGCATTAAATATATTAACTGTCAATTAGTAGAAAGATAAATTATAAATATTTTTAATACTTATACTTGCGTAAAAATCATTCTAACGCTAAATATCTTTTCTATAAGAAAAAACTATTGGGGCGTAGCCAAGCGGTAAGGCACCGGTTTTTGGTATCGGCATCCCTGGTTCGAATCCAGGCGCCCCAGCCATTCTAAAAAAATATATAATATCCTTTTAAATATTCTTAAAAATAATATAGTCTGATGCATAAATTATAATACTAACTAAAGAGAACTAATTTGGACGGTAATCCTTCAAAAGTGAATGATGATGATATAAAGGATGATTGGTCAACTACTGTAAGATTTGCAGGAGATTCTGGTGATGGAATGCAGCTTACAGGAGGAAGATTAACTTTCGAAGCCGCTATTTCAGGTATGGGATTAGCTACTTTTCCAGATTACCCTGCAGAAATTAGAGCTCCAGCTGGAACAACCTTTGGTGTATCTTCATTTCAAGTTAGATTTGGAGAAGGACTAATAGCAAGTTCAGGAGACCACGCAGACATATTAGTTGCCATGAACCCTGCAGCATTAAAGGTAAATATTAAAGAAGTTATTCCAGGTGGTCTTATAATAATAGACAGTAGTAGCTTTAATGATAGAGGCATCAAAAAAGCAGGTTATAAAGAAAACCCATTAAACAATAATTCATTAGCCGGCTTACAACTAATATCTACAGACATATCTCATCTTACAATAGAGGCAGTAAAAGAATTTGGTTTAGGTAATAAAGATGGCCTAAGATGCAGAAATATGTGGACATTAGGCTTAATTCTTTGGCTTTTTTCTAAAGATACAAATGAAACAATTGATTGGCTAGAAAATAAATTTGGTAAAGAAAACATACTAACTAAAGCTAATATAGCTGCATTAAATGCAGGACATGGTTATCCTGAAAATACTGAACTATCCGAAGATATTTTGAGAAAAGTTATTCCAACTGTAACTCCTGCTCCAGGGAAATGGAGAGCAATTACAGGAGCAGAATCTCTTGCATTCGGATTAGCTACTGGTGCTAAAAAATCAAAATTAAATTTAACATTATGTTCCTATCCAATTACACCTGCATCTCCTATAATGCATTACTTGGCTCATTACGAGTTAGAAGGAATTAGTATCTTTCAGGCTGAAGATGAGATTGCAGCTTGCTGTTCCGCTATAGGCGTATCTTATGCAGGAGGTTTAGGTGTTACTTCTAGCTCAGGGCCAGGTATTTCATTAAAAGCTGAAGCAATAGGCCTTGCAATATCTATAGAGTTGCCTTTAATTATAATTAATAGTCAAAGGGCAGGACCTTCTACGGGTTTACCTACAAGAACTGAGCAATCTGATTTAATGCAGGCCATTCACGGAAGGCATGGTGAAGCTCCATTAGTTGTATTGGCTCCCAAAAGTCCATCACATTGCTTTGAAATAGCTCAAAAAGCTATCCAAATAGCCATTAAATACATGACACCGGTTATGATACTTTCTGACGCATATTTAACAAATGCATCAGAACCATGGCTTATACCTGATATATCCAAGATTAAAGAATCTCCTGTATCTTTTGGTGAAAATCAAGAGAATTTTATGCCTTTTGAAAGAAATTCATCTACACTTGCAAGACAATGGATTAAACCAGGAACTAAAGGAATGGAGCATAGAATAGGTGGATTAGAAAAAGATTCTTTAACAGGTAATATTAGTTATGATCCAGAGAACCATGAAAAAATGACAAATTTAAGACGACAAAAAATTGAAAGAGTGCAAAAAGACATCGACGATATTGTCATTACAGGCCCCTTAAAAGGAGATATGTTAATAATAGGATGGGGATCTACAAACGGCCCTATATCTGAAGCGCAAATCAATCTATCAAAAAATAGTATTAAAATAGCTCATATACAATTATCTTGCTTATGGCCACTATCAGAAAAATTAAAAAATATAGTGGCACAATATACACATATAGTAGTTGTAGAGATGAATGACGGGCAATTATTTAATTTACTTAGAGCAGAAATTGCTCCAAATGCTAAATCAATCACTCAAGTTTCTGGAAAACCTTTTAGAGTATTAGACTTATTAGAAAAATTTAAAACAATAAATAAATTAGGAAAATAGTATGAGTATTAATGAAAAACCCTCTCAACTTAAACCTGCAGATTACGCCTCTGATCAGGAAGTACGATGGTGTCCTGGTTGCGGTGATTATGCAATATTAAACGCCGTAAAAAAAACATTGGCTGATAACCAATCCGATACAAAAAATACAGTATTTGTCTCAGGTATAGGCTGTGCATCAAGACTTCCTTATTATATGGCTACATATGGATTTCATACTATTCATGGGAGAGCACCTGCTTTCGCTACAGGTATAAAAATAACTAATCCAGAATTAGATGTATGGATAATTACAGGAGATGGTGATTCACTATCAATTGGAGGTAATCATTTCATACATGTTTTAAGAAGAAATTTAAATTGCCAAATCTTATTATTTAATAATGAAATTTATGGTCTAACAAAAGGTCAAGCGTCTCCTGCTTCAAGGATAGGAACAGTATCTCCAACAACGCTACGTGGCTCAATAGAAGCCCCTTTGTCAGCATGTGAATTGGCCTTAAGTTCAGGTGCAACTTTTATTGCAAGAGGAGTAGATACAGCTATTAAGCAATTAGTTCCAACACTTAGAGAGGCACAAAAACATATAGGGGCATCTTTAGTGGAAATCTATCAAAACTGTATAGTCTATAATGATGATGTTTTTAAGTCATTTACTGATAAGTCCGTAGCGATAGAAAAACAAATTCATCTTGAAGATGGAAAACCAATGTTATTCGGGCAAGACAACTTGAAAGGACTTGCTATCAATAAAAATTACTCTGCTTTGGAAATTATGGATTTAGATAAAAATCCAAACAATATAAACCGTGTTCTAATACATGATACAAAAAATAAAACTATTGCATATTTGCTCAGTCAAATGAATCAAAGCACTATGCCCGTTGCTCTTGGAATAATCTATTGCATAGAAAAACCTACTTTAGACTCTAATTATACTGCAAAATTAAATTCTCATAAAAATAATATAAGTAAAATAATGGAAAAAGGTCAAACCTGGACTATATAATAAATAAAATCTTAACTATACATTTAAAGGTATTTTTATGCTAAAAATATTATACATCATTATATGTGCATTCACTTTAATTATAAGCATTAATTCTTCATCTAATGCAGATACCTCCATATCTAAGGAAGATATTGTATCGATATTTAAAAGATCTATGCAACATTGGAATATTAACTATGATACACTCGATACAAATAAGTCTGGTGCCGCTTGTATTCCTTGGAAAGATTTAGATAAGGAATTTGTTAAAAAAGGTATGTTTACTGCTTTAGGCTTTGGTTTTAGTTTATATGATATAAATATTGGTAAAAAAGCTTCCCTCGAAGGCTGTGAGAGAATGAGAAAAGGTAATAAAATTGAGAATACCTGTGAATGCGAAATGATATTATATAATGATGATATACTATTAGAAATAAAAGAATGAATAATAAAATAGAAAATAGTTTAAATTTATTACTTGATACAGCTAAAAAGTTAGGTGCTGAAAGTGCAACGGTAGTGGGGAATGAAAATACTTCAGTAAGTGTTTCAGCTCGACTAGGTAAACTTGAAAATGTGGAAAGAAATGAATCTAAAAGTATTGGATTAGAATTAATTGATAACAAAAGAAAAGTAACATTATCAAGTACAAATTTTAATCATCATGCTCTCTTGGAACTTGTAGAAACAGGCATGTCTATGATAAAATCTATACCAGAAGATGAATTTTGCGGGTTAGCAGATAAAGATATGCTTTATAAAGGTGATTTAAATTTAGATTTAGTAGATAATTATATTCCAGAAAATAGTAATTTACTTAACAACTCGATTGAAGCAGAAGATAGTGCATTAAATGTTAAAGGAATTACAAACTCTGAAGGAGCCTCATCTTCTTATTCAAAAAATAAACTGTTTTTAGCTACTTCCGATGGTTTCTATAACTTTAAGGAAAAAACTAATTATTCAACCGGAATTTCTGTAATTGCAGGTGATGGTACTAAGATGGAAAGAGATTATGAATATCAATCAAAAGTACATAATGCAGACTTAGATCCCCCTATAAGCATTGGTAAAATTGCAGCTGATAGAGCAATTGCGCGTTTGAATCCTAAAAAAGTAAAAAGCAATTCTGTCCCTATAGTTTTTGATCCAAGAGTATCAGGAAGTCTATTATCATTATTTACTGGGGGCATTTCAGGACAAGCTGTTGCCAGAGGAACATCATTTCTAAAAGAAAAAATGCAAAAAACTATATTCAAAAATAATATTCAAATTATTGATGATCCTCATATATTACGAGCACAGGGATCAAGAACTTTTGATGGAGAAGGAATAGAATCAAAAAAAATAAATTTAGTTGAAAATGGTATTCTTAAGTCTTGGTTATTAAGCTCTCAATCTGCTAGACAATTAAATTTAAAATCTACAGGACATAGTAGTGGAGTATCCAACTTATACATGGTACCGAGTAGTATAACAAACACAGACCTTATAATGTCAATACAAGAAGGTTTTTATATAACAGAAATGATGGGGATGTCTTTTAACCAAGTTACAGGAGATTATAGTAGAGGAGCTACTGGTTTTTGGATTGAAAAAGGAGAGAAAACTTATCCAGTAAGTGAAGTTACTATAGCAGGTAACATAATAGATATGTATAAAATGCTTACTCCGGCATCAGATTTAAAGTTCATTACTGGTATTGATGCTCCTACCGTTTTAATCGATAAAATGATAGTAGCCGGGTTATAACAACATTAAATTTCTAATAGAAGGAAGACATTTATCGTGTTAGCCATCCTCCTAGTGAAAATATACTTCATTATTTGGTTAGTTCTTACACCTTTTTTACCTTTAATATTTATTATTAGGATAATAAAAGGTAAGGAAAAATATAATAGAATAAATGAAAGAATTGGGTTCCCAAAAATTCAAAAACCAGATGGAAATTTAATCTGGATAAATGCAGCTAGTATAGGAGAATTAAGATCTACAATACCTTTAATTAAAGGTTTACTTAAAAATAATATTACGATTCTAATTACTACTGTAACAGTTACTAGTGCAATACATATAAAGTCTATTATAGAGGATATAGGTAATAAAAATATAATTCATCAATTCTCTCCTATAGATCACCCTTTATTTATTAAAAAATTTTTAGCTCATTGGAAACCAAATTTATTAATTCTTATTGAGTCAGAAATATGGCCTCATATAATACTGGAGAGTTATAAGAAAAATATCTCTTTAATATTATTACAAGGAAGAATGTCAGAAAAATCTTATAAGAAATGGCTTTTTTTTAAACCTCTATCAAAATACCTGTATAACCGATTCTCTCTAATAGTTTCTCAAGATGTAATAAATGAAAAACGTTATAAAGTATTAGGAGGTAGAAATATAATATCAGATATAAACTTAAAAAATGCAGTTGCAGCTAATCATATGAATCAAAAAGATCAACAAGAAATGATCTTACAAATAAGCAAAAGACAAATATTACTTTTTGCTAGTATACATGATAATATTGAAGATCAAGCAGCTATTATAGCTCATATTCAAGCAAAAAATTATAATAAAAACATATTAACAATAATCGTTCCGAGACATCCTAAAAAAATTAAAAATCTTATTGCCTTAGCTAATATTCATAACCTTAAAACAAGAATACGCAGTTATAATCAGGCCATAGATTATAATACAGAAATTTATATTGCAGATACCATAGGAGAATTAGGAACTTTTATGCAAATTGCTGATATATGTTTTGTTGGTGGAAGTTTATCTAATAAAGGTGGTCATAATTTGATAGAACCCGCCATAGAAAAATGTGCAATAATCTATGGACCAGACGTTAGTAACCATAAAAATACTTCAGACATGCTACTAAAAGGAGCTGCAGCAATTCAAGTACAAAATATTGATGAATTAAATATAGAAATTGGAAACCTAATACTAAATAAAGAAAAAATAACTAAAATGGCTAGTGATGCTTATAAAATAATTACTAATATTCCTAGCCCTAGTTCTATTTTATTGAATAAACTTAAACCATATTTATAAAGATATTGGAGTCTACTTTTGAAAACACCTGAGTTCTGGAGCAATAAAAATAGTATTATATCTATATTATTAATCCCTTTATCTTTTTTATGGCAATTAGCTAGTATTTTAAATATAAAAAAAAAACTAGAGTTTAGCGTACCCATTATTAAAATAGGCAATATTGTAGCGGGTGGAGCAGGAAAAACACCAACAGTGATTTCTATTGCACATAAATTAATTAATTCTAGAATAAAAGTGCATATAATTTTAAAAGGGTATAAGAGTAATGCTAAAAATAGCACTCAAGTAAATACTAAAATTCATACATATAGGGAAGTTGGTGATGAGGCTCTAATCTGTGCCAAGATTGCTCCTACCTGGGTTGGAAAAAACAGAGGAATAAGCATCAGACGTGCAATATCTGCAGGTACAGAACTCGTTATTCTTGATGATGGGCTTCAAGACAATAGTATTATATCCAATCTAAATATATTAGTTTTTAATGGATATCAAGGCATAGGTAATGGAAGAATCATACCTTCTGGACCAATGCGTGAAAAATTTTCAAAGGCCTTAAAAAAATCTCATTTAGCAATAATAATTGATCCAGATATAAGAAATATAAAAGGATTAATCGATGATCAAATTCCAGTACTTGATGCAAATCTAAAAATAGAAGATAAATATTTGAATAATTTTGTGAACAAGAAAGTAATAGCTTTTTGTGGAATTGGTTATCCTAAAAAATTTTACAAAACATTAGAAAAAATTGGTTGTGAATTAACCTACACTAAATCATTTCCAGATCACTACGTGTATTCAAGAAAAGATATCAAAAACTTACTTAAAAAATCTCAAGAATTAGACTCTTTATTAATCACTACTGAAAAAGATCATATTAAGCTTATGGAAGATTATAAAAATAGAATTTATTTCTTTCCAATTAGTATAGAATTTAATGATTATAAAACTTTAGATAATTTTTTATTATCAATAATTGAAAATTAAAGTGGGATATATGAAATCATTATTAATTTATATAATTTATATTATAGAAGCCTTTTTTCTGTGCGTTTGGATTACTATATGCAGATTAATTGGAATTGATTTTGCATCAAGTCTAGGTTCTAAAATTATAAAATGCCTAGGTCCTCTATCTAAATTTGATAAAAGAGCAGAAATTAATCTAAAAAAAATATTTCCTTCCATAAATGCTAAAGAACAACAGGTTATAAAAAAAAATATGTGGGACAACTTAGGAAGAAATATAGGAGAACTTGCTTTTGCAAATAAACTTAATCCTTATAGTGACCAAAACATAAATTCTATCAAAGAAGAACCTAGATTTAGCATTGAAGGGAAAAAATATTTAGAAGATATTATACAAAAAAATACTGGGGCTATATTCTTTAGCGCTCATATAGGAAATTGGGAAATTTGCCCTTTAATTTTAACAGGCAAAGATTTAAAAGTTACTAGCATATATAGGCATGCAAATAATCCTTTAAATGAAAAAATTATACAATGGCTAAGAAGGGGAATATCATTTTATGCTCCTAAAGGTCCTAGTGGTGCAAAAACTCTTTTTAAAGTATTACGTAATAAAGAATTTGCAGCGATACTAGCTGATCAAAAGTTAAATGAAGGGATATTAATAGATTTTTTAGGACATCCAGCTAAAACTGCAACAGCCATTGCTGAATTATCAATTAAATTATCCATTCCTGTTATACCTATTCATGTACAAAGAATAAAAGGAGCAACTTTTAAATATATCATTGAAAAGCCTATTATTAGTTCTAAAAAAAATTGTACGCATGAAGAAGAAGTATTGGAGTTACTTAATAGAATTAATAAAACAATAGAAAATTGGGTCTTAAAATGTCCAGAGCAATGGTTATGGATTCATAATAGATGGCAAGATTAAATTAATTAAAAACATCTAAATATTTTGGATCAATCCTTTTGCCTTTTAATTCGGCTCCCCAGTGTAGGTGTGGTCCTGTAGCTCTCCCCGTTGCCCCTACTTTACCTATTAATTCTCCTCTTCTAACTATATTATTTACACTGACTAAAATTTCGCTTAAATGTAAATAAGAAGTAGTTAAGCCTTGGCCGTGTGCTATAATTATAGTACCTCCACTATAATATAAATCATTATTGCTAAAAACTACAATTCCATCCATTGGTGCTACTACTTCATGGCCTTTCGGTAAAGCAATATCTATTCCATAATGAGGGCTTCTTGGCTTTCCATTTAAAATTCTTTGACTTCCATATACACCAGAGATAGGGCCTTTAGCCGGAAGAACAAAACCATTATTATAATATGTACTGGTAATTAAATTTGATTTTTTTCTAGATTCTTTAACACTATTTCTTTCCATATATATTCTATCAATAACTGATTGAGGTGGATCAACCTTTTCTTTTTTAATACCATTAATTCTTTGTATTTCATATGATCTGGTTTTTACATTTAAAGTTATTTTTTCAACTAATAAATTTTCGTCATAGATTTCTAAAATTTGTGTAGGTTGTGGTTTGCGTTCAAAACCAACTAAAAATACTCCTTTGTCTGAAATCATTATTGATTCATCATTTAACTTAACTGTAGATCCAGGAGAAACATTGACAATGATTATTCCACCAGCAATGATTTCACCTTTTATGAAAGTTTTTGCATTAACTATATTTAAAGCAAGAGCCATATAAGAAAAAAGTAAAATTATAACTCTTTTTATAATTAATTTTTTAGCTATCATTATTACTTAATTTTGCTTTAATTTTACCATCATATAAGTGAATTATAGCGTTTGTATCTTTAACTATATCTTTAGCTCTGGTAATTGATTGGTTATTTTCATTTTTGATAAGCGCAAAACCTCTTTCCAATATTCTATTATAACTTAATGCTTCAATAGCTCCAGAAGCTTTAATAAAAGACATCTGCAAATTATGAATGAATCTATCAAATTTTTCATTTAATATTTTAGGTGATTCACTGTAAGAATATTTTTTTTTATTGACTAAATTTGTATATGCTGCATTTAGCAACCTTATTTCTGATGATAAATTTATTAATTGATTCTCGCAATATTTAGCTGGAGAATAAAGCTCTATTTGATTAAAATTAAGTTTATTTTTATTAAAGTCTATAAAAGCTTTCATTTTATTAGATAATTGGTCAATAATTATATCTAGATTCTGAACTTTATTTTCTAAAATATTATGTGGCATAGGTAATCTATACTTTTGATATTCTCTTATGCAAAGACTAAGTATATTTCTGATAGATGATAATAATTTAGAATATGTCATATTTAAATTATTATAAAGTACCTTTCTATCAGGTAGTGCTATTTCTGCTGCGGCAGTAGGAGTCGGAGCTCTTATATCAGCAGCATAATCAGACAATGAATTATCTACTTCATGCCCTACAGCAGATATAATAGGGATTTTAGAATTATATATAGCTCTAACCACAATTTCTTCATTAAATGCCATTAAATCTTCTAAACTACCTCCACCTCTTCCAACTATTAATAAATCAGGAAGGCTAATACTATTATTTATATTGGACAACATATTTATTTTATCTATTGCCTCTGCAATTTGCTGTGGTGCATCACTGCCTTGCACCAAAACAGGATAAAGTATTACATTTACAGGAAATCTATTTTTTATTCTGATTATTATATCTTTAAATGCTGCACCAGTCTCGGACGTAATAATCCCAATTGTATTAGGTAGAAAAGGTAATAGTTTTTTGTGATCTTCATCAAATAATCCTTCTTCAGATAGCAATCTTCGTCTATTTTCTATTAATTTTAGTAACGCACCTTCACCAGCTAATTCTATAGTGTTAATAATAATATTATATTTTGATCGAGGTGCGTAAGTAGAAACTCTTCCTACTACCAATACTTCCATACCATCTTCTAGTTTAAAGTTTATTCTACTTGCTTGCCCTTTCCAGATTATTCCATCTATTATAGAATTTTTTTCATCTTTTAATGACAGATATACATGACCTGAAGCGGCTATAGTTAAACCGGAAATTTCTCCTCTCAGATGAATAATATCAAAGTTTACTTCTAAAGTTTTTTTTAACGCATTACTTAATTCCGAGACAGTATATTCTTTTATATTACTTTCATAAATGTTATTATACTGCATCGCTTACTTTCTAAATTAAATACTTAATAATAATAAAATTGAATGATATATATTTTAAATTAATTCTAACATTATAGAAATTAAATAGTTAATATAATTTTAAATATAAATAGGAATATTTTATGAAAGTACTCGTACTAGGAAGTGGCGCTCGTGAACATGCAATGTGTTGGTCATTATCAAATTCTCCACTTATATCAAAATTAATGTGTGCACCAGGTAACCCTGGTATTGCTGAAGATGCCCAATGCATAAATATTGATATTAACAATAATAGTGAAATTATTAGTTTAGCTTTAAAAGAAAAAGTAGACTTAGTAATACCTGGTCCCGAAATTCCATTAGTAAATGGAATAATTGATGAACTAAATAAAGTGAATATTAAGGCTTTTGGCCCTTCTAAAGAGGCTTCTAAATTAGAAGGTTCAAAACAATTTACAAAAAGTATATGTAAATTAGCTAATATACCTACTGCTAAATCTGAATTCTTCTCAAATAAAGAAGCTGCTATTAATTATATAAAAAATAATAAACTGCCTATAGTAATAAAGGCAGATGGTTTAGCCGCAGGAAAAGGAGTAATCATAGCTCAAAATGAAGATGAGGCCATTAATGCTATAGAGAACTCTTTTAACGGACTCTTTGGTGAAGCAGGAAAAACAGTATTAATTGAAGAGTATCTAGAAGGAGTAGAAGCAAGTTTTTTTGCTTTATGTGATGGAGTCAATGCAATACCTCTAGCTAATGCACAAGACCACAAAAGAGTAGGAGACAAAGATACTGGACCAAATACAGGTGGCATGGGCGCCTTTTCACCTACACCTAACTTAACCGATGATTTAAATGATAATATTTTAAATAACTTTATACAACCAACGCTTATAGAAATGGCTAAAAGAGGTTCTCCTTTTCAAGGAATATTATATGCAGGATTAATGCTCACTAAAAATGGTCCTAAACTTATTGAATACAATGTCAGATTTGGTGACCCTGAATGCCAAGTAATTCTTACTCGTATGAAATCTAATTTATTTGAAGCTATTCTTTCTGCTGTTGATCATACATTAGAGAATTTTCATTTAAGATTTTATGATGAAGTGGCATTAACTGTAGTAATGGCCTCAAATGGCTATCCAGGTAAATATAAGATCAATTCAATTATAACAGGTATAGATGAAGCAAATAATATTAAAGGTGTTAAGGTGTTTCATGCTGGTACGATAACAGACTCTAGAAAGAATATACTTTCAAATGGAGGCAGAGTATTATCAATTACTGCAAATGCTAGAAATATAGAAGAAGCAAGAATTTTAGCCTATCAAGCTATCAAAAGAATTAAATGGAGTAATGGATTTTATAGAAATGATATTGGAAAAACTAGTTTCTAGACCTTTGTATTTCTTAAATTTTTAAAGAATTTTTGAAGTAAGATTTTAGATTCATCTTTATAGATACCAGAAAAAATAGTAGGTTTGTGATGACAAGTATGGTGTTCAAATACTTTACTACCATATTTTACACCTCCTCCTTTTGGATCGTCTGCTCCATAATATAAATTATTTATTCTACATAAAGAAATAGCATGGGCACACATTGGACAAGGCTCTAAAGTAACAAATAAATCTAATTTTTCATATCTTACAGATAAACCCAAATTTAAAAATATCTCTGAAGATTTTTGTAGTACGATCATTTCAGCATGCATTAATGGATTGGAGTATTTAACCATCATATTACCTGATTTTGCAATTATTTTGTTATTATGCACAGTTACTGCTCCTACAGGAACCTCGCCTCGTTTAGAAGATTTTTCCGCCTCATCAATAGCTATTTGCATAAAATTTTTATAATTATTTTTTTCCATGATTATAGAAAATAGCATATATCTAATAATATAATATAATTAATTATTGAGTAATATGAAAAAACCATTAATAGCTTTAACATTAGATTATGAAAATAGTAAGGAGTATTCTCAATACCCTTGGTATGCAATTAGAGAAAATTATTTTACTTCTATAGAAGACACTGGAGGTATAGGGGTAGGCATACCTCATAATATTAAAGATATAATAAGTCTGCTTCAAAAAATAGATGGTTTAGTTATCACTGGTGGAAATTTTGATATTAATCCAAATATTTTTGGAGAAAATAATATTCACAAAACTGTTAAATTAAAGGAAAATAGAACAAATTTTGAATTATTAGCGGCTGAAATTATGCTGAAAAATAATAAACCAGTTTTAGGAATATGTGGAGGAGAGCAATTACTTAATGTTCTATATAAAGGTAGCTTGATACAACATATTCCCGATGAAATTAATAATCCTATCGAACATGAACAAAAAAAACCCAGAAATCAAGCAAGTCATAGCGTTATTATAAAAGAAAATACAAAATTATATAATATAATTTCTACGAAAGAAATTATGGTAAATAGTGCCCATCACCAAGCAGTTAAAAAACCTGGAAATGGTCTTATAGTAAATGCAATATCATCTGACGGTGTAATAGAGGGAATTGAAGATCCTAAAAAAAACTTTTGTATAGGTGTTCAATGGCATCCTGAATTTTTTATTCAAGGCTCAGATAATAAATTATTAAAAGCCTTCATTGAAGCCTGTTAATTAGTTATGAAAAACATATTACCTACACAAAGAATAGCTAAAACTATCGCAGAATCTGGTATTTGTTCAAGAAGACAAGCAGAAAATCTAATTTCTTTAGGAAAAGTATCTGTTAATGGTCAAAAAGTTGATACACCTGCTTTTTTTGTGAATATAAATGATCAAATTATAATTGATGGAAAAATAATTAAGAAAGCTTCTAAAGCCCAATTATTTATATTACATAAACCTAAGGGAATGATTGTTAGTTCTCATGACCCTCAAGGGAGAAAAACTATTTATGACATAATTCCAAATAATATAAAGCAACTACTCTATATTGGAAGATTAGATTTTAATACAGAAGGATTATTATTATTAACAAATAATGGAAAATTAAAAAGGTTTTTTGAACTGCCTATTAATAAAATTGAACGCACTTATAAAGTAAAAATATATGGTAATATAAATAACATAGATAATACAAAATTAGAAAAAGGTATAATAATAGATAATATCAAATATGGCCCAATTATAATTGACATATTAGAGACTAAAGGAAAAAATTCTTGGATAACTGTTAAACTAACAGAAGGAAAAAATAGAGAAATAAGAAAAGTAATGTCGTACTTTCACTTACATATTAATGATTTAATAAGAATAAAGTTTGGTCCTTTTATTTTAGATAATTTAAAAAGAGGAGAAATATTACAAGTAGAAGAGAAAAAATTAAGCTTATTTATTAAAAATAAAGGTATATTTTGATAAAAATAATTGCAGGAAAACATAAAAGAATAAATATTAACACACCTCATGGTATAGAAACCAGACCCACCTCAATAAGACTAAGAGAATCTATATTTAATATTTTATTACATACTAAATATCTTGATGCCAAAATTGAAAATATGAAAGTTATAGATATATTTGCAGGTAGTGGTGCTTTAGGATTGGAATCATTATCTCGTGGTTGTAAATTTTGTACTTTTATTGATAATTCCAAAGAGGCAATTAATGTTATAGAAAATAACATAAGAAAATTAAATGAAGAAGAAAATACAGAAGTAATCCAAGCTGATGCAACTATTCCTTTTTTGACCAATAAAAAATATGATATATGTTTTCTTGATCCTCCTTATGAACTTAACGATATTTCTGCCTTTATTAATAAGTTGGCTAACTCAAGTATAATGAAAAATAATGCACTTTATATTTATGAAAAACATAAAAATACTCCACTCACTTCCTTAACTGGCATGGGCATTATAGAAAAAAGGCAATATGGCATTAGTGAAGTAGTTTTAATAAAAAAGCTATCAAGTTCTTCCAAATAGTTTTTCTATGTCCTTTATTCCTAATTTTATGAAAGTTGGCCTGCCGTGATTACACTGGCTAGAGTTAGGTGTATTTTCCATTTCTCGCAATAGAGCATTCATCTCTGAATTTAATAAAGACCTCCCCGCTCTTATACTTGAATGGCAGGCCATATTTCCACAAATATTATCTAACCTCTCGGATAGTATAAATTCACTTCCAAATTCTATAATCTCTTCTGCAATATCATTAATTAATACTGAAAAGTTAACCTTATCCAATATTGCAGGATGTTCTCTAATTAGAATAGCTTTTTTATCAAATTTCTCTATTATCAAGCCTAGTTTTGATAGTTTTGTTATATTGCTACTAATTACTTCAAAATGTTCTTCAGATAATTCTACTATTTCTGGTATTAGTAATATTTGTTTTTGCATATCATTATTTATAAATCCTGATCTAATTTTTTCTAGAACTATTCTCTCATGCGCCGCATGCTGATCAATTAGTATAATACCATTTTCTGTTTCTGATATAATATATGTTCCATGAGTTTGTGCTATAGCAGAGCCTAGAGGATACTTTATTTCTTTTTCATAACTAATATTCTGAGTGCTTGATGTAAACCTAGATAATGGTGGAATTTGAATATTTACTAAATCATAATTATTATTGTCACTCATAGATTCAGAATTTGAATTCATTTTATTCATTAAAGCATTTGAAATTTCGGATGCAGTATTTAAGCCTGCACTCTCTAATGCTTTCCTTACTCCATTTACAATTAGTGACCTAACCCTAGCAGCATCTTTAAATCTTACTTCAGCCTTTGCAGGATGAACATTTATATCAACATCTGTAGGAATAATTTCCAGAAATAAAACAGCTACAGGAAAACGATTATTTTCAATTAATCCTTTATAAGCTCCCCTTAGAGCACCAATTAAACTTCTATCTTTGACTGGTCTATTATTTACAAAAAGATACTGCTCTCTGCCTGTATTACGATTTAAAGTAGGCATACCAACCATCCCGGCCAACACCATACCTTCTCTCTCTTCTTCCACTGACACTGAACTATTAATAAAATCATCTCCCATGACCTGCATAAGTCTTTTTTTTATGGATAAAAAATTAATTTCTTCACTTTTATTCCAATAAAATACTTTTTTTGCATCTATATGAAATGAAAAAGAAATATTAGGATGGGACATCGCCAAATGTTTTGTTACTTCTTTACAATAACGTATCTCCGTCCCATTAGTTTTTAAAAACTTTAACCTTGCTGGTACTTTTGAAAATAAATCTCTAATAGTTACTTTTGTTCCTCCTCGTATTATAGATGGCTCAATATCCTGCAAAATATTATTAGTAATTGATATCTTCCATGATTCATTTGTAATTTTATCATAAGAATCAATGCTTATATCTGCAATTGACCCTATAGAAGGTATCGCTTCTCCTCTGAAACCTAAAGAATTTATATTGACTAAATCACCATCCCTAATTTTAGAAGTGGCATGTCTTTGTAAGCACATTTTTAAATCACCTGCTGTCATACCATTGCCATTATCAACGACTTCTATAATAGTTTTTCCTCCATCAGTTATATAAATATCTATTTCAGATGAACCAGCATCTATAGAATTTTCTAATAGCTCTTTTAATGCTGAACTTGGTCTTTCAATAACTTCACCAGCTGCGATCTGGTTAATTAAATTTTCAGGTAGTTTTTTTATTATGTTCATATTTTTTTAATCTTTTAAAAGTATTAATTTTAATTGCCTCTACTGCATCTTGTGTATAAGGATCTACTCCCAATAATTCTGCCACAACTAGTATTTCCAATGTAAATATTGTCATTAATGAAGCTATTGATTCTGCAGAAATATCAGGAATACTGATACTTCTCACTGCTCTGCCATTTTCTTTAAGGGCATCATACGTAGATTCTGCCATAATATTTAAAGTTTCACCAAGAGAAAGGCCTGAAAGCCATGGAGAGATTTTAGATTCTGGAATTTTAAAACCATTATTATTATTAACTTTCAAAAAAGTATAACTACCAATATTTGGTCCATCTAACCACATTTGTAGCTGGCTATGCTGATCTAAGCCACCCTTTCCAGTTAGTAAAAAACTCCCCTTTGCCTCTTTACCTAGAGACTCATTCCATAATTGCTTATACCAGGCAACTAAAGGACTTAATGCATCACCATAACTTATTACACAATTTAGATTATTGTTTAGTTTTAAACTCCCAGAAAATTTTGAGGATTTCATAATAAATTTACTATTATCAAATGCATTATTTAAAGATTTTCTTGCTGTCTTTCTTATAGAATAAGGATCTAAACCCATTATAGTTGCAGGTAATAAGCCTGTTGATGTTAAAGCAGAAAAACGCCCACCTATTTTTTCATGTTGAACTATTTTTAAATTATACTCTTTTGCTATTTCAATTAGTTCCTGAAATTCATCATGTTTTTCTTGGCACATAACCATAATAGATTCTTCTACTTTAAATTTTTTAGCAACTAACCAATTTATCACTATTAGTAATAAAGCAATTGTTTCTGTCGTCTTCCCTGATTTAGATACTGCAAGAAATTTTGAATTAGTAGGCTCGATTGAGTTGAGTATTTTAGAAACTGAATTAGGATCTAAATTATCTAATATATGGAATCCCGTGTCTTGATTTACATATTTATATTGATCAGCTTTTATGAAAGAATCTGCTCCTAAACTAGAACCTCCTGTTCCAATTAATACAAAATTTTTTAGTTTATTATTAGTGAAAAATTTTGAATGCTTAATAATTTCTCCTATATCATTATCTGAATCAATTATAGAAAAAATTGGAATTTCTTTAGCCTGTCTTTTTTTTCTTATAGAAGATAGAATATTATTAGTTCTTTTTTGTAAATACTCATTAACTTTCCAGCCTGAAGAATTAAAAACATATTTTATATTTTTATACATTTTTTAATCTAGACTTCCTTCTTTTTCAATAATGATTGCTTGATTATCTACTTTAATTATCTTACCCTCTTTTGTTAATTTTTCTATTCTTTCTTTTTCCTCTTGTGGATTAATTTCTTCTTCTTCTTTCTTTACTACTTCAAATAAAGGATCAAAATCTAATATTTGTTCCATGATAGACTTATCAACTTCTTCTATTGAATTTTCTTCATTGATAACTTTTCTAATATTTTTATCTGACGTCTTTTCCCCCACAGCAATTAAAAGAATTTCATCACTTATAGACAATTGTTCATCTGTAATTTCTGCATTATTAAAAATGATATTTTTAGTTTTATCATTCTCTATAGCATCTTTGGAAGGTGGCCGTAATTCAAAATTTGGAGGAACTGATAAAGGTTTATTTTTATATACTTGAAATTCATCAGGTGTTTTCTTTATTAAACCTATTTTTTCTTTAACTCCACCACAGCCATATAAAAGTACAAAATTAATAAATAATATATTTATAAAAAATATTTTTATTATAGTCCTCATATCATATTACACCTTTCTTTTTTTATTCTTATTTAATTCACCATATAAAAAAATACAAGCTCCTAGACATATACTAATATCAGCTATATTAAAGGCTGGCCAATGTAAATTTTTCCAAAACACATCTATAAAATCTATCACTACTCCTAGCCTAATTCTATCTATTGCATTACCTAATGCTCCAGCTGAAATAAATGTCATTGCAAAATAATGCTTTTTATTAAAGAAAGCCCATGTAATTAGGCCTATACCAAATGTTACACCTATAATAGAAAAAACATGAGGAACAATCTGACCAAAACTTTTAAATATTCCAAAGGCAACACCTGAATTAAACACTAATGTAAAATTTAAAAATGGTAATAAATTTATTTCTTCAGAATGATTTAACATATATTTAAGGATATTAATTTTAGTGTATTGGTCCAATAGAATAATAATAATCATAAGGATTAAAAAATAAATAATCTTTTTCATTTTTGTTTAACTACTTCTAAACATCGATCACATAGAGGATCTTCAAGACTATTATCAATTTTTTCATCTATCTTCCAGCATCTTACACATTTTTTACCTAATGCTGGAGAAACTACTATCCCTAAGCCTACTAAACTGTCTTCTTTATATGCCCCATCTACAATATTATCTTTGATAATTTCAACTTTCGAAACTATACTTATCTCTTCTATATCTATTTCCTCTAGAAGTGCCACATATTGAGTATCTTCTATAAATATTACTATTTTTGCTTCTAAACTAGAGCCAATTATTTTTTCTTGCCTTGCAGATTCTAAAGCACCATTAATAAATTTTCTAATTTTTCTAATTTTTAACCACTTACTATTTAATCCATCATCTATCCAACTTTCCGAAATTTCAGGAAATTGTTTTAAATGAATACTATCTTCATTTTCAGTGCCAATAAGTGACAACCAAGCCTCTTCTGCTGTATAGCAAATTACTGGTGCCAACCAAGCTGTTAAGCATTTAAAAACTTCGTATAAAACTGTTCTAGTAGATCTTCTCACATCATTCAATGGACTATCACAGTAAAGAGTATCTTTTCTTATATCAAAATAAAACGCTGAAAGATCTGAAGAACAAAAGGTATGTAGCTCACTATAAAAATTTTGAAAAGTATAACCATTAACTGCTTTTTTTAATAATAAATCTAGTTCTTTTAACCTATGCAAGATCCATTTATCCAATTCTGGCATAATTTCTGTATTAATAGATTCTACCTCTTTATAATCATTTAAAGCTCCTATGGTAAACCGTAAAGTATTACGCAAACGTCTATAAGATTCACTAACACCTTTTAATACTTCAGAACTGATTCTAACATCTTCTGTTACATCAGTCATTGCAACCCATAACCTTAATATATCCGCTCCTGATTGTTTTATTATTTCTTGTGGGGAAACAACATTTCCAATACTTTTAGACATTTTTCTACCTTGACCATCTAAAACAAAACCATGAGTTAATACAGCGTCAAAAGGAGCTCTACCTCTCGTTCCACAAGACTCTAAAAGTGAGGATTGAAACCAACCTCTATGTTGATCAGATCCTTCCAAATATAAATCTGCAGGCCATTTTTGTTTTTCACTATTTAAAACAAATGAATGTGTAGAACCTGAATCAAACCAAACATCTAATATATCTTGCACACATTCATATTGATCAGAATTATATTTGTCTCCTAAGAATATTTGAGGATCTTCCGTAAACCAAGCATCTGCTCCTTTTTTTTCTACTACCTGAGCTATTCTCTCTACAACCTCAGGATCTCTTAATATCTCACCAGTATTTTTATCTAAAAAAACTGTTATAGGAACACCCCAAACTCTTTGTCTAGAAACACACCAATCTGGCCTATCCTTTACCATAGACTTTATTCTATTTTTAGAGATGGAAGGCACCCATAATGTTTTTTCTATTGATTTAAGAGCAATTTCTTTTAAATTATTTGTTTCCATAGAAATAAACCACTGTTGTGTAGCCCTATATATTATAGGTTTTTTGGACCGCCAAGAATGAGGATAACTATGTATATATTTTTCTGAAGAAAATAAAGAGGAGTGTTTAGTTAAAGCTGCACAAACCGCATCTAAAGCTTTAAAAACATGAATTCCAGCAAAAAGAGGTATATTTGAAAAATATGTGCCACCATCTTCAACTACATCTGGAACTGGAATTTTATATTTTATACCTAGTTCAAAATCATCTTCACCATGCCCTGGTGCTACATGAACAAATCCTGTTCCCTGATCAGTAGACACAAATTCCCCATGCAATAATGGTACATCGAAGTCATAACCATCTTTATATAAAGGGTGAAAACAAATAGTTCCATCTAACAGGTCGCCTTTTATATCTGCAACCAAGTTATATTTTTCTATATTGATATCAGCTAAAAAATTTTGTAATCTTTCCTTTGCTAATAGAATTTTTTGTCCTATAAAAATTTGTCCATTATCATTATTATCTAAAATTTCTATAATGACATAATTTAAATTTTTTCCGTATGCTATTGCTCTATTTGCAGGAATAGTCCAAGGAGTTGTAGTCCATATAGGTATATAAACATCTCTCAATAGAGGTTCTTTAGAAGTACTAACCTTAAAACCTACTGTAATAGCGGTAGATTCTATATCTTTATATTCCACCTCTGCTTCTGCTAAAGCTGTTTTCTCAACTGGAGACCACATTACAGGCTTAGAGCCCTTATATAAGCTTCCATTCTCAATAAACTTACCAATTTCACGAACTATTTGCGCTTCAGCATTAAAACTCATTGTTAAATATCTATCTTCCCAATCAGCTAAAACAAACAATCTCCTGAAATCATCCATTTGTGCACCAATCCATTTATCAGCAAATGATCTACATTCTGCTCTAAATTCTGCTATTGGAAGGTCATCTTTATTTATGCCTTTTTTCTTAAATATTTGTTCTACTTGCCATTCTATGGGCAAGCCATGACAATCCCAACCAGGAATGTAGTGGGAATTATATCCACTCATTTGCTTACTTCTATTTATAATATCCTTTAATATTTTATTCATTGATGTCCCAATATGTATTGGTCCATTTGCATAAGGTGGTCCATCATGTAGTATAAACTTTTCTTTATTTTTTGACTGATCTCTTAATTTTCCCCATAAATCTATTTTATTCCACCTTTCTATCATTTCTGGTTCGCGCTGAGGCAGACCACCACGCATTCCAAAAGTTGATTTTGGCAAAAATACAGTATCTTTATAATCCATTTAATATTTCCCTCAGTAACTTTTAAAAAATCTAAATATTATTTTCTGTTAATATATTGATTGCTTCCTTACAATTTAAAGTCATTTGCTTCTTGAGCTTTTAAATCTCAGAAAAGACTTTTTCATCACGAATCTTCTTTAC
>ENA-OREN01001318-OREN01001318.1-marine-metagenome-genome-assembly--contig:-NODE-1318-length-29622-cov-6.600711_pt1 | contig 29622 bp, 34 predicted proteins | sample MGYA00248624_ERZ508555 | MGnify/ENA primary metagenome ERZ508555 (study PRJEB26222, sample SAMN06267773) | marine metagenome | isolation source: Saanich Inlet, British Columbia, Canada | place...
AAGATGGGGCCTGTCCAAATGGTTATTGGCCAGAAGAACTTTTAAGTAAAAATATTCGTATCGGTCATGGAGTTTCTGGTGAAGGCAGTTATAAAGAATAAAAAAAAAGGGACTTGGAATTAACCAAGTCCCTTTTAACGCAGGGATACTATTCTAGTATCACAGTAGAATTATTCTACTTCTACGTCCTCACTATTTAGATCGAAAACAACTTCGTCATTTCCATCAACGTCTACCGTAATAAACTGAGATGTTGCATTCTCGAACTCTGCTGCTGTAAGTGGTAGTAAATCATTCATAATATAAACTCCTTTTTAAAGTAATAATTTTTGTGGAAGTAGATTATTCTACTTCTACGTTCTCAGCGATAATGTCCCAATCGTTGTATTCTTCCACCGTAAGTGGATAAATCTCATCTGCTGTTTCTTCTGAATCAATCATTGTAATTGTATCATTCATAATATATACTCCTTTTTAAAATATCAATAACGATATGTTATTGATTTGCTGATTTAATATAACCATTATACCAAAGTTACTGGTTATATACAAGGAACTTTTTAGTCCCTTATTAGTGTACCATTAATGGATTATAGTATTTTCGCTTTCATATTCTCCTTCTGCAAAATTTTGGAGTAATTCATCAAAGCATTTTTCCATATTGTCAACTCGCTTTCTATTAAATTCTTCAATCTTACCTATACTATTGATAGCTTTCTTGTGGTCGCATAACATCTCAACAGAATTATTCGTTAATTCTATTAGCATGTTAATATCTTTTTGCTGTTTCTTTATTTTCTTTTCTAATTCTTTAATAGTCATAAGCTTCTCCTTAAAAATTTTAAAAATGGTATTAGAGGACTTGGAAAAATGGAGTTAAACCAAGTCCTCTATAAACTTTTCTATTGGCTAAAATAATAATGGGCCTGGGCCTTATGGAGAGTTGCACCCTAGAAAAGTTTCACCAGTATGATAATCTGGATTATTAAAACCAGTATTGGAACTAATGTACGGATAAGTTCCATTGTATGATTACAATTATCTAATGCTAGTTCTAATTTGGTTTTGTTTTTAATCATATTATACACCTGTTTTATTCTTGATTTCATACTTGTAAGTATTTGGCAACGATTGAATATAACGTAACATCGATGGTTCATCAAATTGTGTTTGTAATAAATGCAATCGGTGTGAGTCAATAAGCTTGACTACTTTATACATATCTTTACCATAAGTTTTTTTATCGTGAATTTTTTCTATAATTAATTTCGGCATTTTTATTCTCCGTATTTTGAAAGTTCGTTAATCTGATCTATTGTCATGTTGTCAATTTCATCTGCGATATGAGATACATGCCAAATATGTCCGCCTGGACATTCGTATAAATCTGGGCCTTTATACTCAAAGTCATACATTAAAATATACTTTTCTACTAGGGCAACATCTGCCCAATTATCATTTGTTTTTTTAATTTCTATCATTATATAACCTCTTTTGTTAGTTTAATTATTTTGTTAATATTTACATGCTCTGAATTATTCACTTGAATATTTCTGAGAATCCATCGGAGATTTAACATAGAAACCGCCCGACGCATTAGTGGAATGTCCAGAGTAGTATCATTTAAAAATGTTTGTAAAGTTCTAATCTTACTTATTCTATCCACTTCGATATTATGCTCTTTAAATATTTGACTTAATGTATTTGTTTTTATCATTTGCATTAGTTTGCTCCTGTCCATACTGTTTTATAATTTGGATAATCTGGTTGCATCGGTCCGTTAATGTGTGTTGCATTTTGACCGTTTAAAATATTGCCTCTTGAAAAATTACGTAATGCTTGTTTGTATGTTGCAGCTTTCAACAAGTCACCTTTTTCAAAATAACATTCTGAAGTTGTACATTTAACTGTATTATTCTCACGAACCACAAAGCCCCATACTGATTTTTGACCCCATTTATTCGTGGTATAAATTTTGATGTATTTACTATTCACTTTATAAGTAATGCCATTTTTAAATTCTTCTGCCTGAACATCTCGGGCATCTTTATCGTTTGCCAGTTGTCCAGAGTTTCCAGATTTCATTTTAATAGAATCTGACCAACGATAATAATTATCTATAATGTCACAGATTAAAAATTCTACTGAAGCCGACATAGTATTTTCTAATTTCATTAAGCGTTCTCCATTAATTCTTTAATTTCTATTTTATCCATATCTTCGATATAAGATTTAATCTCAGTTTCACTATACCAAGCGTTATAATATGGATTTGGATTTTTCCACATACGTTCTTTTTCATTTAGTAATGTATCAACTCCATAGACTAATTCGATTAAATTATATTTATTTACATATGCGTTTATTAAAAATTTCATTTTATTCTCCAAGTTGACTTTTATACATATTTCGTTCATGCTCACGTTCCAAATAAAGTTGAAAGTCACCAATGGTATAAACACCATAGCCTGCCCAATGACTCGGATCATTTGTTAATATTCCAACTGCTCCGCGATCAATAGTTTGTTGGTTTAATTTATTAATATGGTTTACTAAATCGTTTGTGTAATGTGCGCCCATTATGCGTTCTCCATTTCGTGATGCGTTTTAAAAGCTTCTGATGCTATTTTATTATTATCAAAAGTCCAAGATTCAAAATTATCTGGAAATGCTAAACCAAGATATTTTCGAGTGTAACCAGTATCAGTTCCCCAATGAGTTAAGATAACAGAACGAAACAACCAATGTTCATGGCCTTCTGGAGTTACTACATAAGAAGAACAATTTTTAACTAAATAATTTAGAGATTGTTTTCGCCAACCATGTGGAATGTTATTCATTTCTTTTAAAGTATCATTTTTAATCATCATCATTTTATTTTTCCTTTTTAAGTTATACAAGTGCGTTCCAATCTGTTGCACCATTCCAACAATCTTGAAAATTTGGATATTGAGAATTTGGCATTCCAAGATTTGCTTTTTCACCATCAAGAATATTTCCAACTACTTTATAATTCTTATTCAAAATATCACCGCGTTTATGGTTTTCAGAATCAGATTTTGCAACAAAGCCCCAAACATGTTTAGCTTTATAGGCCGTTACATATAACTTAGAATTTTCTTGGTCTATAATAGAATTACATCCAGATTTTCCAGAAGCCTCGATACGATAATATTTTGAACCAGTAAAAACTCCAAAACCATGACCGAAGTCGCGACTTTCTTTTTTATATTCAGATGTTAAAGTCACACAAGACAGCCAACCATGATAGTTTTTATTAATATCATTTGCAAGATTCATTACTTCATAATTTAGTTTCATTTTATTCATTTTTAAGTCCTTATTTGATTTATCTTTATTTCTTATTTTCATACTACTATTATATCCGCCTTTTGGCCAAATGTCAAATGTATTTGCATATTTAAGTTGTTGTTTTATAAGGACTTATGGACAAACGACCGAGCCCTTTGTTTATGGTAGTTTACAGAGTTATTGATAACGCTAACCATTGTTTTATAAGGGCTTACAGTCGTTTTGATAATTGCCATAGCCGACATAGTATTTATCATTTTACTAAATATTGAGCAATATTGCGTGGTAAGAACATCTGCGTAATCCAATAAGTTGCTCTCATTTTTTTAGATACATTTGGATTGTCTTTTTTAACTGCGTATTTTGCGAATGATTTTCGTTGCTTTTCAGATATCGAAAAAATGACCGTATCTTTATCAAGATCATATCCGTTAACATTAATAATTGTTGATTCAAATGCGCCTGCGATTCGATCAAATTGATTTCTTGGAATTTCTAGTTTATGTGTATTCATGTTGCCTCCGTTAGTTAGTATAAGTTGCGTAAGATACCATTTCAACCATCTGCTGAAAAAACAGAACTTGTGCGATTGCATAAAGAAATGGTGCTAGATAAATTATTGATCCGAGTATAAAAATGTAAAATAGATATTTCATTATGCACCTCTTTCAGTTTTGGATTTGGTGAAGCCTAACATTGTATCAAGTTCAGATTGCGGAACCATCTTTATTATTGTATTAGACAGATTAGCGATCCATTTATTAATATGCCTAGAAGTAGTTTGTGAATATTTTTCATCTGTTACAAAACATCCGTTTTCATTACGAACACAAACTGCTTGCTCATAAGAAAAGAAAATACAATTTCCGTTGTCAAAGTTTACTTCCGTTTGATTGCTTCCAAGTAATTTTAATTTCATTATAAGAATAGTCCTAAAAAAGTTAATATACAAAGTAATAATAATATGAATATATCTGTTAAAATCTCTTTAATATTCATTTTCCAACTTGACCCCAACGTGCATTTTTAGAGCCTTGTGCTTTTCGTGTTGGACACTTAACAAAGCCACCATTTTTTTTGAGTTTTTTCAACTCTTTTTCTGTTACCATATTTCCAGTAATAACTGCTCCGTAATATTGTGGTTTAATCTCACTCATTTGTAGTCCTCATTTAATTAATATTTGTTCCTCATCAACGAAACATAACCATTATACCCAGCTTTCAATTCATATGTCAAATATTTCTAGTTGATTAGGCCCTTTGTTTACAAGTAGTTACAGACAATCGACCGAGCCCTTTAGAAATGGGGACTTACACGCCCTTGTAAGTCCTTGTTTTATTGGTCATTACAGACAATCGACCGTTGATTTTAGAAAATACTCATCCGCCGTGAAATATTGATTAAAATGCGCGTAATATAAATGCTTGTTTTTAAACGAGTTACAGACACGCGACTGTAACTCTATATAAAACAATGACTTAAACTGGATGAAATAAACCCTTTGTTTACAACGACTTATGAGTTTTCTTACCGATGGCGTATAAACCCTTGTATTATAACGAGTTATAACGACCCCTTATAAATACTTACAAATACCATGATTTTATCCAACGCACTCAAAAAATGGCGTAAAAAACCATCATATAAAATACAGTCCGATATTCATTGGTTCGTATGGTTATTAGAAAATCCAAAAAGTCCGATTAGCCTTACTGGAGCAATAAATCTTTATAACCACGATATCATTCATTTGTTATTAAAGCGTGATATGGAAGTCAGAGATGAAGCTATGGTAATTGGATTTACTATGGGCAATAGTGAAACTACAAGTTCTTGGGTCAGATGGCTATTTGAGATTTGTGCAAAATACCTCTATCCAGAGGGGTACCGTTTTGATGAAGAGGACCTTCTGGAATATGAGAAAGGCTTCGCATATGGATATACCAGAACGAAGCGTAATATCCATTTAGCCCATTTTGACGAGAAGAAAACAATTGCTCATTTGAGAAAAGAATGGGATATAAAACTTATAAATATACAATAAATACTATGTCGTTTTTAGAGGATAACGAATGATTAAAATATTTTGTGATATGGATGGTGTATTAGTAGATTTGCTTGGTAGTATCAAGAAACATCTTGGTAATCCTAAACTGAATCAGGGACTAATTGATGACTTCTTTTATAGTGATGCTGGTACTGGTGCAGAGTTCTGGGCTGAATGTGGCTGGGAGTCTGGTGGCAAACAGCTCTGGAAGTATATCAAATCATATAAACCACAGATACTATCTGCTTGTCCATCCGTTTGTAATCAAGACAAAAATGTAATAAAGGGCAAAACTCAATGGTGTCAAAATAATCTGGGCATTCCAAAAAGTCAAGTCAATATTGTACAGCGCAAAGAGAAGAGGAATTATGCTGGTAAAGATATAATACTGATTGATGACCATAAGAAGAATATAAGAGAGTGGGAGAGTGCTGGTGGGACCGGCGTTCTTCATGTTAATACAAACAGCACCATCAAACAACTGAAAGGGCTAGGAGTCTAATGGAAAAAACATACAAAGAATTTATGGAAGCAAAAGTAAAGAGCTGGAAAGACATGAAGGATCGTAATGTTCTCAGAGATGCTGAGAAACATAAGAAGCGATTGAAGAAGGGACAAGTACTTGGATTTACTTTAGCTCATGATGAGTTTACTATATTTCATAATGAGAAAGAGTGGAACGATTCAGTCAAGCATGCTAAAGACATGAAGTGGATACGAGTGGAGTAATTAGATGGCTGCGAAAGTAGAACTTTTCAGTAAAAAGAATAAGGGTTATGCTATTAATGGTGAAAAATTTGCCAAGGCAAGTGATACTTACACGACAGAAATGCAAGAGAAAGCAAGTCTAGCTCTTTTTGAACATATATATGAAAAGAGAGGTGGAAAGATATTTCCTGAAACAGATTTTAAGTATGATTCTTTTAATGATATTAATTTAATGACGGGAGTATCAAAAGAGTATGGTATGCCAACTGGAAATGGAGCAAAACTAAAAGCATGGGAGAATAAGAAGATAGCTGGTAAAACATTTCCTCCTAAACTATGGATGCCAGGTAATAATACTCTGCCAAAAAATAAATTATTTGTAGGAAAGATTGGTGGTTTAAGTGCTACTCAAAGTAAAAAAATAGGAATACCATATTATAAGGATCATAGTTATTCTGCAGCACAAGATATAATTTTTGAATATTTCCCAGCGAAGCATCATGCTGATACACAATGGCTACAGAATTTTTATAAACAACAAAGTAAAGTATTTGATACGAGTACAAAAATTGGTAAATCACAACTTGGTGGTGATGCATCTAAATTCGATCATTATGATAGATCGACTTCAGGTGCCTTTATGGAATGGATTAGTAAACTAGTAGGAACGAGAGCAGGTATTTCTAAAAAGGATACATGGAATCCAGCTGATGTATGGTTAGTTAATGATTATGAACAAGTTAAAAAAGACATTGAAGGTGCATTAGGACAAGTAAATATTGGAAGTAAAAAAGTTTTGATTCATATGTTAAATAATATAATGGTTACCTTGATGAGGCAACAAAGTAATTCTCAGAGTCCTAGTGTGGTTGGTATTTCATTAAAAAAGATTTCTGGAAAAGCTGCATTGTGGGAAGTTGTAAATTTAGATCCGAAAGCTCATAGAATGTTTATACCGGGTAAAGGAGCTAATGTATATCAATTTAATAAATCTCATACGCGATCTAAATGTTCACTTAATGTTGAAACTGGTAATTATTTAGTTCAAGGTGGTGCGGCAGAAAAAACATGGAAAGGAAAGTTATCAAAATTTTCACAATCTAAGTCATGGAAAAATAATATAGATAAGTTAGCTAAAACAAAAAAAATAAAAAATTTAGATTATAATATTTTGGCATTTGGAACAATGGAAGCATCAATGATAATTTCTGAAGATGGCAAAGATTGGTTTGAGTTGCCTTTAAAATCTAGTAGTACAAGTTCTAATAAACCACAAAATTTAAAGTTTGAACCAAAACCATTAGCAGCACCTGGTGCTCGTGCAGGTAGAGCTCAAGCAGATGAAGTAAGAGAGTTGTTTGTAAAACTAGGAGCTCCGTTTGCAAATGATGCTACTAAATATCCAGCCGATTCAAAGGCATGGAAAAAAGCTGCACCAGATTATGAAAGAATGGTAGATAGAATTTCGGGAAAATTTATTGATTGTGGTGGTGTTAATGGAAAAACTTTTATTAATACTGTTACACGCATGTTTTTGCAAGTTGATTTATTGGATTTTGAAAAACGAATAGATATGGGATTTACAGCATGGAACAAAAAACAGAAAGAGGAGTTATCTCCTCCAAGTGAAGATGATGGTGATAAAAAAGGTGAGCGTAAAGATACATCGGATAGATTAAGATATAATATTGTATCCAAATTAATGCAAGTAGATTGTTTAGATAAATTAAGGAAATTGAAGGACAAGAAAAGTCCAAAAAATAAAGATATAACTCACTTAGATATATGGGTAACTTATGTTTGTTTTATGGCACAGAAAAAGGGAAAGGGGTTCGGCCCATTTGGAAAATTATACTAAAACTATTATAAATATATGAGGAGATATTATGGCTCAACAAGTAGTTAAAAACAAGAGAGAAAAGATTAAAAAAGTTACTTCTATTGGACATTCTACTAGAAGTATGCCAAAGAATAAGAAGAAAAAAGTAAGCTGGAAAAGATATAAAGGACAAGGGAAAAGAAGATAATTAATATAAGTAATATCTTGATCCCTAACCAAACCTACAATACATTATAACACACAGAAAATAGTAATACAAGGAACAAGTTATGGCAGCAATATATACAAAGGGACTTTCTACACATAACAGACAATGGGCTGATCTGGATTTGGATTTTGTTGCTCATCCTATAACAAAAGACATTGTACGAAAGACAAATGTAGAGGCTGTTAAACGAGCTGTTAAGAATCTCATATTGACAAACAAGTATGATAAACCATTCCATCCTGAAGTTGATGGAGGAGTAACTAGACATTTGTTTGGCCTGGCTACTGCTCATACGAAATATGATATTCAATTAGCTGTAGAATTATGTTTAGCAAACTATGAACCAAGAGTTGTGGTAGATGATATTGTTGTTGGTGGAGATATAGATAAAAATGGTTTTGATGTTTCAATTTTTTTCCATGTAGTCAATTCACCAGAGCCCATAGAAATTTCATTGTTTTTGGAGAGGTTACGATAAATGGCAAGCAATAAATTAACAATAACAGATTTAGAATTTGATGGTATCAAGTCAAATTTAAAATCATATTTATCAGCACAAAGTCAATTTGCTGATTATGATTTTACTGGAAGTGGTATGGATGTTTTGTTAGATGTCTTAGCATACAATACTCACTATATGGGATACTATGCAAACATGGCAGTCAATGAAATGTTTATAGATTCTGCTTCACTTAGAGAATCAGTAGTTTCTCATGCAAAACATTTGAATGTTATACCAACATCAGTCACTGCTTCTACTGCATACTTGGATATGACTTTTACTCCAAGTGGTTCTCCCACATCTTTATCAATTGCAAAAAATACAAGATTTACTACTAGTATTAGTGCAACAAGTTATACGTTTACAACAACAGCCAACAAAACAATTTATCCGATTGCTGGTGCCTATTCAGTTACTAATTTACCGATCAGAGAAGGAACAATTGTTAATAAAAAATATACTGTCAACTTAGCTGATACAACACAAAGATTTGTTGTGCCAAATAGAAATGTTGATATTTCTACTATTACAGTTCAAGTTCAAAATTCATCATCAGATACAGCAGTAACTACTTGGACAAATGCTAATGCATTAGATGTTACAACAATAGCATCTACACAAAAAGTTTTTTGGATACAAGAAGTGGAAGAACAAAAATACGAAATTTTATTTGGTGATGGTTCAGTTGGAGCTCAGTTAGCTGATGCTAATATTATTTTTATTGAGTATTTAGTTACAAGTGGTTTAGCCGCAAATAAGGCAAGTTCATTTACGGCTGTCGGAACAGTTGCTGGTTTATCATCAGCTAACTATACATTGACAGTTGCTAGTGCAGCTTCAGGTGGGGCAGAGATTGAATCTGTTGCTTCAATAAAAACAAATGCACCAAAATTATATCAAGCACAAAAACGTGCAACAACTAAAGAAGATTATAAAGCTATCTTGCTTGGTGAGAGAAGTGATATAGAATCTATTACGGTATATGGTGGTGAGGATGCAAGTCCCGCAGTATATGGTAAAGTTTATATAGCAGTTAAACCAAAAGGCAATACAGCATTTAGTGCAGCTACTAAAGATGCAATCAAAACATCTATATTGAAAAAGACTAATGTAGTTACTGTAACACCAGAAATTATTGATCCTATTTTTTATTATCTCTTAATTGACACGACTATTAATTATGATCCTGTTACTTTGTTGACGAATGAAGATACTTTAAAATCTCTAATAAGTTCAACTATTACAAATTACTTCTCAACGAGTTTGCAAAAGTTTGATAATAAGTTTAGATATTCTAAGTTAGCAGGAGTAATAGATGATACGAATAGTTCTATACGCAATAGTAAAACATCTATTAGATATCAGATGCAAATTGCTCCAACAACTTTAGCAGTAGCTGCGACATATACTATGGAATTTAATACGACACTAACTAAGGGAACACTTACCAGCACTGCCTTTACGGCGAGTGATGGATTTACATATACATTGATTGATGATAGTCTTGGTAATGTTAAATTAGTTAGATCAACTTATACTAGTTCAACAGATAGTGTTGCTATAGATATTCCAACAACGTATATGACTTTACCTTCTGGTTCTCAGAATCTTGGTACTATAGATTATACTACTGGTAAAGTTGTTTTAAATAGTTTTACTCCTTATACTATTTCAGATGGAAAAACATATATCAAGATGACTGTAACACCTGGAACTAACAATCAGGATATTACTCCATTAAGAGAACAAATAATAACAACTGATTCGACTGACACAGCTGCAATTAATATTACAATGGTCGCGGAAACGATAATCTAATATGGCAAGTAATCCAAACACCCCAATACATCCTTCGTTTGATGAACGAATATCTGTTCGTGTAGAAGGACAATTACCAGATTTTGTAAAACAGGATCATGCTACGTTTGTAGCTTTCTTGGAAGCATACTATGAGTATCTGGAACAAACTGGAAAACCATATGAGATTATTGGTAATCTTCCAAATTATTTTAATGTTGATAAAACAGTTGATGATTTCTTACAGTATTTTAAAACACAATTTGGTAAGGATATTCCAGAGGCTGTATTTGCTAATTCAAATAAACCTCATGTAATAAAACGACTCCGTGATTTCTATCGTGCAAAAGGTAGTGAGAAATCTTTTCAGTTTTTATTTCGTTTATTGTATCAAGAAGAAATTGAATTTTATTATCCATCTGTTGATATGCTTCGTATATCAGATGGAAGATATACTAGAGATAAAATTTTAAGATGTATTGACACTAGTGGTAGTTCAGCTATATTTGATTTTACTGGACAAGAAATTACTGGTGGAACTTCTGGTGCTACTGGAATTGTTGAGTTAGTATTGAATGAACAAATAGGAGCCTTTGTTGTTTCTACTATTTATCTTTCTAAAGTTGTTGGAACATTTATTGACAACGAAACTGTTACAGACGGAACAAATACGTTTACTCTGGATAGTATGGTAACAGGATATACAATAACAAATTCTGGCAATGGTTATAGTGTAGATGACAATATTGCAGTAACAGGTGGTGGAGCAGGTGCTGTCGGGGCACAGTTTATGGTTTCATCATTAACAACTGGAAGTATGACTACAGCAACTATTGTATCTGGTGGAACTGGTTATGTTGTTGGTGATAAACTTACAATTAACAATACAGATAAATTAGAAATTGATGGAAGAACTTGTAGTGTACTTGTTAAAACTGTAGATGGTTCTGGTGTAATTACTGCTTTGGAGTTTGAACATAATGGATATGGATATAAAGCAACACCAACTATTTCTGGAGGAGGAAGTGGAACAGGAGCTAGTGTTACATTAAGTGGGTCTGGTATTGGTGGAATTAAAACTTTGAAAATAGTAAATGGTGGTTTTCATTATCAATCAATACCAACTTTAAATTTTGCTTCTAAAGGAGATGGCACAGCAACGGGTGTAGCAACAATTGGTAGTTACGAAGATGAAGCAAATACAAGATGGGTTGGTGATGATGGATTTATTTCTGCTGCTAACTATATTCAAGATAGTATATATTATCAAGCATTTTCTTATGAGATTAAAGCTGGTAATACAATTGACAAGTGGAGAGATTATGTCAAACGAATAGTGCATCCTTCTGGGCTTGCATTATTTGGTAGAACATTAATTACGGGATTACTCGAAACAGGAATAAAACTTTCTATTCCTCCACAACACAAATGGCCATATACTATTGTATGGCATGACGGAGATATTGAGCCACCAGTACGACTCAATCTACAATTACAACAGACAAATCCAGAATGGCCAGATGGAGGTCCGTGGCCACACAATGGACAAGCTTTTGGTTCACAGATGGGACTCGGACATTCTGATTGGCATATTGTTGAAATAGATTTACCTATTATTCTTTTAAGTATAGCAGATAGTAATGATTGGTTATATGTTCAGATGGGACTTACCATGCCATCTGAGAATTGGAGTACCATTACAGATTTAAGTATTTCGTCATATGAAGATTGGGGACAGATTTCAAGTGGTATTGGAGGGGCATTACAATTAGGTCCTATGCGCCGTCAAGTAGACAGATTGAAATTTGCAAAACAGGCTGGATATAGTACATTAAAAACAGACTTGGGTAGTAATGCATATACGATTGAATTTTTTAAGAACGAACAGATTTCCAAATATGTTACAACACAGAACGAAAAAACGAGATATGTGATGAATAGTCACATAAGTATTGTATAAATATTATAAATATAAGAAATTAAACAAGAGGATTTGAGTTATGCCAGCAATTATAACAAATGCATTTAGAACTTATAACGCAGATAATTTTATTGGGTCATTTGCGACTAATAAGATGTATCTAATGATTGGAAAGGCTGATAGTTGGTCTGGTGTAAGTGCTGGACAATATACTGAAGGCTCCCCATCTGATACAGCAATCCCAACACCTATAGATACAACTGTAGCACCTTTTATTCATCATAATGATATGATAGCTGCAAAATTAATTAATACCTCAGATGTATCTCATGTTGTTAAAAGAACTGATTGGACATCAGGAACTGTTTATACAGAATACAATCATCTTCAAGATGACCAGATTGACCAAACATTTTTTGTAATGACAGATCAATATAATATTTACAAGTGTATCAGTAATTATGGTGGACTTGCTTCTACAGTCAAACCTACTGGACAATCTGCATCAATTATAGAAACATCAGATAACTATCGTTGGAAATTTATGTATGAAGTCCAACAGGCAGATGTATTGAAATATGTAACGACAGATTGGATTCCAATTAAGTATTTGACATCAAATGATGGTACAGCACAATGGACTGTTCAGCAAGCAGCTGTTGATGGAGCATTGGAACATATAGATGTAACTGCTGGTGGAACTGGATATACAAATACTCATACAGGTACGGCACAAGCTGGTGCGGCAACTACAATTACTCTTGCAGCTACAGCATCTGTAACAGATGATGTTTATAATAGTATGACAGTTTATATTTCTTCAGGAACTGGAAGTGGACAGATTAAAGTTATTACTGACTATGTTGGTTCTACAAAAGTAGCAACTGTTTCTGCATGGACAACACAACCAGATACTACAAGTGTTTATGAAATAATGCCAGCAGTAGCAATTACGACAACAGAAGGTACTGGTGCAGCTGCAAGATGTTCAAGTGTAGTTGGTGGTATCATTAAGAAAATTGCTATGACAGCAGTTGGTACTGGTTATCGTTCTGGCACAGCAACTCTTACTGGTGGTGGTGGAACAGGATGTACACTTGAACCACGAATCGGTCCCAAGAATGGACACGGTAAAAATCCAAAGACAGAACTTGGTGGAGCATACGTTATGATGAATGTTCGTTTAGTTGGAACAGAGGGTGGTGATTTTGTTGTAGGAGATGATTTTAGAAAAGTAGTTTTGATTGCAAACCCAAATGTATCTGGCTCTGCCGCAACAGCAAGTACATACTCTGGTGCTGAAATGGATGATGATAGTGGAGAACAAATTTATGTAGAATATCGAGCTCCCATCAATCGTGCATCTGACCAAACAGAGGATGTTAAGCTAGTAGTTGAATTTTAATAAAGGTAATAATACATGACGACCAATATAAATTTAAATCTTAATCAGAGTCCTTACTTTGATGATTATGATGAAACTAAAGATTTTCATCAAGTCCTCTATAAACCTGCTGTAGCTGTTCAGGCAAGAGAACTTACCCAAGAACAAACAATAATAAGAAATCAACTCAAACGATTTGGCGATCATATATTTGCAAATGGTAGTCGAGTATCTGGTGGTGAATTGCACGTTGATACAGATTATAATTATGTAAAGTTGCAAGCTAATTATAATGGTGTTGCAATTACTGTTGCTGACTTTAATGGTAAAACAATTATTGGTAGTCAATCTGGAACGATAGCAAGAGTTGTTAATACTTCTGCTGTTGATGCAACAACTGGTAATCCAGATACTATATGGGTTAAGTATCTTACGGGTGGTGGACTCACACAAAATGTTCAAGGTATTACTGTAACTAATGCAGGAACAGGATATACTACTACACCGACAGTTACTCTTACAGGTGGTGGTGGTGTTGATGCAACAGCTGTTGCTGTAGTTGGTAATAATGGAACTTCTGGTGCGCAAACAATTATCGGTATTAATGTAACAAATAAAGGATCTGGATATACATCTACACCAAGTATTTCAATTACGGGTGGTGGAGGTTCTTCTGCAACTGCAACAGCTACTCTTAATACTTCAGCAGTATTTAATTCTGGTGAAAGATTAGTATCAACAGATCAAGCAGTTGCTTGTCTAGCTGCATCTTCTTCTGCAACAGGTAAGGGTTCAGCAGTTTCTAATGATGCAGGTTACTATTATTTTAATGGTAACTTTATACGAGCAGGTGCCTCAACAGTTATTTTAGATAACTATACAAATACACCAACATATAAAATTGGTTTTCAAGTCGAAGCAGTTACAGTTGCTTCTGGGGATGATACTACACTTTTAGATAATGCACAGGGAGCATACAACTATGCAGCTCCAGGTGCTGACAGATTAAAATATACTCTTACTCTTATTAAGAAAACTACAACGTCTACAGATGATATAGATTTTATAGAGATGATTCGTTTGGTAAATGGTGTTCGACATGTTGATGTTGAATATCCAATCTACTCTGTATTGGAAGAAACATTTGCTCGAAGAACATATGATGAGTCAGGTGATTATACTGTAAGACATTTTCCATTACAATTAAAACCACATACAGGTAATCCAGTTGATGCAACAAAATTTACTGCACGATTAGACCCAGGTAAAGCATATGTTCATGGCCATGAATTTAGAACTTTAATTTCAAGTGATGTTGCAGTAGATCGTGCAAGAGATTATGTTAGTGTAAATAACTTTGATCGTTTACTACAATATGGCAATTATACTAAAATTGATAACTTGTCAGGAATGTATGATTTTACTACAGGCACGGCAGTTGATATTCATAATGCAGCTCCTGTTTTAACAACTCCAGTTACATACGCAAATACTAAAATTGGTACAGCAAGAGTTCGTACTATAACACCAATTGATAGACCTACGTTAGGCACACCATCTACTTGGAGATATCAAATATTTTTATATGATATTCAGATGACAGCTGGTAATGCATTTGTTGATGCAGAAAGATTTACTATCCCTGTTGATGCAAATACAACTCCAGTAGTTGTAACCACAGAATCCAGAGTAGCTGATATAGGTAAAATTGGTGGTGTTGTGAATGGTGATGCAAAATTATTTGAAACAGATTTCAATTCAATGGTATTTAAATTACCACAGAATACGATTAAAACAATTCGTGATGATTCGGGTAACATTGATACAAGTTATACTAAACAAAAACATTATGGTACTGTTACTATTAGTGCTGGTACTTGTACATTAACATCAAGTGGTGCTAATGAAACATTCTATGGAACTGGTGTACTTAGTTCAACGGTAAAAGATACTTATTATCATGCACAGGATTCGGGTGGTGTGAATGTAAATCTTAGTGCAACAACTCCTGCAGCTGCAACTGTTACAGTAGCTGCTAATGGACAGTCAGTAACTATATTTACTGGTGACGTATCATTAAATACGACATTTAATTTTTGGGTAACTATGAATGTTGATACGAAACAAGAAAGAATTAAGACACTTGTTTTGAATAAAACATTACCAGTTACATCACCAAACAATACAGCATTAGGATACACTTCTCTTAACTTGGCTGACGCAAGTTTAATTAAATCTGTTTATGATTCTGGCAATGCTGGTACAGATGCAGTAGCACCGACACTAACAGTATCAGGTGCAACTGGAACTTTTATTGCTGGTGAAACAATTACGGGTGGAACATCTGGTGCAATAGGAACTGTTATTGCACATAATCCATTAACAACAATTACGTTTGTTGTTACTTCAGGAACATTTGCAGGAACAGAAACTATTACTGGAAGTGCTAACTCATATACTGCAACCATGGCTAGTCTTGCAACTGGTGATACAGATATTAAATCTAGTTACACTTTGGATACTGGACAACGAGATAATTTTTACGATCATGGTAGAATCCAATTAACAGGAACTGCACCTACTGGTAGAATTTTAGTAATTTTTGATTATTTTACACATAGTGGTTCTGGTTATCTTTCTGCTGATTCATATACAGCAGCAACTGGTTATGATGATATTCCAACATTTACAAGTCCGACAACTGGTAATATAGTTGAACTTAGAGATTGTATTGACTTTAGACCACGGCGAGCAGATGGAGCCACGACATTAACAGGTGCAGAACATCCATATCCAAATCTTAATTGGCAGGCAGATTATAGTTATTACCAACCAAGAATAGATATGGTTTATCTAAGTAAAGATAAACAGTTTGGTGTACACAAAGGTGTATCATCTGATAATCCAGTACCTCCATATAAATTAGATAACACAATGAGTTTGTGGGAACTTAGAATTCCTGCATACACATTTAAACCAGCCGATGTTATTGCAAAGTATATTGAGAATAAACGATATACAATGAAAGACATTGGTAAGTTAGAAAAACGACTTAATCATGTAGAATATTATACGGCTCTTACATTACTTGAAAAAGATGCAGAGGCATTGGTTATTAAAGATGCATCTGGATTAGACAGATTCAAGAATGGGATATTAGTTGATGACTTTGCCGGACATAGTATAGGCGATGTTCGTAGTGCAGATTATAAGTGTGCTATTGATTATCAAAGCCGTGAATTAAGACCTTCGTTTCTTTCTAACATGGCAGACCTCACATATATATCTGGTTCATCTACGGGTGTTCAGAAAACTGGTGACTTAATTACATTACCATATACAACGACATCTCTTGTTAGTCAAACACAAGCAACATCATTTACAAGTGTTAATCCATTTGATGTACAACATTGGATGGGTGTACTTTCACTCAGTCCAGATAGTGATATGTGGGTATCAAAAAATAATAGACCAGATGTTATTGTTAATGCAACTGGTGAAAATGATGCATGGGAAATGTTGGCTGGACTTGGATGGGGAAGTCAATGGAATGATTGGCAAGACATTGGTACTGGAAGAAATGAAAGAGTAGTTGATAGAGGTGAGGCAGGATGGCAGGGTCGAGCATTAGTACAACGACAAACATTTGCTGTAGATCAACTTCAATCACGAACAGGTATACGAACAGAGATTGTTGGTTCTGATACAGTTAATCAAACTCTCGGAGAACGAGTGGTTGATCTTTCTGTATTACCATACATAAGAGAACAAACGATTACTGTTACAGCAACAGGATTAAAACCAAACACAAGAGTTTATCCTTTCTTTGATAAAACATCAATAGCTTCATATTGTACTCCTAGTGGTGGAAGTGCTGGTGATGCAATCTATAGTGATGATAATGGTTCAGTTAGTGGATTGGTATTTAATTTACCTTGTCCAGATTTAGCACAAGAACAAGAACCTCCTTTATTAATATTCAGAACTGGTGAACGACAATTTCTTTTAACAGATGATTCTAATGGTTCATTAACAACGGCTAGTACATTTGCTGAAAGAGCTTTTCATGCACAGGGATTGTTAGCAACAAATGAAGAATTAATTCTTTCATCAAGAATCCCAAGACTTCATGTAGGACAAATGGGAAGTGCTGATGAGGCAATAGTAACAACAAGAAGGTTTGATAGAAATGTTGTTATTGGATGGGCCGCACCTCCGGGTGGTGGTGATCCTCTTGCACAAACATTCTTTGTTGATCCTAGTTTATATCCAAATGGTGTATATTGTTCTGACTTAGATTTATATTTTAAATCTAAAGATGATGGTGGTGTTCCAGTTAATGTTTCTATTCGTGCGACTGAAGCAGGCTTTCCAACATTAATGGTAGCACCATTTTCTGATGTAAGTAAATTGCCATCTGAAGTTACGACAAGTGAAGATGGTTCAGTAGCAACTAAGTTTACATTCCCTTCTCCTGTTTTCTTAGCACCGGGAGAATATGCAGTTGTTATAATGTCTAATAGTAGTAAGTGGGAATCTTACATGGCAGAATTAGGACAGAACGTAATTGGTTCTACACGAAAAGTTTCTAAACAACCCGCAACTGGTGTATTGTTTAAATCACAGAATGCAAGTACATGGCAACAGAATCAAAATCAAGATTTGACTTTTGTTTTAAATCGTTGTTCATATACAATAGCAGGAACACATGAAGCTGTATTTAATAATTCAAATTCAGTAAATATGAATATGGATGTTATGCAAATGACACCACAAGAATTGAAAATTGATAATACAGCAGTGACTTGGGCAGTCAAGACATCTCCCAAATCTACTGGTATTTTAGGTTCTTCTTTTGTAAATACAATTCCAAATAAAAACCATGAGTTTGTTAATCAACAAGTAATTACTACAACAGCAGGAAGTTTTGTTGCTAAGGCTACTCTATCATCCACGAATGACCAAATCAGTCCTATTATTGATACGGGTCGAATGGGTGCGATTGCAATTGAAAATATAGTTAATAATGATATAACAAATGAAACCGAACAACCGTCTGGTGGAAACGCAACAGCAAAATATATTTCAAGACGAGTAAGTTTGACAGATGGTTTTGACGCATCTGATTTATCAATATTCTTAACAATGAATAAACCAGCTGGAACAAATGTTTATGTTTATTACAAAGTATTATCACAGTTTGATCCAGAATTATTTGATGATAGACCATGGGAAGTAATGTCACAGACAACTAATGTAAATAATGTTGCATTGACAGATAATGAATTTACTGAGTTTCAATTTGACCCAGCAGGTGGTAATGTTAACTATACTGCTTCGGGTGCAACATATACAACATTTAAAACTTTTGCAATTAAGATTGTAATGACAAGTACAAATACAACTAAGGTTCCGAGAATACAAGATTACCGAGCAATCGCGATGGCATGAATGAACATAAATTTGTTAGAGATACTTTATCTAAAGCTGTTTTAAATACTGATATTAATTCTTTAGAACAATATAAGATGGCAAGAGATAAACGAGTACAAGAACAAAACACTTTACAAAATTGTGTAACTGATATAAATACTTTGAAAGATGATATACAAGAAATAAAAAATCTTTTACTAAAGATGAGCGAGAAATAATATGGCAAAGAGAGTCCAAAGAAGAAGAGGTACAACATCAGAGCATGCTACCTTTACAGGGTATGATGGTGAAACAACTGTTGATACTAGTAAAGATACAGTAGTAGTTCATGATGGATCAGTTGCAGGTGGATATCCATTAGCAAGAGAGGATATGAGTAATGTCATAAATCAAGTTGGTGTTACTCAATTAAATCTTGTAGATGGTACAGCAGAACAGGTAATAAAAACTGATGGTTCTGGTACAATTAGTTTTGGTACGATTGATGTAGCTGGTGCCACGATGGGAGCTCTTGGTGGTGACATTGAAGGTACTGTTGCAAATGCTCTTATTAAAGATAATAAAGTTGGAATTACTGAATTGAATGTTTCAGATGGTACTGTTGGTCAGGCACTTATTACTGATGGTTCTGGTACTCTTTCGTTTGGTGATGTTCTTACAGACCCTGCTTTAGGTGGACATCTTTCTGGTACAACATCTGCAGCTGTAATTAATCAGGATACGATAACATCTGGAATGCTGACAACAGCATTAAAGAATTTTACAATAGATGAATTTACAGGTGTATCTGCACAAACCACATTTACTCTTTCTGCTTCTGTTGGTTCTACTAACGCATTACTAGTTTATATTGATGGTATTGTTCAACCAACAACTGCATACGCATTACCGACAGCAACATCTATTCAGTTTATTACAGCACCTCCTCTAAGTTCAATTATCCGTTGTTTACATCTTGGTTTTCAATCTACGGTTGGTGTACCTTCAGATGGAACAGTTACGACTGCGAAAATAGCAGCGAACGCAGTTACTTCAGCAAAAATTTTAGATGGTGTAATTACAACAGTTAAGTTAGCTGATGATGCTGTAACAGAAGCCAAGATATTTGCACAAACAATTACAAATGCATCAATTTCTCCGGGAACTATTCGTTCACAAGAAATTGCAAATGGTTCAATCGTTGGAACTGATATAGCAGATGATTCTATTGATGGAACTAAGATTGCTGGAAATCCAACTTCGTTTGGTGCTGCTTTTGGATGGAATTATGATATATCTTTTATTGCTGGTTATTCTTCTGCTACTGTTGCACAAGCAGTGGTAGTTCAAACATATGGTGAAATGGTTATGGCACGAACTGGAATATTTGAAGGTGAAGTTGGATATCTTGATACTGTATGTACTGGTCAAGCTCTTATATGTGATGTTTTAAAAAATGGAACATCAATTTATTCTACTAAACCACAATTTGCAATTAGTACTAATGCGATGACTGCTGGTGTATTATCAACAACTGCTTTTGTTTCTGGTGATAGGATAACTTTTAAAGTTACACAAATTGGTTCTGGAGTTGCTGGATCAGGTGTAAGATTTATGTTAAAATGTAAGGCATAAAATATGGCATTTATTAATCAGGGCAGACATCTTAGTGTAGTCGGTTTAACTGCAGCTGCATTAATGGATTTACAGATTAAAATTCAAGGTAATATTCCCGGTCCGGGTGGAACAAATCCAGAACAGATTCCTTATCATGGAACTCCTGGGACATCACAAGTGATAGAAAGAACTCTTACTGCTTTACCAGATTTTCAATTAGGTGAAACAGTTACAGGAAGTGTAAATGGATATACAGCAGTTTACGAAGGTGTTACTTTAATAGGAACAACAGAGTTAGCAACTTGTGTAGGTGGAGGTGCAGGAGGTCCGGGTGAAGAAGCTGGTTATGGTGGCGGTTCAGGTGGTGGAGGAGCTTCAAACAATTGGGGTCCTTCTGGTGGTGGTGGATCAACTACAGGCCAAGGAAATAATGGTGGTAATGGTGGAGATAGAAATGCTCATTCAGGTGCAGGCGGTGGCGGTGGAGGAGCAGGTGCTGCCGGTGGCGGTGGAGGTGGTAATACTGGTGGAGCAGGCGGTGCTGGTTTAGCTAATTTTTATAGAGATGGAAATACTGCTGGAACTACTGTAGGGATGCATATATTTGCAGGCGGTGGTGGAAGTGCAGGAGGTAATGTAACTCCAAGTTATGCTGCAGGTGGATCAGGTGGAGGTGGTAGTGGAACTACTGCTGTTGGTGCTGTAAATACTGGAAGTGGAGGTGGCGCAGCTGGATCCGTACCGGGTAATGGAGGTTCTGGTATTGTAGTTGTGAGATATGATACAAGTCAATCAGGATTTAGTATTGCAGGTGGTACTACAAATACTTATACAGTTAGTTCGGTAAATTATAAATCACATACTTTTTTATCTTCCGGTGCAATTGTTGTAACTGGAACTGGTAATATTGATACTATGATTATATCTGGTGGTGGAGGTTCTGGTGGTCATGGTAATAGTAATAGTGAAGGTGGATGGTTTAGAGGTGGTGGAGGTGCTGGTGGTATGCACGTTGCTACTGGTACACAGATTGTATCTGGGACTTATGCAATTGCAGTAGGTGCTGGTGGTATTGGTTCAAGTACTAATGATGCAAGAACAGGAAATTTAAGTTGGATTACACCTCGGCGAACAATAAGTCTATCAGAACCAACAGGAGCTTTTGTTACTGGTGAAACACTTACTGGTGGAACCTCTGGTGCAACAGGAGATGTTATTATATACACCCCTTAAATTATAAGTATTATGAATTTTACATTATGTACAGATGATAAAGCTTTTCCATATATGATTGTTGATGATTTTTATTCAACCGAAGAACAAGATTTAATTTGGGAAGAACTTGAATGGTATAGACAAGACAATCTTTATACAGATGGAAAGTTCCCAGGTAGTTATGGTGTTAGTCCAGTAGCCAATTTAAATAGAATTTATCTGGAAGGAATATATCCAGACAATAGAGAAGATTCAAATATATTAACAGTATATAAAAAAATATTATCACAAGAAGTTTTAGAAAATTATAGACAGACGACACCAGCTGCAAGACAATTTGAAAATACTAACTATGATTGTTCGATAGTTAATTATTATGAAGATTCAAATAGTTATGGAGAACATTTTGATTCGTTTATGCATACAGTTTTGATATGGTTTTATAAAGAACCAAAAAGATTTGAAGATGGAAATTTAAGATTTCCAGAATCAAATGAAACAGTTGAGTGTATACATAATAGAATGATAATGTTTCCAAGCTATTATTTACATGAAGTAGATAAAGTAAAAATAGAAAATAAATACAGAGATCAAGGATTGGGTAGATATTGTATGACACATTTTTATAGTAAGGTATAGAATATGGCACATTATGCACTTATAGATAAGAATAATATAGTTACAAGAGTTCTTGTTATGGATGAAGAAGTTGTCAATTCTGGTGAGTTTGGCAATTCTCTTAATTGGATTAAGACTTCATATAATACATATGGGGGTCAACATAGTTTAGGTGGAACACCATTGAGAAAAAATTATGCTGGTGTCGGTATGACTTATGATAAAACAAGAGATGCATTTATTCCTCAACAACCTTATCCATCATGGATATTGGATGAGGATACTTGTCTATGGGATGCACCAGTTGCTTATCCAACAGGCCATGATGCGGCAGATACTTATGAATGGGATGAAGATAATATAACTTGGAAACTAAGCGTTAAAGGATAAAATAAATGACTATTAAAACACATGGTAGAATGGTTACCGACAACACAGTTGGTATTCCACAATTGGCTGTAACTGACGGAACTTCAGGCCAGGCAATAGTTACAGACGGATCTGGTACAATGACTTTTGCAACAGTTGGTGCAGGTGGTGCTGTAGGTTCTTCCACATATATAGAAAATCTTTTTACAGGTGATGGTACTACAACTACGTTTACATTAAGTACTGGTGCGCCTTATGAAGAATCAATATTAACTTTTATTGATGGTGTTGCTCAACCAACCACATCATTTACTTTACCATCAACAACATCAATTACATTTAGTCCCGCACCTGGCAATGGTGCAGCTATAAGAGTAGTACATTTAGGTATTGCAAGTTCTGTTGCAGATAATAGTATTACGGGTGCTAAACTATCTATGGGTGGTGATGTGGCTGGTGATATTCTTTATTATAATGGAACAGATTATCAGAAATTAGGTATTGGAACAGCGTTACAAGTTCTCGCGACTAATTCTGCTGCTAATGCACCTAATTGGGTTAATGCAGCTACAGCTGCTTTACCAGCTGTCGGTGCAGACAGAAATGTATTAACATCTGATGGAACGAATTGGGCAAGCGAAACTCCTCTCGGTGGAGTTGGTGGTGAGTTGGTATCAACTCAAAGTTTTTCTGCTAGCGGAACTTGGACAAGACCTTCTGGTGTGAAAAGAATTGAAGTTCATTTAATTGGGCCTGGTGGAAGTACTGAAGCTGTTGCGGGTTCGAGTCCCGTTGCCACGGGTGGAGCAGGTGGAGGTGGTTATTGTTTAGGTATTTATGATGTTACTGATCTTGCTTCTGCAACAGTTACAATAGGGACTGCTTGGATTATACCAAACTTTCCCTCCACGGCGAGTACATTTGTTGGAAGTGGTATTACTACTTTGACTGCTAATTCTGGTGCAGTGGTTCAGAACCTTCCTACTGGTGGAGCAGGCGGTACAGCAACTGGTGGTTCATTTAATCTTTCTGGTAGTGCAGGCGACAGCTCCGGATCCGGTGGTGGAGCTGAAGGAGATGGTGGTCGTGCTGCCGGACCTTTTGGTGGTAATTATGGGCGAGGGGCTGAGGCTGTAAGTGCTGGAAACAGTAGGACTGGCTCTAATGGATATTGTCTTATCAAAGAATACTCAGATGTAAGTGCCTCCCTAGTTGGAGAGAAATTAGTATCACATCAATTATTTACAACTGCTGGTGCTGGTACTTGGACAAAGCCTGCTGGCGTTACAAAAATTAGAGTTTTTGTTGTTGGTGGTGGTGGTCATGCTTTCAATGGTCATAGCGGCTGTAGTACTGGAGGTGGAGGTGGAGGAGGTACTGGTATATCAGTAGTTGATGTTACTGGTCTGACTACAGTTGCATATACAATAGCGACTACAGCTAATCCTACAACTTTTAGTTTAGCAACTCCAATAGTAGGTCTTGGTGGAGGTCCCGCAAATGTAACAAGCAATAACCAGGATAACGGTCCGGGTGGTCTTGGTGGTCTTGCAACTGGTGCTGATATAATTTTTCCGGGAGAAGATGGTGGTTTAGGAAGTGATTCAGCCGGTGTTGGTGCTGGTGGTCCTGGTGGTCTTTCATATATTGCAGCATATGGTAGAGGAGCACGAGGTATTGCAACTGGCGATGCTATGGTCGGGAATACTGGTGGTTGTATTTTTATTGAAGAATACTCAGATCCTTCAGTAGTAGGGGGTCTTTTTGGTACTGTAACGGAAGATATTATTGTTTCATCAGATCAGACAACAACTCTTAATGGTACTTGGACAAAACCTTCAGGTGTTAAACAAATTGAAGTTTTTCTTACTGGTGGTGGAGGAGCAGGTAGAGGTGGTTCTGGTGCAGAAGGATCAGGTTCAGGTGGTAATGGTGGTTCTGGTGGATTTAGTAGGAGAATATTTGATGTTAAAAATATTTCTTCAATAAATTATCAAGTTGGTAGAGGTGGAACTTCTGCGAATAATGCTGCAGGATCATGTTTTGGCCAAAATGGAACACTTCAATTTACTGCTTTGACTGTAACAGTTACGAATGGTGCTATTACAGCAATAACTGGTGATGCTGGTAGTGGATTAACTATAGCTCCAATTATTACTATAGAACCAAATTGGAGTTCAGCAACAGGTGCTGGTGGTACAGGTGCAACAGCTACTGCAACTATTTCAGGTGGTGCAGTTACAGGTATAACAGTTACGAATGGTGGTAGTGGATATATACAAGGGCAAGTAAGTGCCTATTATGGTATTGGTGGAACTAGAGGTGGTATCGGAACTGAAGGTGGTGGTGATGTATCTATTCCACAAGCAACAACACATGGAAGTGCTGGTGCCGCTGGTTCAGGCTTTGGAATGAAATCTGCACACGGCTTTGTAAACTCAGGCATTTCAGGTAAAGGAGATGGTGGTGCTGGGACAACAGCTAATGGTTGGGGTAGTGCTGGTGGTGCTGGTGGAATATATATTAGAGAATATAGATAAGGATAAATAATGGCATTACAAAAAGTCCCAGGTAGAGCAATACAATTAGATTCACAAGTAAGTTCTGATATTATGTATCATAACGGAACTGATTGGGTGCGACTTGCAAAAGGAGAAGCAGGACAAGTATTAGTTGTCAATGACGCTGGAACATTTCCACAATGGGGTACATCCGATTGGGTTTATCGTGGTAGTATTAGAGGATTTTCTATGGGTGGTGCTAATCACTATGGTGGTGGTGGAACAGGTGTCTGGTATTTTTACTCAGATATATATTCACATGAATTTGCTACAGATGGAAATGCAGTTGATTCAACTGGTGATTTAGTTGCACCATCACATGCTGTTTCTGGGTTTTCAAGTGAAACACATTCGTTTGTAGCTGGAGGTCGTGGTCAAAATAATGCTATTAGTGTAAATACGATTCAAAGTTTTCAGAATACAAATCCTAGTGGTAATGCAACTGACCTTGCTGATTTAACTGTTGTTAATCATCACATGACACCAGTTTCAGGTTTGACACATGGTTATGCTACTGGCGGCGAAGTTTCAGCTACTACCTTAGAAAAATTTGCATTTGCTAATACAGCAAACGCAACTTTGGTTGGTAATTTATCAAACAGTCATACTGGAACACATGGTGGTGGAGCAACTGATTCAACTAATGATTATGGTTATGCAGCAGGAGGGTTTCCAAATACAAATGTAATTGATAGATTTTCTTTTGTAAATGAAACAACAACTGATGATGTTGGAGATTTAGTACTTACATCAGGTCAAGCTTCTGGTTGTTCATCAGAAACACATGGTTATTTTATAGGACCTGGTAATCCATCAAGAGTACAAAGATATGCATTTGCATCATCTGGTAATGCAACACAGGTTGCCACACTTAGTTCTAATGGAACCGCTAGAGGAAATGGAATATCATCTCAGACACATGGATATTTAGTAGGGGGTGAAGTTCATTTTACACAAATAGATAAATTTTCTTTTGCTAATGAAACAACATGGAATGATGTAGGAGATTTAGGAACAGGACAAACGACTAATAGAAGTCATCATGGATCATCACATTTTTAAACAGTATAAGGATAGATAATGGCTACACAAAAAATACCGGGAAGAGCAATTAAGTTAGGAAATGATGCCGCTGGTGATATTGCATACTTTGATGGTGCTGCTTGGCAACGATTACCAATAGGTGAAGCTGGCCAACGATTGACTATGAATGAAGGTGGAACATTACCTACATGGGATGATACTCCAATATTTCAAGGAAGAATTTCTGGATATTGTGTAGGTGGAGAAACATCAGGAACAACTCCCGTTAATATAATAGATAAGTTTAGTTATACGAGTAGCGTAAATGCTACTGATGTCGGAGATTTAACCGCTCCGGGAATGCAAGCTGGATGTTGTGGTTCAAATACTAATGGTTATTGTATGCGTAATAATGTGGGACCTCCTCGTGGAACAAGCACTTTTGTTGAGAAGTGGAGTTTTAGTTCAGATGGAAATGCAGCTAATGTTGGAACTTTACCTAATAACCATTGGGATGGCCCAAGTGGTCACGCATCAGAAACACATGGTTATGGTGCGGGTGCTTATGATTTGTATGGTGATGGTAACGCAATTTCAAAGTTCTTATTTGCAAACGAATCAACCACTACAGATGTAGGTAATCTTACAGTAGCGGCTCATGGTGCTGGTCATGCAGGATGTTCATCTTGGGATTATGGTGGATTTGTTTTTGGTGGTTTTCAAGGTGGACCTGGCGATCCAAATACAAATGTAATAGATAAATTTTTATTTGCTTCAGATGGTAATGCCTCAGACCATGCAGACTTAACATTTCCGATGCGTGACATGAATGGTCAATCAGGATTAACCCATGCATATGCAGCGTTTGGATATCGTGGTGCGAGTGGGCCGTATGTTGCTGATATTCAAAAATTTCCATATGCATCTCAAACAAATTCTGTTGATGTAGGTGATATTTCATTTCAACGAGGACTTTCATCTGGTACATCATCAACTACACATGGATATTCAGCAGGAGGGATTGATACAGCTCCAGCAAAAGTAACTAGAATATCAAAGAATAGTCATGTGTCAGATGGAAATGAAGTTGATGTAGCAGATTTAACAGTAGCAAGAAGTCATTTTTCTGGAACGGGAACACAAATATAATGGCTATACAAAAAATATCAGGTGTCACAATAGAGTTGACTAGTCAAGCATCAGGTGATGTTGCATACTTTGATGGAACTGATTGGGTGCGACTTGCAAAAGGAGAACCTGGAGAAGTTCTTACTATGAATGAATCTGTTACTGCACCTGAATGGGGTCAACCACTTTGGACATTCCCGGGAACAGTCAAAGGATATTGTGCTGCTGGTAATACTGCTCCAGCTGGTGGAACTAATATTACGGCGATTGATAGATGGAGTTTTACAACAGATGCAAATTCTACTAATGTTGGAGATGTAATAGTTGGTAGATCACATCAATCCGGTCAATCATCAAGTACACATGGATATATTTCTGGTAGTGGACATATTGCACAACCAATTAATAATACAATTGATAGATGGAGTTTTGCAACAGAAGGAAATGCTGTAGATCATGGTGACTTAGCAATTGCGTCAGGACAAGGTACTAGCCATTCATCTGAAACTCATGGTTATCATGTTGGGGGTAATAATGGCCCACAAGGTGGGAGCCATACATATATTAATAGTATACAAAAGTTTCCATTTGCATCTACTGGTAGTACAAATAATGCAACAGATGTTGCAGACTTAACAGTAACAAGGTCTGTAACATCAGGAGCAACATCTTCAACACATGGTTATTCTGCTGGTGGAGAAGCTGGAGCTCCATGGCTTAATACAATAGATAAGTTTACATTGGCTTCAGATAATAATGCTACTGATGTGGGTGATGTTGGTGAGGCTGCTGAAAGTCATTCCGGTACATCATCTTTAACACATGGATATATAGCGGGCGGTGTTTTTAATCAAAATGGTGGTAGCATTCGTAAATATTCTTTTGCAACTGATGGAGATTCGACTAATACTGCAAATTTAACAGCAGATCGTCATGGACATACAGGATGTTCATCAGAAACTTTTGGTTATAGTGCAGCTGGTTATAATGCAGGAGGAGGGGGTGCTATAAATATAATAGAAAAATATAGTGTGACTACAGATTCAGATGCGACTGATGTTGGAGATTTAGCAGGTGGAGTAAGATGGTTTCCTAGTCCAGTAGGTTCACAGGTTTAATGTATAAATACTAGAAAAATTGGAGAAAGAAAATGGCCGTAATAGTTAATTTAACAGATACTTTTGATGAGTGGAGATTAAAGACAAATGACCTTGGCATAGCAGTAATGGGCCAAGGTTCTTTAAATGATTTGTCTACTACTAATAAATCAACTCTTGTTGCCGCCATCAATGAAATTTATACTAATGATAGTGATGATATGGAAAATGTGGTAGATGATACCACACCGCAGTTAGGAGGAAATCTTGATCTGAACGGCAATACTATTACTGGAACTGGTCATATTGGTATTACTGGTACATTGACAGCTACAAATATTGCAGGAACTGTTACAGCTGTAACTCAAGCTGCTAGTAATAATTCTACATTAATTGCAACGACAGCATATGTTGATGCACAAGTCGCTACTGAGGACACTCTGGCAGAGATGAACGATACTACTATGTCGGGTTTGGCAAATCTTGACATTCTTCAATATGATAATGGGACTAGTTCATGGAAAAATAAAACAATATCAGCTGCAGGGATTCCAACAAAAGGATTTACAGTTGCCATGGCAGTCGCACTTGGATAGTATATAAGTATTATAAATATATAAAACAATGAAGAGGAACAAATAATGGCAAATGATTTTAAAAACGCAATAGCACAAAATGTAAGTAATGCTGCTGGAGGTACTACTATCTACACAGTTCCAGCAACAAAGACTTCTATTCTATTGGAATTGGATGTTGCCAACACGACACAGAATGTTGTTGAGGCCTCTGTTGAAATATTAGATTCAAGTGTATCTGCATCAGCTTGGAGATATCTGGTTAAAAATGCACCTGTTCCTTCTGG
>ENA-OREN01001322-OREN01001322.1-marine-metagenome-genome-assembly--contig:-NODE-1322-length-29587-cov-7.294917_pt1 | contig 29587 bp, 23 predicted proteins | sample MGYA00248624_ERZ508555 | MGnify/ENA primary metagenome ERZ508555 (study PRJEB26222, sample SAMN06267773) | marine metagenome | isolation source: Saanich Inlet, British Columbia, Canada | place...
GGGACCCTGACTGTGGCAACATTTTGAGTAATTTTAATAGCAGTACTGAAGCCAGCATAAACACGGCAATTGAAATTCCTAACGCGGCGAGGAACACCAATCCGCGTTTCACAGACTCGGCTTGCCAGCAGATCATAACGGCAAGACCGATGCTCACGCTCAGTCCAGCCAGCCAGCGGTCTTTGCGACTACCAGAGGTAAGTTCTTCTTCCTCGAAGTTGCGGCGAAACAGTCGCAGGGGACGTGTGCCCACAGCACGTAGCAAAGGCCATAGGCAGAACAGGAGTGTGGTTGCAACACCGAGTAGTAAAGACTGTAAAGAGGGTGTCCAGTAAAAAACGGGATCGAGTTGGTAATTGATCAGTCCTTCCATTTTTGAGGGCAACAAATAGGTAAGAAAAAAACCAAGAGCGACTCCCAGCAAACTACCAGCTAACCCCATCAAAAGGGATTGTAATAAATAAACCTTGAACAGAGTGCGAGAAGATGCGCCGAGACAATTCATGATTGCCAGAGTGTCGAGTTTTTGTGCCATGAAAGTGCGGACGATCATAGCGACTCCTATACCGCCCATGAGAAGTGCGATGACACCTAACGCGCCGAGGTATTGTCCCATTCGATCAATGGAGCTGGAAAGCGAAGATTGCACATCTTTATAAGTTCTGATGGAGATGGTTTCATCGGGTAAGCCGTGTTCCAAAAGTTCTAGGGCTTTTTCCAGTTCGATGGTGTTCGGGAGCTTTATTAAAGTGCGGTGCTTGATTCGACTGCCGGGTTGGATCAAATCGGCTTTATCCAAGGAGGCTCGGGAAATGAATAGTCGAGGACCGATACTAAAAGCGCGAGATATACGGTCAGGCTCGGACAACACAATGCCAGTGATTTTTAATTTGGTTTTTCCTAGAGAGAATCCATCGCCAAGGCTCAATCCTGTCTTTATGAGGAAAGAGGGCTCGACAACCGCACCGTTTCCCGATAGCAACTCTTGTAAGGGCCGGTTTGGATCGCTCTTAAATTCTCCGTAGAAAGGATATTGCGCACCGACCAAAGGAATAGATTTCAGCTCCGTTATTAGGGAGCCAGATTTCTCTGGCGAATCTGGATTTTTAAACTGCGCCATGCCATGCAGTTCTTTTAGAAATAAAAACTGGGTTCCTATGGGTAAGATTTTTTTCTGGTAGGTGATATCATTTTCACCTTGTTCCCAACTGCCTTTGATGACGATGTCGGCCGCGAGGAGTCCTTTGGATTGCCTCTGGATGGTTTCCTGCACCATGTTGGAAAAACTTTTAACAGTCATCACTGCGCCCACGCCCACGGCAATACATAAAATAAAGAAGAACATTCGCTTCCACGCACCGCGCGATTCGGCCAACATGAGCGAGATCAGTTGCGTGAAATTGAGTTGATTCATAGTTCGGCTGTATTTCGGTCGGCGATGATTTTCCCGTCTTCCAAGGTCAAAATGCGCTGACTTTGATCGGCGACCTGAGATTCGTGGGTGACGAGGATGATGGTGGCTCCCTTCACTCGATGCAGTTCCTTTAATAATTCGATAATACGATCGCTGTTTTTTGAATCGAGGTTGCCGGTGGGTTCATCGGCAAGAATGATCTCGGGATCATTGACAAATGCGCGTGCAAGAGAAAGACGTTGTTGTTCGCCGCCAGATAACTGCGCTGGGTAATGATGTTGTCGGTCTCGCAACCCTACTGTGCCCAGCAGGTCTTCCGATTTTTTAGTCGCGCCGGGTGTGCCATTGAGTTCTGCGGACAATACGACATTTTCCAAAGCGGTAAGGGTTGGGATGAGATGAAAATTTTGGAAGATGAAACCGAATCGTTTTCCACGTAGCAAGGCCAGTTCATCTTCATCGAGTTTCGTGATACCCTGCCCGTCTATAGTGATGGTTCCGTCAGTTGGGGTGTCGAGTCCAGCAATCAGGCTGAGCAGGGTGGTTTTGCCGCTGCCTGAATGACCGGTGATGGCGATGAACTGTCCCGTTGGAATGGTTAGATCGATAGACTTCAGAATCTCTACTTTATGACCGCCGCCGTGTAGGGTTTTTTTCAATCCGGATATTTTTATCAAAAGCTTGGTAAAATTTAGGGTTAATGATTAGAGTTTATTGTATTACAAAATTATGCGAAATATTTTATTAAACCGAATTACAGGCTATGTTTTGGTGGTACTGCTAACGCTTGCAGGAGAGGTATTTGCAGCCGAAACAACACAGGAGAAAATCGTGGTTCTTGCATTAGGGGATAGTTTGACTGCCGGATTCGGCGTGGATGCAGAAGAAAATTTCCCTTCACGTCTACAGGTAAAAATCGATAACGCGGGGTTGGCCTATAAAGTGGTCAATGCAGGTGTGAGCGGAGATACCACTGCGGGAGGTGTGCGCCGTATCAACTGGTTGATGAAACATAAACCGCAGATCGTCATCCTTGCGTTGGGGGCCAACGATGGGTTGAGAGGGCTTTCGACAGACGAAATGCGTTCAAACCTTGAAACCATGATTCGCATTTCCCAGGAACACGGTGCCCGTGTTTTATTGGCGGGTATGAAAGCCTTGCCCAACTATGGCGAGGACTATATTATAAAATTTGAGTCGGTTTATCCGGAGTTGGCTAAGAAGTACGACCTTGTCTATCTTCCATTCTTGCTGGAAGGCGTTGCAGGTGTCAGGGAATACACGCGGCCTGATGGACTGCACCCTACCGGCTCAGGTTATAAAATCATCGCTGATTTAGTTTGGCAGCATCTGCAACCGATGCTGAAGAAAAAATAGCTAAGGTTTTATCCATTGCATCAGTTTTTCGTAGCAAACTCCTGATTTTAAGACTTTCAAGGCAGCATCAAAACCTTCCTGTGGGGTTTTGAAAATATCTGACAGGTTACTCAGGCACGCGGCTTGGCTGGCAATTTGTATAGCCGCTGGCCCCTTCCCATTTTTTAAAGCACTCTCTCCCATTTCAGCAAGGGTTTCTCGTTTAGACTCTATCTCTTTTAGTGCTTCATGTGATTCTGTAATTTGTTTGGCAGTTTCTTCCTGATACATTTCTGAAAATTTAAGCGTGCGGGGTTGAGCTTCGCTGTCTCCATTCTGAATGAAAATTTTTGCTTCTTTATGCACGCCGAATAGAGTGGTGCCTTCCATTCCGTTGCCGACAATGACTCGATCAAATTCACTGAGCTTTCCGATTTCGGTTAAGGACACTTCATAGCCGCGATGAAAATAAGTGGTGGCAAGATAGTTTTTGCTTTCAGCTTGAAGCGGCATGAGAATTTTTTCCAGTGTTGCCAGCATCGGACGTTTGACAATTTCTGTTCGGATAGATCGCAGGTTTTCCAATGTAGGATGAGTGTCGGCGGTACTGAGATAACCGAATTTGAATTTTTCGATTTTTTTAATACGGCCATTTCCGGATTTTGGAAACTGGTAATGATTGACTAATAAATCATCGAAGGTGATCCCGAATTTGGGTGGCAGAGGCAGAGCAGAATGACCGTAAGTAGGCAGTCCCAATTCAGCAAGGACGGGGATGGCATAAAATCCAAAATAAGGAATGCGTTGAAATCCATCAAACGGATCAGCGATTTGGAGAAGGTTATTTAGAGCAATTTTTCTGGGGGTTATTTTTTTTTGCAATGCTCGCCAGTAACCGATGTTTTCGGGGACGGTTTCAACTTTCATGCGAGCAGCGATGAGGAAGACTCCCATCCGCACTTCCGAAACTTCGCCGTCCAATATCAAAGATAAGGCATCTTCCGCTTCTTCTTCGGTAAGGTCTTTGCTCAATTTAGGGCCAGCAGCAATTTTTTGCAGATAGGACTGCATTCTGTTTTCAGGCGATATTTCGGTCATTGGTGCGGGAATCCTTTTTAAGTTAGCTCTATTTAGAGTATGATGTTAAATCTATTTTTAAACCCAATTTTTTCGAGAATTAATGTCAGTTTCTTGTCCAACGGATCATACCATTTCCGATAGATCGGTATCGAATCAAGCCATACGGGTACTTTTAGTTTACCCGAATACTCGCGAAGTAGCTCTTGCCAACCTTGGATTTCAGCAGGTTTATTCTTTATTAAATTCCATCGAAGGTGTGGAGTGCGACCGCTACGCATTGCCAACCGATTGGAAGCCGGAAATGGAAACGCTGAGTGAGACCGATTTACGCTCCATGGATATGAGCCGACTTCCTGGCGATTTCGATATGATTGCGTTTTCGATTTCCTTCGAGCCGGATTATCTGAATACTGTCATTGCATTAAAATACTTCAATATCCCGTTAGACCGGGGGAAACGCGATGCTTCCTGTCCGATGATTGTTGCAGGGGGTTCGGCAATTTTCATTAATCCGGAACCTTTAGCCGACTGTATGGATGTGCTGTTCATCGGTGAAGGCGAAGGCATGGCCAATACCTTTTTTGATACGCTTCTTAATACCTCGGCAGAGGATAAAAATAAATTTCTCGAACGGGCAGCAAGTCTCCCCGGAATTTATGTGCCTGAATTTTATAATCCGAAAATGGAGTCTGACCGACAGGTGGGTGTTTCCACATCTTTTGGCGCTTCTCAGCGCGTAACGCGCCATTGGGTGACAGACGAGGCAACTCTTTGCACGCATTCGGTGGTTCATGGAGAAGACTCAACGTTTAAGGATATGGCGTTAATGGAAGTCACTCGCGGTTGCATATGGGCTTGCCGCTTTTGTACGGCAGGTTTCATTTACCGTCCACCCCGCCTCCCAGACTTGGATAAAACCTATGATTCGATGACGCGGCTTATGGACGGGCAAGGGGAAATGGCTAAAACGGTAGGTTTGGTCGGTCCGTCGGTGACAGATCACCCACAACTTCCCGCTTTAGCGAAACGAATTACAGATGAGGGAAAGACACTTTCGTTTTCATCGTTGCGAATGGAAACGCTTACCGATGAACTTGTTGATCTCATCCTCAAGAGCGGACAGAAAACTTTGACGGTTGCTGTAGACGGTCCATCTGAAAGAATGCGCGATGTAATCAATAAGGCGGCGACCGATGATTTTATTGTAGAAAAATGCGGATTCCTGACTCGTAAAGGAATTTTACATTTAAAAATTTATTCCATCATTGGCTTGCCACACGAAACCGATGACGACATTGAACAATTCATTCGTCTCGTTGAACGGATCCAGGATGTTTATGTTGATGAATGCCGAATACACGGACGAATTGGTCGGATCACGATCAGTTTGAGTCCGTTGGTCCCGAAACCAGGAACGCCGTTTCAGTGGCATCCGATGGAAGAGGTAAGAAGTTTAAAGAAAAAATTTGCCCGTGTGCGAAAAGCATTGGGAAAACTCCCTCACTTGAAAATGAGCTTTGGCTCTCCCAATGAAGCTTATCTGCAGACTTATCTTTCGCGTGGAGATCGTAGCGTGCATGATTTTTTCAAAACTTACCTGAGCAATGGTCACGATGCAAAAAGCGCGTTAAAAAAACATTCAGTCGACTCGTTCGTATATCGACAATATGGAAAAGAAGATTACCTGCCCTGGGATATTGTCGATCACGGTTACCGCAACGGATTTTTATGGGATGATTATCAGCGCGGCCTAAACGCTGGTCGCACCCCCGTCTGCGACACCGCCACCTGCCACGTCTGCGGCATCTGCTAGCCGGACTACGTCCGGTGGCAATGGGCCTATTACCCATAATGCTATAAGAGGTCGCTCTGAGCTTCTAGATATTATTTTTTTCCCTCTGCGTTCATCTGTGTCAATCTGTGGTTAAATATCTTCATGTCCTTCGATATTGAAAAAATGAATAAGCTTCCGCCGGAAGCCCGGTTTTTTGATGTGAACGGACTTTGGTATTTCCCAAACCCCTGGGTGGTGCGGATGCTTTATCCAACACCAATAACGCCGAACCAGATTACGTTTTTATCGTTTATTTTTGGTTTGTTGTCTGCTGGTTTTTACGTCTCCGGTAGATCGGATGCGTTGTTGTGGGGAGCCCTTTTTCTTTACGGAAAAGTGTTTTTGGATAATGTGGATGGAAATCTTTCTCGCGTTCGCGGAACCTCCTCCCGATTTGGAAGGTTTCTTGATTCTCTAACAGATTTTGCGATCACGGTTCTGGTTTATATCGCGATATCTTTTTACCTTGTTCAAACAACCGGGGATGCGAAGTTTTGGTTTTTAGGGTTATTTGGCTTGCTGGTTTGTTTCATGCAGAGTACGTTTTTTGTTTTTTATCTGGTGAGTTATACCTCGCGCGTAGGTTCTTACGATAAGAACCGAGTCGATGAAAGCATTACAGAAGAAGACCAGACTGCTGTAGAAAGCGATGAATCGCTTAAATGGGATTTAAGATTACAGACCCTTTTTGTCTGGGTCTATGGCTGGCAAGATCGACTCGTAGAGAAGCTGGATTTCATAAGCCGTAAACTTGCGCGTGTCCCAGATACCGATGAAGCTTTGCGAGAATGGTATGGCGACCGATGTTTCCTAACAGCGATTAGCCCCCTATGTCTTTGCACCAACAATGTGATGCTGGCGGTTTTTTCCTTGCTGGGGCAAGTTGAACTATTTCTAATCCTGTTAATAACTGTGGTAAATTTTTATTGGATCGGATTGCTGGTCTGGAAGATTTTCCGCCAATAATTCCCAGCCTGCCCAGTTACTGTCATATTGCGACCGCCGCTAACGGTGTATCTATCTGCATTAGCCACACTATTCTCACTACCGCCCACGCTAGATATTATTTCCTGAGCCGTGTTGTTTAAACCACCGCTCTGTTTCGCACCTAGTAGACTTTCATCAATTCGACATCAAAAACTAAAGTGGCATTGGGTGGAATTGCACCGCCGGCACCACGTGCGCCATAACCCAAAGAGGATGGAATGATTAATGTTCGTTGCCCTCCAACTTTCATGCCTTGCACGCCTTGATCCCAACCTTTGATGACCTGCCCTGCCCCTAGTTTAAATTTGAAGTTGCCCGGACGATCACGGGAACTATCAAACTTTTTTCCTTTGTTCTTCAAGCAGCTGAGCACGCGTTCCTTGCTAACGAATTGTGGGAGTTCGCGACACTCTTTTGGGGCAGATTTATTAAAAAGCCAACCCGTATAATGAACATTCACATTCTTACCTGCAATCGCTTCTTTTCCGGTTCCAACTTTCACATCAAATTTGGTTAATGTTCCCTCATAAGCACTCGCATGAGTAGCCATAATAAGACCAAATATAAATATGCTTAAAACGAATTTTTTTTTCATTCCAGACATTGTGACCTCAAAAAATAAATTTAGTAATTTAAATATCATTATATCTGACTTCACCTATTCGACAAAAAATGTTGGTCTTTATTTTACTCTTAATTTCCATAAACTGAATCATAGCATAAGGGATAATGGTTTTTTTTGCCGAGCGGGACTGCTTTTGCAGGGGGATTCTAATTTTTAAATCTGCCTAGATGTTTAATCGGGTAAATCCTGTTTGAGTGCTTTTTCATATCCCACCAACTCCACATAGCCTTTTCCAGTTACGGGTTTTCCCTTCATGGTTCCTTTTATTGAGACACTGCCTTCCCAATAGGAGCCTTGGATTGATCTCAAATTATAAAGTTCCTGATCTGAAAAATCGGGTGTGACTCGTAAGTGGGTATTGGATTCGGGTAGATCGATTTCCCAAATTGCGGGGTAGGTGGCTTGAGTGTGTTCGCTGGTCCACGAGCTTTTTGGGGAGATAGAAAATTTTGAAATATTTTGAGAGCTTTCATCTGCGGAAATAAACGTGCCGCTGGAGTGAGGGTCGATCCCGCCATCTTTTTGTCGCAACTGGTAGAGCATGATTTCGGTTTGGTTGTCGAGTTTCAGTGAAAACCAGTCCCACCCTACAAGCTTAGGATTTAGAGAATTGCTGGAAAATTCACGATCCATCCAACTGCTGCCTGTTACCTTAATTTTTTTCCCTTCAATAAAAACGGAGCCTTCTGTTTTCATTCGGGTGAAGGAAAAATAATGCGAAGCATTTCCTTTATCGCTCCCTTTGATGCTAATGCCGTTTTCCCCGTGAAAGACCCTCTTTTTTAGGGGTGTTAGGTTGAGTTCAATTCCTGTCTCGTTCTCTTGGGCTTTTATTTTTTGCGTGTTTCGATCAGCAGTCAAACTCCAATCAGAATTCCATATTTTAAGGCGGTCGGATTCGGCACCGGCATTATTGATTCCTTTTCTATTGATCCGCTCGAAGAAATGAAATTTTTTATTGTTAATATCTGAAACCGTCATGTGTGCAAAATAGATTTGATCTACTTTCCATTTTGAGGGATTTTCGATAGGGCTATCTCCCTCGAGCCCCACCCGGAAAAAGGTGAGTTGGTAACCGAAAGGTCGCCCCTTTTCACTTTGCAAATTTCCGGTGTAATACCACCATTCTACGCGGAAGGCATCGTGAGAAAAATCATCGCGTGGAAATTTGTAGGTGTAGTCGGGCAGGGCCTGCTGGAACTTGGGTGAGTATGGTTTTTTGGTTTGCCCATGAGCCAAACTGGCAACCAGTATAAGTGAGAGCAGAAATAAAGTCAGACGATAGGGCATGAGGACCTCAAGGTTATTCCAATAATAGCCGCCAAGATTTAAGGTTGTAATAACGATAATTATCTTTCTAGAGGCTAGCAGAGAGATCGCAGAAATTCAATCGGGCTTCTGTCTGGTTTTGCACATTAATAAGGGTTATACTGGGCCAGATTTACAAGGTTAGTAAGAATTTTTAACGCCCTTTCCTTGTTTTTGTAAATTTTATAAATCCATCGAAGATGGTCAAATCATAACCAATGCGTATCGGAGTTACAGGGGCTTCAGGGTTTATTGGCTCACACCTTACCCGCGCGTTAAAAAAACATGGCAAGGTGGTCACTCTTTCTCGTGGCAAATCACTTCCTTTGTTAGCCCACCTTAAATCGTTTGTTTCAGGGGTGGATTTATTTTTTCATCTGGGAGGGGTAAATCGTGGGACAAATGAAGATATCTTAACGGGAAACGTTACTGGTACTTTGCGACTGCTGGAAGCAATTAAAAGATATGGAGAACCTTCTGCGCGGATTTTATTTGCTTCTTCCGCTCAGGTGTATCGCTTACAAAACCGTGTAGAAAAAATTTCAGAAAAAAGTGCATTGCAACCCGAGTCGGTTTACGGAGTTAGTAAAAAATCAGCTGAAGATTTGATTCGGATATCTGGTCTTCCTTACACGATTTTAAGAATGACAAATGCATATGGGCCGGGATGCCGAGCTGATTACAATTCTGTTGTGACAACATTTTGTTACCGGACGAAAAATAAAATTCCTTTAGAAATAAATGGACAGGGAAAGCAGAATCGCGATTTTATTTATATCGATGATATTGTAAGAGCCTTTTTGATAGCTGGGTTTCAAAATCAAAATCCTGTGAGCAAGGCTTACAATGTAAGTTCAGGTCACATGACTTCTTTGGTTAAAATTGTAAATACCATAAAAAGGTTCGAGAAGAGTGTCAAGGTCGAGTTTAAGCCTGGAGTCGAAGATAAAATATCTTATTGTTGTGATGCAAGTAGGTTTAAACGGGAATATAGCTGGAAGCCTAAGACATCCCTATTGCAAGGCATCGAAAAATCCTTGAAACATTTTGGAAAAAGAAAATGAAGAATATAGAAATCCAGGACCTTGAAAAAAAATCGGATGAAAGAGGCTGGTTGATAGAAGTTTTGGGAGGCGGATTGCCCGAAGGTTGTAAGGAATTTGGCCAGCTTCATGTTTCTGTTGCCTACCCCGGAAAAGTTCGAGGGAACCATTATCATACTCGCAAGGTGGAATGGTTTTGTGTGCCAACGGGTACCGGATTATTATTGTTGAAAGACCGGGAAACCGGAGAGACTCGTGAAGTAATGATGGGAGTCAACGATTTAAAAACCATTAAAATCGAACCGGGTGCCATTCACGCTATTAAGAATATCGGCGAGGGCGATATGGTATTGTTGGTATATTCAAGTGAAACGTTTGACCCTAAAGACTCAGATACTTATTATGAAAAGATATTGGAATAATTTTCACAGTATGATCGTTATTCTCGCAAATGCAATTCATAACAAGCCTTTTTAAAAGTTCAGCCCTACCTGATAGACCTATTTGATGAAAATTACCTTTATCCTCAGCCAATATAAAAGAATAAGTGGCGGCAACCGTGCTTTATTCGAATATGTTAACCGATTAAAAAAAATGGGGCACTTGGTACGTTTGTTTGTTGTTGCCAAGCCTGCGAGATGGTATCGAATTGACCACTGGCCCAAGATTTTTAACAAAAAGGTTACGGTTCTAGCTCCAGAAACTATTGATTGGGTGGATAACAAAGTCCCTATAGAGCTTCTTTCTGTGAATCATGAAAGTTTGCTTCCCAATTCAGATATTTTACTGGCTACTGCCTGGCAAACTGCCAATTTTTCCGCTTCATTGCCTGAGAGCAAAGGGAAAAAGTTTTATTTTGTTCAGCATCACGAAAGCCTTTGGACTCGGGAAAAAGGTAAGGCGCAAGCAACTTATCATATGCCTTTCAAGAAAATGGTGATTTCTACCTGGCTGAAAAATATTCTTAAGGAGCAATACCAGCAGGAGGCAGAGGTTCTTGTGACTCCTGTTAATCAGGATTCTTTCTATAAAGAAGATAAAGATGAGAGTGTGGTTTCTCGGGTGTGTATGCTTCACCATGATTATGATTGGAAAGGTTATAAGGATGCGATAGCGGCGGTAAAAAAAGTGCGTTCAGAAAACTGCAAGATTGAACTCGTGGTTTTTGGTGAAAAGCTAGAAGACCCAACCCCTTTATATGAGGAGGCAGGATTTAAATTCGAATATCATTTTCGTCCTACAGGGGAAACCCTTCGTAAAATTTATTCCTCTTGCGGTACCTATTTGTGTTCGAGTTGGTACGAAGGCCTTGGGATGCCAGCTATGGAAGCGATGATGTGTGGAACGGTACTTGTCACTACGGATACGGGGGGCAACCGCGATTATGCGCTGAATGAGAAAACGGCGTTGGTTTCGCCTATTAAGAACCCGGAAGCTCTTGCAAAAAACCTAATTCGGGTTTTAACGAATGAGCCGTTAAGACTTCAATTGGCTGAAAAAGGATACCAAAAGATACAACAGTTTTCATGGGATGCAAATTGTGAGCAGTTAGTCAAATGTTTTGAAAAGTCTCTTGATGATCGAAAATGACGCGACAAATTTCTAAAAAACGGATATTCATTTTTACAGCGATACCTATGTTGCTGTTTCTTGGAATAATGGAATTGGGTGTGAGGGCTTTTTGGGAATTCGAACCTAACCGCGTCCTTTGTTACGATCCTATTATGGGCCGATCTTATTGTCCTGAAACAAAGGGCTTTCTCACAGAAAATAAGGTGAAGATGCATGTTGAGGTTAACGCTGATGGCTTGTTGGGCAAAGCGTATCCCGTAAAGCGTATTCCTGGAAAATTTCGAATTGCGGTGTTGGGCGACTCATTCACATCAGCAGAAGCGGCGGTACCGGATAAAAAGTTTGTGGGCGTTTGGGAAAATGATTTATCCAGTAATATCCCGGCGGGAGTTGAAGTGATCAATTTTGGTGTTGGCGGGACAGGTACCTGGCAACAGTCGCAAATGTTCCATATTAAAGCGCGAAAATATGAGCCGGACGTGACAGTGTTAGCTTTTTGCTGGTGCAATGATGTCGGAAATAATATAGATAAGTTCAAAAGTGGAGACAGGAGTCCGCTTTTAGATGAGTATGAGGTAGGGTGGTTAAAGGTTTTACAGGCGAAGCGTAAAAACTTTAATAAATGGCTCTGGAACAATAGCGGCTTATATCAATTTACCCGAACCAAATATAACCATCTCGAACATTATTTTAAGAGGATGTTTTTGCCTGACTATATGAAGAAGGTGTCTTCTTCTGAGAAAAAAACACCCGCCAATGCGGTGCCAGATAAAAAAGCTCCTCCAAAGTATCTCAAAGATACAGCATCTATTTTTGATGATTTATTTTTCTTTGACTCGGAAGGTTGGGAGTTGACGCGAAAACTAATTGTGAAGCTCAAACAGGAAGTCGAGACAAATGGAGGGGAGCTGGCGGTTATCCATTTTGGCGGGCTTCATCAGTATCGCAATTTCCCTGTATTACCGGTAAAACAGTTTGATGCGTTTTTGGAGTCGCATGGCATTGCTCATTTTAATGCCTTTGATCTGTTTATGAAAATTGATGATGAATTTTTGTCTAAAAATTTTATTCCCAATGATGGTCATTTTAATGAAACCGGACATCGGCATTTCGCTGAATTTTCTACAAACTTTTTATTAAATCTAATAGAAAAAGCCAAATTGTAATTTATTAATTTAAGTGCTGCAGCAACCTTCCTCTATCTAAAAAATTCTTGAGACAAACGGTAAATGAAAAAAATTTCCGCTATTGTTGTTAACTGGAATGGAAAAGAAGTGCTCTCTGGGTGCCTTCGATCTTTATTGGATCAGGATTACGAAGATTTTGAAATTCTGGTGGTGGATAACGGATCCAAAGATGGATCGCAGGCTCTAGTCAAAAAAGAGTTCCCTACCGTCAAATTAATTGAGAACGAAGCGAATCTGGGGTTCGGGCCCGCAGTGAACAAAGGATTTGAGAAAGCTGAGGGAGATTATTTAATTTTTTTGAACAACGATTTGGCGTTACAGCCGGATTGCCTCCGTCAGCTTGCCAAACTGTTAGATTCTGATCCGACAGTGGGGGCTGCGATTCCCAAAATTTTATATTATTCCTCGTCAGAAAAAAATACATCAAGAGAAACGGCAAGAATAAATTCGTATGGAGTGCTGGTAAATTATACGGGCATTGCCTGCCCCAATTTAATAGATCAATATGATCAATCTGATCTACCTTTGACAGAGTCGGCGTGTGGAGGAATATTCATGTTCCCAAGAGAGGTCTATGAGAAAGTTGGTGGGTTTGACGATGACTTGTTTTTGTACCACGAAGATCATGATCTTTCATGGCGAATCAGGATGATGGGATGGAAATTGATGGTGGTACCAGATTCTGTTTGTTACCACCATTATAATTTTAATAAAGGCGTGCTTAAGTTTTACCGATCTGAAAAAAACAGATTACATATTTTATTGAAAAACTTTGAGTGCAAGACTTTATGTTTGATTGCGCCAGCAATCGTACTGGTTGAAATTTCACAAATCGTACATGCCCTCTTCCATGGATGGTTTTTTCTGAAGCTAAAAAGCTATCGGGAGATTGCCTCGCAATCCATAAAAATAAGTAGAAAAAGGAGGCAAATTCAATCTACCCGCAAAGTGGCGGATAAGGAAATTGTCAGATTGCATCAGGACATCATTGCGGTTACTGGATTGAAAAACCCGTTGGTAGACTATTTTTTGAATCCAATACTGAAACTTTATTGGATTTGCATTCGTGGTTTAATTTAAGTTTTTGTTTTAGGGTGGAGTAATTCTTCTATCATTTCTCGCCTATAAAGAAATATTTTTTCCAAGTCTTTCCTGACAAGCCAGTGAGCTATTATATCGCCTGGAGTCCAACCAGGTAGCTTGTAGAGCACCTTATCTCGAATAAGGGTCCCGCCATTTTTTTCAAAAAATTCATGAGTGTGATGCCAGAAAAGATAGGGGCCGCGCGTTTGCATGTCGGAAAAACGGATCCCAGAGATGCACTCTGTTATTTTGGATTGCCAGCGGATTGGGATTCCTCTTATTTTTAAACTGTAATCGAGTATCGTTCCCTCTTGAATGGGTGATGATGTGAGTTTGAGAATTTTAAATTGTAGGAACCTTGGTGTCAGGGCTTCCAAGTTTTGCGGATCTGTAAAAAAAGAAAATGTTGTTTCGATAGGTTGTGGAACCCATTGTTCAGTTAGGAGAGTGTGCCCGGCTTGGTCGCATATGACCTTTAATGCATTTTTTAATTTTGGATAGATAAACTTATAGCCTAAATTTTTGGCTCGATCTGAAGAAATTTTTTGACTATTAATTAGTATCTGAGACATTTCTCCCAGCAATAATTTAAATACCCAGCCGGGGACGGGGAAAAACGAAGCTCGTTTTAGTATCTTGGCCAATGTGGATGTGAATTCTCGATTGGTCACTGGATTGGGGCTCACGGCATTAAAAGGGCCTTCGTAAGAAGGATTATCGATGGCCTCTACTATCAACCCTGCAAGGTCGCGAACATGAATCCAGCTCATCCATTGGTTGCCATTGCTGATGTTTCCACCTATACCAAGTTTGAACAGGGGAAGCATTTTTCCCATAGCCCCGCCATCGAATCCCAATACCATTCCTATTCGGAAAGCGACTGTACGTATGCTTAATTCTTTAGCCTTAAAGGTTTCCTCTTCCCAGTCTCGACAGACTTTGGCAAGAAATCCTTTTCCATTAGGTGCTGATTCATCTGCAACATTGGCATTTTCATAAATTCCGATTGCAGAGGCAGAAATCCAGGTTTTTATGGAATTGGAATTATTTCGAAAATAGTCAATGAGATTACGCGTTGATATGATTCTCGAATTATAGATTGCTTGTTTTCTTTTTGAGGTCCAACGTCCACTAGCAATATTTTCTCCGCAAAGATTTATTACCGTGTCAATGTCATCTTCTATGTGAGTTAAGGTTTTTTCAGGATCCCATTCAATTATCTTACAGGCAACAGGAAGCCGTACCGAGGCTGATACAATATCGCGTGTTAAGACGATTATTTCGTGGCCTTTTTCGACTAGCAAAGGAAGTAGCATTTTCCCCACAAAACCCGTTGCGCCAGTGATTAAGATTTTCATATAATTTTTCAGTTTTATTTGAAAGAAGTGGTTGGGAACTGTTACTAGTTTTAAAATTATTGACAAGCAAAAATTAATCTGTACCGTTAGACCCTTACCAATCTCTAACGAAGGAAAACCCAATGGCATATGAAAATAGTCCGATATTTGTCGAGGAAACTCCAGGAATAAAAAATTACTGTACTTGTGGCGAATCAGCCAATAAACCTTATTGCGATGGATCTCACAGTGCTAAGGCAACAGGAAAAACCCCAAAAGAATTAATAGTAGATGAAAAGAGACGGTTTGCAATATGCGATTGTGGTAAAACGGGAAAGTCTCCTATATGTGATGGAACCCATTCCAAAGACTAAATCCAACGCCAGCCTTTTATGCAACCGGCTGTCTTCTGTTAATTCATAAAATAGCCGGTGCATCAACTCCTTCTGCATTGCTCCGATGTGTAGAAAAGTACAAGCTGTTCTAATAATATTTTAAATAGATTAGTTTTCTAGCCCGCTCTTACCGAACTCCATTAATATTAAGCTTTTGTTTAATTGAGGTTTAATGGTTTTGTATTCCTGTGCGAAAATTTTTGGATATCAGTGGGCAACAAAAAACTCTTCCGGACAGAAGTTAAGCAGATTGCATTAGAAGTTGTTTCAGGTAAAAAAGTTGTGGTTTGGCGTGAGTTACTTTGAGATTAGACTTTTGTAAATTTCAAGCATCTCCCGACTATTTCTTTCTAGAGGAAATTGTTCGGCAAGTTCTCTTGCATTCTTCCCCATTGTTTCTCTAGTTGAGGGATCGAAAAGGGAGCGGATATTTTCAGCAATTTCTTCAGGGTTGAAAGGATCTTGAACAACCAGACCATTTTGTTTGTTGTTGATGATATCAGCGGCACCACAGTATCGGGTAGTGATAACTGGAAGACCGGTTGCCAAAGCTTCCAGATTAGCGTTACCGAAAGGTTCGTAAATGGAAGGAAGTATAAAAATATCAGCGGCCGCATAATATTTTTCTATTTCTGGGTCCGGCTCTTTCGCAATAATTTGAGGGTGCTTATCGGTGGGAGCATAACGAATAAATTTCTCAAATTTTCCTTTTCCCATCAAAAGCAATCGCCAGTCCTCGTTCTTTAAGTATGCGGTAGACTCCAGTAAAAATTGCAGGCCTTTTCGTTCAAATCCGGACCCCACAAATAAAATCAAAGTAGCGCTTTCCGGGATTTCCAGCTTTTCTCTTATTAATTTGCGATAGGTATTTTTATTATCTGGATGAAAACGCTTAAGATCGACTCCGTTATATACGACAGCAATATTTTCAGACGGGCATTTGTAATTTTCCAGAATATCGTTTTTGACCATTTGCGAAATAGCTACTATCTTTTTGCATTGACCGGACTCAAAAATATTTTTTTCCAGTTTAAGAATCAACTGGTGAAAAGGATTTAGATAAAGAAAAAGGTTTTGAAGTGGAGACAAATTTCTGCTTCTTTGGCTCAGCCATTTTATGTGGCATCCGTCGCCTGCTCGGTAGACATCCTGTGTCCAGGTTTTTTCATGGCTCTGAATGATGTCAAAATGTTGCTCTCGGATTTTCTTGGCAACTGATCTGGCAAATGACAGGGTTCTAATAAAGGCGTTTAAATGAAGGGTTGCTACAAAGTGGTGGTGAATATTGCTGTGATGGGAGGGAGTCCAGCGATTGGCGAAAATATGAACTTCATGACCGGATTCTGCAAGTTGATGGATAAAGCCATCTGCAAACTGCTCGGCACCACCATAAAGAACAAATTTTTGACGAATAATGGCAATTTTCATGTCGATTGTTTGTGAAAATATTTTAAGAGGCTAACTATTTATTGCTTCCTCATAGGTGGCTATTGTTTCATCCATCATTCGGTCAATGCCCAGTTCCTTTTTGCAAAACCCATAAGCTCTTTCAGAAAAATCTTTTCCAATATTCGGGTTCTCGATTAGTTTTATAATTCCATTTGCAAGATCGATCGAATTTTTGAGTTCAACTAAAACGCCTCTTTCGCCTTGCCCAAGCATTTCTGGGACGGAGCCAACGCGAGTTGCAACCACAGGCGTCTTCATTGCAAACGCTTGAGGGATGACTTGCGGGGTACCTTCTCCGGCAAAAGATGCCAAAACTTGAATGTCTAGTCCTGCCATAATTTCAGGGATATCTTCGCGGTGTCCTAAAAGGGTAACCGCTTTCTCCAGCCCAAGAGAGTTGGCGATGGACTGGGTTTGTTCAAAACCGGGACCTCTCCCTACAAATATAAACCGCGCATCCGGGTATTTTTTTAGAACAAGAGAAGCGGCCTCTAATAAATAGTCATAGCCTTTCCATCCACGGATCACCCCGATTTTTCCTATTAGAGGTTGGTCGGGTTTTAATTTCAGCTCTTTTCTGATTGCCTCTCCATTTATATTAAAGTCGAAGCGTCGAAAATCAACACCGGCTGCTACAGACTTTACATTTTCAGCCTTAACACCAGAAACACCGTTAACAACATTAGAGATGGCCTCACCGCTGGTAATAATTTTTTTTGGAATCCGGGAATACAGCCAATTGTTTGGGAATATGCTTTTTATGGGAATTGAAATGTGACGACTGCGAACAACAGGGATGCCTGCAAATTTAGAGACAGACCCGGCAAGCCAGCTATCTATGGAACTGTGGGTATGTATAACATCGGGCTTGGCTTTTTTCAGTATTCTCAATAGACGAAAAAATGAAAACGGGTTCGCCGGACTTTTCATGGGCAGGGGATAACAATTAAAATTGGGGGAGGTGATGGACTGGCATTTATTCCACATGAAGCTTTCAGGTTGGCAGACTATGGAAACCCGATGGCCTCGTTCCAACAATAAATTGCTTTCCTGGAATACTCTGATTTCCTGTCCGCCCCAACCTGTAGCCGATTCGGAGTGAAGAATATGAAGCGATTTCAATAAGAAACCTTAATTATATTGTAAAAATTATTGATCGTAGTTGATGACTAATTTAGCATAACTCTGCCATTTTTGTCGATGCTGGCTGTGTTATTCGTGGCGCAATGAAAAAAATGGTAAGAGCTTGTTGTGGTATTTGATTTTCAGGAATTATTTTTTGCGGCATTTCCATACTAGATCTCTTCCAAACCATGCGACGGAAAAAAAAGCAGATTTCCCGCGGCAACTGGTCAGCTCTTCTATCACAAATTCTTTTTCAAGATATTGCCTTAGCAACATCACATTGTAGGCGCGTAAATGAGTTTGATCGTAATCGATTAACCGTCCTTTTAATACTCGCAACCTGTTTTTTAGATGGTAGGAGTTGGGAACAGAACCGATGAATAGTCCTTCAGGTTTTAAAATGCGTGATATTTCGGCAATAGTAATTTCAGGGTAGGGCAGGTGTTCTATAACTTCCCCTGCTACAACGACATCAAATGATGATGTGGGTATTGGAATTTGCAGGCTGAAGTCGGCCCATTTTGTTTCGATTTTTAAACTTTCTCGGCAGGTTTCTAAAGCCTGTTTGTCAATATCCAAACCTGTTACTTCATTGTGTTCGATGAAGTGACGGGTCAATATGCCGTCACGACAACCCATATCCAGAACCTTTTTATTTTTTCCCATCCACTCTTTGAATAGCTGCGAGCGTTTCTCTTCTGATACCGATTGATTTCTGCGATTTCCATTGAGATGGTGTTTTGAATAAAAATCGGCAAGAATTCGTATGTCTCGATCTGGTTTTTCGGATTCCACTTCAGACTTTGAAGAAGGGATGCCTTCTTTTTCTTCCACAATCAATACTCCATTATTTATCCAAAAATTCAGGGCAAAGTTTTTTAATACTATTAATTACATCTTCGGGGGAAATCAATTCTTTGCACTCGGGTTTACCATCCCAGCAAACCTGTTTCATGGTTTTAGAAGTGCAGGGCCAGCAATCTATATCTTTATGCAGTACAACACTTTTTTCCCCGAGAGGCTTCCAGATTCTATAATCGGTTAATCCAAATAATGCCGCAACCGGTACCCCGGTGGCTGAGGCGGCATGCATATAACCTCCATTATGACACACAACGAATTTTGCAGAAGCGGTGATTCCAAGAAGTACAGAAAGTTCTGTGGATATAAACGTATAAGAAACTTTTTTTGACAAGCATTGAGTCAATTTTTCCACTTGGTCAAACTCTCCAGGTCCGCAGGTCAAAATAATGCCTAGATTAAAGCGGGTAAAAAAATAATCCGCAATTTCGGCAAATTTTTCAAATTGCCATTGGTCGTATTTTCGAGCTCCTGGATGGATAATGCAATACGGTTTTTCGGAATCAAAGTTTTTAGAGATCAATAAATCATGTGCACTTTTGCGCCACGCATCGCTCACATGAATAATTGGCTGAGGATTTTCAAAGGGCACTCCCAGTTTGCTGATCAAAGCAACTTGATAGTCCAGAGGAATGGCCGGTTTTAAATCAGAGAAATTTATTTTCGTATTGTATAGAAACGAACGTCTCGCAAATTTACCTCCAATTTTGAATCGTGCAAAAGAAAGGAAACACATGACCGCGCCTCGAGTTCCCTCATGCATGTCAATTGCTACATCGTAACGGCTCCAGATCAGGTTTAAATAGAATTTGACCTGCTCAAAAAAGGAGCCTTTTTTAAAGCATAGAACTTCGTCTACATCGGGGTGATTTTTTACAATTTCATAGGATGCTGATTCTACCAGCACCGTGAGCCGGGCATTTGGAAGATGTTTTTTTATAGGGCTATAAACTGCTGTGTTATAAACCACATCACCAATGGACCTGAGCTTGATCAAAAGTATTTTTGCGTCGGGTTTAATGCGGTCTTTAATGTTAAATTCCAAAATCAAGTTCCTGAATCAAGATTGTTCTGTTGTTAGTTTTTTTATTTGCAGTTCAAGTTCTTTTTTTAACACTTTAATATCATAAAGTTCCTGACAACGTTTTCGTGCATTTAGACCTTTCATTCGGGCTTCTTCCGGGTTTTCAAAAATATATTCGATGGTTTTTGCAAGTTGGACGGGGTTTCTTGGGTCAATCAGATAGCCATGTCCACCTAGAACTTCCTCGATATCTGAAAGGGGGGTCGTGATGACAGGTTTGGCCATGGCCATAGCATCGAATAATTTTGCCGGTATCTGTCCTTGAGTATCTGTAGTGTCTCTCTGTGGGATGACTAAAATATCAGCGGCAGACAGATGTTCGGGCAACTCTTTAAAAGGTATTTTAGGGAAAATAACCACCCTCTCTTGATTTGATTTCATTCTGTCTATATGTGATTGGACGGAAGGATCGGCTCCAATCAATACCAACCTGATCCTTGTATCTTTAATTTTTTCTATCGCCAAGAACAATTCTTCCATTCCCTTGTGAGCTCTTGGTGTCCCCAAAAACATGACAACGCGTTTTCCCTTCAGTCCAAGTTTGGTTTTAATACTATCTGAATCAAATTTATCTGGATCAAGAATGGAAGTGTCACGGCAATGATAAACCAGAGGGCCGGAAAACTTATTTTGAAGAAAACGATTGCTGACAATAATTGAATCCGCAAACCCTGTAAGACGTTCCATAAGCCAGGTATAAGGCAATCCATTTGGGTTGGAAAAGTTTAAAAAGCGACCGACCTTACCCCAAAACCCTGAGTGATATAGGAAGCCAAGTTCCCAGTCATCAATATCTACGACCAAAGGAATCCCTGAAGCCCATTTTTTTATCAAAGCGATTCCGAAACTCGTAGGCCTAAGTTTGCAGGCGATCAGCATATCGGCATCAATTTCTTTAATCATTTTTCGGATTGTTACAATGAAGAAAGGATAGCGTTTCCAAGGATAGGGACGAATGGAGATGCCCATATTTTTCATTGGGTACCAAATATCGCCCGATTTTGCAGGGCCAATTATTTCCACCTCGTGTTGAGAGGAAAGAGCCATTGCGAATAGTCCCGCTCGGCCCAAAGAATTATTCGAAAGATCAAAACATAGTATGCAAATTTTCACAGTTTTCTAAATGTCCGGATTGATTTCAATTTTTCTGGTGGAAATTTTTAAAGACTGTATATTAGTTTCTAATGGCCATTTAGGGGTTGGAGTAAGAACCATTTTTGCGTTTGTAATCCGGCGAATAAAAAGTGTAGGAATGTTAAAAGGGCCTAGCTTAAGATATTCAAATACAGGTTGAATTTTTTCTCCAGGTGAAAACAATATATTGATCTTCGTTTCTCCTTCTGCGATCTGGCTTTGCGACAGGAAGTATTTGGCTTTAAGGGTAATAGAGTTCTTAGAGCCGCTTACTTTAATAGTTCCTTTTCCTTTCATACCTCGCTCTGCTAATTTTTCAAGATCGTCAAAATGAATGGTTCCGCTAGGAGTGAGTTTTTCAAGACTAAAGAGTCTGAATTTCCCGTTCAAAAGCAGATCGTAAATATTGATTTGAACATTCTCGAATAATAACTCAAAATTTTTAATGAGTATTTTATTACTGACAACAGATTCAGCCTTTATTTGTATTGACTTGTACCTCCCATAATATATGTCTTGTGGATCATTTGTAGGGGTGATAGAAACGGTCATACTAACACCATTTTTAACCCCATAAATGGGATAACTGGACAAAGCTGTCTTTAAGCGTTTCCCTACAAGCTCTAAATCTGTAACACCAGGAAGGGAATTGGCGGGTTCCATGTCGAATTTGTATAGCAAACCTTTGTTTCCATCTGGGAGAGGATAACTGCGAAATAGTTTGAAAGTTTTGGTCAGTGCGGGATCTTTAATGAGAAGGTTTATTGCATTTATGGCGTTTAAAGATTGTCTGCTAAAATCTCCAGATCTGGTGATAAAAAAATCGGTCATCTCCCCTACATTTCTTTTTACGCCTTTCATTGCGATAGGCAAACCTCTAAAAGCCGCAAAGTCTCTGAAAGCGCCTCTTTGAAAGAAACCATAATTTGCCAGAGTTCGAACGATAATGTGCTCTCCTTTTTCAGGTTCTGCCTCTTCAATAATGTCATCGAGCATTGAGTTGATTGGCCAAATTTTGGTGACGGGGAAATTACTTCTCCCTAAATTGGGCAGGAAAGTCGGTGGGAGTATAAAACCCGTATATAAAATTGTTCCGAATGTTATTATTCCAGTGATAGAGTAAAGAAGTTTTCGCGCAGAAATATTTTTTACTTGAGTTAAGACTACTGCAGTGACCAATGCCATTGCAGGTAAGGTGGGCATGGTATATCTGAGGCCTTTATTGTCGACAAAGGTAAAAACAACGATAGGAAATAGGGCCCACGAAAGTACCATCCAATTAATCTGGTCTTTTTTGAAAATATAATAAAAAAAAGTGCTGGCAAATATAATCATTAAAGGGTTTCCCATGTGATGGGAAATTGTCTCAATGTAGTAAGACCAGGTTACGTTGGCACCTTCAGGATCAAAACCTGGGAAAGCAAATTTGGACATCCCTATTAAAATGTTAATCAGGTTGTGGGCATACCATGGAAAACAAATCAAAATTGATATGCATGATAGTGAAATTAGATTTATAGCCTTTTGTGCAGAAAGGGATGCTCTGGGAAAACTTTTGATCAGAGCAAAGATTAAAAGAAATTCCAGAGCTAGGGGAATCCAGCGTTGATCACCAATAATAAGGATGAAAAGTGGAACGATTAATAATGCGGCAATCATTCCAATATAATAAGAGAATTGGATCATTCGATCTCTGAAGCCGATTTTTCCGCCCCACAATCCTGCCAGCACTGCGGGCAGGGTGTATATGAAAAACGTTGATTTGACCATCAACCCTACGGCGTATATGAAACTGAATAGTATGGAATATTTTTTGTTCTCAAAGTTTTCTGATTTCAGAAAAAGATAATAGGCGAGGGTGGTCATAGCCGTCAGCATGACGCTGATAATATATTCTCGCGACATGCTGACAATTATGGGATAGCAGGAGACCAGAAACGCCGCTATTAATCCCGCATTTCTTGTATATAAAATCTTCCCGATCCCATAAATGGACAATGCCATAATTACCATATAAAAAGAATTTCCAATGACTCCGGTATCCAATGTAAAACCAAAAATCAAAGATAGAGGGATTAATGATAAATGGTAAAAGGGCGGGTAAAAGGGTTCTACGTTTAATATATCCTGCCACCAGTCCTCTGAACCGGAGCTCATAGCTTCCCAATAATTAAAGGTCCTAAATAGGTGTAGCCCCTGATCATAGGAAGGTGGGCGGATATCGAGCAGTATCCATATCAAATTACCACCAAATATCCATAGAATTATGGCCAGTAAAAAAAAATGATGGGAACCGATTCTGGGAACAGTCAGGTTGGGTAGTTCATTTGAGGATAGTTTGTTTTGATCTAATTTAGGCAATGAGCGTCTCCAGCGAAATAATTTTTTACGTGCCCCAAGTTTGGGGTGATTCGAATCTAAAAAGTAAAAGTAAAAATTAGTTTAAGTGTATAATAGATGATAGATTTGTTGCGTTTTTTATTGAGTAAAAGTCCGTATATTTTTTTAGTTCGCTCCTGCCTATGCCAAGCCTTCCATTTTTTTCAGCGATCAAGCCAACGGAAAAATTTATTGTATGCCTGTGGATGATTTTTTGCTTTTTAGTACTGTCCTATAAGCTTGGCGAAGTTCCACCCTATCATGCAGATGAAAATTTTTATATTGAATCTTCCTTGCGGATGGTTGAGTCAGGGGATTATGTTACTCCTGTCTACCATGAGAAAAAGCGTTTTGCAAAACCCATTTTGTATTACTGGATGGTTGTCTCATCATATAAAATTTTTGGTATTAGTTTAAGCTCGGCGCGTTTACCTTCCGTGTTATTTGGGACTATGAGTGTTGGCTTGGTTTTTTTGCTGGCGTGCCGATTGTTTGATAGGCGGGTGGGCTTGTTCAGCGCATTTATACTACCTTCCATTTATCTGCATTTTCAGATTTCCAGGTGGTCTACCACAGATATGGCACTGAGTTTTTTTGTTCTTTTGGCGCTGTATTTTTTTGTGGTTTTATTCCAAACAAATTTCAAAAAAAATATTTATGCATACCTTTTTTATTTGTCACTAGGGTTGGGTTTTATGGTGAAAGGGCCGCCAGCAATTCTTATCCCTGGATTGACTGTTTTTGGGTTTCTATTAGCTACAAAAAGGGGGAACTGGTTGGCGGATTTGCGTGTTGGGCAAGGACTTATCATTTTGCTGATAATAATCATGCCCTGGTTTGCAACCATGCTCGGGATGCATGGGGAAGAATTTAAAAATCATATTGTTGGTAACGAGATAAAGAACCGATTGGTTCATGATACTCCGTTCAGTTTTTATTATGTTGGTGTTTTATTTCGTTACCAGCTTCCGTGGTCGCTCTTCTTTCTTTTTGCTGCCTTAAAACATTTTGGGGTTTTGGGGTTTTCTAGTGAGAAGGGAATAGGGTTTGGTGAACGATTAAAAAAGTTGGGGAAAAATATCAGTTGGCACATAAAGCTGCTTTTTAAAGAAGAAAATCAGCCTTTTTTATTTTGTTATACTTGGATTCTTGTATGCTTAATTTTATTTACTCTACTTAGAGTAGAGCATAGCCGCTATATGCTCCCAAGTTGCGCGGCTGTTGCGATTTTGACAGCGAGATTGTTTGCGGGCATAGAAAAGAATCCAGAAGAATCAGGTGAGTTTGGTTTTAAAGTTTCTACTGTTATTACGTTTCTAATTTTACTGATTTCTTCGCTTTTGACGGGCATTGGGGTTTTTATTTTTGATTCCATTCCAGCAGAGTTATTTATTCTTCCGGTATTATTATTTTCAGGAGCTTTATTTTTGACTTTTTCTATTCGGTCAGGCCTTCCTATGGTATTTCCTATCGCTCTTGCATTGACTTTGACTATGTCTTCATTAAGTGGGGATGTTTTGCCTTATGTTAGCCGCTATCCCATGAAGAAGTTTGCCAGTCATATCAATCAGGAAAAATTTAAAGGTCCCATTGCGGTTTATAATCTCGGAAGTCATAGGGCTCGTCTGGGAATTTTGACTGGCAGAATGGTAGTTAAGTTGCATTCTCCTGAAGAAGTGGAGGAATTTTTGAGGACGAATAAAAAAATATATTTGGTTATTAAAGAATCAGATTGGAAAAAGGATTTATCAAAAACAGATATGGAAATCATAAAAAAAGATCAAATTGGGAGTAAACCCAGAATTGAATCAAACGAAATTACAGGTTTATTTGATACAGAAAAACTAGGAAAGATTTTACGTTCGACTGAGACTTTTTATTTTATGAGCAATAAATAAGGCTCTATTTAACGTTGGGTATTTTCATGCTAGAAAAATTATACTTGACGAAATCCCTATTGTGAGATGAGGTGAAAAATGCATATTTCGAGTTAGCCTGGATCAAATAGAAAGCTTCTGGCATCTTGGATTTTAAAGAATTAAATTGAACTGAATTAGATAGCCACATTTTTTTAGGATTGTTTTGTAGCTGTTTTAGTAATTCTTCCGTTTCTTTGATAGGGTTCTCTAAGCCTCTGTCTGAGTAAAACAGAATTGCATGTTTTGGGTTCCAAAAAGAAAGTCTGAAGTTTCCGAGTTTGATATTTTCTGGAATATTGAGCTTGATTATCGAGGCTAACTGGCGAACTTCTTTGCTGCTTTCTCCTAAAGTTACTTTGGCTTGGAAAGGAGTGGCATTCACAAACAATGCTGTCAGGCAAACAATTCCCGCCAAGCCGCTGATCAATTGATCTTTCCTGCGAGAATCAAGCCAGTCATAAAATGTTTTCGCGGAAATGATTGCCAGTGCAGGGAAAATCATTAAGACATAGCGGATGGTATGATTTTTACTTGTACTCATGACCATAAATACCAAAGTGGGCCATAAAAAAAGCAAAAGTGAATTCCCGTCTTTTTCAATGAATCCACGTTTCCCGAATTTATATAACCCTATCAGCGCAAAAGGAAGCCAGGGCCAGTAATTTCTTAAAAAATCTTCAGCATATCCTAGGAAATTATATGGATGTATATTTTCTCCAAAGCCTCTATTAAAAATTAAAACCCCAAAATGAGAATCGATAAAGCTTTGACCGAATTGCATCCAACTGATCAAGTGCCAACTGAATCCCAAACCCAACGCAAGTAAGATTCCTGTGACTAATAATGGATTAACCATTTCCTTCCATTGGCGGCTGAAAACCAGGTGGAAAAATGCAATCGCTAACGGGAAGATGCCCAAGACACTTTTTGATAAAATTCCTCCTGCGGTGGCGAGACCAAAAAGCAGATACCACGGCTTGTGATTTTTTGCTTTGATAAATGCGAATAAAGCAAGCGTAACAAAAAATGCTAAAGGGATATCGACCATTGCCCTGCGCGATGAGTCGATGAATATTCCGGGGAAAAGTAAAATCAGCGATGCAGCGAAAGCAATCCAGGAGTCTTTGTATAGATGGTCCGCCAATCGATATGTCAAAACTATAATTCCTGTTCCAAATAATCCGGAGAAAAAAACCGCAGAAAAACTGGATACTCCAAATATGCCGTATGCCAGAGCCATGAGCCAGAAAGGGAGGGGAGGGTTCTCAAAAGAAGGTGTCCCGCCATGAGTGACTATCCACAGATTGCCGGATTCATAAATTTCCTTTGCTTTCTGGGCATAAAAGGCATCATCAAAATTAGTAATACCCGTATTTAGTTGACGACCGAGCATGATTAGGAGAGATAAAAAAACGAGAAAATATATTTGGAATGTTTTGTTGTTTAGTATGGCGCTCAATATTTTTTATCCGGTTTAAATCGTGAGGTGAGATATTAGTTGAAAAAGAGATTCAAAATGCAGAATTTAAAGATACTGATTTAATTTTTTTTTCTCTTCATCGTTCAGGTTGGGACTATATAAAAACCCGAAAGTTTCTAACCGCCAGACCAGTACATCCAGCCCTTTTAACATATTAAACCAGTAGAGCATGGCCTGGAAAAAAGATTTTTGGTTTAAATCATTTTTGCAAAAAATAAATCCGGCCAACTGTTTACGCGAATGGCGAATAAGCTCCCTGTTTCCGCGAGCTTTGATTATTTTGTAAAGAGCGAATAGGTTTTGGAGCTTTTTCAGCATCAAAGTATGGGGATAATAGTCATTCAAAGAAGTTCATGTGTTTTCAATTTTATATCAAGAGTTAATTGAAGTAAAGGAAGCGGTTAAAATGTCCCATTATGTTAGTATTCCTTTAAAACCCATTAATCTATGATTTCCTCAGACATGAAAACTGAAGAACTAAGTGCTATAGCTTGTGAAAAAATTAATCAGGGCACTGACCTTGTACGCGAGCATTTAAAATATTTGGAAGAGATGGTCAGGATTGACAGCCGAAGTTTTGGTGTGAATGAATTTAAAGGCGATAGAATCGTTCCCACCGATATGAAAGAAATTCTTGAATGCGCGAAAAGTTACCTGACCCGGATAGGGTTGTCCAAGGTATTGATAAACGATTCTGGCGATAAATATCCGTTTCCTATTCTCATGGCAGAGACCCATGTGGCGGAAGAAAAACCAACACTTCTTTTTTATGCGCACTTGGACAAACAACCCTATATGGATAATGAAAAATTTGAGAAATGGGGTGGCACTCCACCGACGGAGTTGAGGTGGAACGCAGACAGGTCTCGCGCTTACGGAAGAGGAGCGGCGGATGACTTGAGCGGTGTTGTTTCTATTGGAATGGCCATCGATGCACTCATGCAAACTGTTGAGCCTTCCGGGCTCCCATGTAATATAAAAGTAATTTTTGAAACCGAGGAGGAGAGCGGTTCTCATAGTTTGATCGATCAGATCAATGAAAATAAAGCATTTTTTTCGAATATTGATTGCGTTGTTATTACTGATGTGGTCAATCCAGCCCAAGGTGTGCCGGGTCTGACAACTTCCTTACGAGGAATCATTCAGATGGAAGTTGTTGTTGAGAAGGAATCTGTGAATGTGTCGATTGATGAGCAAACCGCATTATACAAACTACTTTCTAAACTGATTCAGGACGATCATTCGCTGGCTATCCAGGAGATTTCCAGTTCCGACCAACCCGTCACTGAGGACGAGAGAAAAGGATATTCCTTCGTCCCCACGTCCTTAGAGGCACTCAGGGAAACCGCAGGGGTATTACCGGGAACTCGTCTTACGGTACCTGAGGATATATCCTCCATTCTGGTTGCGCAGTTACGCACCTCTTTTGCAAATGCTCGTCCAGGTCATCGCATATCAGGGAGCGTTATTTTGGGAACTGCCGGGGCACGCTTGAGTTTCCCGGGGACCGATGATTCAATTAATCTGGCTAAACAGGTAGAGCTTATTGTTAAAAAAATAAACCCGTTCAATCTAAATTTAAAGGTGGATGCCGTTAGTGGTTCATCGACTACCCTTGATCTGGTCGTGCAGTCGGCATCCAAGGACCCGCATTCAGGTGTCAATGGGGGCCCCGTTCCAATTGCAGAAATTCAGTTAGCGCGAATGATCGATCATTTGATATCTGTCGATGGAGTTCTGCACCCTGACTTGCAAAAGTTTGCTACCGATAATTTGGTAAAAATCCAATCGCTTTTTGTAGATCAAGGATTAGAACCCCATCCCTATGAAGATCTATCGGCAAAGGCATTTGTCGAAATTCGTCTGGCTCCGGGAAATAAGGACCATTCTGCTATCAAAAAACTCAAAAAATTTCTTTCACAAAATATTGCTCCAGGCTTTAGTCTGAAAATTAAAGAAGATAAAGGAGCTTCACCCTGGATGACCGGAATTTCGCATCCTGTTTTTCCTTTGATCCTCGAATCGCTCGAAAAAGGGTTCAATCAGAAAGCTTGTCTATATGGTTGTGGGGGTACAATCCCATTCGTTGAAAAATTGATGCAGGCATTGGGAGACGTGCAACCTCTTTGTTTGGGCGCTTATGATTCGGATGCGAAAATGCATGAGCCAGGAGAAAGTTTGTCGATTCCAGATTTATTGGGCTGCACACGATCCATCATCCACTTGGTTTCCAGAGTCAATGAGGCGTACCCATCTTCATAAATGCTTCAAATTATTAGAGATTTATTTTGGGTTGAAAAACATGATTTCATTTGATTGGCAATAGGTTTGTAATCACTTTTATCCTGTCAGATGAGATGCTCGACTGCTTCTCCCTCAAGCGCAATTAACCATTGCCTCAGGTTTTGGAGTTTTGTTGAGAGGAATTTTTCTGTTTGTAATATATTAGGTTACGGTGGGCGCATAAACGGAAGAGGGGAATTTCAGAGAAATCGATATCAGCTTCCTTAACTACAAAAAGATCCTATAAAAAAGCAGTGAGTGCTTTTGATACGATTATTATGAAAAAAAATGAGCAATGATTTTGATCCTAAGCTGCTCAATAGCTTTATTGGCTTGATGGATCCCGACCTTTAGTCCACTTTTCCTGTCTTGCTAATTACTTGATCGAAATTTTTCCAAATAATTTGAAAACTGTTCATCATTGCTGTTGGCATCGATGTAGAGGTAGGTGGTTCTAGCGCTGGAGTTGAGTGCGAAGTTGACGCGATCAAGTTGTGCACCATCGACAAACATCAAGGTATCCCAGGGCTTCTGCGCCTGATAGTCAAGGTTGTTCTTTACAAACTTGATGAAAGTTTTGAACGCGTTGGCGCAAAGTTCAGCACGAAGCCCGTTGAGGTCACAAACGGCTCTTAACTTTGAAGGATTATTT
>ENA-OREN01001323-OREN01001323.1-marine-metagenome-genome-assembly--contig:-NODE-1323-length-29587-cov-4.126872_pt1 | contig 29587 bp, 19 predicted proteins | sample MGYA00248624_ERZ508555 | MGnify/ENA primary metagenome ERZ508555 (study PRJEB26222, sample SAMN06267773) | marine metagenome | isolation source: Saanich Inlet, British Columbia, Canada | place...
TCTTGCTCTGCTATCTTCATTATTTTTTTTCGTTCTCTTTCATTCTTGGCATTTATGAGTTCTTTTTCATATTTGCGAAGCTGAATTCCTGCTAGTCTTGCCCAAGGATAAACTTTCTTAACATTTTTAATTAATCGAGTGAGCTTTTTTTGTTGTTTTCTCGATGGTGGTATGATAAGGGAGTAAATTTCAATCTCAGATAATTCAATTGATGGTATTGTATCTCCGTCAATAACTTGAGCTTTAACAATAATTGGGTTAAGTGATTGCGAAATGGATATTCCACTGGATATCGCTAAGATGAAAGTTATGAGGGCTAAATGCTTCATAGTTTGATAAACCAACAAATATCATACCCAGAAATAATTAATTACTAGATACTTATACTGCAGCTTTTAATTTGGCTATACTAGCTGTGCCAAATTTTTCTTCGGCATATTTCCTAGTAATATGGAGTTTTTTTGTGCGAGTTTTTGATGGTAACTCAAACATTGCATCAACAAGAATGGATTCAATAATAGATCTTAAACCTCGCGCTCCTAGTTTGAACTCACTTGATTTATCAACCACAAAGTCAAGTGCATTATCATCAAATATTAGCTCAATATCATCCATACTAAACAATTTTTCAAATTGTTTAGTTAGGGCATTTTTTGGTTCGGAAAGAATTCTTTTAAGCGCCTTCTTATCAAGAGGCTCCAGATAGGATAAAACAGGTAACCTTCCAACAATCTCTGGAATTAAACCAAAGTTTTTCAAATCACTTGGTGCGATATATTGAAGTAGATTTCTTTGATCTATTTTGTCATCATTAATACCTGAAAAGCTATATCCTACAACATTTGTTCTCAAACGTGACGCTATAATTCTATCTATTCCATGGAATGCACCACCTGCTATGAATAATATGTTTTTTGTATTGACACTTATCATTTTTTGTTCCGGATGCTTTCTACCTCCTTGAGGTGGAACATTAACTGCTGTTCCCTCAAGTAATTTTAGTAGCGCTTGTTGAACCCCTTCTCCACTCACATCTCTGGTGATGGATGGGTTGTCGCTTTTGCGAGCAATTTTATCAATCTCATCGATAAATATGATTCCCTTTTCTGCAGCAGCAACATTGTAATCTGCAGACTGCAGAAGGCGAGTAAGTATACTCTCAACGTCCTCACCTACATAACCTGCCTCGGTTAGTACCGTTGCGTCTGCAATCGCAAAAGGCACATGAAGCATTCTAGAAATTGTTTTAGCTAGAAGAGTTTTCCCTGTTCCTGTTTCTCCAACTAATATGATGTTTGATTTCTCTATCTCAACATCATTTTTATCACTTTCCTGATATATCCTTTTATAATGATTGTAAACCGAAACGGATAGAACTTTTTTTGCATCTTCTTGACCTATCACGTAGTTATCTAAGAATGTTTTAATCTCAACTGGTTTGGGTAAAGTGCTTCTATCTTCAGGGCCATCAAAGCTTCCGGATGTTTCTTCCTTAAGAATAACATTTGCTTGATCAATGCAAAAATTACAAATTTGGGAATCAATACCAGAAACAAGTATTTTAGTTTCTGATTTCGGTCTTCCACAAAATGAACAATTACCTTCTTCTTTTTTTTTGGCCATGGCAACAACTTCTGGACTTACCTAATGTAAGGTTAAACTATTATTTTTTATTCTTGATGAGTACTTCATCAATCATACCATAATCCAAAGCTTCTTGAGCTGTCATCCAGTAATCTCTATCAGAATCTTTCCAAATCCTCTTATAATTATGTTTACTATGACTAGCTATTATTTCATAAAGCTCTTTCTTGAGTTTTTGAATTTCTCTGGCTGTAATTTCAATGTCTGATGCCTGACCCTGTGCACCTCCCATTGGCTGATGTATAAGAATACGCGAGTGCTTCAAAGCAGTCCTTTTTCCGTTTGTTCCTGCACACAATAACACTGCAGCCATTGATGCTGCCATCCCGGTACAAATTGTAGCTACGTCAGGGTTAATGTATTGCATAGTATCATATATACCCAAGCCTGCATAAACTGAACCACCAGGAGAATTTAAATAAATCTGTATGTCACGGTTGGCATCATTGGACTCCAAAAAGAGTAACTGAGCTTGTATGATATTTGCAACATAGTCGTCAATTGGTACACCAAGAAAAATGATTCTATCCATCATAAGTCTTGAAAATACATCCATTTGGGCAATGTTTAGCTGACGCTCTTCAATAATTGTAGGTGAAATATAGTTTCCATAAGCTGAACTATATTTATCAAGAGAAATGCTACTTATTCCTCTGTCTTTAATTGCATATTTTCTGAATTCTTTGCTACTATCCATAGTTTTGACCTCCTAGTCTATTTTTGATGCAATTTCGATAAATTTATCTTTGGTTACACTTTTTTTCTTTGAAGAAATATTTTCTTTAAATAATTTAATGAGTTTTTCATCTTGAATATCATTAAATATTTTTTGTTTTTCTTCAGGATTACTTAGCACTTGGTCAATAATACCATCAATTTGTGGATTCATTTCAGAAGCACCACCCATGGCTTGAAAATATCCTGCTACTTTAGCTCTAACCTCATCATCTTTAACCTCCATTGCTTCCTTATGCTCTTTTAATAGTTCACCTTCAAGAAGTTGCCATTTAAAAGTTTGAGCATAGTTATCATATTGGCTATCGAGTTGTTCCTGAGTAATTTTACCTTCATTACTCTCCATAAGCCATCTTTTCATGAAGTCATCGGGCAATTCTACCTTTGCTAATTTAATAAGTTCTTTGATGGTGTCACCAAGAAACTGACGTTCTGTATCTCTTTGATAATGATTTGATAAATCTTCAGAAAGTGCTGTTCGGAATTCATCTTCCGTTTTTATTTCTCTTGTTGGAAATACTTTTTTATAAAGTTCTTCACCAATCTCAGCTGTGTGTGTGCGCACCACTTTGGCAATTTCTAATGTATAATCAGAATTAAGTTTTTCATCACCTTCTTCATGTCTGTTTAGCAGTGAAGCAACCTTAGTATCATCCTTGATGGCTTTCATTAGGTTAAGAGTGATTTTATCTCCAATCTTTTTGCCAACAAGCTTCTTCTGTGCTGTTTTAAGCTTTACATCATCGTATTTTAGGAACCCATCATTTTCAACACCTCCTTCTATTACGTTTCCGTCACCATCAACTTCAATAAACTTACCCTGAAGAGCATCACCTTCCTCTGATACTTCTGGATTTTCATCTTCGCCAAACCTAACTTTTATATCCTCAACGGCATCATCAATCTCCTTTTCTGATACTTTTATTGAATACAAAGGAATCTTGATATCCTTGGATAGTTTAATGTCAAGTTTAGGAGCTATCCCCACATCAAAAAAGAAATCAAACTCCTGTTGATTTGCAAAATCAATGTTTGTGGTTTTTTCTGTATTTGGAATTGGATTTCCAAGAACATTAATTTTGTTTTCAACAATATAGTTATTCAATGCTTCTGAAAGAGTTTTATTTACCTCATCCACAATTACTGAGTTACCATACATCTTTTTAATCATTCCCATGGGCACTTTACCTGGTCTAAAACCTGGCATACTTGCTTTTTTTCTGTATTCAACAAGTTGCTTGTTTACAGCATCAATGTAATCGACCTCTTTAAGTTCGATTTGAATTGTGGCGGTTAAATCGCCTGTTGATTCTTGAGTAATATTCATTAAAGTGTTTTATTTAATAAATTAATAACTGATTAGCAGTGTTATTATTTGAAATGAAAATACCAATTATTTGATCTTTTGACTATTCATAGGTTCATATTTTAAAGCTTTACATACGGAGCTGGCAGTTAGATTACCAGTTGAATTAAAAGATTAATGTAAATTATTTAATCCATATCCAGGTAGATTTTAGACTTAAGTGTCTGAACATCTAGTTTTAAACTTTAAGAACTCTAATTTGTGCGGATGAAGGGACTCGAACCCCCACGCCTCGCGGCACTAGATCCTAAGTCTAGCGCGTCTACCAATTTCGCCACATCCGCATGTGAAACCCCGTGATTTTCGGGGTGCAAATATACTATTTTTTTATATCACAAAATTCTTTTAATTATTTTTTTAATATAATTTTTAGGTGTTTTTATAATTGTGCTAATACTCACAAGAACAGTGATATAAGTAGGGGGTATATTTAAGTAGTTTAGTGTTAATTTTGTTCTAAACACAAAAAAAATAATACTAACCTATCATTTGATTCGTCGAAACAATTATCTGGTTGTGTAATTCTTTTAGCTCAATAAGCGATTTATCACCCGAGAGCGATTTGAATAAATATCTTAAACCATTGTATGTGTATGAGAAAAATTTTGCCCATCGCCAGCATATGATCGCTGATACTGGGAGACTTAGCAGATAGATAAGGGCAACAAAAGAGCTAGTTGATAAAAGGATTAAGGTGGTTTGTAGTAAGTAAAAGAGTGGAAATAAGATTGCTGATACCACAAACTTTGCACTACTTTTAAATTGCTCATCTTCAAATATAGTTGATACCCATATGGGAAGGTAGTAGGGGATAAAATTATTTATAAAACCATAAATAAAAGCTGGTAGAGTAGCTAGTAGGGATATTAAGCTAATAATTAATCCCGGCCAACAAAATCTGTTGTTATTAATTTCTGAGTTGGTAAAGTCTAATTCATCCCTAAGGTCCATGTAAGCCTCGGTTAGTTTTTTTACTTTATTAACTTTACTTGGATCTAATAATTCATATTCCTCTATCCTTTTAACTGTTTCTTGATCAAGTAGAAGCCTGTTACCTACATTACTTGCACTGACACCCAATTTTTTTGCCATATTATGTCTGTACAATTTTCTAATTTCATTGTAAAAATCATAATTATCTACACTTTTGATATTTAATATGGTTGGCTCCAAATTTTTACTGAGTGTTTCCTTGAGTTTATTTATTCCAATGGGTTTGCTTTCCTTATAAATTTTATTGAATTCAATTACCGGAATGGCTTCTCCAAAATTGACAATCAATGAGCTTCTATATTTGGAAAAACTATCATAATCAACGCCAACGGGTACAACCTGCAAATCCATATTAAAATCGTTAAGTTCCAGTGTTTGAAAAGCAATTCTTGCAAATCCTTTTTTTAAAGGACGTAGTCTTCTAAATCTAGAATGATTTCCTTCAGGTAAAATACCAATTGAAGCACCAGAGGTAATTATATCAGTAGTTTTTCCAATTATTTTTTTACTTTTTTTTACATTGTCAAACCCATCCCTTACCCTATAAATAGGTAATATTTTGAGAAAGTATAAAACAGCAGCAATATTTGGGTTTTTAAAGATATCTGCTCTTGCTACAAAAACCACTGTTTTATTGGTTGTAAATAGCAGTGCTAGGGCATCCATTAATGCATTTTGATGATTGATTGTGAAAATAATGGGTTTGTCTATAGGGATTTTATTTTCCCCAAATACAATATAATTCTTATAATAAACTCTATTATGCCAAAATCTAAGCCAAGCTTTTAGAAGATTGTATGAGAATGATTTTTTTTCAATGTTATGAAGTCCCATTTTTAGCCTTTAACTTTAATGTTTTCTTTAGAACTTATACTGACCCTGCTCCATATTCCTGCAATGGTAAGACCAGCTATAATGTGCCAAATACCCCACCATGCAGCGATAATAGCCATACCTCCCAACTCTAGATCGGGTGAAAAAATATTTGGATTAAAGATAAGAACCAATGCAAGTCCTGAATTTTGAATACCAGTCTCAATTGCTATTGTTTTCCTGTCAACCATGGGTCTGCGAGCAACATAACCAAGGAAATATCCTGATCCAAGTGCCATGGCGTTATGGACAAGAACAATTAGGAAAATATATCCAATGGCTATTATGAAATAGTCGAAGTTCTTTACCAATGCTATTATTACAATTGCTGCAAATAATAATATTGATATTTGTTTTATTGGTTTAACCACTAGCGAAGTAAGTTTCGAAAATTTAGTATTAATAAAAATACCTAATATCAAAGGAATACCAAGAATTATAATAACTGTTTGAAACATTTGGTAAGGGTCAATATGTATAGGCCTCAAAATCATTGCTGGATCTTGAGATGAAAAAAAATTAATTGTCATCTTTCCCCAAAAAGCAAAATTTAAGGGTGTGAAGAATATTGCACCCAGAGTTGCAATTGCAGTAAGACTAATGCTTAAAGCTACATTTCCTTTTGCTAGGGAGGATATGAAATTTGAGATATTTCCACCTGGACAGGCAGATACTAATATCATACCAAGTGCCATGGTAGGGGTTAGGTAGTTACGAAGTAGCAGGATGAGTAAAAATGTTAGGAATGGTAACATGAGAAACTGTGAAAAAACACCTATAAATGCTGACATGGGGTTTTTTAATAATTTGCCAAAGTGTTCCAGCTTAATCTCAAGGGCTACTCCAAACATAACAAAGGCGATTGCAATGTTTAGAGCGTACAGATTATTCGGGCTGAAGTTTAAACGAATTTCATCCAATGCATGCAGTGAGTCCATAGTTATGAGGGTAGTACAATAAATGGCATATATAAGAAAAATATTTCAATTTTGTTATCTGTTACGGGTACTTGTAATTTTAAATTCAATAAAATAATCTCATAATCTTCTGAAACAGTTTATGTAAGGTATTTTTCAACATTAATTGTTTAACAAATATTTCCTAAAGGGTCAATTGTACCTAGTATTGTTGCTATTTTAGCATCAAAATGGTTTAAATGTCCGCTGAATACACAGAAGATAGTATTAGATCCCTTGATTGGAAAGAACACATCAGGTTACGTCCTGGTATGTATATTGGCAAACTTGGTGATGGAAGTTCTCAGGATGATGGAATTTATGTTCTCATAAAGGAAATAATCGATAACTCCATTGATGAATTTGTGATGGGTCACGGCAAGGATATTAATATATCGGTTAATGAGCGAAACGTTACCATTAGAGATTTTGGTCGTGGTATGCCACTTGGAAAAGTACAAGAGTGTGTAAGTAAAATAAATACCGGTGCAAAATATGACTCAAAGGTTTTTAAAAAGGCTGTAGGACTAAATGGTGTCGGATCAAAGGCTGTAAACGCTCTCTCATTTGAGTTCTCTGCTCAGTCAATAAGAGATGGAAAGACAAAAATTGTTGAATACCAGAGGGGCGATCTAGTAAACGACCATCCAATTGGATCCTGTGATGAAAAATCTGGTACCAAAATTTCATTTACACCGGATGACAAGGTGTTTGGCAACTTTCGTTTTCTCGTAGAATATATCGAAGAAATGTTGTGGAATTATGTATTCCTTAACAATGGAATTACCATACATTTCAACGGAACTAAAATGCAAGCTAAAAATGGTCTTTTAGACTTGTTAGAGCACAATATAAATGGAAATGGTCCTGTAAGATATCCAATAATTCGTATTAAAGAGGGAGACTTTGAATGTGCATTCTCTCATAGCTCAAGATCATATAGCGAAGAGTATTTTTCATTTGTAAATGGTCAGCATACGACCCAGGGAGGTACTCACCAAACTGCATTTCGTGAAGCTATAGTGAAAACAATTCGTGAATTTTATAAAAAAGATTTCGATACTAGTGATATACGTTCTTCTATTATTGCCGCCATTAGTATTAAGGTGCAGGAGCCTGTATTTGAATCTCAAACAAAAACAAAGTTAGGGTCTCAAACCATAGAGCCTGATGGACAGGGTATTCGAAATTATGTAAATGATATTGTAAAAAGGAATCTTGACAACTACCTACATATACATCATGATACGGCCGAAATATTGCTAAAAAAGATACTGCAATCTGAAAAAGAGCGTAAAGAAATGGCTGGTATCAAAAAGCTAGCAAGGGAAAGTGTTAAAAAAGCTAGCCTTCACAATAAAAAACTTCGTGACTGCCGTGTTCATCTTAATACAAATCATGAAAAAAGACTTGATACAACATTATTTATAACCGAGGGTGATTCTGCTAGTGGTTCAATTACAAAATCAAGAGATGTGCAAACACAAGCGGTTTTTAGCTTGAAGGGTAAACCCTTAAACTGTTTTGGGTTAAGCAAAAAAATAGTTTACCAAAATGAAGAGTTTAACCTGTTGCAGGCTGCACTTAATATTGATGAAAGCATTGAAAACTTAAGGTATAATAACATTGTAATAGCTACAGATGCTGATGTTGATGGTATGCACATTAGACTATTGTTATTAACCTTCTTTCTTCAGTTTTATCCTGATCTTGTGAAAGCGGGACATGTTTATATTCTGCAAACACCACTATTTAGAATAAGAAATAAAAAAGAAACCAGATATTGTTATTCTGATGATGAACGTATTGAAGCAATTGAAAAGTTGAAGCCTAATCCAGAAATAACAAGGTTTAAGGGGCTGGGTGAAATATCACCATCGGAATTTAAACATTTTATAGGTAGTGCCATTAGGCTTGATCCAGTTATTCTAAGAAGAGAATCTTTAGTTAACGAGACGCTTAGCTTTTATATGGGCAAAAATACTCCCGATAGACAACAATTCATTATCAACAATCTTCGAATTGAGGAGGACATATCAGAGGGAAAAACCAAGGTTGCATAACTTAAGTTTCTGACTTTATTTTCAATCAACTCTGTGTCTAGATTTAATATTCACCCCAACTTTTAATCTCTAAATCGTCAGACTTATATCGAGTTATGGCAAATATAAAAGCACTTGCAAGCCTTGCATTTGTTATTAGTGGTACATTAAAATCAACGGCCGCTCTGCGAATCACATAATCATTGTTTAATTCTTTCTGACTAAGGTTTTTAGGGATATTAATAACAAGGTCTATTTCCCGTTTCTTAATCATGTTATAGGTATTTGGTTCCTCATTTATATCTGGCCAGTTTACAACTGTGGATTTAACATTATTTTCTTTAAGGAATACATGCGTTCCCTTTGTAGCAAATATATTATAACCATTGTCATCAAGTAATTTGGCACTCTCCAAAAGTTCTGTTTTTGACCTCATTGGACCAGATGAAATGAGAATATTTTTTTTAGGTATTTTGTATCCAACCGAAAGCATCGCTTTAAGTATTGCCTCATAATAATCATCACCAATACACCCAACCTCTCCGGTTGATGCCATATCCACGCCTAAAACAGGATCAGCCTTGCTAAGTCTTGAGAATGAAAATTGAGATGCCTTAACTCCTATATAATCAATATCAAAAAGAGTTTTATTTGGCTTGGTAACATCCTCACCCAACATTATTTTTGTTGCATATTCTATGAAGTTAGTTTTTAGAACTTTTGAAACAAAGGGAAAGCTACGTGAAGCTCTTAGGTTACATTCGATTACTTTAATATCATTATCTTTTGCAAGAAACTGGACATTGAACGGCCCATTTATCTGTAATCTTTTCGCAATCTTTCTACTTATTTTCTTTATCCTTCTTATAGTTTCCACATATACCTTTTGAGGTGGAAACATAATAGTAGCATCACCAGAATGTACACCAGCAAACTCTATATGTTCAGATATTGCATAAACAATAATTTCACCATCCTTTGCTACGGCATCCATTTCTATTTCTTTGGCATCAGTTAGAAACTTTGATACTACCACAGGATATTGCTTGCTAACTTGAGTTGCTAGATTAAGAAAATGCTCCAGTTCATCTGTATTTGAGACAATGTTCATTGCAGCACCAGATAGAACATATGAAGGTCTGATGATAACAGGGAAGCCTACTTTCTCAGTAAAATCAACAATCTCAGGGATATTTGTTAGCTCCTTCCATTGTGGTTGATCCACACCTAGTTTATCAAGCATGGCTGAAAATTTATGTCTGTTTTCAGCTTCATCGATAAATTCTGGTTGAGTACCAAGTATCTTAACATTTGAGTTGTTAAGTCTCATTGCCAGATTATTTGGAATCTGACCACCCGTTGAAACTATTACACCAATGGGATTTTCAAACTCTATTATATCTAGAGTTCTCTCAAAGCTAAGTTCCTCAAAGTATAGCTTGTCGCTTGTGTCGTAATCCGTACTTACTGTTTCCGGATTATAATTTATCATTATAGACTGATATCCAAGACTTCGGGCAGTTTGTGATGCATTCACACAAGACCAGTCGAATTCGACGCTACTACCAATTCGATAAGCACCAGATCCTAGAATAATTACGGAGTTGTTATTTTTTTTTGGTTCGATATCATTTTCTGCTCCATGGTATGTGAGGTATAGGTAGTTAGTTTGGGCAGGATGTTCGGCCGCTAGGGTATCAATTTGTTTAACCATTGGCAGTATTCCCATATTTTTACGTTTCATGCGCACCATATGCATACCTTCGTCACTAGAGCCATCATGATTTTCCTTTAGAATAATTCTTGCAATCTGAAAATCAGAAAATCCAAGTCTTTTGCCTCTGGTAAGTATGTCAATATCAATGTTGTCAATGCCATCAACCAGGTTTAATTGTTCATGACAATCATGAATATTTGATAATTTTTCCAGGAACCATAGGTCAATTTTAGTTAGATCATATATTTTCTGGATACTCCACCCTTGCCTAAATGCTTCTGCAATTGCGAACACCCTTGTATCAGTTGGATTTGAAAGAGCTTCCTCAAGGTTGTCAATTATTATTTCCTTGTTGGCCACAAATCCATGCATTCCAACACCAATCATTCTAAGACCTTTTTGTATTGCCTCTTCAAAGCTTTTACCTATGGCCATTATCTCACCAACACTTTTCATGCTGGAACCTATTTCCCGTGAAACCCCAATGAATTTATTCAAATCCCATCGTGGTATTTTAACTACCATGTAATCAAGGGCAGGTTCAAAAAATGCGCTTGTGGTTTTTGTGACGCTGTTTTTTAGCTCAAAAAGGCCATAACCAAGCCCTAGTTTAGCTGCTATGAATGCCAATGGATAACCAGTTGCCTTTGATGCCAGAGCACTTGATCTCGATAACCTTGCATTTACTTCAATGACTCTATAATCCTCGGAGTTTGGATCCAAAGCATACTGAACATTACATTCACCAACAATGCCCACTGACTTAACAATATCAATGGAGATCTTCCTTAGTTTGTGATACTCATTATTTGTTAGTGTTTGTGATGGAGCGACCACAATACTCTCTCCAGTATGAATACCAAGAGGATCAAAATTCTCCATGTTACAAACCGTAATACAGTTGTCATATTTATCTCTAACAACTTCATATTCTACTTCTTTCCATCCTTTGAGTGATTCTTCGACGAGTATCTGATCACTAAACGAGAATGCCTTATTAGCAAGTTTGTCGAGTTCATCCTCATTATTACAAAAACCACTACCTTGACCACCTAGTGTAAAAGCAGCTCTTATGATAACAGGAAAGCAAATTTTCTTGGCAGCATTTTTTGCATCATTTACTGATGTTACTGCAATGGATTTTGGTGTTTTTATATTTATTGAATGTAGTTTGTCTGAAAATTTTTCTCTATCCTCGGTTTCCATTATTGCAGTAACGGGTGTTCCCAAAACTTCAAGGTTGTATTTTTCGAATATTCCCTGATTATAAAGCTCCACGCCACAGTTTAGAGCAGTTTGTCCGCCAAAAGCCAATAATATTCCATCGGGTTTTTCTTTTTTGATTATTCTTTCTACGAAATAAGGTGTAACAGGTAAGAAATATATTTTATCTGCTATTTCCTCGGATGTTTGAACCGTTGCGATATTTGGATTTATAAGAACAGTTTCTATGCCTTCTTCCTTAAGAGCTTTTAGTGCTTGTGATCCACTATAATCAAATTCTCCGGCTTCGCCTATCTTGAGGGCTCCTGAACCAAGTATTAAAGCTTTTTTTACCTTTTGTTGCATTTTGAAATTATTGGTCTCAATTAATTTTAAGAATAATATCTATTATTTAGTCTGTTTCTTGTATTCTAGTACTTCATCAATAAATGAATTAAATAGAAATGCTGTGTCCGTTGGCCCGCTTGAGGCTTCCGGATGAAACTGAGTGCTGGAAAACGGTTTTGATTTATGGCTTATACCTTCATTGCTGTAATCATTTAAGTTGATGAATGCCTCTTTCCAATCAGTTGGTATTGAATTCCCATTTATAGCATAGCCGTGGTTTTGTGAAGTAAGATATGACTTGTTTGTACCTACTTTTTGGACTGGCTGGTTATGTGACCTATGTCCAAACTTCAACTTGTATGATGATGCTCCAGCTGCTATTGCAAGTAGCTGATGGCCCAAGCAGATACCAAAAATTGGTTTGTCACGGTTTATTGCATATCTGAGACTGTTTATGGTTTTATCGCACACCGATGGATCTCCAGGTCCATTTGAAATAAATAGGCCATCATAGTCTTCGTTCGTTATATCATGGTCCCAAGGAACTCTTATAATAGTTGCGTTAAACCTTTGGAGATATCTTATAATGTTATACTTTACCCCACAGTCAATGAGTAATATACGGATATCGCCGTTGCCATAGGTAATAGTTTTATTACAGCTTACCATTTCCACAAGGTTTGATTTATTGGGATCGAAAAATTCTATGGAATCATCAAATTCAATTTTTGCTAACATTGACCCCTTTTCTCTGATATGCTTTGTCAAGAGCCTAGTGTCGATACCAAACAATCCAGGAACACCTTCTTGTTTCAACCACTCACCCAAACTTTTAGATGCATTCCAGTGATTGTATTTTGATGAGTAGTCGGAAATAATGAGTGCCGAAATATGAACCATCTCGGATTCAAAATTTGATGGTAGACCATCTTTTTCACTCTTATCAGGAACACCGTAGTTACCTATGGAAGGATATGTAAGAACTAGTATTTGACCTTTGTATGATGGATCCGTTAAACTTTCTGGATATCCTGTCATAGCTGTATTAAATACAATTTCACCAGCAATGGATCCTTCATGTCCGAATGAGTATCCAGTGAAAACTGATCCATCCTCCAGTATTAGCTTAGCTTTACGATATTGCTTCATCTAAAATATTATTATTTGAAAAACACAAAAAAAGACGGTCGAACCGTCTTAGAATAAAACATACATTATTTGAAAACTCCCAGGTATTGGGAAGCTCTGACTTTTTTAATCTGACATGAATTGTTGGCGTCATATTAAAAGTCAAAAATATATTAAAGTCAGATGTTTTTTTGTTTAAATTAAAAAAGTATTAAAAAGGATATTAACAATTTTAAATGTCGCCAAAGAAGATTAACATATTTAAAAATGTTGAGCTGTATTTTTTATGCTATTATAATGAAAGTAATTATAAATACGAGTAATTATTATTTGTTTACTTTTGAAATACCAACATAAACCTACACAATGGAACTAATCTCAACCTACATATGTAAAACAAGTGATATTGGTGTAAATCACAACCTATTTGGAGGTACAATGCTTTCATGGCTTGATGAAGCTGGTGGTATTATGGCTGCATCCGAATGTCGTTCCAATAACGTTATCACACTGAAGATGGAGGAAGTCCTTTTTAAGAAGCCAGTTAAAGTAAAGGAAACGGTTCGCGTATATGGAAGAGTTGAACATGTGGGACACACATCAATAACATTGTATATAGAAGCCCGAACTGTTAATCTTGAGAATAGGTCTGAAGTAATTGTATGTTCCACAAGGATGATATTTGTTAATATTGATGATGATGGTAAGCCAAAGCATATAAATAAATAAATCATAATGGCAATTCCAATATAGAATCCGTAGATTATATAAATACAACAATAGTAAAAGCTAGATATCACATTGAATTCCCCTAGAAAGATTATCATCGAAGCATGTGTTTCATCAATAAATTCAGCTATTTCGGCCGGAAGGGCAGGAGTAGATAGAGTAGAATTATGTGATAATATTAATGAAGGTGGAACAACACCTTCAGCTGGTATGATAAAAGCTGTCAGTGAGTTGTTGGATTGCAAATTATGGGTGCTCGTAAGACCCAGAGGTGGAGATTTTTTATACAATGATTACGAGCTTGAGGTCATTAAAAAGGATATAGACATTGTAAAACAGTTAAATGTTGATGGCATTGTTATTGGTATTCTGAATGCAAATGGTGAAGTTGATAAGTTAAGGATGAAGGAGGTTATAAATCATGCTGATCCATTGAAAGTTTCCTTTCATCGTGCATTTGATATGTGCAAAAACCCTTTTGCTGCAATGGAAGATTTAATTGAATTGAATATTTGCCGGATATTAACATCTGGAAAACAAAATACAGCCATGGAGGGAGCAAGACTAATTAAAGATCTTATTACCAAGTCCAATGGCCGTATCGAAATAATGCCAGGCTCAGGTATAAATATAGGTAATATTGAGAAATTAAAGGAATTAACCAATGCAACAAGCTTCCATCTAACAGGAAGTTATTATGTTGAAAGTGATATGAAATATCAACATACCGACGTGGTTTTGAACAATATTAACCCATCAATAGATTATAATTGGAAAGAAACTAGTGAAGACTTATTAAAGGAAGTCATAAGAAGGTGTCGCCAGTAAACTTGATACATTAAAGGCCATTGTCAAATTACTTTATTACTAATTATTGAGTCATGGTCTTGTTAACCCCAAATACTCCACCTTACTTTTTTTAACACATCTTTATTTAATTATCTTGAACACCTTCATTCTATTTTTGTTTAAAACTTTGAAGATATATATGCCCTTGCTATATTTTCTCATATCAAAATTAAAACTTTGTGTTGAAACAGTAAGCTTGGTTATAAACTGCCCTGTTAGATCATAAACCATTATCTGGTTTTTCCCTGCAGGAAGATTCATATTTAAGAAACTGGTAGCCGGATTCGGGTAATATGATATATCAAAAGTATTATCAAAATCTTCTATAGATGATGGTTTACAACTTCCAATTATATACGAATCCTTATGTGCTGAATTATTATGTTCACCCTGTCCGGGATAGGAATAAGTATAATAGAAAAAGATTGTTTCCCCCTCACTTGCATTAATCTGATAAGGAACATTTGGAGATACATGATAACCCGGTAGATTATTAGCATTTGTTCCGTAATAAAGTATACATGTAGGAGATCCGACACCTGATTGAGATGGAATAAAGGTGATAGTAGGATTATTATCTGCCGGCGAAAATTCCCAGTCAAACTCACCATTATAGGCTGTTCCGGTGCACTCCGGTGCTGGATTAACTAATATACTAACAGATTGTGATATGGTTGAAAGTCCTTCATTGTCGTAAGCTGTTGCTGTTAGACTATGATCTCCAATTTCCGATGACCATTGGGTGGTGTATGGTGCTTCAAGCACACTTTCAATAAGCTCATTATTAATAAAAAAATCAACCTTTTCTATATAACCAACAATATCAGAAGCACTGGCGTTTATGGTAATTATATCGCCCTCGGTGAATTCTGAATCATCAACAGGGTGTACTATGGATACTACAGGAGGTATATTTGAGCTGGTACTTGAAATAATATAAAGTTCATCAGTATCGGAATAATTTCCATTATCTACTCTTAGGCTGATCATATAAACCCCCTCAACCAATGATGAAACAGATGGTTGAGCAATATTTTGGCTTGAAAATGAAAGTGTAGATGGACCATATATTTGAGTCCATTGATATGATAAAGGAGTACCATTAGGATCATAACTTTCTGAGCCGTCCAAAGTTGTTGAGTTTTCGGGTAGCACTATAAGTTGATTTTCTCCTGAAATAGCAATGGGCTGGTCGTAATCAAGTGGTGATATGAAAGTAAATGTCATGTTGCCCAGATTTAATTCACCATTTTCAAAGAACAACCGTAGGACCTGAACTCCAGATTTAAGAGGTATATTATTTACCGTTTTGCTTTTCCATGCTCCCCAATCTCCGGAGTAGTTTACTGATATACCAGTCTTTGCAATAATCCCATCCGACTCAATATTAAATGGACCACCACCACTGGTATTTCCGCATGCATATCTGAAATCCATCGAATAGTAACCTGCATCCTGAACATCAATAGTATATTCAAGCCATTCACCTGATGCAATCCAACCAACCACTTTGCCTTCTGAAAAGTCAGAGGAAGCATCTACATATTCATTAACCCTAAAATTACCTTCATTGTTGGCAGAAACATCGCTATAGCAAATTCCCTGACCAATTCCTCCTTCAAATTTATCATAATGTCCTGCCTCAAGTGAACCAGGCAATATACTTGGATCACCCAAAAATGGAATTTGTTCACCCACAGTTACTGAAACCAAATTACTAATACTAAAGTTTTCGCCCTCATAAATCCTGGTATAGAAACTATGTACTCCAACCTGTAAATTTTCTGCAGTTAGTACATATGGCATTTGACTGATTTCACCAATAAGGTTATCACCATCAAAGAATTCTACCTTAGTAGCATCACCTCCTGTAACCTCAACTGTTAATTCAACACTACCTCCGGGATATGCCCTATCGAAATTTGAAGATAAACTTCCCAATAATGAAATATCTTTACTTGTTGCCATACTTCTTGAAGGGACTTCGAGTGTATAGCCATCAGAGAAATTAATAGTTACGGGTTCGTTTTTATAGTTATGAGCTGTATAAATTATTTCACCATTATGGTTAAATGAAGCTGCCAGCGGACTATTTGACGTAATAGAGGTATTAACATTTCCTAGCACATTCATTGAATGCAACCAATGATAGGTTTGAGCATCTGAGACGCCAAACTTTAAAGATCTATTAGGATAGGAATCATATAAATCGATTGCTTTTTGTGGATCAATGAATGATAGATATTGCCACATTATATCGTGCCAAAGATTATCATTTGCTTCATTTTGCAGTATGCCTGTATTTTGTTCAATTTCATTCCACAACTGGTTAACATAAACAGTATTGTGTCCAAGATATAGAGATCCTCCATGGATTGGGTACATCTCAATACCATAAGAGGCGGCAATGTCATTGGTCCAAAAGGTACCATTATCGTAACTATTTCCCCATATACGTGAAACAAGGCTATATTGCTGTGTAGGTCCAAATATTCTATTATACATATCAAACCAGTATTCCTCAACAGCAGATTGTTCGGTTGTATAAAGATAAATTCCCAGGTCCCTTATTTCATCATTACCAGTAACAGCACCCCAGTGAATTAATGATGAATTAAACTGCATACTTTCGGAAGTAGATTCCTGATCGTTACCTTGAGGAAAAGTGGCAAAACCATTTGCCCAGCAATGTCCGGCATATGGACTGAAATTCCTTAAAAATGGAAACATAGTATCCTCGCGATTATTGCAAGCAGCGTCACGGATTAATAAATCGATCATACCTCCCCACTGACTCGACCAGCCGGGTTCAAATTGTTCCACAAACGATGCTGCATGAATAAAGTAACCCCAATGAAAATGATGATCATTTAAATTCCCATCTTGGCCGTGACCTGCTGGATAACCAATCATTGAGGACCATGTATCATTATAGTAGAAAATAAAAGCAACTTCGCTACTGTTTGCTTCTAACCAGTCCTCAAGCCTATCTTTAATTGTTGTAAGAATTTTATCAAGTGCCGCGGTATTTCCTGTAAGATCAGCAATACGTGCAGTTTGAATTAAACGATTCATCATCTGCCCTTCATTGTATGAGTCGGTCCATGTACTCAAACCATCATTTTCCAGTAATTGTATTTTATCATTCATTTCCTGAGGGCTAAAACCGTCGCTATAGTTATCAAGATAAGGAAGGGTTGGCAGAATACCGTAAAAAGTATTTTCCACAGCAAATGAATTGCCATCAAGGGTTTTTAACTCACCACGCACTGTTGAGTATGAGTACTGATTAGGCGTAGGTGAATCATCGCTTAAATTTGCCCACTGATGAGGAAGCAATCCAATCAGCATATTACTTTCTGTACCTTCTTTAATTTCAGTTTCAACATTAAACTCAGTTCTCACAATGGATGTTAGTTCATCATAGTTCCATGATGATGTTGTGTTCTTGGGGAAAACATAGGCGTATTTCTTATACTCATTTGCCACGGCCGTAATATTAGATGCATCCAAAGGTATAAATGCCAATGACCAATAATTTTTTCCATTAAGGTTGGATGTATAGGTGTTAGAACTTTTTGTCCAGGTGCTTCCAACCGGTCCATAAACAACAAAATCAGCACCATTCCTAATATCTGTAATTATTAACATTTCATTTGAAATGGTAACCGAACCTGATTCAACGGTAACCTTTGCCTCATCGGAAGGACTTTTTGTAAAATATAAAAAAGGCATGCCTATACCTGTTGTAGCCTGAAAACTATGGGAAGCATTCGTCCAATCCATTGTAACGGTCCAGTCTGAAAAATCCGACACTTTTGCCGAACTGGCTGACAAACCTGTAACGCCAATTGTTACTGGTTCAATGTCATCAATAACTCCCCAGGGGATATATGTAGCTACAAGTCCGCTGTTTTTTGTTTTAAGAGTGAACGGATAATTAAATAAATTATCAGCATGGTTGTTTTTAATCTTTGCTGACCACCAGTCGTTTGTTGGTGCAGGTTTAGTAGCCGCAACTCCGGTTGTAAAAGGAGTTCCTGAAGGATAAGTATTTCTACCTGCAGCATCAACTCCTGGAAAAACAGTAGTATAACTACCATCACCAACCCCTACAATCTGTGATAGTAATTGATGGTTAGGGATAATAAGTAGTAAAATAATTATGCTGATTATTCCTAGGTGTGGAATAGTTATGTGTTTCATTTACAATTGATTTGAGGGTAAAGAAAGAAATTAAAGGTGGCAAATATCCTTAGCAATTGTCTAAATAACAAGAATATTACCTCATATTAAGTACATCAGGAGCTAAAATAATTACATCAATATTACATCAGTAAATAATTCTACTATGAAGACCGAAGAATAAACCTTTTTAGGCCATTGCCAAATTATTTTATTACTAATTTCTGAGACATGGTTTTATTAGCTGATTTAATTTCAACAAAATAAACTCCCTTGGCTTCTTCCGAAAGATTTACTTCGTAGGATGCTGCTGTCTGACTATCTGAGTAATTTTTATTCCATACCACCTGCCCATGTATATTACGGATGATAATGTCATATTTACCAGTGATATTAGTTGCAGAAATATTAAATAAGCCATCAGATGGATTTGGTATCACTTCAAAAGTTTCATTATTTAGGTTTTGTTCTGATACACCAACATTATTAGCTATCAACACATTGTCAATATAAAGATTGTTACCATAATGACAATATGATTCAAACATTATTTTAACGTTGGGCACACCTTGCCATGCTGTTAAATCCAGAAGAACACATTGCGCTCCATAACCCTCGCCGCACCAATCCTCACTGTTCTGAGGTTCAAATTCATTTTCATTGGTTGGGCTTGTGGCAAAAATACCAGAGCCATCTGGCCCGTTTGCATATATCCTTGACCATGTGATACCGCAGTCATTACTAATTTTCACAATAAGAGAATCTTTTTGATAGTAGCGTTGAGCATATGCATACTCAAATCGTAAATGTAAGTTGCTCATACCTGTAAAGTTCAAGGAAGGACTTATCATCCTGTCTCTTTCACCAAATTTGGGATAATTAATCATGTTCATGTATGGAGCTTTATTCCCAGGATTATTACCCAAAACCTCCTTCATTTCCCATCCAATCTGCTCATCAGGGTTCTCAACTGTCCATCCTCTATCTGTTAATGACGTTGCTTCAAAATCTTCAATAAATGGTAGTTGCTTGCCACCTGCTTGTATGTAATCTACCTTCGTTAGTGAATTACTCCCTATTGAATTAGATGTTGTTAATTCAACGGTATATAACCCTGGTTCAAATGATACCTTAGGGTTTTGTGAATTTGCATTTGTGCCATCTAGATAGGTTACAGTGGAAGGACTAAAGTTCCATTCCCATGTACTTGGACAATATAGTGATAGATCATATAGTTGTAACTCATTATCACTGCAGGCAATTGAATCCTCTGTCATAAAATCAGGTTCTGGTAATAGGGTTGCACTAACGGTGATATAGTCTTCAATCAAAAGAGTATCAGAGCCAAGACTGTTTGTAACAATCAATTGAACATCCCACGATCCTGGTGTATTATAACTAATATCAATCGGGTTTTTATCAGTTGATGTGGATGGATTAGCACCTTCAAATATCCATTCATATGTTTGTGGAGGTCCCTGCGAGAGACTATTAAAGTTAATGCTACAATCTATAGGTATCAGTGTTTGGTCAGCCTCAAATAAGGCTTGTGGATCATAGATAATAAGTGTGTTCTCCCATAACCCCCTACCATAGGTAGCAGCTCTTATAAGCTGTGCATCAATATTTATTTCCAGCTCGTTTACAATTACGTTTGGTAAGTTATCCATAAAAGAATTCCATTCTGTCAAATTACCATCGGTGTAATAAACTCCAACATCCATTCCCACGTACAGAGGATTAATATCGCCAATTCCAAAGGCTACGCAATTCGCAGGTATATTTGGAAGGTTAGATGAGTAGTTAATCCAATTGGATCCACCATCTTCGCTTGTGTAAACCTTTTCACCATTTGTGAACCCCGATAGACTAACTGCAATTGTTAGTGGGTCTTCAGGATGTACAGCTATGTATGATATACTTAAGTTTGGTAATCCATTTGATATACTCGACCAGCTTGCACCACCATTGGAAGTACGGTAAATATTGTCATCTCTTGACGCATAAAGGTAATCACCATTAGACTCTGCTATCGCTAGGTTATTTAAATTACCCATACCAAAGTTTGAAATAGTTGTCCAGCTCATCATACCATTTGTAGTTTTCTTTACTTCTGATGAACCAACAAAAAGTGTTTGAGGGTCTTCAGGGTGCATAACAAAAGGTGTAACCCAATTGCCCCCTCCTGGTTGAGTTATGTTTGCTCCTCCATTATTTCCACCAGACGTGGATTTATAAAAAACTCCATTTTGGGAGGTGCCGTAAACAATATTGCTATTGGTATAGTCTGGTATACATTCCATACCATCAGCTCCAAGCCATTCATGCCAATGATTAGTCGTGTATACGCTTGTTCCATTGTCCTGTGAGCCACCAAGTATTTTATAAGGATCATTTTTTGATGTGCCTATTTTGTAAAACTGTCTTATGGTGAGGCCTTCTGAAAGGTTAATCCAGTTATTACCTCCATCTGTTGACTTAGATATTAGGCCATCACTACCAACATAAAGAGTACCATTATAGAACACCATCTCATGTATATCGCAATGTGTGTATCCAATTGGATTGTTCCATGTCCAGTTCGTTGTTTTTGTCCAGGATGTTCCTCCTGTTGTTGATCTCCATGTATTTATTTCACCCAAATGAACCTCATTAGCATCCATATCTGAAACACAAAATGCTAGATCATACCAGGCTTGACTTCCCTGATTTGGTTGAGAAGACATTTTTGTAAATGAGTCGCCGCTATCTTCTGAACGATAAATACCATTGTTAGATGAGAAGTAATATACGTAGTAAGGGTTATCATCAGTAACGGCAATTTGTGCTCTACCAGAAGTAGGCACACCTGTTGTCTCAACAAAGGTATCACCACCGTCTGTTGATTTGTAAAACTTTCGTGGCGCAATTGCATAAACAACATTAGGGTTACCTGGTTTGAACTCCAAGTCATCTATGTCGCCTGATAATACTTTAAACCATGAGACACCTGCGTCTGTTGTCCTATAGAGACCACTAGTTGTTGCAGCATATAGTATATCGGTGTTGTTGCTGTTTATTATCAGTTTTGCTATAGTCCTATTTTGGTTAATTGTCCAGTCGAGTCCCGTTGTGTTCCAACTATTTCCGCCATCTAGTGACTTTAGCACACCAATGCTATAGTTATCACCAGAATCTTTGTCACCCGTTCCAATGTATAGGACGTCTGTATTGTTAGGGTTTATGGCAATCGCCGACACTCCTAAAACTGGCTGATTATCTGTAAGTGGAGTCCAGTTTGCTCCCTCATCCAAAGTTTTCCATAATCCACCAGACGGTGAACCTATATAGATGATATTGGAATCATTTGGATCTACAGCAATAACATTAATTCTTCCAAGCCCAGGATTCCAATGGCCAGTAACATTGGCAGATGTGCTAGGACCCATTGGAAGCCAGCTATTTTGTAACATGCGGTTATTACCTGTATTTGAGGCATTGAATTTGGAAATTTCATTCCAAATTTGGGCATGATTAATTCTATTGCCAGTCGGGTATACTCTGGGTTCGGTAAAATATTCCCATCTCTTAAATTGTTTCCAACCACTTCCTTTTCCTTGGGAGTTGATTCTGTAGTACTCGGTTGCAATTTTTTGAACATCGTAAAAGTTTGCATCCATGTCACCCATCATATATACCCATCCAGGTGTGGGATCATCATTTTGATCTTCCTGTGAATTTTGAGAAATAGCAATGGTTGTGGTTAGTATTAAAAAATAAAAAATAAGTAGATAATGTCTTAATGAGCTCATAGTGGTATGGTTGCTTAAATTATGATTGTTCTTTGTAGAGGCAAATTTATGATTAAAGGTTGCATCCAACTTCAATATTACAAAAAATTTATTCAATAAAATTTTATAATTAGTTTTAAAATACTCGTTCAACGAAATGTATAAATACAAACACCAATTTTAAGTTTATCCATTATTATATTTGCGTCATCAATAATTTACTCGTAATTGAACAAGGAATACAAAAAATATATTCAAAGTGCTCTTTCCAGAAGGAAGGAAAATAAGAGGGTTGTTCATAGGTTAAAAAAAATGAAGCCTGCATTATTAAATAAGCTAATAAACAACATGCATGCTGAGGCCTTTGAGATTATCGACTGTTTGGAATGCGCTAATTGTTGTAGTTCAATTAGCCCTGCCGTAACCGACAATGACATTTCAAAGATTTCAAAACACCTTAGAAAAAAACCGAACAAGGTAGTTCAGGAGTATATGCTGTTGGATAATGATAAAGATTATGTTATGAATAGAACACCTTGTCCGTTTCTTATGCTCGATAATTGTTGTAGTATTTACGATTCAAGACCATTGGCATGCAAAGGGTATCCTCATACCGACCACAATAAGATGCACCAAATTTTACAGTTAACGTTGAGGAATACTGAAGTGTGTCCAGCAGTTTGCTATATTTTTGAAAGGTTGAACTCCATAAAATAGTAGCTAAAGAAAACATTCCATTTTATTTAAAGGCTGTTCCCAAAGATATTGGTTGACGATGCTTAAAATCAATATTTATAGGCAACTGCGTTCACATTCATTCCAGCACCTACAGATGCAAATATTATTATGTCGCCTTTTTTAAGGTTATGGTTACCTTCAATTGTACCTTTTCTAACCATATCAAATAATGTTGGTACGGTACTTACAGAACTATTGCCAAGTTTATTGATACTCATTGGCATTATATCCTCAGGAATATTTCGCTCCTTATATAGTCTGAATAAACGCTTTATTATTTCATAATCCATCTTTTCATTTGCTTGATGGATAAATATTTTCCTTACATCATGAATATCAATATTAGCTTTATCCATACATGCTTTCATGGCGGAAGGAACATTTGTTAGTGCAAATTCATATATTTTCCTTCCAAGCATTTTTATGTATCTAACATTTGGACCTGTTTCTGTAATATTACTTTTTCCCAGAAATAAAAAGTAGGTTTCATCAGTTGTAAAAGATGCTACATTATGACTTAATATGCCTTCTTGTAAATCACTGGCAACTTCTTCGACTATGCAGGCGCCAGATCCGTCTGCAAAAATCATTGAGTCTCTGTCGTGCATATCCAATACTCTTGATAACGTCTCGGTAGCTATTACAAGACATTTTTTTGCCATTCCCGCTTTTATATAAGCTTCTGCTTGAATAAGACCTTGAACCCATCCAGGACACCCAAACAATACATCGTAGGCAACACAACTTGGATTAGTTATTTTAAGACCATGTTTTATCCTTGAAGCAAGGCTCGGTAGAATGTCAGTTTGAATCGTATTATCTCTTACATCACCAAAATTATGAGCAACAATAATCTGGTCTATGCTTTCTGGATCAATGCCAGCGTCTTCAATGGCTCGTTTACCAGCTATAATGCCTATATCACTAGCATTTTGATCCTTACGAACATATCTTCTTTCCTCAATACCGGTAATTACTTTAAACTTTTCTACAATTTCTTCGTGTGATGCCTCAAAGGCAACACCATTGGCATCATAAAATTCATTTTTGGCAAATTCACTATTGGTAACAATTACTTCAGGGATATAGCTTCCAGTTCCAGTAATTACTATGTTATTATGGCTCATATCTCAAAGGTTATAAATAGACGTATTTTGATAGCGAAAGTAAAAATATTTAATAAGTCACGTATGGTATTGTTGTTAAATTTTCACATAAGGCTTAACTAGTGCTATGGCAACATGTATAAATACCTAAACAATCGTTTACGAAAGAATAATAATAGCATTTAAGCTTTCATAAATTGGTTCTGAATTGTTTTTTTAAATAAAATCCATATTATTTAGGTATCTTTAAAGAAATATTCAGCAACTAAAGAGTTTAGTGATAATTGATTTAAGATGCTTTTTCACTTATGCTTGCTGATTATTTCTGTCAACCTGCTACTTGATCTACTCGTTAATATTTGAGCATTTATGAGAACATTAGATCGTATACCAATATTTTTTATCGTAGGTCGGCCAAGATCTGGAACCACATTATTGCGTGCTCTTTTTGAAACAAATCCAAATGTTTGTTTTCCACCTGAGTGTCAGTTTATAATAAATCTTTATCCAAAATATGGCAACCTTATTAAATGGGAGAGGAGTGACATTATAGCGTTTATATGCGATTTACAACAACAGTGGTTGTTCAAAACATGGAAAGTTGATATTGAGCAATTACAAGAAAAACTACTTGGCATAAGAGAGGAAATAAGTTATGGTGTAGTATGCAAATTGGTATTAATGCAATATAAATCAATATTTCCTAAGGAAGAAGTACTTTTCTTTGGAGATAAAAACCCAGGATATACAATTTACACAGAGCAATTATTAAAGATATTTCCAAATGCAAAATTTATTCATATAATAAGAGATTATCGTGATCATTTTGTCTCAATAAAAAATGTTGATTTTGATTTACCTTATATTTCTTTAATATCTTGCAAATGGCGTTTATTCATCAAAAAGTACCGAGATGTAATGGAAAAGTATCCTAATTCTCACATTGAGGTTCGTTATGAAGATTTGGTAACTTATCCTGAAAAGGAAATGAAAATATTGTGCAATTTTGTTGGTGTTCCATTTGGTGCTGAAATGTTCAACTTTCATTTAAAAGCGGATGAAGCAAGGAAATTTTATGCACCGATACTACTTGAAAAATTATTTTCAAGTTTATTCAATAAGATTAATACTGATAAGATTGGCGTTTACAAAACACAATTGAGTATCCGTCAGATAAAAATGGCAGATATGACGGTCGGTAAATATGCAGAAATGATGGGTTATAGACGGGAATTTAAGAACTATAATATGGGAATAATATTAATGTCTTCTCCAGGAATTATTTTAGCTAAAACTCTTCAGTATATGACCAAAGTAGCTAATTATTTGCCATATCGAGTTCGTGCAACTATATTAAGTAGATGGCCATTACGTATGGCTAGGTTTTATTTAAGTATTTTCAACCCTAATAAACTCAAAGGACTTAGGCGGTAATAAAAAAAGCTTTTTTTAATTCCATATTGACAGGGTAGCAAAATGAGTAATAATAAACTAGTAGGTTTGTTAGATTTGTATAATACTGAAATACAGGTATATTAGGTAAGCCTATTTTTGATAATAAACTACAATAGTTTGATATTATCAAGTTTACAGTAAGATGTACTTATTAATCCTCATTTGCGACATTCCAATAACCTACAGTTTGACCGTACTGAAAATGAATAGGTGTGTGTGTTGGGTCATTTTTGAAAAGATACAGGTCAGGTGCATTTTCAAACAGCAAGATGATGTCAGACCCTCCAAATTTAAACCTTCCAAATTCCTGACCTTTTTGGACTGTCTTTCCCTGAAGCTCAGTATACATATCTACACCTGAAACTTGTGCCATACCGATTGGAATAATAGCAACTTTTCCAACAACTGGGCCAGCATCTATAATAACTACACCACGCGATTGAATAAATTCATAGCCATTTATAGCTCCATCAGGAGCATCCCATTGTCCATCATTAGTTATGTTAACATCTAAATATACTTTAGCTTGAATGGCTTCAATTTTTAGTACTTTTCCTCCAACTGATGTGTGAAAACGGTGATAATCAAAAGGGCTTAGAAAATAATGTACAAAAGTTCCGCCATAAAAGTCTTTAGCATAACTACTTCCTCCCAAGAGATGAGCAACCGTGCCAATATGATGCGTTCCTTTAATTTTGATATTGGTTTTATTCCCAGCTTTATCCAATACATTACCAAAGTCATCTATCGGAAAGTCGTGTTTGAATGTGCAGTCTGCTGGGGCAACAATTGTTTGGTTATTATTCGGTTCAGCAATTGGTCGCAATGGCGTTATTCCTGTTCCCTGAGCTGCTTGGTTAAATTCTCTGTAAAAAAACTCGTTAAAAGTATGCCAATTTTTGTGCGAGTCAGAATAAAGGGAAAAGTTATACATTGGGTTATATTTAAATGAGATCAAGGTCTCTTTATCCAATGAACCATCAGTGTCAAGAAAAGACCCCCATTCTCTAGCACATCTCTGAAGCCAGGAAGCAAACTCTTTATAACTTTGCATGGTTCTGTTCGGGCTAGGTATTTCTTGATTCACCAACCAATAATATTGACATAAAAGGTCATACACCTTCTGGTTATATCCATTTTGTTTTCCATTGCTTTTCCAGGCATTTGGGTAACGAGGATCATTGACCTCATCTGGAATTAAGCGTATGTAGAGATCAAGGTAATTCAAGTAAGAGTTAATGGTTACTGGCCAGCCATCTCCTTGAAAAACACGATCTATAGCTTTGTACAAATCCTTGTTCAAATTATTTTGAGCCGCTTTAACGGCAATGTTTAAAGATGTCAATAATGTCTCTTTCATTTCTGGATTATTATCCAAAAGGCCTTCTAATTCTTTTACCACAGGCGCATGCTCATGTAATTCTACAGTATACTCAGAGGTATTAGGTTGTTGCTTCTGCGCAATGGCAGTATTAGAAGATAAAATCAATCCCATTATAATTAATGAGATAAAAAATTTTGAGTTTTTTTTAGGCTTTTTCATTTCTTTTTGATTTAGTTAGTTGTTATTAGTATTTAATAAATTATTGAAGATCAGGTTAGGGGTTCCCAACTTGTTGGCAATAGTAATAATATAATTTTCAGGATATTCTTCGCTATTAATGTCTTCCCCTAGATTACCAGAGTCTTTGTCCTTTTGCCAGGCTGTCATTGAAACTAAAAATTGAACAAATATGAAAGATGATAATGTTTTCATTAATATTATGCCTAATAAAATTAAACGTGCTCATCTTGTTTGGGTTACAATAATAAGACATTAAATATACAAATTTTATTTAACTTGTTCTAAAATATTAAAAGCCGCCTTTGACTCTGACTAATTTATAAAGGTGAGGTTTTTTGTTGAAAAAATAAAAAACAGGAAACCAATTTATAAAAAAAAGAGTCACCATTTTTGGTAACTCTCTTTATCTCATTGCGTCGGGGTAGCAAGATTCGAACTTGCGGTCTCCTGCTCCCAAAGCAGGCGCCTTAACCGGACTGGGCCATACCCCGTTTTTGAGGGTGCAAATGTAGAAATTTTTTTAATAGAAAAACAAAAAGAACTAAAAAAATAAACCCAACTTTTGCTGGTCATTATAAGTCGTTGGAAATATCAAATTAACTTTTCACCTATAATACCAATTAAAAAACCTAGAGTTGCTCCAAGCGATGTCGAATAATTATTTTCCAACTTACTGGCAGGGATAATATCTTGAATTAATAAGTACAAAATACCTCCGCTGGCAAAAGTCATAAGGTGCGCTGTCAGCATGGTATAATCTCTCAATAGAAAATGGCCAATTAATGCCGAAATAATTCCAAAGAAACTTAGGAAGAAAAATATGGTTAATGTCTTGGTAGCTGTGTATCCGTTTACAATGAAGTCTCTATATGAATTAAATGCTTCCGGAAGGTTTTGAAGCCCAATAAATATTGCCAATACGGCAGCCATGCTGACGAGTCCGCCACGATGAGGATCATCGGCAATTTCCACGCGCTTGGGTTGCTCTCGGAACTCGCCGTTCACTTTGTAATGACGCGACAAACGTCGGTTGATGTAGGTGTAGTCTGCGTCGATGAGATCCAGCAATGAGCGGTTCTCAGTCATGATTTCATGAAAGAAAAAGACCGGTTCATATTTCATGCCGCCCTCCAATTCAGAGTCGTAACCTGAGATCGATGGATCAGGCTTAAACTCACGCCCTAATGCTCTTGTCCCCAGCCATTGTTCGACAAATGTTTGAGCAAAATTCTGGACTTTTCGTGAATGAGGTTTCTTGAGCATGCGCTCCACTTCGCTTCTCAATCTGGACTCTTCATGGAGTTGCCCTTTGGTCGCGAGATCCATCAGTTGCTCGTCAGGTGGTGCGCCCCATAAAAAGTAGGACATCCTTTGATTTCAATAGGAAAGTATTATAACCAGCTTCTTTGATGGCCTCTATACGATCCTCTTTTGTTGTCATCCTCACATGTTCAACCATTTTAATTTTCCACGGCTCAGCCCAGGATTTCTCTCTATGCATAAGATGTTTCCTTAATATAATTGTTATGTATGTACCGGAGACATGATCTCTTTTTAATCAATTTGACGTCGACATTAATATTTTTAAAAACCAATAATTTGTCCATCCGGTTTTCAAACTGACAAAATAAGGTAGTTGCCAGCGGCGTTAAATTACGAATTCATGACCTTCTAATGATATTTAATCATTCTGTTTACAAAATTATGCAATTTGTCCATATCAAGGATTTGAAATCACCAGAATAAATCAGTAATTTTTTATGTGATTCGCAACCCTAATACTATTCCAAAATTGTTTTATTGCAAGTCGCCATTCTATTATATTCATTCTATATGTGAGCAATTCAAATACAACCTAAAACTTCAGGAGAGATATGAGCACTGTTAGACATATTGACCATCCGTTGATAAAACATTCACTCACTATACTTCGGAATAAAGATACCAATACCGATATATTTCGCCGCCATACTGCCATTGTATCCAAGATACTCATCATGGAAGCCAGCCGCAATTTGTCCTTAAACGAAATACCCATTAACACACCATTGACAGAAACTACCGGATATGAGATTCTTGAATCTATTGTATTTGTTCCTGTTTTACGGGCAGGAATATCCATGTTATTTCCGGCGCGTGATTTCCTTCCATGGGCACCAGTTGGATTTATCGGTCTTGAAAGAGAT
>ENA-OREN01001324-OREN01001324.1-marine-metagenome-genome-assembly--contig:-NODE-1324-length-29583-cov-7.957466_pt1 | contig 29583 bp, 22 predicted proteins | sample MGYA00248624_ERZ508555 | MGnify/ENA primary metagenome ERZ508555 (study PRJEB26222, sample SAMN06267773) | marine metagenome | isolation source: Saanich Inlet, British Columbia, Canada | place...
GATAGCGTTGTGCAGAGAAGGAGGAAGGTGGATCCTTCTCATTACATAGGTAAGGGAAAAGTTTCTCAATTAGCTGAGCTGTGCAAAGACAAAGAAATAGATGTTGTAATCTGTGATGATGATCTTGCTCCTGCACAAGTTACCAATTTGGAGAAGAGCCTTGATACGAAGGTGATTGACAGGAGCGAATTGATCCTGGATATCTTTGCTGCAAGAGCAAAGACTGCTCAGGCAAAATTGCAGGTTGAACTGGCACAACTCGAATATACAAGACCCCGTTTGAAGAGGATGTGGTCTCACCTTTCCAGGATTGAGGGAGGCATAGGTACCAGGGGCCCAGGGGAAAAGCAGTTAGAAGTGGACAAGCGGTTGGTGTCAAAAAGAGTACTTACTTTGAAGAAAAGGCTCGGGCAGGTTACAGAACGCAGGAAGAGACAGGCAAAGTCAAGAAAAGAACACACAACCGTTTCCCTGGTAGGGTACACAAATTCCGGCAAATCAACCTTAATGAATAGGTTGACAGACGCCGGAGTACTTGTTGAAGATAAACTTTTTGCCACCCTTGACACAAAAACCAGTATATGTAATTTGGAAAACGGCAAAAAAGTTATCTTAAGCGACACCGTAGGATTTATTAGAAAACTTCCCCACCATTTAATTTCATCATTTGAAGCAACCCTTGAAGAAGTAATATGGGCTGATTTCCTGTTACATGTTGTTGATGTCAGTTCTCCTGACGTAATTGAACAAGTTGCAGCTGCTAATAAAGTTCTCAAGGAACTTGAGTGTAACAAGAAACCCTCAATAATGGTTCTCAATAAAGTGGACGTATTGAAAGATCCATCACTCATCACTCTTTTTCAAAGTAAATATGACAATGTGGTAACTATTTCTGCACTGGCTGGAAATGGTTTGGAAGATCTGAAACAGGAGATGGTTAGTTTTGCAAATAGGGGCGTTACGGAGATTAAACTTGAATGTGATGCCAGTAATGGGAAATTGCTGGCATATATTTATGAACATAGCCAGGTATTGAAACGGACATTTGTAAATTCTGGCGTTAATTTCCATATTATGATTAACGAGCATAATCTATCGAAACTATATCAATTGGGTGGGGGGCACTTCAAGGTTACACAGCTTTCGTGAACCTGAACATCACTTTGCGAATTGATTTGTCGGTAAATCAACATGATATTTGGTAAATTCGCTTTGCTTCCTACCTGACGGCAGGAAGCTAAGTTTAATCTACAGTTATTTTATTTAAAATCAATTCCGATTCGGTTTCGGAGTGTTAGAAGTTGAAGGTGGTAGTATCGGAAAAATAACTGAAGGTTGATCTCCGGTTAGAGTTCGTAGAAAAGCCACAATTTTGCTTGTTTCACCGTCAGTAAGTTTTAGTCCCAACTGATATTCCGCCATGATATTAACTGCCTCGTTCAAATCCCATGTGCTTGCATCGTGGAAGTAGGGGGACGTAAGTTCAATATTTCTCAACAGTGGAACTTTGAAAACGTATTTGTCTTTCTCGCTTTTTGTTACGTTGTATCTGCCAAGCGTATGGGTGTCTTTGTCGTACGGTTTTGCAGTACCAAATTTCTGATAAGAGTTTCCTCCTACACCTACGCCGTTATGGCAGGCAATGCAACCCTTCTTCTTAAATAAATCGTATCCTTCCTTTTCCAAATCGGAAATTGAATCATCATAGTCTTTCAGCCACTTATCAAATTTTGAGTTTGGTGTGATCAATGTTTCTTCAAATGCAGCTATAGCATCGGTGACCTGATCTATATTGATTTTTTCATCTCCATACATCTCTTCTGATCCATATATTTCACTAAACCATTGTACGTACTCAGGTATTGATTGCAAAATACTCACTGCTAACTCGTGGTTTGAACCCATTTCAAGAGGATTAGCTATTGGGCCTCCAGCCTGTTCTTTCAAGTCCTTTGCACGGCCATCCCAGAATTGCGCCAGATTGAATTTTGAATTAAGGACGGTAGGCGAGTTTATCGGACCCAGAAACCATTTATGTCCGATAGAGCTGGGTAAATTATCTGCACCACCAGTTGAGAGGTTATGGCAGGAGTTACAGGTGATCCATCCTGATTTGGACAATCGGGGTTCAAAGAATAATTTTTTTCCCAATTCTACCTTTGCCCTATTGTAGTCAAAGCTAATTGAGATTGGTTTGATAGGTTCGTCTGAACGTGCTGATTTAGAGCTACCAGACATCCTTCCTCCTCTGCCATAACCGATCTTTGGCTGAGAGTCGTCAGCAATGGTAGATGATAGTGCTAAAACATTGATAACGACAAAAGCCAACAAACAGATGATCGTAGTAAATTTGCCTATATTCATTTGCTCTCCTTTTAGTTAATTACCAGAGTATGTGTTCTATCTAATTAATTTGCTGTGTCCAAAAAATACGGGTTCTAATCGCAGCTTATTTCTTAATAACAATGATATTTATTGCCATTAAAATTGTCAAGAGCATTTAATGTAATGCTCAGAAATATCGCTGTTATTTTGTGCTGCTTGTAAATAAAAAACCCTACCTGCCTCCAATACTGTTGGGTACGGTGTTTGTCGGTAATAAAAAAACCTTGAATTCTACTAATCATTGTCCTACTATTTCGTTGCCTTGAACAGGCAATTTTTTATCATTAAGAAAAATTAACTCTTGTCAGCAAAATTTAACCATTCTTATTTCACAAATTTTGGCTGGAAATATTAATCTAATCTATTTTTTATCATCTTTGATAGATATGTTGATTCCTCATATAAAACCTTTATTGATCTGTCGGTTTTTTCTACTGGTATTTTTCTCACTTTCTTTCCATGTTCATGCTGATGATATTGTTCTTGGTATGTCAGCCGCCTTTAGAGGTCCGTCAAAAGGGCTTGGAATTGAGCTTTACAGGGGCTCTATGGCGTACTTCAAACACGTAAATGAAGGTGGAGGAATAAATGGGAAAAAAGTAGTAATAAAAACGTACAATGATGGATACAATCCCACACCGGCAATCAAAAATACGATCGATCTAGTAACGAAGGATAATGTGTTACTCCTTTTTAATTACGTTGGTACTCCAACGGTGACAAGGATTTTACCTCTTCTGAAAAAATATAGTGACAGAGACACGTACCTGTTCTTTCCATTTACCGGTGCCCAGCCTCAAAGGGAATTTCCCTATAACGAATATGTCTTTAATCTGAGAACCTCCTATCGGAAGGAAACAGAAGGCCTTGTGGATAATTTTGTTCGGATAGGTAAGAAAAGGATTGCTATTTTTTACCAGGCTGACGCATACGGAAGAAGCGGGTGGGACGGAGTAAAGCGAGCATTGTCAAAACACAAACTTAAGATGGTTGGAGAGGCTACATATCGGAGGGGCACAAATTATCTGGCTAGTCTTAAAATACAGGCGGAAATCCTTCAGAAAGTGGAACCTGACGCGATCATTTCCATAGGGGCTTATGAGGCGTGTGCTGCCTTTGTCAGGGATGCGCGAGATGAGGGACTGAATGTTCCGATTGCAAATGTCTCTTTTGTGGGCAGTGAGAATCTGCTTAATCTGCTGATTAATACCTCTGAAGAGACGGGAAAGGATTATACCAAAAATCTTGTCAACTCCCAGGTAGTCCCGAGTTATGAGGATGAGTCCTTACCTGCAGTACAACAGTATAAACATATGATGGAAAAATACAGTCCTATGCCGCCGGTGGCAGTTTATGATGAAACGTACAAACCTGTTAAGCATAGCTTCGTCAGTTTTGAAGGTTTTCTGAATGCAAAGCTGCTCGTTGAAATTATTGCCAGGATGGGAGCGAACATTGATAAGGCTAACATTAAAAATGTAGTAGAGAGTATAAACGAGCTTAATATTGGGATTGATACACCGATATCTTTCAGCAGTCAGAAACACGATGGATTGGATAGGGTCTATTATACAATAGTTTCAGATAATCGATTTGTTCCTCTTACATCCTGGGAGGAGCAGATCAAATGAAAATGTCCAAACTGTTCCAAAAAACGATCAAAATGATCATAATTCTTTTTGCCGTTATTGCAGTGACCACTTCCTCTCTTTCGGTCTGGGAACTTCATAGCCATCTGACAAGGGAATTTAAGAGTAAAGGCAAGGCTATTTCAGAAAGTATTGCGAGATCAAGCGTTGAAATACTGCTCAATAGAGATGCCTCTACGGTACAGGCAATAGTTGACCAATTTATTGAGATATCAGGGGTCTCTTACGTATTTGTTGTTGACGAAGAAGGAGAGATTGTATCCCATACCTTTGTTCCAAAAGTTCCTGAAGATGTGTTAACTATTCTTAAAACTGAAACAGAAGAAACCGAGATAATCCATATAGAAGTAAGTGAACTAGGGAAAATTATAGATATTTCCTCTCCCATACTGGCTGGTGTTGCAGGACATGTACACGTCGGAATGGACAGAGAAATCATAAATGCCCATATCAGGTCTGCAGTTTTAAAGCAACTTTCACTGGTGTTTCTGGTCTTTTTAATAGCCTTTGCGATTGCTTATTTATATGAGGATGTGATTTCCCGACCTCTTAATAAATTGACTGAATATGCGAAACAACTTGTTGCCAATAACTTTTCAACCCCGGAAGAAATACGCACTGATATCAAACTTCTCCAGGAAAAGTCAAAGGATGAACTGGGAGAACTTGCAGAGTCATTTTTACTTATGGAAGATTCTCTGAAAAAATATATACATGAGCTGACTGAGACTACTGCTGCTAAAGAAAAAGTAGAGAGTGAGTTAAAGATAGCACGTGATATTCAGATGGGAATCCTGTCAAAAATATTTCCGGCATTTCCAGATAGACATGAATTTGACATATTTGCCACTATTGAACCGGCAAAAGAGGTAGGCGGAGACTTTTATGACTTTTTCTTTATTGACGATGATCTTTTCTGTTTTGTTATCGGTGATGTTTCCGGAAAAGGGGTCCCCGCAGCCCTGTTTATGGCAGTGACTATAACCCTCATTAAGGCGGCATCCATCAAGGGCCTTACACCTGATGAAATTATGAGTAGAGTAAATAATGATCTCAGTCAGAACAATGATTCTGCAATGTTTGTAACTATATTTTTCGGGATACTGGACTTAAAAACTGGAGAAATGTTATACGTTAACTGCGGTCATAACCTGCCACTGTTCATTCGCCAGAAGAAAGAGGTTGGATTTATTAAAAAGAGCAAGGGCATAATCGTAGGCGCGATTGAAGATGCTGAGTTCAAGTCGGAAAGAATGTTGCTTAAACCCGGAGACGCCCTTTTTATGTATACCGACGGGGTTACGGAGGCAATGAATGAAAAGGACGAATTGTTTTCAGATGAAAGATTGTTGAAAGAAATGAACACTATGCTTGACCAAACTATCGAAGAAAAGGTTTCCAGTTTAATGGAAAAGATCAAAACCTTCTCAAATGGAGCTCCTCAATCTGATGATATTACCATGCTTGTTCTGGAATATAAGGGAATATGACAGACAAATCCCTGCAGAACAATCTTTGCTTAGGTCTTTGAGTCCCATTTACGATATTTCATAAAAAGTCCCCTTTCTAAAGAAGTTATTATAGAGTAAAATACTCCAAAATTACACCTGCTTACTTAATGGGGTTCACAACACCCAATATCTAGGGGATTATAATGCAGGATTGGCATTACAGCTACTTTGAATTTTCTATACCATAAATCAACTTTACAATGTTGTCATTCCCGCGTGCTTTCTGCAGGATTCCAGGATGAACGAACATGTCAGATACCGGATAGAGAGATACGAGTATGACAAAAAGATGCATGTACAAAAACCTGACCTGGACACTACTGAGAGTTTTATTCTTTTCAGATACTACAACAATTCAATCCTTTTTTACACAAACATTGCTGTCGGATTAAGATCTTTCTCTTTAAGCGGTTTTTTGAGCCAGCCCATCTTTGCCGGCACATCGTATAGACGCCCCGGGCCGTAGCGTGCCCAGAAGTGTCTGAGGCCTGGGACGATCACTTTTGCCACACTTATTCCGATATCAGACCTTGTCTGATCAAGCACCAGCATCTCCATTCCGAGTTCTTCAACCAGCTCTTTGCAGTAGATGATATCTTTGCGGATGTCGCCACTATGTTTCCGTTGAAAGTCCCTGAAACATACGGGCTTTAGGTTTGTATCAGGGACCGTGTACGGCTGGTTTTCAACAGTAGCATTCTTGAACCAATGCAGTGTCTCGCTGTCCTCTATTTGGGTTTCGCCATTTTCATTAATATACCGGTCCATAGAGAGCATCTGGTTCATCTCGGTTACCGCTCGCGTCAGAGCTATTTTTGCGTCCAGATGACAACCGAAACCGAATAGAATATGCTCCTCCTTCCGGTCGACACGTCTGGAGAATGAGGCAAAGGCCGGTATTCCAAGGTCGCTTGTGATGTCCAGCGCCCATATTTCACGGTTTCTGGATTTAAAGTATTCCCTCAGCTCTAATAGATATGGTTCACCAAAGCTTACAAAGTCAACCCCGGGCTTCTTCAGCATGTTGTACCACCAGAGTGCCACACAGTCTCTCTCCACTAATTCAAAAAAACCCTGTAGTATTGCCTCCTCCATGTTATTCCCTGACGCGTTTCCATTTGAGCATCCTCTACAATATCTTTTTTTTGAATTCTTTGCGGCAGGGGCGTTAAAATATACAAACTGAGTAGGAAGGTATTTTACCTTCTCATTCGTAAGTGACCAGACAGGGGACCAATAGATCTCTGCTTCTTCATCAAACGGCTCCATTGCAACATTAAACTTCGATCCCCTTTTATTCCATTTTTTACGTTCTCTGTACTGTTTCTTGCTGTACAACATACAGTGGTTCGGATGGATAGCATCATCACCAAGTCTCCGGTAGCTTGCCGTTATCTTCGGTTCTGTTCCATCATACCTGCCTGAGTCACGCTCCAGCACCTCGCAGAGCCCGCTTGCCTTTGCCTGAATGTCCGACACTCCCTTTCCGCCGCTTCCACTTCTCAAACCCTTTTTTAAGAAATCCAGACTCTCAAATTTCATGGCGAAATTATGTCCAGCATAGTAGACATGAACTTTATCATCTGAAGTCGGTGTCGGCACAAGTGATGTAACTACTCCTGTAATATGACTTACATATTGATCATATTTTCTGATCGTCTCTTCCGGTGTTGCCGTCCTGTAGCCGCTGTCCCGTGTAAAGAGCACCTTTCTGCTTTTGAGTTTAATTGGTTTTAATTTCCTGTTTGAAAATTTATCCGGTTTTCCGCAATCAGGGCATTGCGGTCGGCAGATTAGTGTATGTGACCCGGAAGCCCATGTGCGTGTATCAAGTGATAATATTTTCCCTTCGAGCGTCTTGTTTTCACCTTTCACAAGCCATTTTGCAATCTCAAGCGATGTCGCGTGGAAAGCAATACTCAAGCTGTTGGGAGTAACCGCCCTGGATGTAATTATCGGTTCCTTTTTCCCTGATTTCTCTACAGCAAAACGTTCTACCATGTGGTTTATCACAAGACGATGTTTCAGGCAGGTGTAACAACCCGCCTTTTTTGGGATAAACAGGGGGCCTATCCATATCTCATTTCCTACCGGTTTTATCATAAGCCATGGCGTGCCGCTTTTAAGAGCTCTCTTATTCTGCTTTTCCAGTCCTGTGCGAAGGTAGTTATCTGTTACTATAATGTCCAGTTTTTGTTTATTACCGATTCGTATGTCAAAACTTCCTAATGCTTCTTTCAGACTATCAGTGGCTATATCTCCGTAAGATGTAATAGAAACCTTTGAGTTTTTGAAGCTATCTCTGATTTGTATTGGATCAATATCCTGCCCCCACCAGTACGCTGCTTCTCCATCAGGCAGTGTATTGGCTGCCTCGGTAATATACCCCTTTTTTTCAAGTTGTGACAATGTGTAATAAGTTTCAGCCGGTGAGAGCCTTCCTTCCAGAGAATCCACAATCTCATCCGATGTCCTGTTTCCGTCTATGAGCGGGACGATATGTTCATAAAGTCTACCGTGCAGGGACCTGTTTCCGTCTTCTGAAAGAAGCAAAACACCTTCACCGATTATTATCTCTACACTATAATGAGGTTTGAAGATTGGTTTATTTATCATGGATTTCTTTCATTAAAAAAATCGCAGTGTCAAAAAGTCTAAAATGGGATGTTAGTAATGCAATACCAGCAGATATTTGTTTTGCTTCAAACCTTTAACACTTAGACCTAATAACTTTTCGGCTTTTTACTCCTTCGACTATTTTTTCTTACTCCCCAGAATAAACTCCCCCACAGAGCCTTCCGTATAATAGTCAAGACCGGATGCCTCCGCAAAGAGATCTGAGTCTCCGTCACCTATAGCACAAGGGGCTAGTTCCATTGCGGTGGCGACAAGATACATATTCTGCATTAAGCACCCTACGTCCTTCAAGATCAAAGCGTAGGCAAGAGACTGGTACTTCCACATAAATCTTTGAAAACGTGCGGTATACGTAATAAGAATATGCGGTATCTCTTTTTTCACGGAGGCACCTGATGCCTGCACAAGGAGCTTATCCAGCTTTTTATTAAATCCGCTTATCCTCGTCAGATCATGATCTTTCGGGCAGTAATGATACAACCCTCTCTCCAGACCACCGCATCTGTTTACCGTAAGATAGAGATCCAGCTCATAGATTGCTCCGCCACCTGCATACGGCCTGTTGCTGGCCTCAGAATAGAGACCTCTTTCCGGTATGGAGTCCATGAGTTTACGTATCCGCGCACAGCGATAGAGAAATTCTCCTACCTGTTCAACAGTTAACGGCGTCTCAGCATATTCCCGGATTGAGCGCCTCTTTTCTATTACGCAGGTAAATGGAATATCATCCTTCTTTAGTTTTTCTATATCAGGTTTATAGAGCGCTACTATCTCACCTTCCATTTTGGGTTTCACAGCAGGCAGCGGTTCTGTCTTGTTAAGGAACCGATATGTACCTCCAGAAGGACTGTCATTCCTGCCGTACCTGCTTCTGGCATGAAAAAGCAAATCGTGAAACTCCCAATACGATAGAGCCGTATCCTCCTCTCTTGAAATGACACTTTTACCGACCACTTCAAAGGCCGCGTCTATGTTAAGCAAAAGTTCCAGAAATGCCTTCGTTTCATCCATGTTTATTTCATGGATTGTTTCACACAGGCTGTTGGCTGTACACGGCGTTGACAGGAGAGAAAGCATTGCAGTACTTATGTGGTTATGAAGCGTTATCCTGGCAAAACCTTTGGGTGTCTCCAACACAAGCCGGCTTTCTACCCTATGGCAATAGGTAAATCGAGAGAGACATAATTTCTGGCCAGAAGAAATCTCCTTTTGCATAAATTTAAACTGGCTTGTAACAGATTCCAGGGTTGCTAAAGGCCCTTTTACAGAATTGACGATATACTGAATTAACCCACACTCCTTAAATTGGTTAAGAATATAGAAAAATTCAGCGAAATTTACTCTGCCGTCTCTCTCTTCAAGTACATTGCAAAGCCCGTCCTCCGTATCCCCGTTATTTAACAATATCTTCAGAATCTCCCGCATTCCTGGAGAAATATTGTTAAGCTTCAATTTGCCGGTTGGAGTAGTCAGGTCTATCCCGGAGTCATCTTCATCATCTACTAACGAGACGGTACTCTTAAAGGTAAGTATGTACGGGTATGTCATTTTCTTATTGTGAAGTGATCTAAGGTTATGAAAAGATATGTCTTGAATTACCCATGACAGCGAAGCTGAATAACCAGTGATTTGCTATATTGCGGTTTACCATATATTCTCTTACCATAAAAGAATTCAGCGGCCAATTTTTTTTACACACAGTTTTTTTAAGTTATACAAAACTGCTACAAATAATAATTGCTCATAGAGCCGCAATTCAAACGCATAATGAAAACATAACAGTCTTCCCATTAACATATACTTGGATAATATTCACCGTTTTTATCCTTGAGCCATTTTAAGCCTTTCCTGTAATAATTCAATGCTAAATACGCCTTAGCTCTAAAACCATGATGAGGAATAAAGCTGATTTTAATGTGATTGATTCTCCTGATTAAAAAACTTAAACGCTCTTTTTTATGGTTTGTCCAATAGTCACTTAAGGAGTCCGGCCAGATATCCTGATAATCTATGATACTTGAATAACCAGGAAAATTCAGAATAGCTTCACTTTTATTGTAAGAGCAAAGTTTTTCCTGCACCAATTGATCATAAAGTAACTCCCACCTTTCTTTCTTTTGAGGATTTCGCTGAGCCAGAAAACACTCCCACCCCAGTCGTGGCTGGATCCCATCTGCCACGTCAATTGACAAACAAAAACTGTCAAGAAACGGAGAGAATTTTTCATAAATATCGATGAATTCGTCTAATGGATCAGTATACCCCAGCAGTCTGAGATAATTCTCCACAGAATTTCCCCCATTTACCTCAATACCTTTTATGATAAGTTTTACTGTCCGAAGATCTCGGGAAGTCATAATCCCGATTTGTTTGACGGTACAGCTTGATGGCAACTGCTGAATAGCGCGAAGAGTGTGTTGATAATAGTCCCTTGAAAAAAGATCATTACCTAAGGTTGATTCAATACTATCCAGTACAGCGGTAATTCTATTAGAATGTTTCTGTCTTAAACTATCAGGTGGCGGTTGATCAGTAATTGTAACAAACAGAGACGGTGAGTAAGGACTTTGTCCAGATATATCAAACTCAATCCAGAAAAAATTAGTGTTCTGGCTTAAACAATTATTTGGGTTTTCTCTAACTTGAATTAATTTTTTTAAGGCTGCCCAGGATGGGTCCCTGGAGGTGAGTTGATCTGTGATCAGAGTAGAGTTACACAAGTAATAAGGAATACCAAACGAGACACCAGTCTCAGCCAGTTCATCATTCAGGGCTAATTCAAATATGCAGCACAAGGAAAACCGCACTGGGATCATAGCGGCTGTTTTTAAAATCCTTTTATAGTGTTTATCGGAAATCAGCACCTCAGGAATGAATTTTCTAACAGCAAAAAGAAAATCCTCTGACGTTTCAGCGAGCATTTTAAATTCAGTGGATTTTGCCATCATCGTTCCTTCAGTCATTATATTAAAACGTGAGAATAATGGCACCAACACCGTTTCAATATGGAGCAGAGTGTGTGTATGTCCCTGTTAGTGATTGAAAACGGGATACACCCGCGTTGTGTAATGCACTACAGCTCCGCAATGTCTGCTTTGCGCAATTACTAATAACTCTCATACAGACATGGGTCTTGCTCGTGTCCAGCAGCGATACTTTCCAGCTGTTCGTCTGATAATTCTCCTTCTTTTGGTTTAGGAGGTAGAGGGAGATGGATAAGTTTGTCCGTATTCTCCATCACTTTTATATCAATGTTTTCCGGTACTTGAACACCGTTCTCCTTTAAGGTGTTCTTAGGGTCTGTCAAGAGTTTGTTTTTGAACTCTTCATCTCCCCATGCCCTTGCTACTATCTTACCATAATTCTTCATCGATTCTTCTTTGCTAGCCATAATATTCTCCTTTCAGAAATAGTGTTTTATAGTGCTATAGATAATTTACTCATGAGAAAAAATAGAGACTCACTTCCAACCTTCTTATACAACTTCATACTCCAGAGTTCAAGTAAGAAAATAGTTTTTTTGGCGGTAATTAGTTTCTATTGTGGAAAGCCCAATAATCCAAAAGTACCATTCTGGCAGAGTCCAATAGCTGGTGGTTTACCTTATTTATTAGTTGGTCTTGAAATAGTCTTGACCTCTTATAAATAAAGAGAGACAAGGGTTTTTGAGTATGCTAAAATTACAGGAAATTAGTAAAAACCACCCAAAAACTGGAGGATTTTATGAAGACAAAGCCCAAGTCCGCTCAGATGGAATTATTCAAAACACCTCTTAGTAAGATAATCAACAATAAGCACGAGTTATGTATTTTATCAACAAGAATTGAATAGCAAAGAATTCATGATGGATTGTGACGTAATTATTGTTGGGGGAGGCCCCGCAGGAATCTCCACGTGGTTGCATCTGCATAAATATGATCCGCAACTTGCCAGTCGTACCTTAGTGATTGAAAAGGAAGTTTTTCCACGTGACAAGTTATGTGCTGGCGGTCTGGGTGCTTGGAGTGCCGCTGTATTAGACCACTTAGAAGTTGAACTCGATATTTCATCCCTTTTTATTTCTGATATAGAGTATAGATTTGGAAAAGAAATATATCACTCTCACCCCAAATGTTTCAGGATAATACAGCGGATGGATTTTGATCATGCCTTGGTAAAAACCGCAATGAACCGTGGTCTTCAACTATGTGAAGACGAAACACTTATCGATATATCCCGTGACCAGAATGGTCTGGTTGTAAAGACCAATAGAAGAAAATACTGCGTGCAAACCCTGGTTGGCGCTGACGGGTCACTCAGCCTGGTGCGTCGTAAGATAGTGCCTCCTCAAAAACTACGCCTTGCACCAACGATTCAAATCTTCGCGACGGTTGATCCTCAATACGACACAGAATTCGATGAAAAAAAGATAATTATGGATTTTACACCATTAAACGAGGGCTTACAGGGTTATGTATGGCATTTTCCTGGTCAAAGATATGGTGTCCCTTCCATAGCCCATGGCATTGTTGATTTCAGGATTTATCCTGACAGACCACGGGCAGATATGAAAAAAATTTTCAGTCGTGAATTACAATCCCGAAACATAAACCTAGAGCCCAAATTCTGGTCCAGCCACCCCATTCATTGGTTTTCAGACGAAGGCATTGTATCACAGCCTAATTTACTTCTTGTAGGAGATGCTGCTGGCATTGAACCGGTATTTGGAGGAGGAATACATATTGCTTTGTCATACGGAGAAGTGGCGGCGCATGCAATAATTGATGCTTTTCAAAATAATGACTTCTCCTATCATGATTATAAAAAAAGGATACAGTCCCATTTGGTGGGAAAACATATTGATGAATATGTTCGTCTGGCACTTGAGATGTATAGCGGTAGAAGAAATCCCTTTAATGTAGTAAGTGAGTTTCTTACCAAAAGACATCAACCATCAAACCTCCTATCTTTGTTGTTTTTGGGTGCGTCATTTGATTCGAATGATCCGAATGATATGAAGAGCGATTAAATATAAAGATTAATAAATAAAGCCCGGAGTTTTAGGATATTTGATTCAGAAGGCTAAACTTCTCAATAAAGAGGACGGACAATATTTACGATGCTGGCGTAACTTTGTTTTTCAGAAAAAATTTGAATAATTATTTTTACATCTTAATTTAGTTTTGATTGATTTTGGTTTGATTTTGATAACTCATACCTTATAATTTCAAAATTCGGGTATTTTTACAAAAAAAATATATTTTTGATTTCCCGACTCACTTTTTGCTTTTCGAAAAATATTGTGAAAAACTCTCAAATCTTCCGTAAAAAAGCTCTCGCAAAGTTGTCCTCTGTAGAACAATTGGATCAGTTAATGGTCGTGACATCACCATATGGATGGAGTGCGTTAATCGGTTCATCTATCCTGGTTCTGACAGCAATCCTATGGGGCATTTTTGGAAGTATTTCGACCAAAGTTCAGGGAACAGGTATCTTGATCAGGAGTGGAGGGGTATTTAATATCGTTTCAATTGGCGCCGGACGACTGTCTGAACTGAAAGTAAACGTAGGAGAAGTTGTTGCTGCCGGTGAAGTAGTTGCGATGATTGATCAACCGGACTTATCAGATCGCATAAGAGAAGCGAAAGCTAAGCTCAAACAGCTTGAAGTACAGTACGAGTTGACAGATAAGTCGGGATCCGGAGATATAAAATTACAGAAAGAATCGTTACGCACACAGAAAAACAGCCTCGAACACTCAATCGAAGTTAGAGCGGCAGAGATATTATGGCTTAAAGAGAGGATTGGAATACAGGAGGGGTTGGTGGATGAGGGTCTGATAACAAAACAGGAAGTAAAAGATACCCAACACAAGCTGAATGCAGCTGTGATGGAGATTAAGCAGGCTCGTGATAAGTTAAAAGACCTGTCTGTAAAAGAGTTTCAATTAGAGAGCCAGAGAGAACAGGAGCGTCTGGATATTCAACAAAAAATTGATGAGCAGGAGATAGTAATTACCTCTTTAATAGATAAATTTAAACTGGAAACAAATGTTGTCAGTTCTCATACGGGTCGCATTCTGGAGATTATGGTCGATAAAGGAGATATTATTCAGCCGAATTCACCGCTGTTCAGTCTTGAATTGGAAGGTGAGGATGTAAAATTGCTCGAAGTGATTATTTATGTACCAGCCGTAGACGGCAAAAAGGTTAAAAAAGGAATGGATATCCAAATCTCACCCGCTACTATTAAAAAGGAAGAATATGGCGCAATAAAGGGAACAGTTACCTTTGTGTCAGACTTTCCTTCCACGCATAATGGGATGATGCGTATCTTAAATAACGATAATCTTGCTCGTATGCTATCAGGCAGTGGCGCGCCGATTGCAATCCATGCGAACTTATTACTTAACAGCAATACCATAAGTGGTTTACAATGGACATCCTCTAAAGGTCCACCCACAACTATTCATAGTGGTACTATTTGTAGTTCATATATTGTAGTGAAGAAACAATGTCCAATGAGTCTGGTTATTCCATTAATGAAAAAGTATCTTTTGGGTAAATGAAGAAGAGACTTAGATGAGCTATAGTTTGAGGTGTCTAAAGCCATGAACATCGAACTACGATTAAGATGATACCTGTTCCTTTTTCCATACGTAAGGTCTTTTTCTCACTTCGCCATTCAGCTCATTTTTTTAACTTTAGTCATTTCCTTTAATACTAAATAGACCATGAGAAATAACAACCGTGTAAGAACGCCAACAGTGCTTCAAATGGAAGCAACAGAATGCGGTGCTGCCGCATTGGGTATGATTCTGGGTTATCATGGAAGATTCGAACCACTTGAAAAACTACGCGTGGAATGCGGTGTTTCAAGGGACGGTAGTAAAGCAAGTAATATCGTCAAGGCAGCACGTAAATATGGACTGATCGCAAAAGGGCACAAGAGAGAACCTGAAGAGCTTAAAAAACAGAAAATGCCGGTAATTGTATTCTGGAATTTCGACCATTTTCTTGTTGTTGAAGGTTTTAATAGAGATCGAGTTTATCTTAATGATCCGGCTACAGGCCCACGAGATATCTCGGAAGCAGAGTTTGATGAATCTTTTACGGGGGTAGTTTTAACCTTTGAAAGCGGACCCAATTTCAAAAAGGGAGGCGCCCGTCCAAACATCCTAAAATCACTGAGAAAACGTTTGAGCGGGTCAAGACTGGCTTTAACCTATTGTGTCCTTGTCGGGTTAGTTCTTGTTGTTCCGGGTCTGGTTATTCCGACATTTTCCAGGATCTTTATAGATGATATTCTTGTTGGTGGTAGACAGGATTGGATACGGCCACTGATAACAGGTATGGCCTTAACCGCTGTCATACGGGCTTTTTTAACCTGGCTGCGTGGACATTATCTGCTTCGGTTAAGCACCAAGATTGCCATCTCAACATCAGGCTTATTCTTGTCTCATGTTTTGAAACTGCCAATGGAGTTCTATGCACAGCGTTATGCAGGTGATATCAGTATACGTGTAGAGGAAAATGACCGTGTGTCAGAGATGCTATCCGGTCAGTTGGCAACAACCCTGCTTGATATGCTCACAATTGTTTTTTTTATGGTCCTGATGTTTCAATATGATGTACTCCTTACTTTTGTGGCTATAACCGCTATCGCCATCAACCTGATTGCATTGAAACTTATCTCCCGTAAACGTACAGACCTGAGTCGCAGATTGCTTCAGGAGCATGGAAAGTTGATGGGAACAGCGGTTGGAGGGCTGCAAACCATTGAGACAATAAAGTCATCGGGAAGCGAGTCAGATTTTTTTGCACGTTGGTCCGGCCAGTATACCAAGGTTTCAAATGCAGAGCAGAAACTCGGAGTTCTCAGCAGGGGCTTTACCATACTACCGATGTTATTAAATAACATAACAATAGCCACAATTTTAATTCTAGGTGCCTTCCGGGTAATGGATGGAATATTAAGCATAGGAATGCTGGTGGCCTTTCAAAGTCTGCTCTCCAGTTTTCTGGAACCTGTATCCAGATTTGTCAACTTTGGCAGCATGCTTCAGGACCTGCAGGGAAACATGACAAGGTTGGATGATGTATTTTTGAATCAAGTGGACTCTCAATACACAAGAGATCAAGAAAGAGAAGATTCAAAGGAAGCATTTAAAAAATTGTCAGGAAACGTTGAAATGGTAAATATCAATTTTGGCTACAGTAGGCTTGATCCTCCGTTGATTCAGAATTTTAACCTTGTTTTAAGGCCCGGTGCACGCATTGCCCTGGTGGGGCCTACCGGTTGCGGTAAAACGACAATCGCAAGGATCCTTTCCGGACTCTATAAACCATGGAGTGGAGAGATATTACTGGACAGAAAACTGCGTGCTGCTTATCCACAGCGAGTATTGAATAATTCGATTGCCTTTGTCGATCAAGATATATTTCTGTTCGAGGGTACGGTACGTGAAAACCTGTCATTATGGGATACCACGACGCCGGAGCCAAACATTTTACTGGCAGGAAAAGATGCCTGCATACATGAAGACATTATTACCCGTTCTGAAGGCTATGATTGTTTTGTGGAGGAAAATGGAACAAACTTCAGCGGAGGACAGCGGCAGCGACTTGAAATTGCGCGTGCCCTGGTCGGCAATCCATCAGTATTAGTTCTCGATGAAGCTACCAGCGCATTGGATGCTGACACGGAAAAAACTATTGATCGAAACTTAAGGCGACGGGGTTGCTCCTGTATAATTGTCGCACACAGATTGAGTACCATCCGGGATTGTGATGTAATCATTGTCATGGATAAAGGAAAAGTAGTTCAGCACGGTACGCACGAAGATTTAAAGAGTATTGAAGGGATGTACGCGGATTTGATTAAGACTATGTGATGAAAAGGCTGCCCTTCGACTCCGCTCAGGATGACTTCAGCCTGAGAGTTCTGAAAGACGTCAAACTGAGCACATTAGCACGCGCAGTGTAAGCTCTGTAGAAGTGTTATCAAGATTGATATTCTATATTTATAAATGAACAACAATATAAACAATCCTCTGACAGATGTTTTCCAAAAGGAGGGCACGTCTTCCATCATTGGAGGCAATACACCTTTCTTGCTTGATGATCCTGATGCCGTATGGTACGTCCGGTCCGGACAGGTTGAGATATTTTCTGTAAATGTGAGAGAGCATCATCAGACTGGAGCACGTTATCATTTCTTTACAGCACAGGCCGGAGATATTCTTCTGGGGATAGACCTGGAAAAAACCTCGATGGAAATAGGGTTTCTTGCTGTTGGTTTAATAGATACGAAAATATACAAAATAAGCAGCGGTAGATTCCGTGAGTTAGCAGAAAATCCCGGTAATATTTCTTATGCAGCAAAGCTGTTGGACAAATGGATTGAGGGGCTGTCATATGGAATATCTAAAGACATAAATACCCACACAGATTTACTAATTGAACCTGTTGATGAGATGGAAGTTGAGGATGGGAACATAATCAGGTCTAAAAAAGGTGTTGCATGGGCCAGTTACGCGGAAGGAAACACTCTCTTTATCGGTATGGAAGAGGTAGGTATTGAGGGGGCGAAAGCATTGGTCCCTGTCACACAGGATACATGGTTACAAACTATCGGTCGCACAAGGCTATCAGTTGTTAATACAGAGGTTCCCTTGACAAATGGAGATATCTGGCAAGGTCTGGTTGATTTTCATAAGCTTTTGTTTCAATGTGAATTTATGAATATCCGACTGGCTGAGGTTGATGAATTTAACAGATTAAAAACTAAGGCTGATTACGAAACCACAGCCAGAGAAGAAGCGCTTTCACAACTTGTTTCTGTCCTTCAGTGTGAAGGGGCCCAGGAGACATTCTCAGGGGATCATGCGGACAAACTATTCATGTCTGCATGGGAAGTGTGTCATGCTATGGGGATTTCTATTAAAGCGCCTCCAAAATCAAAAAATACCAATGTAGTAGAAGACCCTCTTGAACAAATATGTAATGTGTCACAAATCAGAAAACGTATGGTAAATCTTACGGAAAAATGGTGGGCAGAAGATTGCGGCCCAATACTTGCATTTTACAAAGATTCAGGGCTACCGGTAGCCCTGCTTCCGACTTCGGCCAGGAGTTATGTATTATATGATCCTGAAAAACGCACCAAAATTCCCGTTAATAAGATGATTGCGTCACTATTAAAACCGGATGGTTTTGTGTTTTACCGCTGTTTTTCTGATAAGCCTATTTCCGGAAAAGAACTTTTTAAATTTTGCCTTTTTGGAACGCGTTCCGATATAGTAACATTAACTATCGTAGGTATCGCGGGTGCACTCCTGGGTTTGTTTATGCCTTGGGCGACAAAAATAGTTTTTGATACTATTATTCCTGGTGCAGAGCGCATTCAATTAACATATATAATAATAGCCATTCTTATATCAGCTTTTGGTATCGGCATTTTTGAATTTACCCGTAATATCGCTTTTCTTCGCATAGAAGGCAAATTGAGTCACTCTTTACAATCCGCGTTTATAGACCGTTTATTGAATTTACCGGTAAAATTCTTCCGCAGGTTTTCAGCCGGAGATTTGAACTTGCGCGTCATGTCAATCTCACAGATCAAAATGGTATTACCCGATGTAGCGGTTAATGGATTGTTGATGGGTATGTTTTCCATATTTTATGTGGGACAGATGTTCTATTATCATGCCACACTGGGATGGGTTGCATGCGGTCTGATCATGTTTAATATTTTATTTATATTATCAATTGGTTATGTGGCACTGGGCTATCTGAGACAAATCCATGCTATCAAGGGAAAGATTTCTGCCATGGTATTACAGTTTCTGACCGGGATCTCCAAGCTGAGAGTTGCGGGTTCGGAGTCACAGGCATTTGCCAAATGGGCTCAAAGCTTTACGCATCAACGAAATCTTACATTTAAGGTCATGAGCATTCAAAACATGAACATGTCCTTTAACTCCGCTTATGTTCCGCTTATCGCCAATATAGCTATCTATAGTGTATTCGTATCTTTATTGCCTAATGCATTGGACGGTAATAATACCCCTGAAACTGTAATGAGTACAGGAGAGTTTCTCGCTTTTAATACCGCATTTGCAACCTTTATGATCAGTATGGTGATGGCGACGCAATCATTTCTCATGGCGATTAGCGTTTTACCGCTATGGGAACGTACACGTCCCATTTTTGAGGAAAAACCGGAAATTGATAAAATGCTTGCAGGCCCCGGTGAACTTACCGGCTGTATTCAGATAGACCATATTACCTTCAGGTATGCCCCGGACGGGTCAGATGTCCTGAAAGATGTATCTATCAGCGCCGGGCAGGGTGAGTTTATAGCCATTGTTGGCCCATCAGGGTCCGGTAAATCAACTCTTATGAGGCTTTTACTGGGATTTGAAAAACCGGATACAGGCGCTATATATTATGATGGACAGGATCTGGCGCAGATTGATAAGCGCTCATTAAGACAGAAATTAGGTGTTGTTTTACAAAACAGCAGTCTGTTATCAGGTACTATTTTAACAAATATAATCGGCGCTACTTTAAAAACTATGGATGATGCCTGGGAGGCTGCCAGCATGGCGTGCCTTAAGGAAGATATAGAGCAGATGCCGATGGGTATGCATACGGTTGTTTCACAGGGTGGAAATACATTATCCGGTGGACAGAGACAAAGGATATTAATTGCAAGGGCTCTGACCCAGAAACCAAGTATAATATTTTTTGATGAAGCCTCCAGCGCGCTTGACAACAGAACTCAAAAAATCGTCAGTGACAGTTTAGACAAACTGCGTGCGACAAGGATTGTCATTGCCCACAGACTCAGTACAATCATACATGCTGATATGATATACGTCCTTGAAAAGGGCAGAATTGTTCAGAGCGGTAATTACGAAGAGCTTGTTAACCGGAAAGGACTATTTGCGGAACTTGTCAAAAGACAGTTGGAGTAACAATAAACGCGTGATAGCCGTTTAGACTCTGCTTGTTAATTCTTACACGCTGGAATACGATATTGTCTTTACACGACCAATGATGTATATATTATAGACTCTTTAATGTCGTCTATTTAACAGGGCTGGCAGAGATTAGAGTTGTCCGTTTTGGAGCTTTTCAATGATGCAGATCTTTTTGCAGGGCCAAATCATCTTCAAGTCAGTAGAGCAGATGATGGACTAGAGGTTGATTTTGATTTTTTATGTTGTTTCTCATGTTATAAACAATATGTGGAAAGGGTAAAATGGAAATAGAAATAAAAAAAGGCGAGAAAGCCGTAGTTGTTTCACTGAAAGGCAGAATGGATGCTGTTACTGCTCCTGAGCTTGAGAAAAAGGTTGGAGGACTGATTAATGAAGGAGCAAATTGTTTTATCATTAATCTCAGGGATCTCGTTTACATGAGTAGTGCCGGTCTCAGGGTGATCCTGGTTCTTGCAAAAAAATTGAAGCCAGGGAATGGCAAGTTACTGATTTCAGATTTAACAGGTGTAGTCAAAGAAGTATTCGACGTTTCAGGTTTTGCTACAATATTGCAAATCTATGAAACAGAAGACGAAGCCTTAAAACAGATTTAGCTGGTTGCTTATATGTTGCGTTCAGAAATATTTTATACTCAGCAAGCTATAGTAATTTCAAAACGGCAGTGTATTTATGGAAAAAATAATCAAACAGGCAACGATAGATCACCTACGTCACCTAATGGAGTTTGTTAAAAACAATGCCGTCAGGTATGGTTTCTCGCAAAGAAGAATAAGTGAAATCGAACTGGCAACAGAAGAGGCCCTAATGAATATTATTAGCTATGCTTATGAAGGTAGTACCGGTGATGTGGAAATTACCTGTAAGCAGGACGATGATAAGTGTTTCATAATTGATATAGTCGATACGGGTAAACCCTTCGATGTATTTACTATAAAAGAGCCGGATTTAACCAGAGATGTTGTAGAGAGAGAAGTAGGTGGGCTTGGAATACATTTTATAAAACAGTTTATGGATGATATTAAATACCGTCGGGAGGAAGATAAAAATATCTTGACCTTGATAGTACAAAAAGATTGACTTAGTCCCAGACTAAACCAAATTATATATTTCAGGTTAACACAAAATTTGTCATAAACATAAAAACATTAATTTTATTGTAAGGGGGGGGAGAACATGAGAAAAATTTTTGTAATATCAGCGTTTATTTTATGTACCAGCTTTTTTGTGCAATGCAGTTTTCTTAATGAAGTGAATGCCAAGACATACGCGGAACATAAGCCTGCAGGTAAGGCTGGTTTAATCGCGGGCAGTGTTGTGTCCTCTGCGGTATATATACCGTTTAAGGCTGCTTATGCTGTTCTGGGTGGAGTTACGAGTGGATTAGTTTATACTGTGTCCATGGCAAAAGAAGCGGAAACTGCACATAGAATTGCAACAAAGGCTTTTACCGGAGACTGGTATATTCATCCCAATATATTGACGAGCCATGAGTATTTAAACTTTAGCGGGCCGGATGATATATCTCCATAGGCTATGGTTCGTCAGTTCAAATGCCGGATCAATTTTTCCCTTCTATTTGTAGTACTTGAAGTTGGATTTCTGCTTTCATGTTTCCATCAATATCAATCACAATCAGGTAATTACCGGTTTTCACAAATTTTAATTGTTGAATATTAAGGATGTGATTCGTAGTAAGGAAGGAAGATGTTGGAGGTACTGATATCTTGACAGAAGAGTTAACTGCTTTTAGTGTTGGATTGCCATCATCGTCCATAAACCTGGTTTTTATGGTGTGAGTGCCTTCTTCGGTTTTGTTCCATAATATTTGTAATGCAATTGAACATTGTGGTTTGGTAGTAGGGAGTTGATGTGTCCTGATTGTGTCAAATGTGCCGAGGATACAAAGCCTGCTTTGATACTCTACCGCTGAATCGCATAATACAGCTATTTGTATGTTCATTAGTTATGTCCTGTTTTTGTATTGATTATCTTCCCGACAGTTTTAGAAATTCCGGATCATTTCTGTAACTCTGGAAGTCAGGGATTTGTTGTAGTGACATTTTATACCTGGGATTTAAATCTATCGCTTTCTTTAATGAATTCAGCATGTTATCCTTTTTGCCAAGCAGGGAGTATGTACAGGCCATGTTAAACCATGCGGCATCAAATGCGGGGTTTACCAGTACAGATTTGTTATAAGCCTCAATCGCCTCTTCATGCTTTCCAAGTTTATCAAGGACCATGCCTTTGTTGTTAAGAGCTGCAATGAAATTTGGATTAACCTTGACTGCCTTATCAAATGAGGAGACGGCTTCTTGCAATCTTCCAAGGTCTTCGAGGGCAAAGCCTTTGTAATTGAACGCTTCATAGGAATCGGGCTTTAACATTGTTACTTTGTCAAATGCATTCAGCGCTTTGTCCAATTCACCAATCCTCACTTCGGAGAGTCCTTTATTCAGCCAGGTTGCATAGGAGTTCGGATCTATGCCAAGGGCTTTTTCAAACTCTGCTGCAGCTTCTTTGAATTGTTGATTACGAACAAAAACGAGGCCTTTCTTGTTCAGCGCCTGATATTTGATTTTTCCAAGACGGGGAATCTCATAGGCCTCATTATCAGGAATTATTTCAATTGTCATGTTATAGGCTTTTATAGCTCCATTTAACTTTCCTAAATTGATGAGAATATCACCTTTGGTATTCCAGGCTTGAGGATAATCTGGTTTCAGGCTAATCGCTTTTTCAATGGTGGTGAATGCGTCTGTATTCTTTTCAATCTTTGTCAACTCAAGGGCTTTGTTTGTTATTGTTTCGTATGAATCCGGTTGAAGCTTGATGGCATGATTATATGCATCTATGGCTTTATTGTGTTTGTTTGCACGGGAGTAGGAAAGTCCCAGGTTTGTCCATGCGCCGTATGAGTCAGGATCTATCTCTGATGCTTTTCTATATGCGTTTACTGATTCTTCGTATCTTCCCAGCTTGTCTAGCGCCAGTCCTATACCATTCCATGAAGCGTAAGAATTCGGTTTAAGTTCTACTGCTTTTCTAAATGCTCCTACGGCCTTTTCATTCTCTCCAAGGTCGGCAAGTGTAAAGCCTATATCAGCCCAGGCAGCGTGTCCTTCCGGTTTTATGTCAATTGCTTTTTTATAGGATTCAACAGCCTCCTCATATTTTCTTATGCGTACGTAAGCATTTCCTCTGTTCACCCATGCTTCATAATAATCCGGTTTTATACCAATAGCACTGTTGTATGCTACTATTGCATCCTCTCTTCTTTCCGGTATTCGTGCGAGTGTAAGTCCCTTATTGTTCCATGCCTCATATGATCCTGGTTTTAAATCAATTATTCTACTATATGTTTCTATTGCTTTTTCATATCTTCCAATATGGTCAAGTACATTTCCTTTTTTATAGAGAGCTTCGACATAATCCGGTTTGAGATGCAATGCTCTGTTAAATGCAGAGATAGATTTATTGAATTCCGTATTATGATCTAATGCGTTACCCTTCACAAACCATGCCTCATAATTCTCCGGTTCAATCTTGACTGCCTGATCAAGCGCAACCACGGCATCTTCATATCTGCCGAGTAAGTCAAGGGCTATGCCTTTATTGTACCATCCTATAAAGGAGTCTGATTTTAGCTTTGTTGCTTCGTCGTACGCATCATGTGCTTCATTATACTTCTTTTTCGTAATCAGCCTGTTTCCCGTTACAATTAATTCGTCATGTCTGGAAACTTCCTGAGCGGTTGAAATAACACTATTGAAGCAGATCAGTGCAAACAGAATTAGAAATGAGGAAAACACTTTTTTAAACATTGTACACCTCACTTTCTTTTCATATGATTAATACTGATCGATTTGTACCAGTTCGTACCGAACAATACGTTCGCCAACTCGACGATCATTCTGGCGGGGGGCGGGTAGCCATCTTAAACATACCAACAGCTTATTCTGTTGTTTCAGGTTTTTTTATAACATCTTCTATATTGCCATCTTCTAATTTATACGGCAGAATATAACCGCGTCTGGTGATGAGCTTGCCGGTATACGTTACTTTGTCGCCGTTGTCTGTTCCTAAGACCAAGTCTTCTTTATCGTCAGCAAAAACCAACTCGACATCGGTGCCTTCTAAGTTCTTAATCCCCATTCTCAGTCCACTCACTCTCCCTTTTCCTCTGGACATTACTTCTCCATTCCATTTGATATATTTATTCTGGTATTCTCTCCATAGTTTATCTTTTTGTGATTCAGTCATCTTGTTCTTTTTGCCAAATAGTGCATCGAGTTCCTCAAAAGAGATTTCTATCAATCCGTCTATAGTTTCTTTTACTTCTACGTCTTCTCTTTTTATGACTTCTGGTGTCATTGCTTCTGGCATTGTAATTTCGGGTGCTTTTATAACCTCTTTCTCCGTTGTATCATCAGTGTCTGGTTCGGACGATGAAAATACAGATGCTGCTTTTTCAATTTCAGATACATCCTTATCGCCAATTTTTTTTATATCAACGTCTTCAATACTGCACAGGAGGTTTCTTCCAAACAGTTTCGCCAGTTTACCTGTGTAAGTAATTTTGTCTTCTTTCTTTATCATCTTAATTAAGTTCTTATTATCTCCATCAAAGCTCAACTCGACGTTAGTGCCAACATTATGCCTGATGCCGATCCTGCTCCAGTCATTCCTGCCTAACCCCTTGTAGTTGACAATCCCTTGCCATTCTATGCTCTTGCCACTGTAATAATTCCATAACTCTTCTTTTTCTGATTGCGATATACTGCTGTTCTTTCCAAAAGTTCTGTTCAGGTCTTCAAAAGTTAAAATATTTTTTCCTTCTGGGGACTCCTTTAGATCCAAATCTGCATCAGATGTTTTTGGTGTGTAAGATGACGCTGAGACCCCTCCCTTCATTTTACTTACTAATTCATCCGTAGTTATATCATTAATTATTTCTATGTTTGCATCCTCCAGTTTAAACAGGAGGTTTCTGTTAAATAGAACTGATAACTTTCCGGTGTAGGTGATACGGTCTCCTTTGTTTGTAATATTGACAATACTTTTATTGTCATCACCAAATATCAACTCAACGTTTGTGCTGACATTATGCCTGATGCCAACCCTGTTCCAATCGTCGCTGGATAAACCTTTACAGTTAACAACACCTGTCCACCTTACATATTTCCCTTTGTATTTATTCCATGAATCCTTTTTCTGTGACTCTGTAAGTTTGCTGTAGTTGCCAAAAGTATTAAATAAATCCTCAAATGATTCAGTTATAAATTTTTTTGCTATTGTTCCCGTTGGAAAATTAAAACCTTCAAACATAGACGAAGACTCTTCTTTTGCAAAAATAATTGTTGATATAAAGAGAATTGAAGATAAAATTCCAGATATTAAGAGTATTTTTTTAAACATTTTTTTCCTGTTTTTATGATAAATAGAGCGTAGCTAATGTAGGATTAATGCTATTGAAAATATACTTACGAGTCAAGGACTTTTATGTATTTGATTCATTTTTTAATTGTGAAGTACAAAGAGAGATTTATTTACCGTGATAACCGTCTGGAAGTGGAGAAATAAAGGAATTAAAAGTATCTGCTTTATAAATTTATTGGTATGTGTTCTGTTTATAGCCAGTAACTCAAAAAACATATTTGCAGATAATATTTCTGAGAATTTACAAACAATCCGATACGCTCAGGTACAATCTTCAGACAATGGACTGTTCCAGGATTTGATTCAAATTAGCGAAGAATCTCTGAATATTGCAGAGAGATCCTTACAGATAGCAAAAGAAGAATATTCCGAAATTAAGATAGAAGATTATGTAGAGTGTGTTGATTGGTATGCAAGAGTGATAAAGGCACGAATTGCAGAAGGTGATCAACCGAAGGCGATAATAGACACTATAAATGAATTTCTGTTTGATGAACTGAAGTTTGTTTATGTGCAGACCGGGAATCTGGAAGATTTATATTTAAACAAAGTAATGGATAGGAGAAAAGGGAACTGTGTAGGACTCTCTATATTATATTTGTCCATTGCGGATAGGTTGAACCTGCCTTTATACGGAGTTAATGTTCCTGATCATATTTTTGTCAGATATGATGATGGCGATCAGAAGATAAATATTGAGACTGGCTACAAAGGGATGAGCCTGTCAGATTCATTTTATGTATCAAATAGTTTAGAGACATTTGATGAAAAGAGTGTAGAACGTGGATGTTATTTACAGAATTTAAGTACAAATGAAGTGATTTCAAATATATTATTAAATCGTTCTAAAATAAGAAGAGAGAATGGGGATCATAAGGGCGCGCTGGGCGATTGTGATAAATCGGTACTGTTAAATTCTATGAATCCGGGTGCCTATTGTAATAGAGGTGTGATTCATGAAAAGATGGGAATGTTTTCTGATGCAATAAAAAATTATGACGTGGCAATATCTCTTAACCGTAAATACGCTTCAGCATATTATAACAGAGGCTCGCTTTTTGGGATTGTGGGTAGGTATGGTAAGGCGATAGAAGATTTTAATGAGGCGATTGCTATCAGTCCCGGGTTTACATTGTTCTATTTAAACAGGGCGATAGCTTTTAAGAAGATTGGTAAAATAGATGAGGCAGTATTAGATTATGAAAAAATAATTGAGATTGACCCAGACTACGCGCAGGCATATTGTAACAGGGGTGTTGCCTTTGCGGAAATCGGTAGATTTGATGATGCAATAAACGATCTTAATAAAGCGATAGAATTAGATCCGTACCTCAGCGATGCATATTTTTCCAGGGCAATATTTTTTGCAGATAATAATAAACCGAAAGAGGCAATTGAAGATTTTGGGAAATGTATCAGCCTGACTCCGGATAAAATTTTTACTTACTACCTGAGGGGAAAGATGTACACGAAGATCGGTGAAATCGAGAAGGCTATACAGGATTTCAGCAGTGCAATAAACGTTAGGCCTTCTATGGCTGGATTGTATATAGACAGGGGGGTTCTCTTGCTTCAGAAAGGCCTGATTGACGAATCTATAACCGACTTTGATAAATCGCTTGAACTGTTTCCCGGTAATCCGATTGCGTTCAGATACAGGGGTGAGTCGTTTAAAGTAAAAGGGCAGTATAAAAGGGCAATAGAGGATTTAGAAATGTGTTTGAAGATTGCTCCCGGTGCACCAAATGCCAACACTATTAGAAACGAAATAGAGGAACTGAAAATAGCTTCCCTTTTGAATTGAATATTTTGTATAAGAATCTGTTTTAAGTATTAATGTCTTTCGCTTTTAACAAAGCATAACGCGTTGCTATTGGGCCGAATATTTCGTAAACGACGGTTGTGGCGATGATAGTGTTAAGGATAGCTCCGCCAGCATGAGGGAGGCTCGCTTTTGCCATCATGGCTAGTCCGATGGCTACACCTGCCTGTGCCATTAGGGCAAGCCCCATATACCTCTTTATGCTTTGCTCTGCTCCCGCAATAACTGCACCAGCATAAGCGCCTCCAATCCTGCCGATAATCCTTGAAATTATATAAACTGAACCGATCAGGCCAAGAGAATTAAGCAGTCCTATATCCAGATTTGCACCTGCAAGGACATAAAACATGACATAAAGTGGCCAGTCCACGTTATTCACAGATTCAAAAAACTTGAAGGATGTCTTCTCGATATTGACCAATACTGCTCCAAAAAACATGTTGGAGAGCAGGGGTGACATATGGAAGTATAAGGCGACTCCGGTATTTATCAGTATGGCCCCGAGTATGAATGTCAACACATCTTCTCTCCTCTTCAAATAACCTGAAATCTTTGAGGCAATAATGGCTGTAATAGAACCCAGTATTACAGAGAGAAATATTTTAGCTGCAGCCTTTATCGTTACCGTCATAATAATCCATTCTGAGAATTGGCCAATTTGAAGGACCTGTGCTATGGCAAGAGATATAGAGAAAATCATTATTCCCCAGGCATCATCAATAGCAACAGTACCAAGCAGCACATCAGTAAACAGTCCTCTTGCCTTGTACTGTCTTATTACCATCATCGTTGTTGCAGGTGCAGTTGCAGTGGAAATTGCACCAAATAAAAGAGCGATGTGGAATGGCTGGTGTGCCACGTAGTAGATACCTACCGTTACACAGATCAACGTTGCGACTGTTACGGAGATTGATACGGAGAGGACTGCCTTCCCTATCCTTTTGAAGTGTTCTACGGAAAAGTTTTTTCCAATATGAAATGCTATAAATCCAAGTACTATGTTAGAAAGGAGTTCAGAAGAAGCGATCAGGCCTCCACCTGTCACATTCAGGGCGTAAGGGCCGAGGAGAATGCCAAGGAGGATATAAGAAGTTATGGCAGGAACTTTAAGATAACCAATGATCTTCTCTGCCACAAGTGCTCCAACCAGCACAATCCCCAGGCAGAGGATTGTATTCATTTAAATAATATTCCTTTCTTTGAAAAGTGCAATTATTATGTCAAAGAGGGTGATAAACCCTACAAGTTCCTTATCTCTTGTTACCGGTACCCTCTGGACATTGTGAAGCTTCATCTGCTTTCTTACGTCAGCTATTGTTTTACTATCCTCTATGGTTACCACATTGTTATTCATTATATCTGAAACCTTCACGGTAGTTCCCAGCCCCTCCGGAAGATCCATCTCTAGTATATCTTCTTCTTCTGTATCGTATAGATGTGTAGATTTGAGTAATTTTTCCAGTGCAGGGTTATGGGGAAGGAAGACCTTCATGATATCCTCTGCACTGATAACCCCCAAAATCTTTTTACTCTCGTTGATAACTGGTAGGGTGTGAAAATTGTGTTTCCTGAACTTGGCTACAAGCTGGGAGAGATTTTCATTCTTACTTACCGTTATGACCTTTCTGTTCATTACATCTTTTACAAGCATCAGAACCCTTTCATCATAAATTAAATACAAAGAGAAACTCTGGTTCTTTATTAAACTATTAGTTTGTCATGTACACTCAGAAACACAAGTTTATACGTTGGTTTAGTAATGCTACTGGTGAAAGAACGACGGTCAGTTTTGTTGCTGCCTAATCTCCGAATTACTGGAGGCTGTTGCATATTAAGGACAACCCGCATCACAGCACATGCATAAATTGCATGTGCTGTGAAACAATAGGAGAAATATCAATGAATTTATTTTGCAGCAGCTTCCCTTGCAGTAGCAGCTTTAATCATGGAAATGATCATAGTTACAAATATGAATGTCCATCCGGCAAAAGCAAGGTAGATAAAATATCTTGGTATATTCACTATGAATGGAAGTTGCAATGCCTGTGAAAGTTTAAATGTACAGGCGGTATACATGCCTAATGGGAAGACCATGCCCCAGTAAAGAGGGCTATAGGTAAACTGTGTTTTGTGATGTATATATTTCCAGATTCC